>VYMD01000345.1_pt2 | contig 11953 bp, 13 predicted proteins | sample 5115311 | NCBI WGS metagenome assembly VYMD01 (sample SAMN12291779, study PRJNA351875) | freshwater metagenome | isolation source: freshwater lake | place: USA: Michigan, Wintergreen Lake | collected 2013-08-08
CCGAGGCCTATCAGGCCCTCAGCGACAAGCTGGCCGCCGGCAAGGCCCAGCGCGCCACCCTGCTGCAGCAGTTCATGAAGCCCGTCCGCGCCAAGCTCGACGCCCTCAAGCTCGACTATGAGGTCAAGGGCCGGGTCAAGGGCGTGCGCTCGATCTGGGACAAAATGAAGCGCCAGGGCGTGGGCTTCGAAGAGGTCTATGACGTGTTCGCCGTGCGGGTCATCATCGCCATGCCCCCCAAGGCCAGCCTCGAAGACGAAAAGGTGGCCTGCTGGCGCACCTTTAGCGCCATCTGCTCGAGCTATCGCCCCCACCCCGAGCGCACCCGCGACTGGATCTCGGCCCCCCGCCCCTCGGGCTATGAGAGCCTGCACACCACCGTCATGGGCCCCAACGGCCGCTGGGTCGAGGTGCAGATTCGCACCCGGCGCATGGACTTCCTCGCCGAAAAAGGCCTGGCCGCCCACTGGAAGTACAAAGACGACGGCCCCCGCAGCGAGCGCACCCGCGAGCAGGCCCTCGAATATTGGCTCAACAACGTGCGCGACCTGCTCGAGAACAAGCAGCTCTCGGCCGTCGACCTCGTCAGCGAGTTCAAGTCGGGCCTCGTCGCCGAAGAGATCTATGTGTTCACCCCGCGCGGCGATATGAAGGTCATGCCTGCTGGGGCCACGGCGCTCGATTTCGCCTACGAGATCCACACCAACCTCGGCCACCAGTGCATCGGCGCCAAGGTTAACCAAAAGGTTGTACCATTTAGTCACACGCTCGGCAACGGCGACCAGGTCGAGGTCATCACCTCGAAAAAGCAAGAGCCCAAACCCGAGTGGCTCGAGTTCGTCGTCACCACCAAGGCCCAGAACCGCATCAAAGAAGCGCTCAAAGAGCAGCGCCGCGGCATCGTGGGCCGTGGCAAAAAGGTCTTCGACTGGAAGCTCTCGCACCTGGGCATGCGCGAAGACCACCCCATGGTCAAAGAGACCCTAGCCCTGCTGCGCATCCCCGACCTGAGTGAGCTCTATTACCGCCTCGGCGCCAAGAAGATCGACCTGGCCCAGGTCGTCGACTTCATCAACCAGCGCAAGACCGACTACCACGGCGAGGCCCCCGCCACCGAGGCCCAGCAGTTCGACGACTTCCTGCGGCACAAGCTGGGCGTGCAGCCCGACGCCCTCGTCGTCGGCAGCGGGCTCAACCCCGCCGCCTATAGCGTGGCCCGGTGCTGCCACCCGGTGCCCGGCGACCGCATCGTGGCCCTGGCCATGCCCCCTAGCGGCGCAGACCCCGGCGGCCTCGTCATTCACCGCACCAATTGCCCCGTCGCCATCGAGCAGATGTCAAGTTATGGCCAGCGCATCGTGCGCGTGAAGTGGGGCGAGAGCCAAGACGTGCAGTTCCTGACCGGCGTCAAGATCACGGGGCAGGATCGCTTCGGCATGCTAAGCAGCCTGATCAAGGTCGTTTCGGGCCAGTTCAAGTACTACATCCGCTCAATCACCATCGAGAGCGAAGACGGCATGTTCGAGGGCACCCTGCGCCTGTTCGTGCCAAACATGGGCGAGGCCGACCGCCTGGCCGAGGCCCTGCGGCGTGTGCCGGGCGTCTTTCGCGTGGTGCGCCTCGAGGCCGGCGAATAATTCGCACGCTTTTCTTCATTCTACACTTTTAGATACAGATTTTAAATAGCTGATATACAAGTATTCATACTGACTTAGACCGCACTAATCCACACGCTTTTCAAGCCAGCCTAAAACTCCAAAGTCCTATCGGTATTGCCTATAATCGCCTCCTTTGGCCTGTCAGAGTGGCCGGTTAAGCCTGGTTAAACGTGGTTAAACCACTCGGCCAGCGGCGCTCGCCCGCTGCCTAACTTCGAGCGCTCGCTGCCCCACGGTTCGCCACGCGCATGTCTACGCTCTTCCCCACCGACGCCCAAGAGCCGCCCCTGCGCATCCCGCCGGGGCAGGAGTCTGCCACCGAAGAGAAGATCCGCGCCGCGGCCCGCAAGGTCTTCCTCGCCCAGGGCTATGCCGGCGCGCGCATGCAGGCGATCGCCGACGAGGCGGGGCTCAACAAGGCCCTACTCCACTACTACTTCCGCTCGAAAGAGAAGCTCTACCGCGAGGTCTTCGACCCGGCCTATGCGCGCTTTGCCGACGCACTGCAGCAGCTCGACCGCGCCGAGCTCAGCCTGGCCGAGAAGATCGAGCGCTTCGTGCTCGAGGTGTGGAAGATCGCCAGCGAAGACCCCGCCCTGCTGCTGTTCGTCACGACCGAGATCGCGCGCGGCCCGGCTGGCCCCGCCGTGCGCCTGGTGCGCCTCAGCAGCCTGCACATCGTGCAGCAGATCGCCGACCTCAGCCGACAGGGACTCCTACCCGCCGTCGACCCGCAGCAGGTGCTGCTGCAGCTGTTCTCGCTGGTGCTGACGCCGCTGCAGGCGGGGCCGCTGCTGATGCGCCTGCTCGAGGCCGAGCCCGAGGCCTACAAACGCCAGCTGCGCACCTACTACGAGCGCCTGCCCCGCCTGGTGATGGCGAGTTTGAAGTGAGGGGTCCAATCTCGCCCCCGTGGTATATTGGAGGTATGGTCTATGAGCAGTGGCCCAACGGCACAGTGACTCTAGTCGAGACGGCCATCCCCAACGGCACGCTCTATCGCAGCCGCCCGGCTGACGGCACGCAGGGCCCGCGCTACGTCTACAGCCTCACCGACCACCTCGGCAACGTGCGCGCGGTCGTGCCCCGCGGCTGGAACCCCACCAATACCGCCGCCCCCGAGTGGATGCGGCGGCTGAGCTTCTACAGCGACTACTACCCCTTTGGCTGGGCGCAGCCGGGGCGCGACGGCGGGCAGTACCGCTACGGCTTCCAGGGGCAAGAAAAAGACCCCGAGACCGACTGGTGGGCCTTCCAGCTACGCATGTACGACGGGCGAATCGGGCGGTGGATGACGGTAGATCCCAAGGCGCAGTATGCTAACCCCTATCTCGGCCTGGGTAACAACCCGTTTAACGGTGTTGACCCAGATGGTGGATTTTTTGGCAAGCTATTCTCTAGCCTGTTTGGGGGCGGAGGTGGGCCGAAAGAGCAAGTAGGAGCATCCAAATTACCGGACGTTGTCATTACTGCCGAAAGGGTACCAATTGAACGACAAATCGCCGCAAGACAAGCTATGGGCGAGCCATTAAACGATGAGCAGCAACGGCATGTGAACAGCAGACTTAACTACGAGTCATACCGTTGGCGAATGGATCAGCACGATAGCAAGCAAGTGCTAGGTTTTAGTTTGGCCATAGCGTTTCCAACAAGTACCATAGGGGCAGTCCCTTCATGGGTTGGTTACGAGTTTGGTTTCTTTAAACGATTTGGCTCAACTGGAGGCACAGCACTTTATTCTACTGGATCAGGCGGGTTGGGTTATAATGTTGGAATATCAGCAAATGCATCGTATCAAGCATTTACTGGCGATGGATCACCGAGTCTCGCTGCGTTAGGCGGTGACGGCGATCAGCTATCACTTGGATATTCAGCACCAAATGGGTTAGGAGTAACAATTAATAGAATAAGAGCGCTGTCTGCTCCTGCGCATTTGCCGAATTCTAAAGCATTATTTGTTGGTGGAGAGCTTGGTATAAGTATCGGGCTACCCCACTCGTTATTGAACACTCCATTTAGAACTACTGGTGGATATGGATATACAAACACCCACATTTTTAGTCCTTGGGGAGGTAATTAGATGATTACAAAGAAACAAATATTAAATATCTTTCTGGCATTGTGTATTTATTTGCCATTGCTTATTTATGTACTTTGGTCCGACAACAGGCGCATATCTAGCTGTGAAGACATAGTAAATTATTACAAATATATTAATTTTAACGGTCGAGTAAAGAATAAATATCTAAATAAAAATAATCATGAATTACCCGTTATAGTAATTTACAAGAACATGAATTCAGATACAACAATTGAGTTGACAGTGGATACGAAAGAGTATTACAAATTTTATAACAGAATTTCGTTAGGTGACTCAGTCAAAAAAACTATAGGTAGTAATATCTTTTACATCTTTAGAGACTCAAGCACTGAGTCATATACTATTAAGTGCAAGCAGTAACTTCTGAGTATTTTGGAAAGACTTTACCTAGCAGCTCATCAAAACCACGTGGTATATTGGGGGTATGGTGTACGAGCAGTGGCCGGGAGGCACCGTGACGCTGGCCGAGACGGCCATCCCGAACGGCACGCTCTACCGCAGCCGCCCGGCCGATGGCACCCAGGGCCCGCGCTACGTCTATAGCCTCACCGACCACCTCGGCAACGTGCGCGCGGTCGTGCCCCGTGGCTGGAACCCCACCGCCACCCCGCCTCCAGGTCAAGAGTGGATCCGCCGCCTGAGCTTTTACTCCGACTATTACCCCTTTGGCTGGAGCCAACCCGGGCGCGATGGCGGGCAGTATCGCTACGGCTTCCAGGGGCAGGAAAAAGACCCCGAGACCGACTGGTGGGCCTTCCAGCTGCGCATGTACGACGGCCGTATCGGGCGGTGGATGACGTATGATCCTAAGCGGCAATACTACAGCCCTTATTTGGGGTTGGAAAATAATCCAGTTACGCTTATCGACCCCGATGGCGGATCTTCAAGGACCTGGTACACTGATGGGAATGAACAAATCTATGTGCCTGATGGAAGTCAAGCAGTTAGACATGTTACAACCGCTCAGCTTACGGCTATCAAATCAAATAAGGAATCCGGAGTTTGGAATGCTTGGGCAAGTACTTGGCAGACCTGGGGGCCTACAATAGGGCACTATGACCGTAACTTAGATTCATTTAATGGACAAGGTATCTTTGGTGCAAAGAGTTCCCAGGTTATTGCAAATGCCTATACCTACCGTCTCGCTCACCCTATAGTTAAGCCATCTATTGCAGATGTCCTTTATGAGTCAGTTGAACCCGCATTAGATGCTGCTCATCCAGACTTTTTTGGTTTTGAGTTTAGTGGGGTTTACGCTGAGGGTGCTGGAGGAAAGTTCACACTTGGCTTTGGATACATTAGAGGTGATGGGTTTTCTTTTTATGGAGGGCTAGGCGACGCATTAGGGTCTGATGTTGGACTTTCTTTTCAAGCTGTTCATGGATCCTACTTGCTGAATGATGGAAATAGAAATTGGAATTCATGGTCTGGATATTCAGTTTCAGCCGATGTGTCAATTTTTGGAATTTCAGCCGGAAGAAGCGGTAATTTTGATAACAGAAATGTTTTGAACTCCGGTCGCATTTGGGTACAAACGTCGTTTGGTGTTAGTTTTGGCTCTGGTTCACTATTTGGGGCTACTGGTTCGTTAACTAATTTTGGCTATGCTCGATAATCAAAATAGCAAAGCAGCATTAAACAAATTGCTAATAATTTCTATATTATTTTTGATGACTATGTTTTTATATTCATATTTATATGAAAGAGATAAGATAAATTTTACAAAACAAAATTATAAAGGCCTTGTAATAAAAAAGTACTACAGAGAACTTAGATACCCAACAATTGTTGTAAAAAATATAAATTCTTTAGACACATTTAGTATTGATATTACGCTTCATGATAGCTTGTATTATTTTTTAGAAATAGGGGATACATTATTGAAAGTACGGGGAAGACAAGCTATTTATAAGATGGAAGATGGAATCTTGAAAGAATATCCTGCGTTCTTTTAGCGGCTTGGCTAACAGTTGAATCTAGGGTAGCATTTGCTCAAGACTCCGTGGTATGTTGGAGGGTTCGTCCGCGAGCAGTGGCCCATTGGCTCTATGACCCTCGTTGGGCCATTCATCTCAACAACCGTTTCGGCTTCTCTCTCTTCACCCGCCTTACTGTTGGCTGCCGAGCAGACCAATGGTGCGCGTCACATAGGGTGACTCCCGATGCGACATCTTGGAGGGCATGCCGACACCACCCGCTCACGCCCTCACCCCCGAGCAGGCCGCCCGCGCCGAGATCGACCGCAGGCTGACCGAGACCGGGCGGCAGGTGCAGCACCTCGAGCGCGCTGAGGTGGGCGCTCTTCTGACTCGCGGCAGGCGCCTCAGCGCCAGGCCGCCAGGGCCTCGCCCACCACAAACACCGAACCCGTGATCAGCACCACATCGCCCGCCTCGGCGAAGGCCAGCGCCGCCTGCACCCCCGTCGCCACCGAGGGGTAATAGGCGCCGATCAGCTGCACCTCTTCGCCCAGGGCCTGCAGGTCGGGGCCAGGCAGTCCGCGCGGGATGTCGGCCTTGACGTAGTAGTAGGTGGCGTGCTGCGGCAGCAGGCGGATGACGGCGCGCAGGTCTTTGTCGGCCGAGGCGCCGAGCACGATGTGCAGGTCGCCGCCGGGCCGCTCGGCCTGCAGGCGCGCGATCTGGGCCAGCACGGCCGCGATGCCGTCGGCGTTGTGGGCCACGTCGGCGATGACGAGCGGGGCCTCGCGCAGCCGTTCGAAGCGGCCGCGTAAGCCCGTGAGGGCCTGCACATTGGCCAGGCCCTGTTCGACTGCTGCTGCGGGCACCGGCAGGCCGCGCTCGGCGGCAGCCTCGAGCACGGCGAGGGCCGTGGCGAGGTTCGCGCGCTGATAGTCGCCGAGCAGACTGAGGCTCAGGGTGCGGCTTTGGCTGCCCGGTTTATCCAACTGGTCAATTTGCAGCCGCCGACCCACCCCATCAGTACCCAAAGGCGTGATCCGGAAGCGATGGTCGGCCCGCACCAGCGGCGCCTCGACCTGTGTGGCCACGGCCTCGAGCGCCACCCGCGCCTCGTCGGGCACGGCGCCGATCACGGCCGGGACGCCGGGCTTGAAAATGCCCGCCTTCTCGGTGGCGATGAGCGTGAGCGTGTCGCCCAGCAGATCCATGTGGTCATAGCCGATGCTCGTCACGGCGGTCACGTGGGGCGTGATCACGTTGGTGCTGTCGAGGCGGCCGCCCAAGCCCACCTCGACCACGGCCAGGTCCACCCCCACCTCGGCGAAGTAGGCGAAGGCCATGGCGACGTTGAGTTCAAAGAAGGTGGGGTTGAGCTCGGCGATCAGCGCCTCGTGCTGGGCCACCCACTGCACCACCCATTCCTGCGGCACCGGCTCGCCGTTCACCCGGATACGCTCGGTGAAGTCGATCAGGTGCGGCGAGGTGAACAGGCCCACCTTACCATACCCCGCCTCGGGCCCTGCGGCCGTATAGACCGCCGCCAGCGTGGCGCTGACCGAGCCCTTGCCGTTGGTGCCGGCGATGTGCAGGCTGCGAAAGCGCGTGTGCGGCTCGCCCAGGGCCGTGAGCAACTGGCGCGTCTTGCCTAGGTCTTTGTTATACGCGGCCGGACCGGTGCGGTGATAGACCGGCAGGCGGGCATAGAGCGAATCAAGGGTGGCGCGGTAGTCGGCCGCGAGATCAGGTGCTGACACGGCCGCAAAGATGGCGGGAATGCGCTGCGCCCGCCGACGGTCTAGTCGGCGTCGCCGTCGCCCTTGGGCGGGGTTGGCTCAGTGGGCGGCGCGGCTTTCGGTTCTGCGGCGCCCTGCTTCAGGCCCCGGATGATGCCGGGCAGCAGGACGACCAGCGCGGCCAAGATGGCGATCCAGAATGCGGTCTTCATGCGCTGAAGATAGGGGCTAGTGGCCTGAGGCGTTAGTCGCCACCGCCATCCCCGCCGCCGTCACCACCCCCATCGCCCGAATCACCGCCGGAGCTGTCGCCGTCAGCGTCACCATCGTCGCTGCTCCAGCTCGAGCCGCTGCTGCTGTCGCTGCCCGAGGTGCTCGTATCGCTTGCGTTTGACGCCTGCCTTTTCTTAGCGGCAATGAACACGGGAATAAGGGCGGCGAACACCGCGACGAGTGCAATCCAAACGGCCATGGCGCCAAACTAATGAGTTTGGGTCAAACGCAACGCCCGACTCACCAGTCGCCGCTGGCGCCACCCCCACCGAAGTCGCCACCGCCAAAGCCCCCGAAGTCAGAGCCCCCACCCCAGTCGCTGCCGCTCGAGCTGCCGGAGCCTCCTCCGCCGCCCCAGTGCCCACCCCAGAAGAACCAGCCCCCACCATAGTCGGTATAGTCGCCCTCGCGCCGGCGGTCACGCCGATGCCGCGCGTGATAGCTGCGCCGGTCGTTCGCATAGATCAGGGCCACCACGCCAATGATCGCCAGCACCACGATCAGGGCCACGATGAGGTTGCCGTCGTCGCGTTTGTTGCGCCGCTTCTTCGGCGTGTTGAATTCCTTGCGCGCGCGCTGCTCGAGTTCGGCCACCGCCGCCTGCAGGCCTGCGGCATAATCGCCCCGCTTGAAGGCCGGCCCCATCTGCTCGCGGATGATGCGGCCCGCTGCGGCGTCGTTGATCACCGGCTCGAGGCCATAGCCCACCTCGATGCGCGCCCGCCGCTCGACCACAAACACGGCGATGAGCACACCATTGCTCTGCTTACGGTCACCCACACCCCAGGCACGCGCCACTTGGTTCACATAGTCCTCTAGCACCTCGCCCTCCGGCAGGCCCGGGGCGATCAGCACGGCGATCTCGTTCGACGTCGAGTCACGGAAGCGGCGCAGGCGCTGCTCGAGCGCGGCTCGCTCGGCGGGCGGCAGTACTCCTGCTAGATCACTGATAAAGGCCGTCGGACGAGCGGGCACACCCCTCGGCACCTCCGGCGCCTGCGCCGCGAGCCACTGCCCCGTCAGCAGCATCAGCAGCCCCAGCACGAGGGGCCGGAGCACACGGCGGAAGGAACCCCGGCCTCGGTCAGCGCACATGCACCTCGTCGCTGAGTTCGTTGATGTCGTCGGCAGCCCGAGGGAAGTACCTCGCCAACTGATCTCCCACCCGTCCGATGGCCTGCTCGAGGCCCTCAATAAATTCACCCCGGTGGAAGTGCGCCCGCATGTCGTCGCGAATCGCGTCCCAGAAGCCCTCGGGCACGCGGTGGTCGATGCCCGCGTCGCCCAGGATGGCAAAGCGCCGATCGGCCACGGCCAGGTAGAGAAGCACGCCGTTGCGCAACACGGTCTTGGTCAGCCCCAATTCGTGGAAGAGTTTCTGCGCGCGCACCCACACGTTCTCACTGCCCACATGGTCTTCGACGAAAACGCACACCTCGCCCGAGGTCTTGAGCTCAGTGGCGGCGATGGCGGCCTTAAGGCGGGCGCGCACCGGTTCGGTGAAAAGGGCTTGGGCGGCTGAGGTCGACATGGCGGGTGGCGTTAGGGTCAGCGGTGGGTTCACGCCAAGGTAAGCGTCCCCACCCCGCCGTATAGGGCCATCTGCGGCTAGCCTAGAACTTGACCTGGGGGGCTTTGTCGGCGCCAGCCGCCGCCTCGAAATACGGGATACGCTCGAAGCCGAACAGGCCCGCGATCACGTTACGCGGGAAGCTGCGCACCGAGGTGTTGTACGTACCCGCCGCGTCGTTGAACTTCTTGCGCTCCACGGCGATGCGGTTTTCGCTGCCAGCGAGCTCGTCCATCAGCGCGCGGAAGTTCTCGTTGGCCTTCAGGTTCGGGTAGTTCTCGACCACGACCATAAACTGGCGCACCGAGGCCGAGAGCTGCTCTTGGGCGGCTTGGTATTCGCCCAGTTTGCCGGGGTTGGTGGCGACGTCGGGCGGCAGCTGCACACCCCCCACTCGCGCGCGGGCTTCGGTGATGGCGGTGAGCGTGGCCTGCTCGAAGTCTTTATAGCCCTTGACCGTCTCGACCAGGTTGGGAATCAGGTCGGCGCGGCGCTGATAGGCCACCTGCACCTGGCCCAACTGGCGGTTGACGGCTTCCTGCTGTTCGACCAGGCCGTTGTAGCTGCCCTGGATGGACCAGAAGCCGACCAGGCCTAGCACGGCCAGGATGGCCAGCACGATGAGGGTATTGCGCATGACGGGGTGAAACGAAGTCTGAGGTTCGGGGAAAGAGTACGAGACCGTGTCAAAGGACGTACCCGCCCACGAAATCGTGCCAAAACGACCGAAAGAACCCCATCTGACCCCCACTGCGACTGCCGTCTTGTCGTTGCCGGCCTAGGCCTGCACCTTGGCGCAGTCGAGCACGGTCTGGCGCAGCTCGTGCAGGTCCCACGGCTTGGCCAGGGTCACGAACAAGCGCGAATAGTTCGGCGACTGTGCGTTGGTGCTATAACCCGACTCGCCCGTCAGTAGGATGCGCCCGATCTCAGGGTCGCGGCGCGACACCTCGCCCAGCAGTTCGTCGCCCTTCATGCCGGGCATGATCTGGTCGGTGATGACCACCGCCACAGGCGTGCCCGCCTGGTGCAGCTCGTCGAGAATCTCGAGGCCCTCCTCCGCGCTCTCGGCCAGCTCGAAGTTATAGGCCTTGCCCAGCCCGAACTCCAGCTCCTGCCGCAGGCTGATCAGCACGGTCTTTTCGTCGTCCACGCACAAGATGACGGGCTTCGACTTCACTGGGGCGATCGGGGGAAACAAGTAGGTGGGGCTAAAGTAAGCGGTCTGCGGTATCGTACGTGGCAATTGCTGTGCCCATCCCCCAAAATGCCGCACGTGGGGCCGTAGAGGCCTTTGAGGCAAGTCGGTCGGGTAGCAAACTGAAACTCCTGGGAACACGTTCCCAACTTGAGCACATTAGGTCGCTCCCAACGGTAAAAGCACCGCTTCCCGGTAGGGCACCATCGAGCGTTCGCCATCCCGAACCCCCGCTAGTCACTCATCATTAAAAACGAGGCAAGCAAAAATCTTGACCTCTTTCCCACAAATTCTTTACACCGTGTGAACCGGTTGGCTGGCTCCGCTACTTTTAACTCAGCTATCCGACCCTCATGCCTGCCACCGGCGTCGCCCCCCTCACGCAGGTGAAGCCCCGCTTCAACGTACGGGCCTATGGCATATGGATCAACCGCCGCGGCGACGTGCTCCTGAGCGAAGAGCAGATCGACGGCCGTCGCGTACTCAAGTTTCCTGGCGGCGGGCTCGAGTTTGGAGAGGGCCTGACCGACGCTCTCAAGCGCGAGTGGCGCGAAGAGACCGAGCTCGAGGTCGAGATCATTCGCCACTACTACACCACCGACTTTTTCCAGCCCTCGGCCTTCAGTGAGCACGAGCAGGTGATCAGCGTCTATTACCTCGTGCGCTGCACCAGCGAGGTGCTGCATGTGGCCGCGCGCGAGGGGCAGCACCGCTTCCGCTGGGTGGGGGTGCACACGCTGACGCGCGAGATGCTCTCGCTACCGATCGACCAGCACGTGGCCGAGAGCTTGCGGCGCGATTTTGCCTCGTTGCCGACCTCCTAGGCAGCCTTAGCGGCGGCTTTAGCGTTGATACTTCGGGTGGGCATAGAGGAAGCCAAAGGCCTCGCTGCCGGTGCGCCCCATGCGCTTGTGGTGCACCTTGTGCGCGCGGATGAGCCGCCGCAGATAGCCCCGGTCGTGCTGCACCCAGTGGCGCAGCCAGCCCGGCATCGGCAGGCGCTGGTGCACCATCACATCGTGCAGCACGAAATAGAGCACACCATATACGGCGATGCCGATGCCCACCTCGCGCGCCCAGTGGCCCGACAGATCGCCCCAGATGATCAAGCCCGCCGATAGCACGCCATAGACCAGCGCCACCACATCGTTGGCCTCAAACCAGGTCGGCTGCGGCTCGTGGTGCGTGCGGTGCAGGAACCACAGCGGGCCATGCAGCAGATAGCGGTGCACCACCCAAGCCAAGCCCTCGAGGGCCACCACGGTGAGTAGGATCAGGGCGAGCGAGGCGAGCGTCACGGGCGAATAACGCCGCCGAGGGCGAAACGATTCGCGCGGCGGGGGAATGTGTTCGCTGCAATTTGCATCCCTTCTCACGCCCCGTGCAGCCCCCCACCCTTCGCGCCGCCGAGCAGGACCTAGCCGCCGCCCTCACGCCCGAGCACGGCGCGCGCGAGGCAACCGCCATCGCCCGCGCCGCCGCCGAGGCCCTGGTGGGC
>VYMD01000789.1_pt1 | contig 11942 bp, 10 predicted proteins | sample 5115311 | NCBI WGS metagenome assembly VYMD01 (sample SAMN12291779, study PRJNA351875) | freshwater metagenome | isolation source: freshwater lake | place: USA: Michigan, Wintergreen Lake | collected 2013-08-08
GGACAGAGCGGTAGAGAAATGTTATCGTGCCGGAAAGGGTTTTGCCTCAGACGAGGAGCGGATAACGTTTCTGTTTGCGTTGTATGAAAAATACACTGCGCCCTTGACGGCAGAAGCAGAGCGGGCTGTGGCGGGGAAAAAGAGCAAACATCGTTCACAAAAAAATCCATAACAACATTCATTCACGAAAGGAACACCAACGATGAAATCCGACCTCATTCGTTCCCTGACAAACGATTTCGAGCAGATCGCACATAACGACGACGGCGTAGAGTATTGGTATGCACGTGAATTACAGCCGCTTTTGGGCTATACCCAATGGAGGAATTTTGCAGAAGTTATCACGAAAGCAAAGACGGCTTGTTCCAAAGCAGGGCAGCAGATTGACGACCATTTTGCTGACGTCAGCAAAATGGTCGAAATCGGCTCCGGTACTGGGCGTGAAATTGACGATGTAGTATTGACGCGGTATGCGTGTTATCTGATAGCACAAAATGGCGACCCTCGCAAAGAACAAATTGCTTTTGCCATGAGTTATTTCGCCACGCAGACGAGGAAACAAGAGCTGTTGGAGGCACGAATCAAGGAAATAGAGCGTTTGCAGGCACGAGAAAAATTATCGCTCTCGGAAAAAGAACTTTCGGGAATTATCTACGAAAAAGGTGTTGATGAGCAAGGTTTTGCGCGGATTCGCAGCAAAGGAGACAAGGTGCTGTTTGGCGGTTACACAACAAAAGACATGAAGAAAAAGCTGAACGTGCCGGATTCACGCCCTTTAGCAGACTTTTTGCCGACAATCACGATAAAAGCAAAGGATTTTGCCAACGAGATTACGAATTTCAACATAAAAAAAGACGACATTCACGGCGAAGACGCTGTTTCAAACGAGCATGAAGCAAGCAATAGCACTGTCCGCAAGGCACTTCTTGAGCGCGGCATTCGCCCCGAAAACTTACCTCCCGACGAGGACATCAAAAAAGTACAACGACGTTTACAAAGTGAAGAAAGGAAAGCCTTGAAAAGCGCACAAAAACTTGCCTCTCGTCAAAATAACGATGATAACGAAGAAATTGGATAAGGGTAGAGCAGGCTCACAGCACAAAACAAAATAAGCCCGCCAATGCACTAAGAAGGATACCCTTCGACGACATGGAGTCGGAGTTCATGCAGAGCAGACTTATGGTACAAATATACGTGAAATAGTTCACGTATCCAATATCTCTCGACCGTGCGCTTTACGCTTGCGAAAAAGCATTTTGCTGACGTTAGCAAAATGGTCGAGCTTGGCTCTGGAAGCCGCGTTGATACGGCTACCAATAGAAAAGCATAAAAGAAGCGGGGGAAGGCAGAATCAACCAAAGGAGAAATACGATGAAAACCTTGATTTACATGGACTTGTGTTGCTTTAATCGCCCATTTGATGACCAACACAGCCCAAGCATCTATCTTGAAACGGAAGCAAAATTATTTGTGCAAGATGCTATTAAAAATGGAGAACTTGACGTATGTTGGTCGTATATGCTTTCGTATGAAAACTCGGCAAACCCCGATAAAGAACGACGAAAAGCTATTCAGTATTGGCGGGACTTGTCGCAAGTGATTATCTTGGAAAATGAGCGTATTCTCGCGCAGGCTACAACACTCAATGCACAAGGCTTTGGCGCAAAGGACGCGCTGCATATCGCTTGTGCTGTCGAAGGCAAAGCAGGATATTTCTTGACAACCGACAAAGGAATACTGCGAAAAAAACAGTATGTAGCAGAACTTATCATTTGTAATCCAACGGAATTTTTCTCCCTCATTCAAGAAAAACCATGAGAACAGACACGATTATCAAGCATGAAGGTATGAATGCCCTCATGCGTTCACTCAATATCGTCGAAGCAGAGCGATTTATAGCCCTTGTCAAGCGTAATGATTTTGACTATACCGAATGGCGTAAAACATTGTGGGAGCATGAAGCCGTGCAGGATATTTCGGCAAGAGCAATGCGTGAATGGGAAAGGAACGACGGTAAGCAGCAAACAGACTAACGGCAGAAAATAAAACAAGTCCACAACTACACTAAAGAAGTATAAACTTCAACGCCAATGGGCGACCTTCATGTAGAGCAGACTTACAGTGCAAATATATGCGAAGTAATTCCTCTACACAACCTATTTACGCCCAAGGGCGCATCAAGACTTGGTAGAGAAAGGTAGAGAAGTGTTACCGCTTGGAAAAAGCATTTGCCTCGGACGAGGAGCGGATAACATTTTTGTTTGAGCTGTATGAAAAATATACTGCGCCTTTGACGGCAGAAGCAGAGCGGGCTGCGTCGGGGAAAAAGGGCAAACGTCGTTCACAAAAAAATCCATAACAACATTCAATCGAATGTGAATCCCACAAAAGCGCATCCAATCACGATTTTTTTATCACTTTTCCCTCAAAACCATGACAGAAACATTTTTTGCAATGTGGCAAAACACCCAGCAAACGTTACTCAGAACGCTGGACAAAATCACGGATGAGAGCCTCACAAAGCGCCTCAGACCGGAGATGCGCTCGCTCGGCGTGATAATGATGCACATCGGCGAATCGCAGTTTATGTTCGCCAAAACGCTTTTTGGCATCGAACTTCCACCCTTCACCGCACAAACACTTGGTAAAAATACCAATCCCGCAGAAGTTGTGAGCGCCGAAGCACTTCATTCATTCGTGAAAACTTCGTGCAACTATATGAGCAAAGGCATACAAGCCTTACCCGATGAGGCTTGGCAGGAAAAGGTGATGACACCGTGGAAAGCCGAAATGGAACGTAGTCTGTTGCTAAATTTTGTGATAGGACATTCGATGCAACATCTGGGGCAGGTCATTCAGGCATTGAAATACGGGGAGGTTTTCTCTTCAGTATCCAATACCCCCGAAGTGCAATGAAATTTCACGGAATATTTTTTCGGTGAATCTTTTGGCACATCGTTTGCGTAGATATTCATGCAGGGTGAACGTAATTCCTTTGCCTGTTCTACAATACGAAAGTTTTTTCATGGATTCTCCGTCAGTTCATACCATTCCCAATAAGACCGATGGTAGTTCTACAAACCAGACTGTAAGCACTTTTCAGACTCTTTCTACCACTTCGCAAGAGCGCACGGGGCAGCCGCAAAAAATGCTCAAACTCCGCGTTTCCGGCTCTCAGCGCGTTGTGTGTCTTACCCGTTGGGGTTTTGGCACCGCCGGTTCAAGCGAGCAATAAGGCGGTAGCTTGTCTCAAAATGTCAGTTTCTTCTGACAGTGTGAGACACGGTGCATATAGGTGAGAAGAGTAAGTGTCAGGTATTTCTGACACTGCTCGCACAGAAGCGTCTATTCGGACGCGCATACATCTGATGACCTATAAAAAAAGCCTGAAGACAAGATGATTTCTTGTTTTCAGGCTTTTCTCTTATTACTCTGCACTGTGGCGTAATTACGCGGCTTCTTCGGCTGCAACACTTGATTTTTCGCGCTTCATAATAGCAAGCGGAATAAGGACGCAATAAGCAATCACTAGAAGTGTCGGTGCGACAACGATTGCCAGCGAATTTGCCCAGGTTTCCAGATATTTTTGCGGGTCAGACGTAATGCCTGTTGCCATAAACACATACCCTACCACGATGACACCAAGCGCAATTCCAAAATACAGGAAATTTGCTTTGGCAAGCGGAAAGTTCCATTGGACACCCGTTGAACGTTGCTGTTTTCTCGTAGAAGAGACAGCTTTCTTTTTCGACATGAGAGATTTCCTCAGAATAAAACAATAATATTTGAAGGAGCAAAATTACACATTTTTTCCTATCCGTGTCAAAGGAAATAACACCTTCTTAACAAATTCCCTTCAGACACTTGGCAGTATCGTGCATTGCCGTTGAGTATGCAACGGCTGATACTTGGCTGCTGCTCTGCGATGGCGGTGGCTCAAATAATGCCCGACATCACATTGTCAAACAAGAACTTCAGCGTGTTGCTGATGTGATTGGCAAAAAACTATGCATTGCCCACTTTCCAGCCTACTGCTCGAAGTACAATCCTATTGAGCATCGCCTCTTTCTGTATATGACGCTCTTGTCTGTGCTTAGAATGAGCGAAGCGAATAATCTTCAACGGTAGTATATATGCTGCTTTCGGTATTACGCCTTACGGCGTTAAGAACACAGACAAGAGTGTCTGTGGCACAGCAAAATGAACGACTTGTTTCGATTGTATTCCTTAATATATCATTCTTAATTTAAGTAGTTATTTTTAATCAAGTATTTATGCGGCATGACAAAACCAAAGCGGCTTAAATACTTGCTTTTTAATAATGTCTTATTTTAAGAACAACGTACTTAAACAACGTACTTAATAACATTGACTTTGATAATGTCTATTCTATTCAAACGAAAGTTCTGCCATCCACACACCATGTATTTTTACACCCCGCACAAATACTCAGATGCAGCCCAGCCAGATAGCGCCGCATCTTCCACACGGGTAACAATCGGTGTATCGGCTGCAAAGGCATCTCCGGCAAGCACCAAGGGTGCAGGAGCGCTTGTTGCCGCAAAAAAACGTGCCGGATACGGCTTAGAAACACGGCTGAATCGCCAACGGTGCAGAGAATATGCCTGCACAAGGTCTTTTGAGATATAGTCGCTTAGTTCGTCAAGCAGCATCGGTACTAATTCCTCTTCGCGTGTTTCCCAATGCTCTTTGGCAAATTCTGCGCTCGTGTGGAGCGTTAATGTCGGAACATCAGGCGAAATACCCTTTTCTCTGTTATCGGCAAACCACATTACGGCTCGTGTGCCTTCAAAGCGCATTTTGCGTTTCCCTAAAGCCGATACATACTCGTCTCCAAGCCCAAGCATTAATGTTATGCAGGGAATATATTCGACCGACGACAAAGCGTGATGTTCTTCATCCGATAAAACCTTCTGTTCCGCCGTTTCTAAAAGCATCAATGCTTGAGGAATCGGCGCGGTAATGAGCAAAGCATCGGCTTGGTATTCGTGATTGTCCGTCAGCGCCGTCCAGCCTGTTGTTTCGGCTCGGAGCGTGTGAACACGTTCATTCAGGCGCGTTTGTAAGCCGCGTGCAAAGTATTTTGCGACGCTCGTCATGCCTTCCGGCGCGATGTACCGTGAGCGTTTGGGCGGGGTTGCTGCCGCATCACCATTGACGTTCCAAGGTTGGAGAATCCTCTCTTCAAGCATTTCCGCCACTGTCACGGTAAATCTGGGAGTATATGCCGTAATATACTGCACACCGTGGTCTGCTTTGCCTGTGCGCTCACCAATGTTGATGCGGCGCGTAGCCATACGCCCTCCAAGCCCTCGCCCTTTGTCCAAGACCGTAACGTCAAATCCGTGTTTTTGAAGGTCTTGCGCGGCAAGCAAGCCCGCAACACCAGCACCAATGATGAGAATAGATTGCATACGAATAACGCTCAAAAACAAGAAGTGGTGAAAAACAAGAAGTGGTGAAAGTCAAAAAGCGGTAAAAAGGGACACTCAAGGTGAACATTGAGGAAAAAGCAAAACAATGTGGCATGATGACGCGAAAGCCGCTTTGTTGCTGAGTTCCGAAGAATTTTGAAACAGGCTGGCACACATTCTTATTGCTCTGATTCGGGAACAATTTTCTGCCCATTTGCATCGTATTTGTAAAACCCTTCACCTGTTTTCCTACCGTGCAGACCGGCATCAACATATTCTTTTTGCAATAGCGCAGGAGCAAAGCGGGGTTCACAGAAATACTGCTCCCAAACCGAGAGTGTTACGGCATAATTCACATCGACACCGATTAAATCTACCAATTCAAAAGGTCCCATTTTGAAACCCGCAGAGCGCATGAGTGCATCAACTTGGGGAATTGTCGCGCCGCCTTCCATGACGATACGCATTGCCTCCAGATAATAATTTCGTGCAACGCGGTTCACAATAAAGCCCGGGACATCTTTTGCTTCCACTGCCGTTTTGCCAAGATTTTCCGTGAATGCTACTAATGCTTCAATCGTCGCGGGAGCAGTTTTCATGCCGCTTACAACCTCGACAAGTTTCATAATATGCGCAGGGTTAAAAAAATGCAGCCCTGCAAATCGCTCAGGATGCTGTAACGAAGCCGCCAGCGCGGTAATGGAAATAGACGATGTGTTCGAGGCAAGAATGACACTTTGGGGAAGCACTTGCTCTAAAGCGTGGTAAAGGTTGCGTTTGGCATCGTTGTCTTCGATAATCGCTTCAATCACGATTGCACAGGAGCGAAGCGCATCAAGATTAGCGCTCAACGTGAGGTTTTGTGAGGCTTTGGAGCATATTTCGGCACTAATAATTCCTTTTTGCGATGCTTTCTCTAACGTCTCGGTGATAAAACGTTCAGCTTTTTGACGGGCAGCGGCAACCGTATCATACAGCACAACCGCAAAACCCGCTTGCAAACAGGCTTGCGCGATGCTTGCGCCCATAGTTCCGGCACCACAAATTCCAATAATCATCAGTCTGTCCTTTTTATCCTGTGACAATAACAACATTTTCGGTTTGGTGAGCAGCGCTCACATCCAGTGACGACGCGCTTTGCGGCGAATGTTCCTGTACATCATGTTCCGCAACAATCGCAATTACCGTCATATCATCGTGCTGCGGCATACCTTCGGCAAATTCTGAAACACGGCGCACAACTTCACCAACAACAAAGCGGGCTTCGGGTTTTTTTTGCATGAGAACGCCGTGAAGCGGCTCAATACCAAATTCTTCCTGCTGCGCGTTCATTGCTTCATTTACGCCGTCGGTGAAGAGCAAACACACGTCTTTGTGTTCCATCGGAATCCGAATTTCTTCCAAGAAATTACGAAATTTCACCGGCTCTACCAATGCCACACCAACGCCACGCGGCTGCAACAGATGAATTTTCCCGTTCCGCGAAACCGCAATCGGCGTATGTCCGGCTCGTGCGATAATGAGTTCACAGTTTTCTTCATCAATAGCCACCGCCGTCATCGCAATATACGAACCACGCTCCAAACTACCCTTCAGCGCAGCATTGATGCGGCAAAGAGCATCGGCAGGCGATTCGCTTTCACCCGCCACAGCCAGCACTACGCCTTTGAGTTCGGCCATGTAAAACGCAGCAGATATGCCCTTTCCCGACACATCGCCCATAATCACACAGTTCATGCCGTTTTTGAGTTTGACGTAATCGTAATAATCACCGCCAACTTCCATCGCCGGAGAGCTGTAAGCGGCAATATCAAACTTTGTGAGTGCAGGTTGCTGTTTTGGTAAAAGTTTGTGCTGCATTTCGCGGGCAAGCAGCATTTCACGCTTGAAGCGCTCCTGCTCCAAAGAATTTTCAAAAAGGCGGACGTTTTCAATCGCAATACTGATGTTGTTAGCAAAGGCTGCAAGCAAGGAAATATCTTCGGTTTCAAAGATAAATTTGTCGCGGTGCGCTGCAAAAAGCGTCCCGATACGGCGATTGTCCAGCGTCAAAGGCACAGCAATCAATGACTGCGCAAAGTCTTTCGCGTAGGGGTAAATCGGCGCAAATACGATTTCTTCATCCAGCGCTTCGAGGTGAATCGGCTGCGAACCTTGTTGCGCCAGCACGGCACGGAGCACACCGTCTTTGTATAAAATCTGTAGTTCTTGCTCGGAAATTTTCAACTGGGCGGCAATTTTCATCGTTTTTGTTTCGCCGTCTTCCAATTCCACCCATGAGGCAGTTGCACCGCACACATCCCGAATCATCGTGGTAACAATCCCCAAAAGCCGCTCCAAATCATACACTTGTGAGATTGTTCGGCTTAAATAAGCGAGAGAACGCACTTCGTTGATTTTCCTGTCCACCACAGCCGCCGTCGGCAGCGCTAAACCGAGAGAAAAACTAATGCGCAAAAAGAAAATCGTGGAAAGCAGCGCCGAAAACATCGCAAAATTTTGCGCTCCCGGCAGCAGATTTTCCATGAACAGCACAAATTGTTCGTTGCTTTCTTGCCGCACCATAATCGCAATCGAAACGCCCGTCGCAACGGCAGCAATGCCGAAGGCTTTCCATTTTTGGTCTTTGCTGAAAGATGAAATCCACGAAATGCGCGAGGAAGAAACCAGCAGCAGCATTGCTAAAACCGCCAAACCAACGATGCTGACAACTTCGGTATCAATTTTGGTAATGACCGAAAAAACGCGCGTTACAACCAGCAAAATGCCGATAACAAGAGCAATGATACGGAATTGCGCGGTAAAGGTTGTGCGGCGAATTTGAATCAGCACATCCAACCACTGCAACTGCCGCACAATGATTGCCACAAATACTAGCGCCGAAACGGAGACATAAAATCGTGCTAATATATCCTCGCTAGGACGGACACGGTCTCCGGCAAGGACGGACACGGCAATCATCGCCACCGTCGAAACGATAATAAACAAACCGCCTTGACGCAATTCCACAAAGGGTTTGGCAGCAGAAACAATTTGCTGGTCGTCGGTATTGCGGTGAATGGGGAATGTCGTTGCAAAAAGTCCCCCAAAGAGCGCAGCAACAGTGATTTTGAGCAATGCGGTAAAACCAAGCGAGACGTTGTGCAAAAGCGAACCTTCTTGTGCCAAAAACGCATTATCCACAAATGCCATAGCAGCAGCGCAAACAAGCGTTGCCGCTAAAGCGCCCCAGTATTTGTATGCGCCGATTTTTCCCGAAAGACGTTGTAAGTATTTTTTCATCGTACCTGTGCCTACTGCTGCATGAAACGAATCTGTGCGTTTGTTCATTCTCGAACACAACTTGAGTTCAAGTGTGTCCGAAACTGAACAATTTCTACGAAAGCCTGTGGATAAAGTTACTTGCCTTGAACGGAAAAACCAACATCAATTGTATATTTTTCGTCAGAGATCCGAAAATATTTGTATAAACCCATATAGGTAAATCCTATCAACGGTCATAGAATGAGCAGATACAGGCTGAGTCCGCCTGTTTCATTTGTGTAGATTTGCATTTTTATGTGAGATTTACACAAATTTTTATTGCAAACGCAAATATATCGGAAGTAGCGCACTTTTTACGTGAATTTTTACCTGACCGAAAGTTAGGTAAATTTGAATGAGCCGTTTAGAGCAAATTCAGCGTAAAGTATTGTTTTTTCTAAGCACTAAAACTGCATTGCAAGGTTATTGGGAATTAGTTGGCAGATCTGCCCAAGCCATCCGCCGAGCGGCTACCAACTAATTCGGCAAAGGCAGATTGAGTTTTTTGAAATTGGTCTATGATTGCTGTTTTTCATAGCTTTACGAGGTTTACTTTTTTTGATTGGGAAATTTTTACCTAACTTTCAGATTGTAGCGATAGATTTCGTTAACTCTGTGGGATATTTGCTCCAAAAAGAAGGAACAGACAAATTATATCGGGGCAGGTTCACTGTGCAGATGCAGAGCGGTACAGCGTCCGCCGTACTTCCAGCGCAAGCGTTGTGAGGATAAGCGTAATGTTCACGTTTCTTCTGAGGCGCTCTATTGCTTGTTCGATTGCACGTGCCGCCGCGTCCAGATTTCCGCTAACCCCAAAACGCCCTACAAAGCGCTTCAAATCTTCGATTTGGTCTATGTTGATGATAGTATCCTCGCGCTCCGAGACCGACAGCGCGTAGGCATCGCGTATCCACGTAAGCAGCAAAATAAGCATCCGTTCCAACTTGGTTTTATCACGTTCTCCGGCACTTTTCCCAACGAGTGCTTCCAATTCAAACGTATATTTCATCACAAAACGCGGTGTGAGCATGATACGCAGCAAATTCACGATTTCCACACGCAACTGCCGCAAATCTTCTCCCAAAAGTTCACACGCTTTGGAATAACTGCCGTCCGCCAAGCGAGCAATAAGGCGGGCTTCGTCGGGTGCGACCGAGTGCTGCGCAACCAACGCCTTCGCAATATCTTCGTCAAAAAGCGCATCACAGCGTATTTGCTGGCAACGCGAAAGAATCGTGGAAAGAAGCTGGTCGCGGCGTGATGTGGTGAGGATGATAGTAACGTCGGAACTTGGTTCTTCGAGCGTTTTCAAAAAAGCGTTTGCAGCTTCCTGATTCATCGCATCTGCCTCAGAGATAATCACAAAACGCCTTCCGGCTTGCGGAGCGCTCATCGAAATTTGCTTTTTTACTTCGCGGATAGACGCAATGCGGATTTGAGCAGCGTTAGGAATGGAAATATTGTGATACGGATTCGCAGACTTTATGCGGAGTTGTTCCTGAATAAGTTGGATTTGGTCATCAGATAATTTCAAAATCGGCGAAACGCCCATTGCACCTTCTTTTTCAGCACTTCCCGATGAAGCCTTCGCCGCAGGCAGAGAAAAGATAAATTGGATGTTCGGATGCTGTAAATGCGCCGCTTGCTGACAACTTTTGCACGCTCCGCAGCTTTCCGCCATGCCTTCAGCATTTATGCGGGTTTCGAGGCAGTTCATTGTTTTTGCAAATTCCAATGCTAAAGCGTCTTTCCCAATACCCTCCGTACCCCAAAAGCAGTAGGCATGAGCAATGCGACACTCTGCAATGGCACGAGTGAGAATATTTTTTACGCGCTGCTGACCAATGATTGTATTCCAAGCCATAATGCTCCGTTTGCAAAAGGAAAAAGGGCTACAAACTGCCTTCATCGTATATTTTTGATTATCGTATGTTTTTGATCGCTCATCTTGGATTGAAGGTGAATCAATCAACACCATTGCCCTGAGGAGCGTAGGAAAATCGTATTTGAGGTTATATTCCCACTCAAACACAGCAACTACTGAGCGAGATAGCGTTTGTGAAGTCCACGAAAGGGTCGCAAAAAAGTTCTCAAGGCTGCCCACAGCCCTTCAAGGGTATTGCAGTGGACTTCGCAGAAGCCATCGCCGGTCATCATCGCGTGCATACTCTTTGATGCTATAATTGACGGTTGAATGATGATAGCCATTCTTCTTGAGGCGCTTGTACCCTGTGGCAGTATCGGTATAGACCGTTGCTCCTTTGGGACTGCTTTGGTCAATACAGGTGCTGAGAGTTTGCGCTGTGGTATTGGGACAGACGGTTAACCGGATATGACTACTTTCCCGTCCAACGGTTCCCTGAACAGGCGGTCAGTCGGTTTAATAGGTGCTATGCCCTTTTTTTTATTGGCACGTTGGCGCGGTGGAGCATCCTTTCTCTGGTAGTGCCTGACCATGAGGACAGGATAAACCATCGGGATGGAGATGCCGAACCAAGAAATCACAGATCGCCTGCTCATCTACTAGCTCGGTTATGGGAAGTTATGGGAAACTGTATCATAATGCTCGTGTGAATTCGAGTATGGAAATTCCGTATATTTCTGACAATCTACTTCTTTTTCATCTTTAACCCAAGATGAGCGCAAATATTTTGCCTTCAACAGGGCTGATGAATACAGGTCTTACCTCTTTTTCAATATTTTCATGCTCAAAGAGACCATTTTATGCGGTCTGTGCAAGCCATTTTTCGCATGGACTTTTTCAGGGACGAATAATTATCACCGACAAGGGGCTGAAGCCGCCTTGTTACAGGCGTGATTGAGGTAATAATGCAAAAGTATTTTTCCAACTAAAACCAAGTAGAGCCATTGATTTTGACCATTAACCTAAAAGCATACCAGCCGGAATATTCGGGCAATAATCGTAATATTGCCCATGCAAAAATTCACAGTGGCTGCTGCTCTTCCGGCAGCATGGATGCAACAACGGCGTGCAGATGCTTCATCAAACTGCGCTCTACGATGCGGTCGTCCTGTTCCGGCGGCGGCACAGGTTTGCCAATAATCACGCGAATTGTTCCCTCTTGTAAATCAACCGAATCAGCGCGTAAAACCTTATGTGCGTCCACGATTGCCACCGGCACAAGCGGCTTTTTTGCACGGGCAGCAAGGTGGAATCCGCCACGCTTAAATTCTTTCAGCCTA
>VYMD01000346.1_pt2 | contig 11941 bp, 14 predicted proteins | sample 5115311 | NCBI WGS metagenome assembly VYMD01 (sample SAMN12291779, study PRJNA351875) | freshwater metagenome | isolation source: freshwater lake | place: USA: Michigan, Wintergreen Lake | collected 2013-08-08
TCCTATTTCCTTGATTATGCTCTATTTTTTCGCTCGGTATCTTGAACAAACCTTTGCGCCGCCGGGATTTGGCGTGTTTCAGTACGTGTGGTTTCGTTCTGCGGCAGCTGCAATTACGGCACTACTGATAAGTTTTATCGTCGGACCGCGCATTATTCAGGCTTTGAAGCGAAATCAAATTGGGGAACAAGCAAAAACCGAACTTGCATCCACCGGCAACCACGTGAACAAAGCCGGTACGCCAACAATGGGCGGATTAATTGTCCTCACAGCACTGCTCGTGCCGACGCTGTTGTGGGCGAATGTGCTGAATCCATATGTGGTGTTGATAGTGCTGGTAACGGCGTGGCTCGGCGGTGTCGGATTTTTGGACGACTATTTGAAAGTGATAAAAAAGTACAAGAAGGGCTTAATCGGGCGTTACAAAATTGTGGGACAAGTGGGCATCGGTTTAATTCTAGGCGGAAGTATTTTCTTCTTTCCCGATTGGTTTGGTGCGGGTTTTGGTAAGGTCAATACGCTAACAACGATACCGTTTGCAAAAAATATCAATCTTGATTTCGGGTGGCTGTATTTACCAATGGTGATTTTCATTATCACCGCTACATCCAATGCAGTAAACCTTACCGACGGTCTGGACGGTTTAGCTATTGGCACAGTCAGCATCACGGCTCTTGCGCTGGCGCTTATTTGCTACGTTTCGGGCAATGCGAAATTTGCGAATTACCTCAATATCATTCATCTGCGCGGTTCGGACGAACTAACAATTTTTTGTGCGGCGCTTATTGGTGCGGGTTTGGGGTTCATGTGGTTTAATGCGTTTCCCGCGCAAGTGTTTATGGGCGATACAGGCTCGTTAGCACTTGGCGGCGCAATCGGCGGTTTGTGCATTTTAGTCAAAAAAGAACTGCTTTTGCCGATTTTAGGCGGTATTTTCTTTGCGGAAACAGTTTCGGTTATTTTACAAGTTTCCTATTTCCGCTACACCAAACGCAAGTACGGAGAAGGGCGAAGGCTCTTCAAAATGGCTCCGCTTCATCATCATTTTGAAAAAAGCGGCTGGCATGAATCCAAGATTGTTGCACGGTTTTATATTATCGCGGTTTTGCTGGCAATTATCACGCTGGCGACCTTCAAAATCCGATAAATACTACGGTTTCGAGGTGTTTGTACATTGAATTGAGGTGCGATTTACTTCAAGAGTGAACTGCACCTTTTTCATTAGGTGATACTTTTCCCAAACATTATCTGCTGTTTATCTGCCGCATTTTCAGTAAGTTTGCAATGCTTTTTTCCACCACCGTCATCGGCGCGTTTCATCAAACTTTGCACAAGCGCTTACCGTCTGACAGATATAATTCTCAAGTTTTTGTTTTTCTTTTTTTCGTATGAATTTGCTTACACCACGCACAAATTTCCGCCATCCGTATCTTGGTAATTTCGTCAGTACCACTGCTTTGTGCGTCCTTCTGCTTTTGACGGCAAGTGCCCGCGTTCTTGCTTTTCCGCCTGCCCCACAAGGCTCATTTCCGCAAGGCTCATATTCGTCAGGCTCATTGTATGGGCTTGTTGAGCGGTATGCGGAAAACCCAATGGAGGCGTATCTCGAAAATCCCGCGATGCCGCCTATTATAGGGCTTTCCGGAATGAAAGATTACGACGAATACATGAAAGAGCGTGTATTGGCAGGTATTGATGCGTTTTATTCCATGCGCTACGACGTGGCGACAGTGATTTACGATGACATTATCGCCAAATATCCGACCGACCCGACGGGCTATTTTTTCCGTTCACAAATTTTCCTCTGGCGCTATCTTTTTGATTACAGCGAACCGGATTACAAGAAATTTATTGCTGCTTGCGACAAATCCATCGCTGTTGCGGAAGATGCGCTCAAAGCAAACCCTGATAACAACTACGCTCGCACTATTATCGGCGCAATTTACGGCTTCCGCGCTATTGCTAATTTCCGTGCGGAAAACCTTGTCAAAGCCACATTGGACGGGCGCTCTTGCTACACCTACCTCAGCGAGGCGCTCAAACGCGACCCGAAACAGTATGATGCGTATTTGGGCATGGGATTTTTTCACTTCGGTATTGCCGTCATGCCAAGCAGTGTGCGCTTTGCAGCGAATTTTGCCGGATTAAAAGGTGACAGAGAATTGGGCTTAAAAGAAATCAATATCGCTGCGGAAAAATCGCTGTTTTCGCGCAGTGATGCGAAAATTTTCTTGTCGTTTATTGAGGTGTATTTCAACAAAGATTACGGCAAAGGATTCAAGTATTTGCAAGATTTGTTGGAAAAATATCCGACTAACGTCCCAACGCTCTATACTATGGGCAACGTACAAACGTTTCTCAAAAAGATGAATTATGCGAATGATTTTTACCAAAAAGTTGTCAAACTTGCCGATACGAACTTCCGTACATTCAACACCTTAGCGAATTACCGCATGGGCGAAGCCTACTTCCGCTTGAATGAATTTGACAAAGCAAAACCTTGTTTCCAGAAATATTTCAAAGCCCGCTTTGAGCGGTCATTCCGGGGCATTGCATTTTACCGTTTGTCGCTCATTTACGAAATATCCGGCAACCGTGCGGACGCGCTGAAAGGCTACCAAAAATGCCTTGAAGTTGCACCCTTTGAGCCGGAAGACAAATACGCGATTCGCAAAGCCAAAGAGCGCATAAAAACACCACTTGATGCAACAGAGATACAACTTATCAAAGGTGCAAATGCGGCGGAATCTTCACGCTGGACAGAAGTGGAGCCGTTTTTGAAACCTTTGGCGGACAACAACGCCACGAACAAAGAAATTCGCGCTGAAGCCTGCTACTACATGGGCGAGGCGTATCGCGGTCAGCAGCGTTATCAAGAAGCAATCACGTACTATTTGAAAGCCGTCGAAGCACAGCCGGATCGTGAACGATGGTTTATGCCTTGGAGCTATTTCCGCATTTCGGAAATTTACAATGCGCAAAACAACCGTGAAAAATCTCGGGTGTATCTCGACAAAGCCAAAGCCTTCAGCGAATACGACTTCCAAGAACCGCTTGCGTTCTTGATTGAGCGGGATGTAACCTTGCTCAAATACTGATTCTTGTTCGGTACAAGAGGCATTGCTAAGGGCAGTGCCTCTTTTTTGTTTTTGTGGGATTTTGCTAATATCATCCCCTTCTCACCACCTTCTACAACGCATGAATACTCGTTCTTCGGCAATGCCGTTTGTTATTCTCGGCATTTTAGCACTCATTTGGGGCAGTTCATTTATTTTGATGAAACGTGGTTTGGTCGTTTTTGAGCCGACGCACGTTGCAGCACTGCGTGTTGTGGTTTCGGGCATTGTGCTGTTACCATTTGCCATTCGTGCGTGGAAAAACGTGGATAAACGTTTACTGAAATATCTGTTTCTGTCCGGTGTGCTTGGAAACAGTATTCCTGCGATACTTTTTGCGACAGCACAGCGCCATTTGAACAGTTCGACAAGCGCGTTGCTCAATTCGCTCACGCCGCTTTTTACTTTGCTTATCGGAGTTGTGGTGTTCAAACTTTCCTTCCGCAGAGCGCAAGTTATCGGTGTTTTGCTGGGATTTGTGGGTGCAGTGGCGCTGGTGATGGCGGCTCGCAACGAGGCAGCAAGCGGCGAAACGACATGGTATGCGCTCTTGCCCGTGTTGGCAACTGTTTGTTACGGAATGAACGGCAACATTGTCGGACGATATTTGAAGGGCGTTCCGGCGATGACGATAAATAGCGTTGCGATTGTGAGCGTCACTATGCTTTTTCTGCCGTATTTGGTCTGGAGCGGTTTTTTCACCGAAACGATTCCCGCAGTGCAGTTGCATCCGCAGTTTGCACTTGCTCTGGGAAGTATTGTTGCACTTTCGGTGCTTGGAACAGCCTTTAGTAATGCGCTGTTCACGCATTTGATTCAAATTTCCAGCCCTGTGTTCAGTTCATCGGTAACGTATCTGATTCCGATTGTTGCGATTGTCTGGGGTGTACTGGACGGTGAGCATTTATCGGCTCTGCACGGTATCGGGATTAGTATTATCCTTGTTGGTATTTACCTTGTAAACAAGCGTTGAAGTAAGTATTGATGAGGTTTTTAGGGCAATATCATTTTTTCTTCTGGACAGATGAACACCGAAACACCAAGTGAAATCCGCATCATCCATGCCGAAACACAAGACGATATGCGGCTTTTCCGGCATTTAGCGGGAGAATTGCTGACAGAATACGGCTTCGACCTCAGTTTCCAGAACGTGGATGAAGAAATGCAGCATCTTCCGGGCAAATACGCCACACCCGAAGGCGCTATTTTGCTTGCGTTTGTGGATGAAACTCCTGCGGGATGTGTTGCCATGCGCCCTTTGGAGCGTGGTATTTGCGAAATGAAACGTTTGTATGTGCGCCCGGAGTTTCGCTCATTGAAAGTAGGGCGGCTTTTGAGTGAAGAACTTCTCCGCGTGGCAAAAGAGCGGGATTATCGCTTCATGCGGCTCGACACGCGGCGTGAAATGATGCCTCGCGCAGTAGCGCTCTACTCCGCGCTTGGATTTTACGAAATTCCGCCGTATAATGTAAATCCGTTTCCTGATATTTACTACATGGAGTGCGATATTTCGCGCTCTGTAAGACTGTTTCATTCTCTCAAACCTTGATTCTTATTACCTGATAATTCCTTATTTTTCGTCTTTCTCATTTTCGGAGGCAATATGAATTTTCCCGATACCCTCAAATACACCAAAGAACACGAATGGATTCGCGTTGAAGGAAACATCGGCACTATCGGCATTACCGACCACGCACAAAGCGAACTTGGCGACATTGTGTATGTGGATATTCCCGATGCCGGAGCAACGGTGAAACAAGGCGATGTGTTCGGCACAATCGAAGCCGTGAAAACCGTTGCAGACCTTTTTGCGCCCGTGAGCGGCACCATTACCGAGTTCAACAGCGCCATTAACGACGCACCGGAGTCCGTTAATAGCGACCCCTATAATACCGGATGGGTTATCAAAATGGAATTGTCAAACCCCTCCGAAGTCGCAGCATTGCTGGATGTGGCTTCGTATAAGGCGCTTATTGGGCAGTAACAAAATCGGCGCAAATCTTTTCAATTTTTTGAACAACAATGGAACCCAAGTCCATACTGCAAAACAGATTTGTACAAATCATTCTTGCCATCGGTATTTCCATCATTGCTTTTATCATGATTGACTATCTATGGCTGGTTTTACTCAAAATAAGCCTTGTTCAAGCGCATCAAGAATACAGTGGTAAAAAGATTTTGCGAATTGTATTCTCATTTTTTGCTTTGCTTGCCGGATGGTTGCTATTTCGTAAAAAAGTTATATAAGCACGGTACCAATAGCTTCAATTATTGCACCCCGTCAAATGTGCGTCAATGTGAGGCTCTCACGTCTTCGTGAGGGTCTCACTGTCCAAAACTCCTCCAACCCCGCTTTTCCTGCTATTCACCATGAAATTCCTCATCCAATTCTCCGGCGTTGCACTCGGTTTACTTCTCAGTTTGTACATCCCGCTTGAAAAGCCGCGTCCCCTGTGGTGGAAATGGCTTGTCGTGCTGATACTCACCACTACAACCATTTTCGCCCTTGCACCGCGTACCGCAGGAACATTCGCCGATGCCGTTCTTATGCGGCGTGTAGGCGCTGCAAACCCTGTTGTTCCTGTAAAAGTGCTGGTAAATGAAGCTCTAAAGCAGGTAGAATCAGAAATTGAAGCAAAGCCTGTTGCAACGATGCCACTTTTTACGATGACCGATTTCCGCGAAAACGATCCTGTACAAGCAATGGTGCGCGTTCCCCAGAACATCGCATCAAAACTAGCTTCGGGGCAAGTCGTGATTTTGCAAATGGAACGCGACAGCTTGGGCGCGGATAATATGTTCACAGCCAAAAGCCTCGTTGCGACAAGCCCTTGGCTCACGCTGCCGTATATCCCGCAGTTGGAAGAACGGGCGCGAAACCTGTATTTCCACGTACCAATGTCATGGGTGGCAATGCTCGCCTACGTTGTGGCAATGGTCTTTGGATTTCGTTACCTCAAAACCCGTGATATTTCCTACGACATCAAATCATCGGCGGCGGCGGCATTAGGAACGCTTTTTACGATTTTGGCAACGGTAACAGGGGCAATTTGGGCGAAGTTTAACTGGGGGGAATTTTGGAACTGGGACCCGCGTCAAACCTCAATCTTCATTCTGCTCCTCATGTACGGCGCATATTTCGCGCTTCGTCAGGCGATTGACAACGACGAGCGGCGCGGGCGTTTGTCGGCGGTGTATGTGATATTTGCTGTCGTTCCTGCGGTATTTTTGATGTTTATTATGCCACGAATTTTAGACGGATTGCATCCTGGCGCAGGCAATGACAGTAATGCCGGACCACTGTTGAGTGCGAACAAAGACGACCTCAATATCGTCAAACAGGTCATTTTTTCGCTGGCGTTTGGCGGCTTTACAATGCTCTTTTTTTGGATGCTTTCGTTGCACGTGCGGATAAAGCAGATTGCGCTTTTCCGGCGTAATGACGGCTAACATTCAACTCTCTCAATTCCTATCCACGAGTCGCACGAATGTTCACGAATCCTTGAATATTTCTCAAAACAGATGAACATTAGATAAAACCACGCTTGGTTTATTTCTTCATTTGTGAAGATTCGTGCGATTCGTGGGCAACGTTGTCGTTCACTTTTGCGGTACATCATGAAGCAAATAGACTTCCAAAGTGCGCTTATTTCCTCGTTTGTCGGCTCAGTGATTACGCTGTTTTTGGCGTACATTAGCGGCTCGTCATTCTCAGCGCTACCCTTCCCGATGATTGCGATTTTATCGGGCTTCGTGGTTACGGGCATTGTGGAAGGCATTTTGTCGAAAGGCGTAACAATTCTGGAACCCGCCATTGGTGCGGTCTTGGTGTCGGTGGTGTTGTTTATTGTGCTACCGATGATGAATGTACGCGGCTTTCGGGATTTGGACAGTGCGGTTTTGGTGGTGATACTTATTAACGGCGTGATTTTATCGGCACTCGGCGGCTGGGTGGGTGAAAAATTACAAGGTACGCTCGACGACGACATCCCGGACGAAAGCCCGATAGATTGGGGCTGGGTACTCTGCGGTGCTGCGCTTGCCACAACAATTACGATGCTCTGTGCAAGTTCGCTGGTGGTGATTTTGGGGTATCATCTAACGAATCATGTTCTCGCATTTTTTCTGGGGCTGTTTGTTGCGGGCTTGATTATCGGGCTACGCTCACCGGGCATTGCGATTAAAGAAGCAGGCGTGGCAGGGTTTATCGGCGTGGTCTTGAACATTGATATTGTCTCGGTTGCATTGGGAATGTTGGATATTACGATGGTCTTGAGCGGTATTGTGCTGGGGATGCTCACAACGCTGCTAGGCGGCTGGGTTGGGGAGAAAATTCAGGAAGCGCGTGCGGAGTAGCATGAGAGCGGGTTTGTACGGTGCGGTACATTTTTCCACAATTCTCAGATTGGTAATTCAACAGCTTTTTTGCAAATTATTTTATCATCCTCTCATTGTTTTGTTCATTCTGATATTCGGAAACCAATATGGCAGCACTCGAAATAAGCGCACAATTACTCGGTATTTCTCCGACAGAACTTTTGCGAAGCAGCCTGCTGATGTTCGTGCAGCATCGTTTACAGCAGGTTGAAGCGGAATTATTTATCCTTGCAAAAAAATATGGTGTGCGGACTATCGCTGAGTTTGATGCGGCTGTTCAGAAAGGGACATTTTCTGAAGCCTTCGCACATGATGATTATTTTCGTTTCGACAATCTGGAAGCAGAATACGACGCGCTCAAAAACGCTCTTGGGAATATACGGGAAGAAACTATAAACGCCAACGCTGCTTACTATGAACCCTCTTCTTCAAACCCTTGAACGCATCGCTCGTGTCGAGTTTGCCGATATTATCAGCTATTCCCAGATAGAAAATGCGAAACTCCGTCTTTTTCTTGCCAACGGAGGTTTTCTTGATGTTTACGCTTCGATAAAATTGCAGAACCGCTTCAGTTTTCATTGGGAAACTTGTGATACGTTGGGAACAATTTACCGCTATGATGCTTTCCCTGACCCCGCATGGAATCATGTTGCCACATATCCGTATCATTTTCACAACGGTTCACAAACGAATGTTGAATCTGCTCCTTTTTCTCAAGACCTCACCACAGGCTTTCGAGAGTTCCTTGATTTTGTGCGCAAAAAAACAATCCCACAAGATTGAATATTTCCCTCCCTCCTTTTGTCTAATTTCCAACGACAACAATTATTCAGCACAAGCAAGCATTTGCACGACCACATTTCCGATAACGACCTCGTAGCGGCGGTGTTGCGCGGTGAAACGCAAGCCTTCGCCGGCATAGTTCGCCGATATGAGCGCCCGATTGCGGCGACCATTACGGGTATGCTGGGGCGTACCGAAGAAGTGGAAGAAATCGGGCAGCAAGTCTTTATCCGCTTTTACGAGGCATTGCCAAATTTTCGCGGCGATGCTTCGGTGAAAACATATCTGACGCGCATTGCTATCAATCTTTCGCTCAATGAACTGAAGCGCCGCAAACGGCGATTTTCCTTGTTTCGTTCCGTAGATGATGCCATTGAATTGCCGTCGGAAACTGATGACCGCGCCGAAAGCAGCTCCGACCGAGGACTTATCGAACAAGCATTGAAGCGCATTCCGGCGGGTATGCGGGAAGTTGTTGTGCTGCGACTTGTCAATGGATATTCGACCGAAGAAACCGCTACGATGCTGAATATCCCTGAAGGCACGGTACTTTCACGGCTTTCCCTTGCACGAAAACAATTACAAACCTTGCTCAAACCGTTTTTTGGAGAAGAGTATGCCAAATAATTCTCACGAACATCCTGAAGAGAAGATGCCCCAAAGCAGGATAGAAGCGGCTCTCCGCGAATATGGCAACAAAGCAGCCTTTGCGCCGATGTTTGCTGACCGTGTGCAACGCCGCATCAACGCTGCTTCTGCAAATAATCCCGCAATGCAAGCACTCACGCCGCTTGACGCTTTGGCGCAAGAATTGGTCTGGATGTTTCGGCGGGTGGCAATTGTCGGAACATCGCTTGTGGTGCTGCTTGCAGGCTATAATCTCTATACCAACGATGATTTGTCCTTCGATGCCGTTTTTGGTTTGCCGAATGAAGCACACAGTTTATCCGTCGAATCAGTATTGATACCGGATTGACGCTGTTTCTTCGTCATTTTGCCCTGATCCCTTTTCCCTCATCCTTTCTCCCTTACTATGTCTTCGCGCACGAAATCTTTTCTTACCATTGCCGGAACGCTTGTTTTGGGTATGGTTCTGGGCGGTTTGCTGACGGGTGCTGTTATTGGCAAACGCGCTCGCACGGTGGGTAGAATCCTGACGAATGAAAAGCGCTTTGTTGCTATGGCGGAGCGCCTTATCCAGCCACAAGAACACCAACGCGATACGCTCGGCAAACTCTTAAACAGCTACGGTGCGGCATTTGCCGGACGCAACCGCGCACACCAGCAATGGCAAGCACATTTGCTTGATTCCCTCCGGCGAGATATTATGCCGCTTTTGAAGCCCGACCAGCAAGAACGCTTCGGTAAACGGCTTGCGACTATGGAAGTACAACGTAAAAAATTTTTTGACCAACATAACACCACCGAACCATGACCAAATCACGCTTCTTCGTGAGTATTCATGCGGTATTATTTGCGGCACTAGGTTTTATCAATCTTGCCCATACCAATCTTGCACACGCACAACCACAATTACAAGTGCAGAGCTACAACATTGCACCACGAACAACCGATAGCCGCATAGATACTGCGTTGGATGACCATTTTGCGTTTATTAACCGCACGGCAACCCCACGTGGGCGCTTGGTCGTCTTTTTTCCCGGCACAGGCGCAATCGCACGAAATTATCGCCTTTTTCCGGCTGTGGCGGCAAATCTGGGCTTTCACGCCATCGGACTGACGTACCCAAATGATGAAACCGTGAATGGGCGCTGCGGCGCGGCAAACCGAGATTTAGAGTGCGCCGGAGCTATTCGCGGCGAGACCCTCGACGGCATTGACCGCACGCCGCTTGCGACAATCAGTCGCGCAAATTCTATCGAAAATCGTTTAGTGAAACTGCTCCAACATTTGCAACGCCTTTACCCGCAAGATAATTGGACGCAATACACCGAACGTGCTGCAAACGGCGATACCGTGCCGCGTTGGGGGAATATCGTTGTAGCGGGACACTCGCAAGGCGGCGGGTATGCGGGTTACATCGCTGTTGTGAAGCGGGTTGCGCGGTGTATCATGTTTGGTGCGATGGATTACAACGTCGCCACAAGAAGCATGGCTGCTTGGATGACAGGCGCTAAAACTACGCCGCAAGAAGAATTTTTTGCAATGGGACATCTGCGCGATGAACTTGTGCCATACAGCCTTTTGTCGCAAGAAGCGTGGACTGCCTACGGTATTCCTGCCGCCGGAGCGACTCTTAATGCGGATTCTGTTCGTGCGCCTTTTCCCCAAACACGCTCGTTTTTCACCAACCGCGAATCAACACCCATTGGCGTTATGCTCGCCGTAACACCACGACACAATGTGCCTGTGGTGGACGTAAATACGCCTGTGGAGCAAGGTCGCCCATTTTTTCAACCGGTGTGGGAATATATGCTGACCGCTCCGGCACTGACAACCAGCGTTCGGACAGTAGAGGAACGAAAACAGACTATTGCCCCAAACCCCGCATCAAATCTCATCACACTGACAGGCGAGGGCGAAATTTCTTCTTTTACGGTAACCAATGTTTTGGGGCAAATTGTTATGCAAATCCCAACACAAAAACTACCCGCAACGCTTGATGTCTCCTCGCTTTCGCAAGGGTTATACTTCCTTCGTTATCAATCCGATTCCGGCATAATTCGTACTTCGTTCCATGTTGCTCGGTAAGAAAAACATTGTAACGATTTGCGTGTTGAATTGTTGTTACAACAAGAATAGCCGCTCAGAACGCAAGTATTGGTAAGGCTTTGCGATTAAACATTGCACCCAACATTTGCATCAAAGATGTATCACGTACAATCAAATCACAATATCCATTGTTCTTTTTTATTCATTTTTGGAGTACGCAAATGTTGAACAAAAAAATGTTCGTTGCCCTTGCAACAATCACTGTAACCACGCTTGGTACGGGTTCACTTCCTGCCGTCTATGCTCAAGAAGCCACCGCAACAGGTAAAGAGGCGGCAAAAGCAAAATGGGAATCCCTCAGCCCCGAAGAACGCGCTAAACTCAAAGCGGAGTTCAAAGATAAAGCAAAAGAAAAGTGGGAAGCAATGACTCCCGAAGAGCGCGAAGCGGCAAAAGCAAAATTCAAAGAAAAAGCCAAAGAGCGCTGGAATAATGCGACTCCTGAGCAAAAAGAAAAAATGAAGGAACGTGCGAAAGAGCGCCGTGAACAACGCAAAAGCGGCGGAAATTAACATCTTATCAAGACAAAAAACTGCACAAACAATCTCCGAATCTGGTGTTTAGGCTTGTTTGTGCAGTTTTTGTTTGTGGTAAAAAACTACACCGGCAAAACTATTCTTCCAACAACACACGAATACACGCCTCCGGCTCGGAGTGCGCTCCTTTGATTTCCGCACTATACACGACAAACCGCACGGAGGCTTTCATCACACGTGCCACTTCGTGCAACACCTCTGAATATGGCTCTGGGACTGTATTTGTTCCCTGTTTTTTCGCGCTAGGCACAAGAGCATACACCATACAATTTTTTACCAATGGCGTACCACCACGTTTACTCATGGTTTTTTGAAGATACGACAATAACGCTTGTGATTGCGGAGTGAGTGTGTATGCGCCTTGCGAGGAATGATGACTCAACGAATCCCGCTTGG
>VYMD01000347.1_pt1 | contig 11928 bp, 15 predicted proteins | sample 5115311 | NCBI WGS metagenome assembly VYMD01 (sample SAMN12291779, study PRJNA351875) | freshwater metagenome | isolation source: freshwater lake | place: USA: Michigan, Wintergreen Lake | collected 2013-08-08
TAGAACCTCCGGCCGCCCGCTCGCTTCATGGGCCGGATCACGGAAAAGCGGGTTTCCCAGAAGCGCAGGACGTGGGGCGCCACTCCCACCTCTTCGGCGGCCTCCGAAATCGTCCGAAAGGCTTCAGGACCCTTGGCCACGGCCTACTTGGAGAGGGCGCTGTCGATGCGCGCCTTCATCACCTGACTGGCGCGGAAGCCGATCACCCGACGCGGTTCAATGGCCGCGGGCTCGCCGGTCTTGGGGTTCCGCCCCATCCGGGCCCGCTTTGACCGGACCTGGAAAACGCCAAATCCTGACAATTTAACCTGCTCTCCCCGCTCAAGGGCCTGGGCGGTAAGCTCTAGGGTTCGTTCGACAAGCTCGGCGCAGTCCTGACGCGTCAGCCCCACCTCCTCATGGACCGTCTCGGCGAGATCCGCGCGGGTGACTGTTGATCCATTCATGAATCCGGTTCCTAGTGGAGGCGTGTCTGGCGCAATGAAACACTTCGGGTTGAAGCAGATAAGCCTTGAAAGTCAGCTCCATCAAGGCCGATCTTGACCATGGATTTCCAGTCAAAGCCTCAGCGTGCAGGCGCCCCAGGTCAAGCCTCCGCCCATGGCCTCGAGGAGTAAGAGGTCTCCTCTGTGAATTCGGCCATCGTTGATGCCTTGAGCCAAGGCGAGGGGAATTGACGCTGCGGAAGTGTTGGCGTGCTCGGCGACCGTCGAGATCACCTTCGATTCGTCGAGACCTAGCCGGTTAGCGACACCAATCAGAATTCTCTGGTTAGCCTGGTGCGGGATGAACCAGTCCACGTCGCTGACCTTGACCCCGGCGTCCAGCGCCGCCGCCGTCACCGCTTCAGAGATGTTGATCACCGCGTGCTTGAAAACCTGGTTGCCCTGCATCCGAAGGTGACCGACCTGGCCGTTTGTCGAAACTCCGCCGTCCACATAGAGCAGGTCCTGCTTTGTCCCGTCGGCCCTTAGCGCGAATCCGAGCAGACCGCGGTCGCCCGCATCCCCCCTGCCCTCTCCCGGCTCAACCACGACAGCGCCCGCCCCGTCGCCGAACAGCACGCAAGTCGCCCGGTCGCTCCAGTCCATCAGCCGGGTCATGATCTCCGCGCCGATCACCAGGGCGCATTTCGAGCGTCCACGGGCGACAAAGCCGTCGGCCGTGGAAAGCGCGTAGACGAAACCGGAGCAGACCGCTTGAATATCGAAGGCGATACCGACGGGGCAGCCGAGTTTGCGCTGCACAATCGTCGCCACAGCAGGAAAGGTAAGGTCCGGGGTCGTGGTGGCCACAATGATGAGGTCCACATCAGCGGGGGCCCGGCCCGCCGCCTCAAGAGCCGTCTTCGCAGCCTCGACAGCAAGGTCGGAGACAGCCTGATCCGGCGACGCCCTGTGCCTCTGCCGAATGCCCGTTCGCTCGCGAATCCACTCATCGTTGGTGTCGACAAAACCCGCCAAATCCGCGTTGGTCAGGATCTCATCGGGCAGATATCCGCCGACACCAGTCACGACGCTGCGGATCACGCCCGGTCCCCTTCCGGTGGCTCGCTGAGCTTTGACATGTTGCGCTGGATCTGGCTCGTAAAGTCGCTCGCGGCGAGGTCCACGGCCAGTCCCACGGAGCGGCCGAAGTCTTGGGCGTCAGCGGCCCCATGACACTTAATGACGAGGCCATTCAGGCCCAGGAGCGGCGCCGCCGGCGTCGGTGTGATCCTGGCCTTGAAGCGCTTCAGGGCTGGCCGGGCGAGAAGCGCCGCGATCTTGGCCGGCAGACTGGATGTCAGGGCCGCCCTAAGCTCCTCGGTAATGTAACGTGCTGCGCCCTCGCCGGTCTTCAGGGCCACATTGCCGGTGAAACCGTCCGTAACGACGACATCGACCAGGTTCGTGGACAGGTCATCCCCTTCCACAAAGCCGTGATACGCGATGTCCAGCCGCCCGCTGCGAAGCAGGGCGTGGGCCTGCTGGACAGCATCGTGGCCCTTCATGTCCTCAGACCCGATGTTCAGTATGCCCACACGCGGCCGCTCCACCCCGTAGGCCACCCGATGGTAGGCCTCCCCCAGGATAGCAAACTCAACCAGCCGCTCGGCGTCGCAATCGACATTCGCGCCAGCGTCGAGAAAGGTGGTCACCCCTTTCAGTCCAGGCCAGGGGACAACAAGGGGCGGGCGATCCATAGGAACACTCATCCGAAGGACGAGCCGAGCGATGGCCATAAGGCTGCCTGTGCTGCCACAGGACACCGCCGCCGCCGCCTCGCCGGATTTCACCGATTCCAAGCTGTTCCACATAGACGAGCCCTTGCCGCGTCGAACAGCGATGGCAGGTTTCTCATCGGAGGCGATCGTCAGGTCCGTATGCCGGACCTCACTCCGTTCAGCGAGCCCGGGGAACCGCACCAGCTCAGGGCCGATCTGCGCCTCATCGCCATGCAGAACAAACCGCACGCCCGCCGGAAGATGCTTGAGAGCAAGGGCGAGACCCGGCACCGTGACCGAAACCCCAAGATCGCCGCCCATAGCGTCGATCGAAATGACACTGGAAACCGCCAAAAGACTCAGCCTCGCCCCTCGCCGCGCGAGGGCGCAGGATACAGGCGGCCGACCGGCATGCAAATGAGACGCGCGGGCGTGTTCATTCCGGTGGCGGTTTCAGGGCGCTCAAGGCTGCGAAAGGAGAGATCACTTCGGCCTCAGGCGCCCACTCAAAGACGGCGTCAGGACGCCGGGGAAAGGGATCGATCGCCAGTGCGAGATGCTCGCTGAGCAAGGCGTTGAGGTCGATCAGATCTCCCTCCAGCGCCTCTGGCGGATCTGGAGTGTCGAGGGAGACCTCGATCTCTCCGGCTTCAACTTCCGCAGGAAGATGAGGACTTCCCATTGGCGCAAAGCGGACGTCTATGTCTCCGACGACCGATTGGGTGAAGACCTCCAGGCTCACCCCGCAAACCTGTGCCACCTCGCCTCTGAAGTGACCCTGGATTTGGCACCCGTCCATCCACGGTCGGATCTCAAAATCCGCCTCAAGGACTGGAAGGGCCTCCAAACCCAGCTGCTTAGAGAGGGCTTCCCTGGCGTCCGCCACCAGCTCCAGGCGCCGCCGTATCGGTCCTGCAGCGAGGTCGCCGAGGCGGAGCCATTCCCCCCCGGTCATGGCTGGGCCCAAGTCACAGCCCCCTCCAGCATATCGCGCAGGTCGAGAGAAGCCAGGTGAGCCCGCTGCGTCTGAACGTACGCGGCCATGCCCGCGACCGGCGGATCAGCGACGCCTTCATAGACCGTCCGGGCCAGGAGGGTCTCAAGGGAATCGGCGCCCTCCTCACCGTTGAAGGCCGCCTCGTAGTTTCGCAGCCGACCATACAGCGCCTCACCGATCCGGCGCATCTTCCGTCCGACAGAGAGGTCGCCGACTCCCATTTCGCGAAGGGTGTCGTCTAACGCTCGGACGTAGGCGTCAAAGAGCCCCTGCGAGACCTCGGCGGCCTCGTCCCCCTGCCGGACAAGGCGATCAAGGATGAGAATCACATGCAGGCTGTAATGCTCAAAACGCCCCTCAATCGTATCCGGCGTCGCCAGCTCAGCGTAGAGCGACGGGGTTCGGGCCTGTTGCACACAGGCGGCGTAGAGCCTTCGACCGTTCTCGGTTGCAGGTCGCTTGCGGAAGAGTCGCATCTTGGCCTCGATTTCGCCGCGACACGCGGCTAATGGCGGCATTGCAGTAAGGGGCGGCGAGCGTTAGGTCAAAGCCCGGACACAGGAAACCGAAACCCGATGCTGAAACGCGCCGCCTTCGCCGTCATTCTCGCGGGAGCCGCCCTGACGAGCGCCTGTGCGCCGATCGCCTCCTTTTCCGGTTTTCAGGCCATTGAAGCGAATCCAAGGGATGTGAAACCCGGGGAGGACAGCAAGGCGACGGTCCGCGGTCGCCTCGGTTCGCCCTCCGCAGTCTCGGCCTTCGATCCCGACGTGTGGATCTACATGAACCAGGTCAAGGAGACCGTCGCCTTCATGCGTCCGGTCGTGACGCGCCGGGATATCACCGTTATCGCCTTTGATAAGGAAACCGAGGCGGTGAAGACCGTCGACAACCTCACCCTGGCGGACGGCAAGGTCATCGCCTTCAATGGCCGCGAGACCCCGACCCGCGGCCGTGAGCTCACGGTCATTGAGCAGCTGATCGGCTCGATCGGCGCGGGCGGCCTCCTGCCGCGCGACGAAGAGGGCGTTCCGGGCTCTCGCCCTGGCGACCGTCGCTGAGGGAGAGCAAGGCCCATCCCGAGCCGGCGGCGCCAGGACGCTTCCGAGAATGAAAAACGCCCCGGGATCTCTCCCGGGGCGTCTTCTTTTTTGGGAAAGGCCGCCAGCGGACCCGGAGGGCCGCTGGACCTGTCCTCAGCCCGCTGCGTGCAGAATAGCCAGCAGCAGCAGGGCGACGATGTTGGTGATCTTGATCATCGGATTCACGGCGGGACCCGACGTGTCCTTGTAGGGATCGCCGACGGTGTCGCCGGTCACCGCGGCCTTGTGCGCCTCGGAACCCTTGCCGCCGTAATGACCCTCTTCGATCAGCTTCTTAGCGTTATCCCAGGCGCCGCCGCCAGAGGTCATCGAGATGGCCACGAACAGGCCGGTCACGATCACGCCCATCAGCATGGCGCCCAGCGAGGCGAAGCCATTGGCCTTGCCCGCCACGGCGGTGATGACAAAGAACAGGACCACGGGCGAGACGACCGGCAGCAGGGACGGCACGATCATCTCGCGGATGGCGGCGTTGGTCAGGATGCTGACCGCCCGGCCGTACTCCGGCTTGACCTCGCCGGTCATGATGCCGGGGTTCTCACGGAACTGGCGGCGGACTTCCTCCACCACCGACTCCGCGGCCCGGCCCACGGCCGTCATCGACAGGCCGCCGAACAGGAAGGGCAGAAGGCCGCCGAACAGCAGGCCGACAACCACATAGGGGTTCGACAGGTCGAACGCGACAGTACCCAGGCCCTCGAAGAAGGAGCCCGGCTTGGCCTCGGCCGAGAAGTACTTCAGGTCCTCGGTGTAGGCGGCGAAGAGCACCAGGGCGCCCAGGCCGGCTGAACCGATGGCATAGCCCTTGGTCACGGCCTTGGTGGTGTTGCCCACAGCGTCCAGGGCGTCGGTGGTCACGCGGACTTCTGCGGGCAGGCCCGCCATTTCCGCGATGCCGCCGGCGTTGTCGGTGACCGGGCCAAAGGCGTCGAGGGCGACGATGAAGCCTGCGACGCCGAGCATGGCGGTCGTCGCGATGGCGATGCCATAGAGGCCCGCCAGGCCGAAGGTGATCATGATGCCGGCGATGATGACGAGGGCCGGAGCGGCCGTCGCCTCAAGGCTCATGGCCAGGCCCTGGATCACGTTGGTGCCGTGGCCGGAGACCGAGGCCTTGGCGACCGACTTCACCGGACGGAAGCCCGTGCCGGTGTAGTACTCGGTGATCACCACGATGAGGGCCGTCACGGCCAAGCCCACGAGGCCGCAAAGGAACAGGGACTGGGCGTCGATCACGAGGCCGCTGTTGGTGGTGACCGGCGCCGGCACCAGGGCGTGCACCGCCCACCAGATCGCGCCAATGGACAGGATCCCGGTGACGATGAGGCCCTGGTAGAGGGCGCCCATGATGTTCCGCGACCGGCCCAGACGCACCGCGAAGGTGCCCAGGATCGAGGTGACGATGCAGACCGCGCAGATGACCAGCGGCAGCAGCATCAGGTTTAGCGCTCCGGCGCCGAAGAAGATGGCGGCCAGGACCATGGTCGCGACGATGGTCACGGCGTAGGTCTCAAACAGGTCGGCGGCCATGCCGGCGCAGTCACCGACATTGTCGCCCACATTATCGGCGATGGTGGCGGCGTTGCGCGGGTCATCCTCGGGGATGCCCGCCTCGACCTTGCCCACCATGTCGCCGCCCACGTCCGCGCCCTTGGTGAAGATGCCGCCGCCCAGACGTGCGAAGATGGAGATCAGCGAAGCGCCGAAGCCGAGGGCGACCAGGGCGTCGATGACGTGCCGGTCATTGTTCGGCAGACCCATCACGTCGGTCAGGACGTAGAAGTAGCCCGCCACCCCCAGAAGGGCGAAACCGGCAACCAGCATGCCGGTGATGGCGCCCGACCGGAAGGCCATGGAAAGGCCCTGGGCCAAGCCTTCAGAGGCCGCCTGGGCTGTCCGGACGTTGGCGCGGACCGAGATCAGCATGCCCACGAAGCCGGCGAGGCCGGAGAGGACGGCGCCGATCAGAAACCCGAAGGCCGCAAGACTGCCCAGCAAGGGGAAAAGCGCCACGAAGATCACGGCGCCGACAATGCCGATCGCCGTGTATTGACGGTTGAGATAAGCCTGAGCGCCCTCCTGAATGGCCGCAGCGATCTCCTGCATGCGCGCATTGCCGGGCGATGCCCGCATGAGCGAGACCGTCTGAACGGCGCCGTAAAGCACCGCAAGGAGGCCGGCCAAGATCGCCAGCATGATGTAGCTCATAGTCGAAACGCCCCTTCAAAGACTGAGCGGAGACCGACGGAGGTGAAACAGCTTCACACCCTGCTTGTCCGTCTCCCGATGTTTTCCCGACACGACGGAGTCAGCAAGGCTGCCCCCCGCCGAAAGACGCGCGAAACTGCCAAACCTCAGCCTCGCATGCAACGACTGTTACAGCCCCCGCCGCTGACGGGCGCCCGGTTTCTCGAGCTGACAGACAAAGACGAGGTTTCACGGCCGAATGGGCGGCCCTGAGCTCCGCGGCAAGGCCGCAGAGGGAGAGACCAGCTTCTGCGCCTTCTGGCTCCGCAGGCGAACAGAGCTGACGATCTTGGCTCCGAGCACCGACCTTGCGTCTCTCAGGAGAACAGCTTCAAAGACCTTCGGATCCAACGACATGAAGTCGTTGGGTGGGTTAAGCGGGGATCGATACGCCGAACGCAGGAGGGCCTCGCGGATAAAGGGTTCCTGCGCATCCACCTCGGCCCGCGCAAGCCCCGGGTTCAGGTAGATGCGCGCTCGGACGAAGACGAAGTTCATGACCCTTCCGTCCTTGAGGACCGGAAGGCCGACCCCGGAAAGATCCAGCCTGAGATCAGCGTTGGTCTCACCTGCCTCCTGGGGTTTCTCCGCCGCTGCAAGCGCATGAGTCCCCATGAATAACGAGAGGACGAGGACGATAAGGAAGTGAGATCGGATCATTCAGTCACTCTTCGGGCTTAGGTCGCTTCACCAGGTCATTTCTGAGCAGGGGAAGCCCGGGTGCGGCTCCACCTACGCATGACGCCAGCCTCCGGGGCCCGCCGCCAGCTCTGCGCCATACAGCAGCACCTGCGAGGGACCGTCAACAAACGCCCCGATGACCGTGCAACCCGCTGCCTCAAGGCGAGCCCGATGCACCGGGGCCGCCGCAAGAACAATCTCGTAGTCATCTCCACCGGAAGCCAACGCGCACCGGGCGACCGCTTCATCAGGGCGCTGCGCCAGCCAGTCTGCCGCGATCCGTGACAGGGGAACCTCTTCAAGAGCCAGCCGGACCCCGCAGCGAGAGGCCACTGCAATGTGCTGGGCGTCCGCGATCAATCCGTCGGAGACATCCGCCGCCGCCCGGGCGCAGGCCCTCAGACTGCTCCTGAGGTCAAGGCGGGGTTCAGGGCGGCGGAACTTTCGCGCCAGACGTCCGGAAGGATCATCGAGGCTGCCGGTCACGGCCTGTAGACCAAGCCATCCGTCGCCCACCGGACCCGAAACCAACAGAAGATCGCCTGGCCTCGCCCCGGAGCGCGGCGTCATGCCTCCCTTCGGACATCGGCCGAAAAAGGTTCCCGAGATCACCAAAGGTCCAGGCGTGGAGACCGTGTCGCCGCCGAGAAGTGTGAGCCCGAAGGCCACGGCCTCCTCCGCCAGTCCGCGGGCGAAGGCGCGACGGCGATCCAACGGCCAGTCCGGCGACCAGGCCAGGCTCTGTAGCCAGGCGAAAGGCTCCGCGCCCTTAGCCGCCAGGTCGGACAGGTTGACCCGAATGAAGCGGGCCGCGACGTCCTCTGGCGTTTCTCCAGGCGGGAAGTGCACCCCTTCTACCAGCGCGTCCTGGGTCACGACGATGTCCATACCCTCCTGCGAGGTCAGCACCGCGGCGTCGTCCAGCAGGTCAAAGGCGCCCGGATCCCCCCGGGTCAACGGCCGGAAGAACTCGGCGATCTGGCCGAACTCGTCCGATCCTTCGGGGGATTCAGGCCCTGACATCCCGCGCAAGTCCATCGAGCGCGGCGTTCACAAAGCCGGGCTCGGGCCCCTCAAAAAAAGAGCGGGCGACATCGACATACTCGTTGATGACAACCTCCACCGGGACATCGGGCCGATGGGAAAGCTCAAAGGCCCCTGCCCGGAGAATGGCGCGGACCGTGGCGTCGAGCCGGTCCAGCCGCCAGCCCTGGGCCAGCCGGTGAGCGATGGCGGGATCGATCCCACGCTGGTGTTCCACCACGCCGCGGACTAGGTCGGCGAAGAAGGACTCGTCGGCAGCGGCCAGCGCCGCCCCTTCCACCTCCTCACCGCCCAGTGGGCGGTCAAAGCGATGGTCCGAGAACTCCCGCACCACCGCCTCGACCCCCGCGCCGGACACCTCCATCTGGTAGAGGGCCTGGACGGCGGCCAGACGCGCGACGGAGCGGGCCTGGTGAGACGCGGACATTACCGGTCCTGACCCAGGAACCGTCGACGCAGGGAGATCATGTCCAGGGCGGCCCTTGCGGCGCCGCCGCCCTTGTCGCCCTCCCTGACCCGGGCTCGCTCCCAGGCCTGGTCCTCGTCCTCGACGGTCAGGATGCCGTTGCCCAGGCAGACACCCTGCCGGACGGTCAGGTCCATCAGGCCCCGTGCGCTCTCATTCGAGACGATCTCGAAGTGGTAGGTTTCGCCCCGGATCACAGTTCCGAGGGCCACATAGCCATCATAGCTGACGCCCGCCGGCGAAAGGCGCGCCTCGTTCGCGAGGGCGATCGCCCCAGGAATCTCGAGGGCTCCGGGAACGCTCACCACGTCGAACTCGGCCCCGTGGGCTGAAAGGACGTCGGCGGCGCCCTTCAGGAGCTCGTCGGCGAGATCGTCGTAGAATCGGGCCTCAACGATGAGGAGGCGGAGCTTCTGCGGGGTCATTCTGGGTTCCTTGAAGGCTTCAGCTTAGGCCGTTTCCCGCCAGCGGGCGAGGTATCGGGCCAGCATGTCAATCTCGAGGTTGACCCGCGTGCCGGGCGCGAGGTCGCCAAGGGTCGTGACCTCCCAGGTATGGGGGATCAAGTTGACGCCGAAGACATCGTCCTCGACCTCGTTGACCGTGAGCGACACGCCATCGACCGTGATGGAGCCCTTGGGCGCGATGAACCTGTGCAACGGGCGCGGGGCGCGGAAGCGGACCCGGCGCGAACCGCCCTCCGGGGTGATCGAAAGGACCTCGCCGATCCCGTCCACATGCCCGGAGACGATGTGACCGCCCAGTTCGTCGCCCACCTTCGCGGCGCGTTCGAGGTTGATGCGCCGGCCCACGCCCCAGTCGCCCAGGTGGGTCAGGGCCAGGGTCTCGCCGGAAACCTCCACTGCAAACCAGTCAGGGCCCTTTTCGACCACGGTGAGGCAGCAGCCCGAGTGGCTGATCGAGGCGCCGATATCGACGGTGGAAAGGTCGTAGGCGGTCGTGATCTCGAACCGGCGATCCCGGTTCGTGTCGCGGACCGTCCGCACGGTTCCGATGTCAGTGACGATCCCGGTGAACATCAGGCCCTCTCGTAGGTCTCGCAAAGGTCGGGGCCGAACTCGGTGACGCCCGTCCGGCGGAAGCGGGGCGCCTCCGACAGGGCCTCCATTGGCAGATCGCCGACAGCCGGTCGACCCCGGGCGCCGAGAACCAGGGGTGCGCGAAACCAGACCAGACGGTCCACGAGGCCCGCAGACAGGAAGGCTGCAGCCACCTGCCCGCCGCCCTCGATGAAGAGCTGCTCCAGTCTCTCTGCGCGCAGGGCGGCGATGACGCCCGCCAGCGAAGGCCGCACGCCGTCCGGCATGGAGGAAAGGATCCTCACTCCAAGACGCGACAGGGTCGGGTCCGGGGGCCCAGCGGCAAGCAGATAGGTGGGAACCTCCCCCGCCGTCCGGGCCAGGCGCGAACCCGGTGGGAGCCTCTGGCGGGTGTCCAGAACCACCCGGGCCGGCTGAGGTCCGGAATAGCCATCCAGCCGGACCGTGAGCTCCGGATCATCCGCAAGCGCGGTCTCGATCCCCACGATCACGGCCTGGTGGTCGGCCCTCAGCCGATGCACCTCGGCGCGCGCCGCCTCGCCGGTGATCCAGCGGCTTTCGCCGGACGCCATAGCGATCCGCCCATCCAGGCTCGTCGCGAGCTTCAGAGTGATCCGGCTAGCGGTCATCCTCGCCGTTCTCGCTCAGGCCCTCGCGACCGAGGAAGGTCGCGAACTCGGCCGCCTCCCGGAAGTCGCGGTAGACCGAGGCGTAGCGGACATAGGCCACGTCATCGAGGGCCTTGAGCTGCTTCATGACCATCTCGCCGACCACAGAGGAGGCCAGCTCGGTCTCGCCCAGGCTCTCCAGCTGGCGGACGATCTGGGAGATCATGCGCTCAATCCGTTCGGGCTCGATGGGGCGCTTTCGGGTGGCGATGGCGATGGAACGCGCCAGCTTGTCCCGATCGAAGGGCGTGCGCCGCCCCGACCGCTTGAGGATGGTGATCTCACGCAGCTGGACGCGCTCGAAGGTCGTGAAGCGGCCGTTACACTCCGGGCATGACCGGCGACGACGGATCGCCGCGCCGTCATCCGACGGGCGGCTGTCCTTCACCTGGCTCTCAGGGTGTCCGCAGAACGGGCAACGCATGATCTGGCCCCTCCCGGCTGGGCCGACCCCTATTAGAGGCCTCAGCCGTAGATGGGAAAGCGTTTCGTCAGGGCCAGCACCTCGCCGCGGACCCGCGCCTCGACGGCCGAGTTGTCACCACCCGTAGCCACGCCATCCAGAACCTCGCCGATCCAGCGGCCGACCTGCCGGAACTCGGCCACGCCAAAGCCCCGCGTCGTCCCGGCGGGGGTGCCGACCCGGATTCCCGAGGTCTGGACGGGCGGAAGCGGATCGAACGGGATGCCGTTCTTGTTGGTCGTGATGCCCGCCCGCTCCAGGGCGATCTCGGCGTCGGCGCCGCTGACCCCCTTGGGCGTCAGGTCCACCAGCATCAGGTGGCTGTCCGTGCCGTTCGAGACAATCCGGAAGCCGGCCTCCTGCAGGCTGTCGGCCAGGGCCCGTGCGTTGTCGATGACCTGGCGGGCATAGGCCTTGAACTCAGGCCTCAGGGCCTCGCCAAAGGCCACGGCCTTGGCGGCGATCACGTGCATCAGGGGCCCGCCCTGGAGACCCGGGAAGACCGCCGAGTCCAGCTTCTTCGCCAGCTTCTTGTCATTGGTCAGGATCAGGCCGCCGCGCGGACCGCGCAGGGTCTTGTGGGTCGTGGTGGTCACGACGTGGGCGTGCGGGAAGGGATTGGGATAGACGCCGCCAGCCACCAGCCCCGCATAGTGGGCGATATCGGCCATGAGGAGGGCGCCGACCGAGTCCGCGATCTGGCGGAAGCGGGCGAAGTCGATGTGCCGGGAATAGGCCGAGCCGCCGGCGATGATCACCTTGGGCTTCTCGGCCAGGGCCAGCTCGGCGGCCTGATCCTAGTCGATCAGGTGATCCTGAGGGCGCACCGCATAGGACACCGGCCGGAACCACTTGCCGGACTGGTTGACGCTCTTGCCGTGGGTCAGGTGACCGCCGGCGGCCAGGTCCATGCCCATGAAGGTGTCGCCCGGCGTCAGGGTGGCCATGAAGACCGCCTGGTTGGCCTGGCTGCCCGAATGCGGCTGGACGTT
>VYMD01000348.1_pt1 | contig 11905 bp, 8 predicted proteins | sample 5115311 | NCBI WGS metagenome assembly VYMD01 (sample SAMN12291779, study PRJNA351875) | freshwater metagenome | isolation source: freshwater lake | place: USA: Michigan, Wintergreen Lake | collected 2013-08-08
CCGACGCCCAGCCTGCGGCTGCGGTCCTGGCGAGCCCGCCGGCGGCCCCACCCTTTCGTGTCTTCACCGAGGCCGAGCGGCGGGCGCGGCTGCGGCGCATGGGGCGCGTGGCCACGGGCCTTCTCATCGCCATGGGCCTGAGCTATCTGCTGCTGCACCTCTATCGCCATCAGCTGCCCCCATGGACGGGCGCCCTGCGCGCCTTTGCCGAGGCGGCGCTGGTGGGGGGCCTGGCCGACTGGTTTGCCGTCACGGCGCTCTTTCGGCGGCCGATGGGCCTGCCGATTCCGCACACGGCGATCATCCCGAGTCAGAAAGAGCGCATCGGCTATAGCCTCGGGCGATTCGTGCAGCAGAACTTCCTCGCGCCCGAGGTGGTCGAGCGACACCTGGGGGCGGTCGATCTGTCGGGCCGTGCGCTGGCTTGGCTCGAGCGCCCCGAGAATCGACAGCAGCTGACCGACCGCCTCATGGCCAGTCTGCCCGAGCTGCTGCGCGCCCTCGACAGCGCCGAACTCGAGCGCCTGGTGGGCCGCAATGTCGAGGCGCAGCTGCGCTCGGTGGCCCTGGCCCCACTGCTGGCCGAGCTGATCGAGGTCGTGGCCGCGCAGAACAAACACCAAGAGCTGCTAACCGAGGCCCTGCAGCTCGTGCGCACCACCGTGCAGAAGAACAAAAACCAGATCAAAGCCGCGATCAAAAAAGAGACGCCGTGGTATGTGCCCGGCTTCGTGGACGACCAGCTGTATGAGCGCATCATGGGCACGACCGACCAGACCATCGCGGCCGTGGGGCGGGCGCCCGACCATCCGATTCGGCTGCAGTTCTCGGCGCTGCTGGGCGATTTCGTCGAGCGGCTGCGGCACGACCCGGCGGCGCGGCAGCGCATCGAGGCGGCCAAAGACGAGGTGCTGAGCCACCCCGTGGTGGGCGACTATCTGAGCAGCCTGTGGGGCCAGATTCGTGCGCGGCTCGAGGCCGACCTGCAGCAGGACGACTCGGCCGTGCGCGCCCGCGTCGAGCAGGCGCTGGCCGCGCTGGTCGAGCGCCTGGGGCAGGACCCCGCCTTTCAGGGCCGCATCAACCGCACCCTGCGGGCAGCGGTGGTGCAGCTGGTCGACAGCCAGCGCGAGCAGCTGTCGGGCCTGATCGCCGCCACGGTGTCAAACTGGGAAACGCGCACCCTCGTCGACCGCCTCGAGCTTATGGTGGGCCGCGACCTGCAGTTCATCCGCATCAACGGGACGCTGGTGGGCGGGCTGGTGGGCCTGCTGCTGTATCTCTTTTCACAGCTAGATGTCTAAGTTACTTAAAAGCAATTACAGATTTTTTACTAGGAATCGCGAATGTTGAGGTAGATACTTCAAGGGGCCATAATTGGCCTTATTTTTGTAGATAGGCCTTGGCCATGAATTACCGCAGTTTGTTTCGCTTTGCATGGGCTTTTGCAGTATGCCTTTTTTTTAACACGGCACGAGCCCAGGGGGTGTGCACTCCAACCGTGGGAAGCGGCTGTGACCCTGGCCCCTGCACATGGTCTGCAATTACCTGGAGCTGCACAAGCGGCACGGCTTTTGGCGCTGGCCAAGTGATGCTTATCCCTGCTGGATCGACCGTAAACGTCACGGCAGATGTCACCTACACGGCAGCCTGCACCCTGCGTGTAGAAGGCACATTGAATATCGTCGGAATGTCAGTGGTGCTCGAATTCTCAAGTGGCAGCGCGGTAATACAGGTGCCAAGCGGAGGCGATATCAACTGCGTCTCGGCTAACTCTAGCACCGGAATCGATATCGCAGGAGAGGCTTATCGCTGCGGGCCCGGTGGTGACACCAACCTCACGGGCGTAACCTATCCCAACACACTGAGTAGCGGAGGGCCCACCGGCACCCCGCCGCCGCCGCTGCCCGTAACCCTCGTCTCGTTCTCGGCCACGCGCCTAGACCGCGGCCTGCGCCTCGAGTGGGTGACGGCCAGCGAACTCAACAACAGCCACTTTGTGCTGCGCCGCTCGACCGACGGCCAGCACTACACCGAGGTGACCACTGTGCCCGGTGCGGGCACGAGCACGCGCGAGCAGCGCTATAGCGCCGTGGACGAAACGGTCACCACCGGCGCGAACTGGTACACCCTAAGTCAGGTCGATTTCGACGGCACCACCACCGTCTATGGCCCCATCGTCTATCGCGAGGGCGGCGAGCTCGCCCCCATCGTGGCGCCCAACCCGGTGCGCAGCGGCGAGGCGATTCAGCTGAGCTTCGGCAGTGAGCTCGGCGGGCTAGCGCGCGTGATGCTGATCGACGCCTCGGGCCGCGCGGTGGTGAGCACGCAGCTGATCGCCCCAGCCAAGAGCCAGCAGCAGCTGATGCTGCGCGGTGTGAGCCTAGCACCTGGCACCTATGTGGTGAGTGTCGAGCTGGGGGGCCGTCAGGCCGCCGCCCGCGTGGTGGTGTATTAGGCCGCCAACTGCGCCCGCGGCCGCAGCAGCCAGCAGCCCGCAAACACGAGCGCACCGTTTAGCAGTAGCAGCGGGCCATTTCCGAGCTGGAAGCCGCCCATGAGGCGCGGCGTGAGCAGCTCAGCTGCCAGCGTCAGCAGCGGGGCCACGAGACAGAGCGCGGGCAGCCACCGGTCGTCGGCCGCGCGCGTGGTGAGAATGCCAAAGGCAAAGAGGCCCAAGAGGGGGCCGTAGGTGTAGGTGGCGAGCTTGAGCACGACGGCGATCACGTTCCAGTCGGCGCCGATGCCGCGCTCGAGCCCGCTCAGGGCGAGGATAAGCACATAGAGCCCGAGAGTCACGCCCAGGTGCACACGGCGGCGCAGGCGCTGCGCCTGATCAGGTGGGCGGTGAGCGATGCCGAGCAGATCGACACTGATCGAGGTGGTGAGGGCCGTGAGGGCATCATCTGCACTGCTATAGGCCGCTGCCGTCAGCCCCAGCATGAACAGCACCGCCACCACAGGCCTGAGGTGCTCAAAGGCCAGCATGGGATAGAGCTGATCTGATTTGGCGGGCAGGGCGATGCCATGATCGGCCACATAGCGATAGAGCAGCACCCCCAGCACGAGAATGGCGGCGTTCACGAGCACGAGCACGAGGGCATACGAGCCGACGTTCCATTGCGCGGCGCGCAGGTCGCGGCAGGCGAGGTTCTTCTGCATCTGGGCCTGGTCGAGGCCCGTCATGACGACGCAGATGAGCAAGCCGCCGAGGAATTCTTTGAAGAAGTGATTGGGTTTGCTCCAGTCGAAATAGAAGGCCTGGCCGTGGGGCGACTCGGCCACCACGCGGGCTACGTCTGCGAAGGGGTTCGCCAGGCCGAGGTCGCGCGCCACGAGCCAGGTGGTGATGAGCACGGCGCCGATGAGGGCTGTGCTCTGCAGGGTGTCGGTCCAGACAATGGTGCGCATGCCACCGCGGCCGGTGTAGGCGAGGATCATCGCCAGCACGCCCGCCACGGTGAGCCAGAGCGGCACGCCCAAGTGGTCGAACACGAGGTATTGCAGCACGATGGCCATCAGGTAGAGGCGCACGGCCGTGCCCGTGGCGCGCGAGAGGATGAAAAAGCCCGCGCCCGTGCTATAACCGCGCGGCCCAAAGCGCTGCTCGAGATAGGTGTAGATCGAGGTGAGCTGGCGGCGGTAGTAGAGCGGCAGCAGCACACCGGCGATGACAGCATAGCCCGCCAGATAGCCCAGTACCACCTGCAGGTAGCCCATGCCCTGCGTGCCGACCGCGGCGGGCACCGAGATGAAGGTCACACCCGAGAGCGAGGTGCCGATCATGCCATAGGCCACGATGGGCCAGGGCGCGCGGTGACCGGCGACGAAGAAATCGCTCAGGTTCACGCCACGGCGGGTGGTGAGCCAGGCGATGCCCAGCAGCAGCAGGAAGTAGCCGAGGAAGACCCCGAGGGCCAGCGGTGCGGTCATGCAGAAAAGGCAGCGCAACCTAAGTCGCCACTGCGCACGAAACTATCTTTGCTCAGAATCAACCCTCTCGCTCGCCCCCACGCTCACCATGGCCGGAGACCGCACCTCGCCGCCGCACTATCGCATCGAAGACAAATACTTCGAGCTGACCACGCCGCCAGCGGTTATCAAGGCCCGCGTGCGACAGCTAGCTGATCATCTCAACAGCACCTATGACGATCGGCAGCCGGTGCTGATGCCAATCTTGACGGGGGCGTTGATCTTCTTTGGCGACCTCGTGCCGCTGCTGAGCATCGGCTATCTCATCAGCCCGCTCAAGATCTCGACCTATGGCGGCCGCATGGCGAAAGAAGACGACCAAGCACATGTGAACATCCCGACGATGCCGGTGGAGGTGCGCGGGCGCGACGTGATCATTCTCGAAGACATCGTCGACACCGGTGCCACGCTGGCCGCGCTCGACGCCCGCCTGCGCGAGGCGGGGGCGAATAGCGTCTATGCGGCGTCGTTGCTGTTCAAGCCCGACGCGTTTAAGGGCACGCGGCCAGCCGACTGGGTGGGCTTTGAGATCCCGAACGAGTTTGTGATCGGCTATGGGCTCGACTATGCCGAGCGGGGCCGCCACCTGCGCGCGCTCTATCGCCTCGCGCCCAACCCGAGCTAGGGATATCCTACAAACTGTAAGACTGATCTAAACCGCGCCCTCAGGCAGCGGCTCAGTGGGCACCAGCACGGCGCGCACGTTGCGGCGGATGGTGGCCGTGATGGCGTCCATGGGGATGTCGTTGAGGTCGGTGCCGAAGGGGTCTTCGATCTCTTCACCGATGAGCTCGAGGCCCGCCATGGCATAAAACACCAGCACAAGTGCGGGCACGGTGGTCCACCCAAAGGTCTCGACCATGCCCAAGGGCAGGGTCATGATAAAGACAAGGATGAAAATCTTGAGGTGAATAGTGTAGGCAAAAGGCAGGGGCGAGTTCTTGATGCGCTCGCAGGCGCCGACCACGTCAGTGATCACGTCCACATCGCGGGTGAGCACGATCAGGTGGGTCTCGCTCAGGCGCCCGCCGCGCACGAGGCCCTGCAGGCTGTCGTAGATCAAGCCGAGCATGCCGACCGGAATGTGCGGCCGCTCGGCGAGTGTGGCGCGGGTGCTGGCATCGAGGCTGGTCAGGTGGTCGAGCTGCACGCCCTCGCGCAGGTGCTCTTTGAGCGCCAGGGGCAGATCGCCGATGAGGGCGGCCAGATGGCGGCGCGCCTCGAGCTCGGCGGGCGGCAGCAGGCTCTGCAGCTTGAGGGCGAGGTTGCGGCTGCTGTTGACGAGGCTGCCGATGAGCTTGCGGCCCTCCCACCAGCGCTCATATGCGGTGTTGGTGCGGATGACCAGCAGCAGGCCTAGGGTGATGCCCAAGATCGAGTGCAGCGAGGTGCCGAAGCGCAGCTTGAGCATGCCCTGCTCATAGACATAGACGGCTAGTGCGCCATAGGCCGCCACGATGAGCGTGCTGCCCACGAGCTGCTTAAAGGTGCCGTCGCGCGGCAGTGCCCGCAGGAAGGCAAACCAGCTAAACGACTCGCCGCTGGGCACAAAGCGTAGTCGCTGCTCGGGTCGGGTGGGGGCACTCATGGCAGAGAGCCGCTAAGTTGCCACCAGAAGTCGATAAGCGCACCTCATCACAATGAAGTGAACGCAAGAATGGTAGATGCGTGTGATGACGCACGAACATGTGAGCACCAAGCCCCTTCGAATAGATGCGTAACCGGAGCCTCTCGGCCTACTTGACCACTTTGCTGAGAGAGCCCTGCGCGCCGGGCTGACCCGCTCGGCCTCTGATGCCATCGCGGCCTTTGGTGCCGAGCGCACCGTCGCTGCCTCGATCGCCGGGTCGGCCGGGCTGGCCAGAGCTCCCACCCCCTTCAGCACCCCGCCCGCCGTTGCCGGGCTGGCCCCCCAGGCCCCCATAGCCCGCTACGCCGCCGCTACCGGCCTCGCCGGGTTCGCCTCCTTGACCTCCTTCGAGCATGAAGCGCAGCTTCTGCTCGACGAGTCTGACCCAGTGGGCGGGCAGGTCGCGGCTGAGCTCGAGCGTGATGCTGGCACCCGCGGCGCCGTTTCCGCCATCGCCGCCGTTGCCCCCGTTTCCGCCGTTTCCGCCATCGCCGCCGTTGCCCCCGTTTCCGCCATTACCGCCGTTGGTCACGGCCCCGGTTTGGTCACCACGACCCAAGACCCTCTGCGTGTTTGAGGCACCAGCCTGGCCCTGGCCGCCGCTACGGCCGTTCTCGCCTTTTTCGCCAGCACCACCTTCAGAGCCCTTGCCGCCACGACCGCCCTTGCCACCGCGACCGTCAATGACGAACTGAGTCTTGCGGGGGTCGAAATAGAAAGTACAAGTGCCGCCTTCGTGGCGCACGGTCACCACCAGCGCCGAATCGATGCCGGCGTGCAAGGCCGACTGGCTGCTGAGGCTGACCGTGACCACAGCGGTGCGGCCTGCCAGCCCATCGGTGCCATGGCTGCCCGAGCCGCCACTGAGGCCGTCGAGCCCGGGGGCACCGTCATCGCCTTTGCGGCCGTCTTCGGGGCGAAACCCCTGCTGTGCACCATAAATATTCTTGGAGAATACATCTGCGTTAGCGAGGCGCTCGTCTACCTTCTTTTTGCGCGCTGCCCGCTTCTCCTTTTCGGTCATGGTATTAACCCCAGCCTTAGGGCCGTCGGCGCCCGGCTGCCCGTCGGCACCTTTGAGAGCCTCATAGGTGAAGCTGTTGCCGAGCACCAGCTGAGGAGGGCAGCCGTCAGCACCGAGAGACTGCGCCATCGCCGAGTGGCTAACAGCGAGCAGAGCAATCGTAGTAAATAGAGCTATGAATGTGCGCATAGCGAGTGAGTAGTTTGGTTGATATGGAAAGGCGTAAGCTGACCAAATCAGCAACACAACACCTTCAATTTACACCCCAACCGCAGAAAACAATCCCGGTCAATGCCTACAGATACTACTCAATACCCTACTCGCCCCAGCGCTTGGCGATGAGCGTCACGTCGTCGATCTGCTCGTCGTCTTCCTTCCAGTCCTTCCACGCCATGTTGAACATGGCCTTCTGCACGTTCATCGTCTCGTGGTTCACCTCAGCGATCAGCTGCTTGAACTTCTTCGTCGAGAATTTCTTCTTCTCCGGCCCGCCAAACTGGTCGATGTAACCATCGGAGACCATGTAGACAATGTCGCCCGTCTCGACCTCGATCTGGTGGTTGGTGAAGATGCGCTCGTCTTCGAGCTGCTCACCGCCGATCGGGAATTTGTCGGGCTTGATCTCCTGCAGCTCGCCCTTGCGCCAGAAGAAAAGTGGCCGATTCGCGCCGGCGTATTCAAACGAATCGTCGTAGAGGTCGATGGCCACCAGGCACACGTCCATGCCGTCGCGGCTCTTCGAGTCAGAGGCGTCTTGCTTGAGCGTCATGCGCAGCAGCTTGTGCAGCTGCGTAAGAATCTGCCCAGGGTTGATGTACTTGTTGTTCGACGTGCCCTGCATCACGATTTGGTTCAGCAGGTTATAGCCGATGAGCGACATGAATGCCCCCGGCACGCCGTGACCGGTGCAGTCGACGACGGCGAGGTAAGCCGTGCGGATCGATTTGTAGAACCAGTAGAAGTCGCCCGAGACGATGTCTTTGGGCTTGAAGACGACGAAGTAGTCTTTCTCGCCCAGAGCGGCGTCCATGCCGGCCTTGTCGGGCAGGATGGTGGCCTGGATGCGCTTAGCATATTTGAGCGAGTCGGCGTGCTCGGCGTTTTTGGCCTTGAGGGCGGCCTCGCTGCGGCTGCGGTCAGAGATGTCAAAGCCGATGGACCAATAGCGCTCAGCCTTGCCGTTTGGCCCGAGGATGGGCAGGATCAGCAGGTCGATGGAATAGACCTCGTAGTCTTTGCCGCGGTTGTGCACCTCGCCACGCCAGGGTTTGCCGGTGGTGATGTGGTTCCACATGTCAGTGAACAGGCCGTCTTCGGTCTGGCTCGACTTGAGAATCGAGATCTTCTCGCCGATGAGCTCGGTGCGCTCATACTTCGACGCGCGCACGAAGGCGTCGTTGACCTCGAGCATCACGCCCTCGGCGTCGGTGATGGCGACCTGCGGCTCGGGGTGATGCTTGGCGTAGTGGCTCAGTAGCGCCTCAAAGGCGCGCTTGATGTCTTCGCTCTGGCCGTTGCTGTGCTGCAGCACCTGACCCAGGTGGGTATGCAACTCACGGTACGCCCGGTTCGACGAGTGCTCGACGATCTGGAAGAGCTGCGAGTAGTCGGTCATGCCGCGTCGCAGGGGCTAGGTGAGGGCCGCGGGGGCCGCGCAGGTGTAGGGTTGATCTCCAGTGGGCTAACACAGCGTTAACCACAGACAGCCAATATACGCGTTTTTAGTAGCGCTAGGCTTGGTAGCGCTGAAACTGCTGCAAGAAGCGCACATCGTTCTGCGAATAGAGGCGCAGGTCAGGCACGCGGAAGAGCAACTGGGCCACGCGCTCGAGGCCCATGCCCCAGGCATAGCCCGTGTAATCGGCTGGATTCCAGGTCTGGCCCTCGGGGGCGCGGCTAGCGGCATGGGCGAGCACGTTGGGGTGCACCATGCCACACCCCAAGATCTCGACCCACCCGGTGTGCTTGCACACGGTGCAGCCCTTGCCGTGGCAGATGCGGCACGAGATGTCCATCTCGGCCGACATCTCGGTGAAGGGGAAATAGGACGCGCGAAGGCGGATCTCGACGTCGTCGCCGAAGAGCTGGCGCACAAACTGCAGCAGCGTCTGCTTGAGGTCGGCGAACGACAGGCCTTTGTCCACCGCGAAGCCGTCGATCTGGTGGAAGTAGCAGTGAGCGCGGGCCGAGATGGCCTCGTTGCGATAGACGCGGCCCGGCATGACGATGCGCACCGGCGGCGGGCGACGCTCGAGCTCGCGCAGCTGCACCGAGGTGGTGTGCGTGCGCAGCAGCCAGGCGTCGGTCTCGCTGGCCCCCTGCTGCAGGAAGAACGTGTCCTGCATGTCGCGGGCGGGGTGACCGAGGGGGAAGTTCAGGCCCGTGAAACAGTGCCAGTCGTCTTCGATCTCGGGGCCGAGGGCCACCTCGAAGCCCATGCGCTCGAGAATGCCCAGCACGCGGCGCTGCACCAGCCGCAGCGGATGCAGGCTGCCAGGATAGGCTGCCGTGCCCGGCAGGCTCGGGTCAGGGGGGGGCTGAACATCGTTACTATTAACCTCTGCTACAGAAGTCTCGACTTCTTTAGCCTTTTGAATCAAAGCATTTACTTGTCTTCCGATCGTTTTTTTTGTTTCTTTATCTGCCTTTGAGAAAAATAGTTCAACTTTCCCTAATAAGCCCTTTCTTCCGGAGATCCAGGACTTGTAATCAGTATATTTATCTTTTTTCAAATCATAAAATACACTATTATAATTACTTATTAAGAGGTCTGTAAGTTCAACAGATAATTGCAAATTCGTTGAATTTTTTAACGAATTCCTTCTTTCTATTTCAAAATCTACAAAACGACTCAGACCATATATGATTAACTCAAATACTTTCTGAAAATACATAACCGTATTATCGTCATATTTATGAGCATTTAAGTAAGTAAAATAATTAGTAAAATTTTTTCTTATATTTTCATACAAAAATTCTAGATTTTGATTTTGACTTGGAATTTGATCAAAAAGTGAAACCAGGTTTATTACATTAGATGCATAATAATTAACAACATTATTCAAAATTTTACTTTCTATTTTACTTTCAAGACTCTTAATGTCTTGAATTAAGACTATTTTCTGAGACCAAATTGACTCAGGGTTTCGTGAAGAAACTTCTAACTTCTCAGCGATGGTTATGCTCTCTTGACTCACGACAGAAGGATGATTTAAGCGCGAAGTTACACCTCGGGCGGCGGCTCAGCGCAGCACAAATACGCCCTTGGTGGCCTCGGGCACCACCATGTAGAGCGGCTCGGGCGTGAAGCACAACACGAAGATGACCAGTGCCAGCCAGCCCAGCAGGCGCCGCCGTGCGTCGAGCGGGGCCTCGATCAGCGCCGGCGGGTGGTCGAGGCCGATCACACGCACCAGCAGCAGGCTATAGACCAGCCACACGAGCTGAAAGCCGTGAGGCTCGAGCAGGGCCTCGAGCACGGCCTGCAGCAGCACGATGGCCACCATGGCGCCCAGCACCGCCCACCAGCGCGTGGTGCCCAGCACCCGCGGCAGCAGATAGGCCAAGTAGAGCAAATAGAAGCCCATCGCGATCGGCCAGAAGGCACCCGCGCCCTGGGTCAGGCCCACCCCGCCATAGGTGATGAGTGCCAGCACCGTGAGACGCGCCACGACAGCAGCGCGCGTGCGCCCGATCAGGCCATAGACCACGTGGCCGCCGTCGAGCTGGCCGACGGGCAGCAGATTGAGCGCGGTGAAAAAGAGGCCGAGGTAACCGGCAAAGAGCAGCGGGTAGTGGTAGAGCTCATAGCGACTCGGCAGGCGCGCCGGGTCGGCGAACGCCCAGGCGAGGAAGCGAAACAGCAGCGAGTCGCCCACGGCCAGCAGCGGCCCGCCCCCCGCCAGCGCCCCCTCGATCTGGCGGTCAGAGGGCATGCCATCAAAGAGATCGGCGTAGGATGGGTGAATGGCATAGAGGTAATCGACCGGCGGCAGTGTGAGGAAGCCCACGACCAGCACCCCCACCGCCACCACGACGCCCGCGAGCGGGCCCGCGATGCCGATGTCGAAATACTTCTGCGTCGAGTCGGGGCGCTCGCGCAGGCGGATGACGGCACCCAGCGAGCCGATGTTCACATCTAAAAAGGGCAAAAAAATCGGCAGGAAGTAAGGCAACGAGGCGCTCACGCCCAGGCGCCGCGCAGTGAGGTAGTGGCCCATCTCGTGCGTGCCTAAAAAGGCGAGGAAGCATAGGCCAAAGGGCAGGCCCTTAGACAGCTCCCACCACTCGAGCTGGCGCACCCCCTCGGCGGGCCACCACTGCCCGGCGCCGACGAGTTCAGCCCCGGCTAGGCTGGTGGTCAGCAGGGCGAGCAGCAGCAGGGCAGCATGCAGCACATAGTTGTCGCGCGGGCCCCGATCACGTGAGCGGTGGTCACCTGAGCCTGGGCTGGGTGGGAAGGTGGGCAACGCAAGCGGCTCAGGGGCTGAAGATTCCATCGCAGGCGACAAGAGGGCGGGGAACGAACGCCGGGCGCCAAAGCTACACTGCCTAGCTTTGCACCCCGGTGGCGCCCCGATCAACCTGCCCGCGTTGCCGCTGTTTGGAATGAATGCATTTGCGCTGGCCGAGGCCACCACACTGCCCGCGATGTGGGATCAGCTCTATCGCCACGTGAGCCCCGAGGCCGTGGTGGCTGAGGTGCTGCAGGGCGACCGCGTGGCCACCCTCACCTATAAAGAGCTCAATGCCCGCGCCCACTGCTTAGCCGCCTATCTGCTGGCCAAGGGCCTGCGCGCCGGCGACCGCGTGGCGCTGATCGCCGACGCGCATCCGCAGCTGCTGCCGCTCGATCTAGCGATTCAGCTTGCCGGGGGCATCAGCGTGGTGATTGGCGGGGCCCAGCGCGCGCCGCGGGTGCGGGCCCTGCTCGATGCGGCACAGCCACGTGTGGTGCTGGTGGCGGCGCTCGACACCTATCGCCAGCTGCAGCACGCCATCGACGGCTATGCGGCGCATGGGGGCGACCCGCTGAGTCCCGCCAGCGAGGTGATCGTGGCTGCTGCCGAGGGCGACGAGCTCGTCGAGGCTGATCGGGCCACCCACCTCGAGCGCGCCATCGAGCTGGGCAAGGTGTCGTGGCGCGAGCAGACCGAGCAGCTCAGGGGTGCTAAGGCCGCCGTGGCTGCCTATGCACCGGCCGTGTGGTTCGCGGCCGAGCGCGGCCCCGTGGCCTTCGGCGCGCTGACGCAGGGCCAGGTGATTGCCGCCGCGCGCGC
>VYMD01000351.1_pt1 | contig 11874 bp, 15 predicted proteins | sample 5115311 | NCBI WGS metagenome assembly VYMD01 (sample SAMN12291779, study PRJNA351875) | freshwater metagenome | isolation source: freshwater lake | place: USA: Michigan, Wintergreen Lake | collected 2013-08-08
GAACCTGGCGGGCCTGCCCGGCATGAGCGTGCCGGCGGGGCTGGACGCCCGGGGCCTGCCCCTGGGCCTGCAGCTGATCGGCCGCCCGCTGGACGAGGGCCTGCTGTTCTCCCTGGGCGGCGCCATCGAGAAAGCGGCGGGCTTCTCCGCGAAGCCCGCGCGCTGGTGGTAGGCGATCCCCGGAGGCCGGTTGACCCCGGGGACGTTGTCAGACGCCTTACTTCGCGGCGGGCTTGTCTGCAGGCTGCGGCCCAGCGCCTTGGGCGGTCTTGTCGAGGGCGGCCTGGACTGCGGTGATCCGCTCGTCCGAGATCACGCCGCCGGACATGGGCTGGAGCTGGCGCAGGGTCATGCCCTTGAACTGCTCATAGGCCGGATGGTCGGTCAGGCCCGGCAGTTCCTTGTCCAGGATCGCCTTGCCGGCGGGATCCGCCGCCAGCTCGGCGATCGGGGTGGCGTCCGCGGACTTCTTGCCTTCCGCCAGGGCGGGAAGGGCGGCGAAGGCGAGGGACAGGCCGGCCAGGCCGGCGATCAGGGTCTTCTTCATTTCGGTCTCCAGGCGCGCGGGTCCTTCCCGGGCTCAGGGCCGGGAGGTTGAAGACAGACGCGCCGACAACGCAAGAGACTTTCACCGGAAGGGCGCCCGCTCTAAACAGGGGCCATGAGCGAGACATCCAAACTGATCCAGGGCCGGACCGGTCCATGGGAAATCGTGCTGGGCCTGGAGGTTCACGCCCAGGTCGCTTCCAACGCCAAGCTTTTCTCGGGCGCGGCGGTCGGCTTCGGCGCCGGGCCCAACGCCCAGGTCAGCCTGGTGGACGCCGCCATGCCGGGCATGCTGCCGGTCCTGAACCGCTACTGTGTCGAGCAGGCGGTGCGCACGGGCCTGGGCCTCAAGGCGCAGATCAACCTGGTGAGCCGCTTTGACCGGAAGAACTATTTCTATCCGGACCTGCCCCAGGGCTACCAGATCAGCCAGTACAAGGACCCCATCGTCGGCGAGGGCGAGGTGCTGGTCGAGCGCGACGACGGCTCCACCTTCACCGTCGGGATCGAGCGCCTCCACCTGGAGCAGGACGCCGGCAAGAGCCTGCACGACCAGGACCCCAACGCCACCTATGTGGACCTGAACCGCGCCGGCACCGCCCTGATGGAGATCGTCTCGCGCCCGGACATGCGTTCGTCCGAGGAGGCCGCCGCCTACGTCAAGAAGCTGCGGACCATCCTCGTCTATCTCGGCAGCTGCGACGGCGACATGGAGAAGGGCAACCTGCGGGCGGACGTGAACGTCTCGGTGCGCCGCCCGGGCGAGGGCCTGGGCACGCGCTGCGAGATCAAGAACGTCAACTCCTACCGCTTCATCCAGCAGGCCATCGAGTACGAGGCGCGCCGCCAGATCGAGATTCTCGAGGACGGCGGCAAGATCGACCAGGAGACCCGCCTGTTCGACCCGGGGAAGGGCGAGACCCGGTCCATGCGCTCCAAGGAGGATGCGCACGACTATCGCTACTTCCCGGACCCCGACCTCCTGCCCCTCGCGCTGGACCCGGCCTGGGTCAAGGCCATCGAGGACAGCCTGCCGGAACTGCCCGACGCCAAGAAGGCCCGCTTCCAGAGCCAGTACGGCCTGACGGCCTACGACGCCGGCGTCCTGATCAGCGAGCAGGCGCGGGCCGACTATTACGAGGCCGCCGCCGCGGGCCGCGACGCCAAGCTGGTGGCCAACTGGGTGACCAACGACCTGGCCGCCCGGCTGACGGCGGCGGGGACGCCCATCTCCGACAGCCCCATCGCCCCGGACGAGATTTCCGAGCTGGTCGCCCTGATCGAGGAGGGCGTGATCTCCTCCAAGATCGCCAAGGACGTCTTCGAGCGGATGTGGGCGGGCGAGGGCCGGCCGCGCGCCGTCGTCGAGGCGCAAGGCCTGCAGCAGGTGTCCGACACCGGCGCCCTCGAGGTCCTGGTCGACCAGCTGATCGCGGACAATCCGGGCCAGGCGGCGGCGGTGCGCGAGAAGCCCCAGGCGATCGGCTGGTTCGTGGGACAGGTCATGAAGGCGACGGGCGGCAAGGCCAATCCCGGCGCGGTCAACCAGATCCTGAAGGCGAAGCTCGGGCTCTGAGGCCCCGGCGTTGGGAGGAAGCGGCATGGCGTCGGCGTTCGAGACGGACTGGACCTGCTTCCAGGTCACCCTGGAGGACCGGGTCGCCCACATTCGGCTGAACCGGCCCGAGGCCTTCAACTCCATGAACCGGGCGTTCTGGAACGAACTTCCGGCCATTGTCGACGACATCAGCGACAACGCCCGGGCCAGGGTGATCGTCATCTCCTCCACCGGCCGTCACTTCACGGCCGGAATGGACCTGCAGAACTTCTCCGGCGTCGGCGGCGGGGGCGGAACCGACGGCCCCCGGCGGACGGACATCGCGGGCGAGGCCTCGCGGGCCCACCTGGAGTCCCTGCAGGACGCCTTTTCCTGCCTGGACCGAGCGCGCATGCCGGTGATCGCCGCCATCCAGGGCGGCTGCGTCGGCGGCGGCGTCGACCTGACCGCCGCCTGCGACATCCGCTATGCCAGCGCCGAGGCCTTCTTCTGCATCCAGGAGATCAATATCGGCATGACCGCCGACGCCGGCACCTTCCCGCGCCTTTGCCGCCTGATCCCCCAGGGCTGGGTGCGCGAGCTGGCCTATACCGGCCGGCGCCTGCCCGCCGAGGCCGCCCGCGAGATCGGCCTGGTCAACGCCGTCCTGCCGGACGCTGACGCGGTGGTCGCCCACGCCCTGGCCGTGGCCCGGGAGATCGCCGCCAAGTCGCCCCTGGCGGTGGCCGGCTCCAAGGTCATGATCAACTACGCCCGCGAGCACGACACCGAGACGGCCCTGGACTATCTGCGGGTCTGGCAGGCAGGCATGTTCCCCGCCGCCGACATGGCCGAGACCTTCAAGGCCCGGCAGGAGGGCCGCGAGCCCGACTTCCCCGACCTGCGCCCCGTCCACCGGGGGATGTAGGGCAGGGGCCCGAAGCAGGCGTTGCGCCGCGCCGCCGCCTTCGGCTAAGAGAGGCGCTCCCCGCCGGGGACTGGTGACGTGGCCGAGTGGCTGAAGGCAACGGTTTGCTAAATCGTCATACCCGAAAGGGTATCCAGGGTTCGAATCCCTGCGTCACCGCCACCCAGCCTGCTGACATCCCATTGAACCTGCGTCGAACGGACGATTGGCGCGCCCTCCGGCGCCAGCCGGCTTTCTTCTGGACGGGGCCATGCGATTCCCCTGAGCGAGAAGTTATTCCATTGAATATGCTGTTGACATAATGTGTATCGATCGCCACGGGGATCCCATGGCCTGGCGTGTTCAGTTCCACGCAGATTTTGCCCGTGAGGCCGACGAACTCGCGGAGGCGCTTCGGGTCGAGTTGAGAGCGTCGATCCGCCTGCTGGAGCATCTGGGTCCCAGCCTCGGCCGGCCCACGGCAGACACAACGGTTCGAAGCACGCGAACATGAAGGAATTGCGGTTTCGGGCGGATGGAGGCGTCTGGCGGATCGCCTTCGCATTTGATCCCGCGCGCGCCGCCATCCTCCGGGTCGCCGGGGACAAGTCGGGCGTCGCGTCCGGGCGGTTCTACTAGGGACTGATCAAGCGGGCCGATGCCCGGTTCGACCAACATCTGGAGTCACTGACATGACCTACCGTTCCATCGACGCCGCGGAATGGATCGCTCCGCAACCGAAGTCCGTCCGGGACGCCGGAGAGACTCGTGGCGACGAACTGATCCGCGACTATACCTTGCGTGAAGTCAGAGAGGCGGTCCGGCGCACCCAGGTCGAGGTTGCGGCCGCTCTGGGAACCTCGCAGGACCGGATATCCAAGCTGGAACACGGCGAGGATGCGCTGGTTTCGACATTGCGGCGGCATGTTCGGGCTCTGGGTGGGGAACTCCGGCTGATCGTGGAATTTCCGGATCGCCCGCCCATGACCATCGAGCTCCGCGGCGGCAAGGCCAGGGCAGGACGCGCCGGGGGTGTTCGGGCGGTTCGCTGAAGGGAGTGAGGTGTTCAATTCCCGTTGGAAACCGGGCGATTCCATCATCATATGAGCCCGTCTTGAACCGGGCCGATCCCGATGTGCGCACGCATCGACACCTCGGCTTTCCCGGTGGGGAAGGACCTCGATTACGAAGGCGAGGAGGAGCGTGGGCGCCTGGCGGCGCTGACGCTGAAATGATCCTTGGCAGCCGGCGCGCGATGGATGATCAGGCCTTTGAGGCGGCCATGCGCAGTCTTCTGAAGTTGACCTGGTAGGGTGCCGGGGTAGGGCCTCTATTTTCTGGATCGATGTAGTGTCTTAAAGATCAACCAAAGGTGGAGTATTTGAGCAGCAACAAGCCCTGCTCCCGAGACCAAGAGAGCAGGGATCCTCAGGTTTTCTTGGCTCGGATGGGTTGGATATCTAATTGCGAGACAGAACAGTATCAGTATGCCAATTGTTATTGCAGGTGTGATGCTGAGGCCAATGAGGCGCGGCGCTGTCCAGTTCACCTCTCCGTTTATCCCCCACTGCATCGGCACCCTGTCTTGTTGTCGAAGTGACGCATTGGCTCGGATCGCGATGGCGATCGATATGAGCCCGAAGAAGAGAGCAATTATAGGAACGACCATAGAGGCACTCCTGAGTGCTGTGCCGAGATCATGACAAAAGCCGCTGTCGCTCGCTACCTGCAATCTTACTAGGTGTCTGGTCCCGGAATGAAGGATCAGCTTGGCTGATTCCCCCACACTCCTGGACCAGACACCTAGTGCAGGCAGGGTTGCCTGTAGGTTGTAGGATGCACATGGCACAGCTAAAACTCTAGGATGATCGAAATCGTCCAGATGCGTGAGGATCTGATCCTGGGGTGGCGTGCCGCATGCGAGGCCGTTGCATCGGAGCGTGTATATCTTGGCAGATTAACCCTCCCGCCCTTTGATCCCGACAACCCGTTCCAGCGCAACCACATCAGGAACGATTGGCCAAGCTATGCAGTGCTGGACCGTAATGTCGTCGTCGGCTGGGCTGATGTCACGCCTGTGGATATTCCGGAGTGCGCCCATCGGGGCGTTCTTGGCATGGGACTGCTCGCCTCTCATCGAGGCATGGGGCTTGGCAGCCGCTTGCTGGAGGCCTGCATTGCCCACATGCCCCGCACACAAATGAGCAAGATTGAATTATCCGTCTATAGCTCAAACACAGCTGCGATCGCGCTCTACCGTCGATTTGGCTTTACTGACTTTGGCATGGTGCGCGACCATCGCCGCCTAGACGGTGTAAGTTATGACGCCCTGCTCATGGAGCTGACAACTTTTTCGGGTTTCTGAGTTGAATGTCGGAGGTGACGTGACCCCCTGAATTTCCTCCAGGAATAACGAGTATCCGCCCAAGAAAAGTGACGGACGGGTGAAGCGATCAAGGTTCACGGAAAGAGCAGATCATTGGGATCCTGCGCGAGCAGGAGACCGGCGTGGCGGTGGCGGACCTGTGCAGGAAGCACGGGTTCAGCTCGTCGACCTTCCACAAGTGGAAGGCCAGGTACGGCGGGCCGATCGATCCGGACGCAGTGGCGCCGGCGACAACGGGTATTTCGGCGTCCGCCCGCCGCGCAGCGTTGAGTTAATCCCTTCTTGATTTGTACGCCGATGGGACGTACATAAATATCAAGTTCGAGAAGGGCAGGAGGTAGCCATGCTCGCTTTCAACGATCAAGTCAGCGCGCTCGATGAGCTTAGCACGGAGCGGATGAACTTCCGGACCAAGCCGCGCATCAAGCAGGCCATCCAACGCGCCGCGGCCCTGGCCGGTGTGGACGACTCCGTCTTCACGATGAACTCGGCCTATGCGTCGGCCCTGAGCACCATCGAAGCTCACGAGCGTACGGCTCTGGCTCCGGTGGACCACAAGGCTTTCTTCGCCGCCATGGACGCCCCCCCGGCTCCAAAGGACAAGCTTCGCAAGGCCTTTGCCCGTCACCGCGAGACGGTCTCCAGTCGGTGAACGCAGGCGACGCCCAAGCCAAAGCGCTGAACATCATTGAGCCGTTCGATCCTGACAAACACGATCGGGCGGCTTTTTTCTGCGGCATCGACCAGGTCGACAACTTCTTCAAGAAGACGGCAAACAAGCTGTCCAAGGCTGACAATCTGCGCATTTGGGTGATGACTGATGCCGAGGGCGGCCTGATTGGCTTTTACGCCACCGCGGCCCACAGCGTCGACTATCAGGATCTTCCGCCCAAATATGCACGGAAGCGCCCTGGTCACGGTCGAATTCCCGCCGCCTACATCTCAATGATAGGGGTAGACCAGGGCTTCCAGGGGAAGGGCTATGGCGGCGATCTTCTGGTCGATTGCCTACGTCGCCTTGCCCAAGCCAGCGAAGCCCTCGGAGTCGCCGTGGTGATGTTGGACGTTCTGGATTGCGGTGATCCCGAAAAGGTCAAACGACGCCTCGTACTCTATAAGGGTTACGGGTTCGAGACCCTTCCCTCCAATCCCCTGCGTCTGTTCCTTCCCATGGCGACCGTAAGGGCGCTCCTGGACCTGGAAACCTAGAACCGGCCCCCACCGCCACCCAGCCTGCTGTCATCCCATTGAACCTGCGTCGAACGGACAAATGGCGCGCCCTGCGGGGCCAGCCCGCTTTCTTCTGGACGGGGTCATGCGATCTGACCGGATCGGTCATCTTGAAAAAACACCATAATGGTGTTATCAAGGTCAATGACCGAGAAGCGAAAGCCGACCTATGACATTGACGCGGTCAAAGCCGTTTTCTCGACGGTCGAGAAACTCAATGTCACAGGTTCCGCTCTGAGAGGAGCGGCTTCGCTTGGTTTTGGCCGAAGCGAGATCGTCGCAACCCTACAGACGATCGAGCGACGCCATTTTTATAAGTCCATGACATCCTTTGCCGATCATCGGGTCTGGCAGGATGTCTACCATGTTCCCTCCGAGCAGGGAGCTTTGTACGTCAAATTCACGGCCGACGTCGTGACCGAGTTTTTGCTTCTGTCGTTCAAGGAGAAGGGCAATGACTAACCCCACCTGCCCGGAAACGGGCCAGCCGATGTTCCGTGGCGTCCGGCCGATGACGATCACTTACAAGGGGCGCGAAGGCATCTTCGACATGCCCGGCTGGTATTGTGATGCAAGCGACGAGAGCATTCATACCGGTGACGACATGAAGGTTTCGGATCGGGCTTTGAACCGGCTCAAGGCCCAGGTCGAAGGCCTGCTTGAGCCCGAGGCGGTACGCCGTATCCGAAAGCGTCTCCATCTCACCCAGAAGGATGCAGGCCGCCTGATCGGGGGCGGGCCCAATGCCTTCCAGAAATACGAGAGCGGCGACGTTGTTGTCAGCCATGCGGTGACGAGCGCCCTGCTGCTGCTCGACAGGGATCCGTCCGGGCTCTCGGTTCTGAAGCAGCGGGTGCACCAGAAGGAAGCGGCATAGACCTCTTGAGATTGATATTCAGCGACTGCTGATCGCAATTTCTCGCATGCGCATCGCCATCTTAGACTCCCTTCGGAGAGAGAGTTCGTCCGCAAGTTCTCTCCCACCGCCACCCGGCCTCCCGACATCCCAAAACTTCCAAACGCTTCCGCCATGTCGCGGAACTGGCCCGACAATCCGCTCCCGAACCGGCTGTGGAGACGCGACCAGAGGGAGGGTTCGAGGCCGGGTTTGGGCCTGGAAGGGGGCGCGTCTTCGGGGCGGCTCAAGTCCGAACCCAATTGCCGTGGCGCAAGCCGGCGCCGAGGGCGACGCGTCGCAGGTGTCTCAGCCGGCGACGAAGACATCATCGACGACGATGTCGTCGGCCCGGGCCCTAGCCTGAGCCATGTCATAGGCGGTCTGCATGCGCATCAACGTATCGGCCCTGACGCCAAACGCCTTCTCGAACCGGATCGCCATGTCTGCGGAAAGCGCGGTGTGGCCATTGAAGAGGTTGGAGAGGGTCTGGCGGGTCACGTGGAAGGAGGCGGCCAGGCGGTTGATGCTCACGCCGTGCGGCTGGACGATCTCGCTCTTCAACCAGTCACCAGGGTGAACCGCGAGCGAGGGATGCAGGGTCATGGCCATCAGTGATAATCCTCCAGGTCCAGGTCGGCGATTGTCGTTCCATCGATCCTGATGAAGGTCAGGCGCCAGGTCTTCGTCACGGTCATCGCCCAGCGCCCCGCCCTGTCGCCCACCAGTTGGTGCAGCCCGTAATTCTGCGGCGCGGCCAGTTCGTCAAAACTGCCGACGGCATCGATGTACGCCAGCATCTTGCGGATCCGATTTGCGTCTCCCACCAGACCCTTTGCGTTTCCGGTCTCGAAGAACAGTCGCAGACCCTTGTGGGTGATGCTCTCGATATCCATGCTCCCTTATGTCAAACCATGCTTTACATGTCAAACGATGCTTGACGATATTCGCCGAGCGAGGCGGACCGCCAGAAACGGATCGAACAGCTGGGGAAGGCGTTCAATCCCCGTTGGAAACCGGTTGATCCCATCATCATATGAGCCCGTCTTGAACCGGGCCGATCCCCATGCGCGCACCTATCGACACCTCGGCCTTCCCGGTGGGGAAGGACCTCGACTATGAAGGCGAGGAGGAGCGTCGTCGCCTGACGGCGCTGACGGACGAAGCCTGGCGCTTTGTCAGGGGGGGCGTTGGGATCCGCCGGTGGCGGAACTCGTGCTGGCCTTCGCCGTGGCGCCGATCCTCGGCCTCTTCCTGATGCGGTTTGCGCCGGGCGGTCGGCCTGAGGACGCTGAACGCTGGATCGTTGTCGGCGACCTGCCGTCAATGCATTTCGAGACCGATGACGCCCCGACGCCGGCCAGGGCCCTGGCGCTCTACTGCGCCATCGCGCAGGACTGGGCGGACGCGGTGCTGGCGGGGCGGGACCTGTCCGAGAGCTATCCCATCCCGGTTGCGCCAACCCGGCAGCACGCCGAGAGCCTCAAGGGCCGGATCGCCTTTATCCGGGAACGTTTCCTGGGTTTGGCGTAGGCTCGCGGTCCCGTTCGCAGGGGCGCAGATTATGGGGCGGAGACCCGGGGAGCCGCGGCTATCCAGAGACCCCTTCGCCCACGACTGCTCCCACCGCCACCCAGCCTCACGACATCCCTGCATTTCCGCACGCTTCCGACATGTCGCGGAGCTTGCCGGACGTCTGTGCCTCCTGCCCATCGAGCGGGATGCGGGCGCGAACGATCTTGCTCATGAGCATCGACCCACCCTGCGGCATTCAAGGGAAGGCTCCAACGATAGAGCCCGCTTGCGACCACTCGGATGCACGCCCCATCCGCTCAGGCTTTTCGGGCTCAGGGGCAGAGGAGTGCCGCGCAGTGACTACGGCATGCTGCGGACTGCCCGCTCCGGTCGCTGCCGAAGGGCTGCCCTTCCGAAGGTCGCCCATTAGTCGGGACCTGAAATTCGTGACGTCTTTCATCCTCGCCTGAGGCTCAAACCCCGCAGCCGCTTCGCCTTCATCTCCATCGCCGCCGAGATGGGAAGAGGCGAGATCGGTGAGCCCGATCCGCGGCTGTTACCGCGACGCGTCGGCCCAGGTCCGGATTGTGTCGGAGAGCGTTTGACATGGACGCGATTGCGACTTATTCGCATTAGCATCATGAGTACCCTGGCTCTTCGTTCCGCCCTTTGGCTCGCTGGCGCCCTGACCCTGGTCGGCGCCCCCGCAGCCCTCTCCGCCGAGGCCGCTGATGAGGCGCCGCCGCTCGACACCGTGATCGTCATCGGAGATCGCCGGGAGCTGCCCAACATCCCTGGCGCCGGCGCCACGATCGAGGCCGAAGACCTGCGCCGCCTGCGGCCCTTGACAGTCAATGAGGCGCTGCGACAGGCGCCCGGTGTTTTCGCCCGCGAGGAAGAAGGCATGGGGATGCGGCCCAACATCGGTATCCGGGGCCTCAATCCCACGCGATCTACCAAGGTATTGCTGCTGGAAGACGGCCTGCCGCTTAGCTTCGCACCCTATGGCGACAACGCGAGCTATTATCACCCGCCGATCCGCCGCTTCGAACGAATCGAGGTGCTGAAGGGCGCGAGTCAGATCCGGTTCGGCCCCCAGACCATCGGTGGGGTCATCAACTACGTCACGCCCGAGGCCCGTACCGAGCCGGGCGGCCGGCTTACCTTCGCCGCCGGCGACAATGGGTATCTGGAGACCGACGCCAGCGTGGGCGGCGAGGTGCTGGGTTTCGCCACCCTGGCCCACATCAACACCACCCGTTCCGACAGCGCGCGCGACAACCAGCGCCTGCGGTTCGAGGACATTTTTTTCAAGGCCGAGCGTGACTTGTCAGACACCCATCGGTTGTCCCTGCGCATTTCGGCTTTCACCGAGGACAGTCAGGTCACCTACTCCGGCTTGACGGAGGCCGAGTTCGCCGCAAAGCCGCGGGCCAATCCCTTCGCAAATGACTCTTTCACGAGCGACCGCGTGGGAGCCTCCGCGACGCACGGCTGGCGGGTCTCCGAGTCTCTCCAACTGAAGACGTCGATCCATTACGCTTGGTTCGATCGGGACTGGTGGCGTCAGTCTTCCAACTCCGGTCAACGGCCCAACGACGCCAGCGATCCGGCCTGCGGCGGCATGGCCAATCTCGACACCACATGCGGCAACGAGGGCCGCTTGCGAGAGTACATCACCTGGGGCGCCGAGAGCCGCCTGACCTGGAAGGGCCCCGCCCTGGGCGCAGACGTGTCGGCAGAAGCCGGCCTGCGCTGGGCCAATGAGCGCCAGGCGCGCCTGCAGGTCAACGGCGACACGCCCCGCGCCCGTCGCGCCGGCGTCGGCCGCAATGCGGGCCTGATCGAAGACAATCTGCGCCATGCCAAAGCTATCGCCGGCTTCGCCACCGCCCGTCTGGCCTGGGGGCCGCTGTCGGTCAGTCCCGGCGTGCGAATTGAGAGCATCGAGTACGATCGGGTGAACCAGCTGACCGGCGTGCGCGGGTCCGCCTCGCTCAACGAGGTGATCCCCGGGCTCGGCGCCGCATACGAGGTGAACGATCGCTGGACCCTGTTCGGCGGCGTGCATCGCGGCTTCGCCCCGCCGCGCGTCGAGGACATTATCAACAACACCAATGGCGGCGCGGTCGACCTCGACGCGGAAATCTCCACCGCCTGGGAAGCCGGCTTGCGCGGTCAGCCGGTCGATGGTGTTCGCCTTGACCTGGCGGCGTTCCGGATGGACTTCGAGAACCAGATCGTCCCTGCTTCGGTCGCCGGGGGGCTCGGTGCGACACTGACCAGCGCCGGCGAGACCCGACACTCGGGCATTGAAGCCAGCCTGCAGGCCTCGGCGCGGGAATTGGGCCTGTTGAACGGCGACGACCTCTTCGTTCGCGCCGCCCTGACTGTAGTGTCAGACGCCAGGTTCGTTGGCCGACGGCTCTCCAATGTGAGTGGCTTCACCGATGTGGTCGTCACCGGCAATCGTCTGCCCTATGCGCCCAAGACGCTGTTTTCCGGAGCTATCGGCTACGCCCGGGGTGACTGGTTCGAGGGGCAGATCGAGATCGTCCACACCGGCGGCATGTTCACCGACGATCTCAACACCTCCGCCCCGTCCGCCAATGGCCAGCGCGGACGTATTCGCCCCGCCACCATCTGGAACGCGACGATCAATCTCACCGCGCCGGACGGCCGCCTGGGCGGCTATCTGGCGGTGAAGAACCTGTTCGACGAGCTGACGATCGTGGATCGTTCTCGCGGGATCCTGCCCGGACCTCAGCGGACCTTTCAGGCGGGCCTGAGCTACGCCTTCTGATCCCGTCCTATAGACCAAGAGCCGTCACCGACCGCTTTTTCGGGCGTCATCAAGT
>VYMD01000352.1_pt1 | contig 11866 bp, 9 predicted proteins | sample 5115311 | NCBI WGS metagenome assembly VYMD01 (sample SAMN12291779, study PRJNA351875) | freshwater metagenome | isolation source: freshwater lake | place: USA: Michigan, Wintergreen Lake | collected 2013-08-08
CAAGGAGCGCCCGTTGGACGGGTCGTAAGAATAGTGCGAAAAGGTCTCCGTTACGCGGTTGTACAGCACGAGTCCGCCGCCACCCGTACAAATCCACAAGCGCTGCTTGCTGTCGAGCCTCATGGCAATAACGTCGTTTGAGGGTAGTCGTCCGTCTTGCATTCCTTTTGCAGCATCGTTCACCAACGTACCACCCGGAAAATGCCGTAAAACCTTACGTTCTGTGGGATGCACCTTGTAAAGCCCTGTTGTTTCCGTTCCGAGCCACATTATGCCGTCCACATCTGCCAAAATTGCGTTCACATCGTGACTTCTCATCCCCGCAAGATAGCGCTGGTAAGGCTCTTTGAGCAGACACTCCCCCGTTTTGGCGCGAATAATTTCTATGCCGTCTTCTGTTCCAACCCAGATATTTCCTGCCTTGTCCTCCGTAATCGTCTTTATAACATTCGCACCAAGCGATTTTCCTTCGGTGGAAGTATGACGGAACGTCGTGTTGATGCCGGATTGAGGATTAAAACGGTTGATGCCATTTTCCGTCCCCACCCAGATAATGCCCTTGCTGTCTTGAAAAAGCGTTTTTACGTGATTGCTCGCAAGGCTGTTGTTGTCCTGCGGATTGTGCCTAAATGCTGTAAATGTGCCGTTTTTGCGGTCGAATTTGTTCAAACCACCGTCGCGTGTGCCTATCCACAACGTGCCGGAGCGGTCTTCTAAAAGACAGGTCGTAAAATTGTCCGAAAGCGAGGTTTTATCAGAAGGAACACGCTTATAGACTTTGAAGGACGTACCGTCAAAACGGTTCAAACCGTCTGCTGTGGCAACCCAAATAAAGCCGATATAATCCTGTACAATCCCGTACACATTGCTCTGCGACAAGCCCTGTTCGGTATTGAATCGGCGAAAAACGATGTCGTTGTCGCGGCGCTCTAGTGCGGAAGCGTTTGAAGGATAGATTGGAAGCGGTGTTTGGGGGAACGCGATGTTTGGTAGGAGAAAGGATATTGCAAGCAACACAAGTGAGAAGAACGTATTTGCCCCCTTGACAAAGGGAGAGGCGGGGATTAAGCCTTTATGAGCCTTGTGGACAATTCCTCGCTCGTGGTGTTTGCAGCACTCTGCATCACGACAACACATCAGCGCAGAAGTTTCAGAAAACTTCTCCTTGCAATTCACAAACACTTGCTCTTGATACCTCACCATTACTGACATTCCAAGCCTTTCTCAGATACGGTCAATGACGGAATTTTGAATATCAGCGCGGAAAGGCAACTTCACCGTAAAGGTTGTGCCTTGATTTTCGACACTACTGAAGCTAATCATGCCGTCGTGCGCATCAACGGCATATTTCACAATAGACATTCCCACACCTGTTCCCTTGATATTTTCAACGTTCTGAGCGCGGTGGAACGCCTCGAAAACGTGCTTTTGGTCTTCCTGCGGAATACCGATGCCTTTGTCGCTGACGCTCATCATTATTTCTTCATCCGTACATTCGACAACAAATTCAACCTCGTCCTTCGAGTATTTAAGAGCGTTAGAAAGAAGGTTGGTAACGATTGAGCGCATAAGTTTTGCATCCAAACGCGGCAAATCTTTTGTCGCGCTGGTGTATGTGAAGCGAATCCGCTCCACGCCGCCGTTTGCGACGACAAGTTCGTGAATGATTTCTTGGCAAAAATCCTTGAGGTTCATTTGCGCAAAAACAGCACGGGTCTTTCCCGCTTCGCCACGTGCCAAGACCAGCACATCGTTCAGCATTTGCTCAATGCGTCCCGACGACGACATTATCCGCTCAATATGCGCTGTTTGCTTCTCCGACGGCATTTTCCCTGCCCCCAAGTGCAGAATTTCCGCCGAGGAATTGATAACCGTGAGCGGCGTTCTAAATTCGTGGGAAACCATTGTAATAAAGCGGCTTTTGAGGTCGTTCAGTTCTTTTTCCTGTTGCAATGCCCGCTTGAGTTCCTGCTCGGCAGCTTTTCTCGCCGCAATATCACGGGAATTAAGCACAATCCCCCCCACAGCAAGGTTTTGAAGCTGATTACTCGCCGTTACCTCAATCCATTCGTAATCGTGCTTAATGTCGGATTGGTGCAAAAATTCAATCGTGCGAATAGTGTCCGGCTCGTGAATGATATTGTACAAGAAAACCCGCACCATCTCGTGATAGTCAGGATGCACACGGTCAAGGAAATTCTGCCCGATGCGCTCAAACGGCTCAAAACCAAATATTTTTTCGGTTGCAGGCGATTCGTAGCTGATTTCGCCTTCCTCTTCGACAATCGTAATTACGTCCGACGAATTTTTCAGCAAACTATTCAAGCGCTCACCGCTTTGCAAGAGCATTTCCTCAATGCGTTTGCGCTCGGCGATTTCGTGCTTGAGTTCGGCGTTTGCTCGCTTGAGTGCTTCGGTGCGCTCATCAATGCGGCGCTCCAAAAATTGACTGAACAGCACATTGGCTTCTTCGTTATTTTTTCGCTCGGTAATGTCATTGATAATCACAAACGAGCCTGCGAAAATTCCCTGTTCATCAAGGCGTGGTGCGGAGTTGATAGCCTGCCAGCGTTTTGTTCCGTTGGGGCGGATGATTTCCAATTCATAGCGTCCGGATTTTCCATTGCGCCGCTCAATGTTTTGCTGTTCGACAAGTTCTGTCGAACCGGCACTGATAAATTCTTTGATATATCTGCCTGCAAGTTGCCCTCGCCCAACACCAAAAGCATCTTCTGCGGCAGGATTGGCAAAGGTAACTTTGTCATCTGCGTCCGTAATAATAATGCCTTCGGATAGACTATCCACCAGCGTTTTGTACTGCTGTTCACTTTCACGCAGCGCGTCTTCAATGCCGGAACGCTCAGTAATATCACGAGAATTGACAATAACCGCCTGAATTTCGGGAATATGCAGACGATTTGTCGCAATGCCCTCCATAACACGGTATTCACCCGATGCTGACCGCGCACGGAAAATAGAGGTTGCCTGAGCATCAGGCGCAGAATAGACCTCAGTCAAAACAGCGCCAATCGCGGTATGCTCTTCAGGATGAACAAGATACAGTGCATGGCGACCCAGAATATCCGACGGCTCATACCCCAAAAGCGTATAAAACGCCGGGCTGTGATAGCTCACATTTCCGTCCTTGTCCAAAAGCGTCACAATATCCCGCGAATACTTAATCAATTCTGCAAAGCGCTCTGTATCTCGCTCTGCACCTTGCTTGATGGGCAGATTGCCACTTGGTTGTGAAGAGTTGTTCAAGGAATGAGAAAGCGTAGTCGGTAGATTACTGTTTGGAAGCGTCCCAGTAGCTTGCTCGCGGCGGAGGCTCGTGCGCAAACGAGCTTTGTTGCTTTGGGGGACAATATCGGTAACGCCGGATTTAATCAAATCAACGCCATTTTCAAGGGGAAAATCATCGGGAGTAATGGCAAAAAGCAGCATGGAGGCTTGCTCCAAGCGTTCTGCGCGAAGGATGCGCACAAGACTCAAGGTATCATCCATGCTGAAAGCAGGTGCATCCACACGGCATACAAGCACATCCCACGCTTCTGCGGTTAGAGCCGCCGTTAAGTGTTCTCCCGTAAAAACCATGCGAAAATCCGGCACATATTCGTCATCATATTCCAATTCCCGCATTAGTGCATAGCCTTCGCCAAAAGACTGCACAGCAAGCAACACACGAACATTCTCACGCGAAGCCGTTGCTAAGGCTTCGTGCGGAGAATCAGTCGTGGTATTCGGTACATCAATGTACATAGCCGATAAAATCTGGTGTGCGGAGGTAAAAACAGGAAGAGGCGAATTTATTTCCGTGATTGAGAGTTTGCTTGAGCGGCTTGCCAAGCAGCAAAATACTCTTGAATTTTGCGCACATAGCCGATTTCCCTATGCAGCATCGGTACAAGGCGCTCCAGATAGCCTTTGATAATAAAATCCGATGCTCCGGCGTTCATTGCGGTAACAACGGCGTTTTCGTTCAAAATACTTGAAATCATGATGACCGGAATTTTCACATCAGGTTTGCCGGGCAGAACGCCGCGCTCTTGCTCGGTTTTACGGATAATGTTCAACGCATCCATTCCCGTAAATCCGGTGTGGATATTGTAATCGCAGAAGATTACATCCCACTCTTTGTTGAGTGCGGCTTGCAGTTGCGGGATTGTATCAACGCGCTCATAAACGATTTCGATGTCGTGATACCGCAAAAAACGAATCAGTACATCGGCATCCAACGCCGAATCCTCAACGAGCAAGGCAGTAAGGTGCAAAACAGGGCGAGTAGGTTGTTCCACGAGATACTACGATTGAAAATATGATGAACGTTTAGTTGTTAGTTTTTGGTTTTTAGTTGCTGGTTGTTTGTTGGTAGTTGTTTGGTAGTGGTTTTGAAGGCACGGAAAAAAAAGCACTTGGACAGTGTTGCATGGTGAATAATAAGTGAATTTCAATTCTTGAAAAACAAAAATTTACGGGTTACACGCTTAACACTAAAAACCAGAAACCAGAAACCAAAAACTACCGACATTTCTTACGTTTTCCGCCGAAGCCGCGCAATTTCAAACATCAAAATTCCCGCTGCCACCGAAGCATTAAGCGAGGATATTTTGCCGTGCAGAGGGATTGCCAGCGCGTCAGTGCAGATGCGGCGTACAGCAGACTGAATGCCTCCACCTTCACTCCCGACAACCAACACAAGCGGCTCTTGGACAAGTCCGTCTGTGTCAAGAATTGTGCTGTAATTACCTTTCGCTTCCGCTTCTAAGGCAAGAATCCTGAAACCCGCATTACGACAATCTTCCAGCGCTTTGGTGAGCGAACCTGTTTTTGCAACGGGAATATGCTGTAATGCACCTGCGGAAGCTTTCATTGCTGTTCCGCCAAGCGGTGCGGCTTTCAAATCCGGCAAAATTAAACCGTGAAATCCGGCACATTCGGCAGAACGCGCAATAGCACCCAAATTATGCGGGTCGGTAATGCTGTCCAGTGCAACAAACAAGGGATTATCCAACGCGGCAAAACTTTTGTCAATGAGTTCGCCAATACTAAAGGTTTTGACCGACTGCATGAGAGCGATAATACCTTGTGAATGAGCATTTTCGCCGCAAACTTCGCGCTCTAAGATTTGAAATTTCCGTTTGTCCATTTGGGCAAAAGGAATATTCGCTTTTTCGGCTTGAATACGCAGTGCGGTGATTGCTGCGCCTTCGGTGCCGTATTGACAAAAAATTTTTTCAATCTGTTTTCCGGCGGCAAGCGCCTCCAAAACAGTGTTTCGACCAAAAATATACACGTGTGATTACCCTTTTCTAACAAATTCAAGTTTAGCGAGGTCTTTAGCGGAAGTGAATACTTTATCCAAACGTTTGGTAAACGGCATTGCGGCTTGCTGTATCCAGAGCGACAAAGGATTAAGCGGCTCTCCTTCTTGACGCGAAGCAGGATTCAAGCCTTTGCGGACAATTCCGGCGAGGTAATAACTTACGCGGATATTGATAAATTCGTTTTGGTGCAACACAAAACCGTTGTCTGCGCAGCGCTCGGCATAATACGCAATGGGACGTGCCATACACAAATCATCACCCGTAATGCAGTCATCAACGCGCTCAAAGAGGACGACCTTGCGCTTGCTTACACGGCAGACTTCCCGCAAGATAGAGCGCATCATTGCATCATCGGTATTGTGTTGAAGAACGGTTGCCGTAAAAACAACATCAAATTCTTGGTCTGCAAACGGCAGCGTCGTACCGTCAATTTTCACAAGTTCCACTTCCGGCGCGTTGTTTTTTCGCGCCAAAGCGACCATATCGGCGGAAATATCCGCTCCGACAAGCCGTGCGGGTTTTTTCGCCCAGAGTTCGCGTAAATTCCCACCAGGACCGGGACCAAGCTCCAGCACCGATTTCCCTTCTACATCCAATGTGCGCAACATTTCCAAAAAGCGCTCACGTTTGTAGCGATAATACGGCTCGTCGTCACCGGCAATAACATTGCCGTCAGCACGTGTGCCAATGCGCTTTGCAACGTCAGACCAATACGGTTCGGGATGATAAGTAGCTGCCATGAATATCTATTTTGTGAAGTCGAAACACCATAAGCAGACGAAAATACCAAAAGTCTGTGAATTTTCCTGTGATTTTGTGAAGTTTTGTATGTTTTGTTGTTGTCAGACCGCTCTTTTTCTTCATTGTTATGTTGTTTTTCCGTCGTTCCGATGCTGTGAAGTGTGTTCTCAATACTGTCCTAATATTTTTCTGGGAACCTTTCAGTTATCAGATAAAAAAATGCGCGAAAAAAGTGCGAAGAACGTGAAAAATGCGTATTTTACGAAGCGTTTTCATTTTGTGGTGAAAATTTGGCTGAGTACCATTGCCGCATCTCATTTGTCAATGCTGTCTTTCAAATGTTGTTTACCCTTGTTTTTCCTGCATTTTCACGTTATGAACAGTTTTTGCGTCTTGATGACTAATCACCGTATCCCTGCAATACTACTCTGTTTGGGATGCTGGCTTGCTGTCCCTACCCAAAGCCTCGTTGCACAAACACCTGCAAAAATCCCTGCGCTAAAGTTCAAAGGTACGGTTACCGTCACACGGCTAAACCAGATAAATTCGACGTTTCAAGAGGCAAATCTTTCGCTGACTCCTGACGGGAAGCGGATGTACTTTCTTTCAGACAGGGGCGGACAAGTATGGTCGCGTCGCCCTGACACTACCGACCGTTTTGACGGTGATATCTGGACATCCCAGCGAGTGAACGGTGAATGGCAAGCTGCACAATGCCTTGATGCGACAGTTAATACCGAGCGGGGCGAAGATGAGCCAAACATCATGCCTGATGGTCAAACAGTGCTGTTCCAAAGTTGGCAACCCGGCTGGCAAAATAGCGGCGGACCTTACTACAGCGCTACCGTAAAGGGAACATCGTGGGAAAAACCAATTGGCTTGGGCGGCGGAATTACCCTCTTTTTCACACAAATGCGGAAACAGACCAATGACCAATATGGCACAGATGGTTCGGCATTTTCCGCCAACGGGAAACTCTTCGTCGTTGCTTGTGGACCCGATTACGACGGACCAATGGACTTGTATTTTAGCCGGAAAGCAGGAAAAGCAGGCTGGCTCTATTGTCAAAAACTCGACATCAGCACTGACGGTAATGAACGGTCGGTTTTCCTCGCTGCGGATGGGAAGACACTCTATTTTGCGTCGGACGGTTTGGGTGGATTTGGCGGGTTGGATATTTTCAAAGCGACACTCAGCGATGACGGCAAAGTAACCAATGTTGTTAATATCGGAGAACCGTTTAATACCAAAGCAAACGATTACGGCTTTGTTGTCAGTGCCAAAGGCGACGAGGCATATTTTGTACGCAATGGCGATTTGTATATGGCAAAACTCACTTCCGCGATGAACGCCCTGAAACCGCTTCCCGTCTCGGTTCTTACTGGAACGGTGCGCAACAAAACAACTGGTGCGGCGGTGCAAGCAAAAATCACCCTCCTGTCGGGCAGCGAAACAGAAGAAATTAGCGCTCATGCTGATGGCACATATTCTGCGGTGTTGAGTATTGGAAAAACATATCAGCAAATTATCAGTGCGCCCGGCTTCAAAGAAGTGAAGCGCACAGTATCAGTCCCCACAAACAAGCAAGCAAGCACCTTGCAGGTAGATGTGGCTCTTGTGCCAATGTGATACATTATAGGACTTTCGCAGAACACTTCGATAAAGCGATAGTGGACGCAGATTGAAGATGATGGAATTAATGAAGATGACACAATCAATCCACGTTATCATTATGCAAAATAAACACTTACAACAACCACCTTCAATCAATATAATCATCTTCAATCTGCGTACCTTCCTTCTTTTGCGAAAGTCCTACATTACATAAACATAATCCTCAGTATCGCCACAACACGTGTTTCTATGCGCTTTTTCATCTTCTTTTGTTGCTGCTTCCTCCTTGTTGAGGCACAGTCATTTGCACAAATTACAACCTATCGCGGTCCTGTACCCCGCATCACCACAGGCTTTGGGGCAGACGGCAGGTTTCAGGTAGATACGGTGCGCTTTCCGGCAGTCGGCTGGGACAGCGCATCAACAGGGCTTCCGATTAACAGCAGTCGCTCGGTGGAAGTCTTTTTCCCGCGTGGAACGACTTCCCCGCGCCCTACGCTCTTGTTTGCTCATGGTTTTGGCGGCAACGACGCACGATTTTACGGCGAACTTTTGGGAAATTGCGTTTCGCGGGGTTATACCGTTGTGTTTGTGCCGTACCCGATTTCTATAAATTTTCCGTCGCTTTACCGAACACTCGACAGTGGTTTTGCCGAAGCGGTGCGGCGTTTCCCGAATCTGATTGATTCCACACGCATCGGTTTTGCGGGACATTTGTTTGGTGCAGGGGCAATTCCCGGCATCGCGCACAAAGCCTTTACGCAGCGCCGTTGGGGGGCAAACGGAAAATTTCTCTTTCCAATGGCTCCTTGGTATGCGCTTGAAACCTCGCAAGAGCAGCTTCGCACCTTTCCCCGTGACACAAAACTCATCATGCAAATTTACGCCGACGATGCCACGAATGACCACCGTTTGGCAATGGATGTGTTTTTGAATATCGCTATTCCTGCTGCGGAGAAAGATTTTGTCACGGTTTTCGCCGACACGGTGCAGAATTACGTGTATGGCGCAGGACACGGATTGTGTACAACGGGCGGACTTGCAGGCGGTGGAACATTCGACGGATACGATTACTATGCGGTTTTCCGCCTGTTGGATGCGCTTATGCAGTACACTTTTGACAATACCAACGCGGCAGCGAAAAACGTTGCTCTGGGCAATGGCAGCGCAGAGCAAGTGTTTATGGGCAGTGCAGCAGGGCGCATCCTGAAGCCGCTTGGGGTAACAGACCGCCCAGCCCCCATTCCGACCGCCCCCAGAGCGCAGTTCCAATGCGAGAACCAGACCAATCCCCGCAGAGCATTTTGTACGCTGCAAGTTTCTTCGGTTGGACAGTCACTCGCACAGACAACGCAAGGAATAACGCCATTACGCATCACCATTGCCCCGCAGCCCGCTTCCGATGAGGTTCGTTTGGGTGTGCAGGTGCAGACAGCGCAAGAAATCACAGTTTCGCTGATGGATGTGCTGGGGAATGAGTATTTACGTTACTTACACGTTCTTCCAAGCGCAGGGACGCATGAAATCGTACTTCCGCTTGATGCACTGCCAAATGGTGTGTATTTCTACCGTGTTCAATCGAAAGAAGGCGTAAATACAGCGCCGTTGCTTGTTCGGCGGTAATTTTTGTGCAATTTTTTACTATTTTTTTGTGAGATTCCCATGGCTACCCGCATCACCAAACCCTTTAACTTCCGCACGTGGATTGACGAACACCGTCATTTGCTCAAACCGCCTGTGGGCAATGCTGTGGTCTATGACGAAACCGATGATTTTATCGTTATGGTTGTCGGCGGCCCCAATGCGCGGAAGGATTTTCACTACAACGAAGGCGAGGAATTTTTCTATCAACTGGAAGGCGATATGGTGCTGAAACTGCACGACGGCGAGAAGGTCGTAGATATGCCGATTCGGGAAGGAGAGATTTTTTTACTACCCCCGAAAACGCCCCATTCGCCGCAGCGTAAGGCGAACACCGTCGGCTTAGTGATGGAACGCAAACGCGCCACGCAAGAATTGGACGGCTTTTTGTGGTTTTGCGAAAATTGCGGCACGAAATTGTACGAGGAATATCATTACATTGCGAATATCGTCGAGCAGTTGCCGCCTATCTTTGAGCGCTTTTACGGCACTCCGGCGCACTGCACCTGCAAAGCCTGTGGAACGGTCATGCAGCGTCCGCAAAAGCCGCAACCGTAAACGGCAAAAAAAACTCCTTGCCAAGTCTGCACTTTTTCGTATATTAGTAGTCCATTTTTAACGGCAAAGCCATTTCCCCGACGCGGTTATGGCTTTGTTTTTTTTGTTGTTTTTGGGAATTTTTCAACCGGCACAAGCACTTTGACCGGACAGTGTTCCTTCGACGATTTCAACCTGATTTTTCACACAACACAATGAGTACACAACCGATTTACCTCAGCAAAGAACGTTTGTCTGAATTGGAGTCAGAATTAAACGAACTGACGACCAAAGGTCGCGCCGAAATTGCGCGTAAAATCGCCGAAGCGCGTTCACACGGGGATTTGAAGGAAAACGGCGATTATGATGCCGCTAAAGAAGAGCAAGGATTGCTGGAATTGCGCATTAACAAAATCCAAGCAACGCTTGGACGCGCCCGCACGGTTGAGCCGGGTGATTATCCTGCCGATAAGGTGTATATCCTTGCCAAAGTCAAACTCAAAAACAAGAAAAACAACGCGACGCTTGAATATATGCTGGTCAGCGAAGAAGAAGCGGATTTTGAGAAAAACAAAATCGCCGTTAATTCTCCGCTTGGTCGTGCGCTTCTTGGCAAAACCGTCGGCGAAATTGCGACGGTCAAAGTTCCGGCAGGCACGACGGATTATGAAATTTTAGACATTGCACGATAAAATTTGTGCAAAACGACGAGCGGCGGTAGAGTGAGATTTTGTGCGCTCTGCCGCCGTTTTTTTATGTAGAACATCATTTTTTCACCTCTATTTTTCAAACAACTATGGGCTTTAATTGTGGCATTGTCGGACTTCCCAACGTCGGCAAATCAACGCTTTTCAACGCACTCACCGCAAGCGGTGTGGAAGCATCAAACTACCCTTTTTGCACGATTGACCCTAATGTAGGCATCGTGAACGTCCCGGACGAGCGCCTAAACAAGCTCTCGGCAATGTACGACACCGACAGTACCGTCCCGACAACGATTGAATTCGTTGATATTGCGGGCTTGGTCAAAGGTGCAGCTTCGGGCGAGGGCTTGGGGAATCAGTTTTTATCGCATATCCGTCAGGTAAGCGCCATTGCCCACGTGGTGCGCTGCTTCCAGAATGATAACGTGATTCACGTTCAGGGCGATGTGGACCCGGCGCGAGATATTGAAATTATCGAAACCGAGCTTGTGCTGAAAGATTTGGATTCCGTTGAAAAACGCATCCAAACCGTCGAGAAAAAATCCCGCTCCGGCGACAAAGAAGCACTTGCCGAAATCAAGATTTTGCAGGAACTTCGTGCGCATTTGGATTCGGGGAAATTGGCAAAAAATTTCCCACACTCGGATGAAAATGCGGCTGTGCTTTCGCAACTTTATCTTATCACCGACAAACCCGTCATGTTCATCACCAACACCGATGAAGACGGTATGAAAAACGGCAACAAATACATTGATGCCGTGCGTGAGATTGCGAAGCGCGACGGCTCGCTTGTGGTGCCGATTTGTGCTAATATTGAAGCAGAAATTGCGGAACTGGAAGAAGCCGACCGCGAAGCATTTCTTTCGGATATGGGCATGACCGAACCCGGCTTGCACCGTGTTATCCGCGAAGGCTACAAATTACTTAACCTCATTACCTATTTCACCGCCGGAAAGAAGGAAGTACGCGCTTGGACGGTGGAGCGCGATGTGAAAGCCCCCAAAGCTGCGGCTGCGATTCACACCGATTTCGAGAAAGGTTTTATTCGTGCGGAAGTAATGAAGTATGCAGATTTGATGCGGCTTGGCAGCGAAGCGGCGGTGAAAGAAGCCGGACTTTACCGCGTGGAAGGCAAGGAGTACGTTACCCAAGATGGGGATATTATGTATTTTCGCTTCAATGTTTAGGCAATTTAGTACCTAACGGATTTTGCTACGTTTTCCAGAGGTTTTGAAAGAGTTCTTTGATAGTTTTGGCAAAGACGCTGGGCGAGAGTTTTTTACATTGCTGTTCAAGCCATCG
>VYMD01000355.1_pt1 | contig 11835 bp, 9 predicted proteins | sample 5115311 | NCBI WGS metagenome assembly VYMD01 (sample SAMN12291779, study PRJNA351875) | freshwater metagenome | isolation source: freshwater lake | place: USA: Michigan, Wintergreen Lake | collected 2013-08-08
CCGCCCGGATGCCCATGACGCCGAGCCCCGCCGCCTTGGCGGCCCGGGCGATGTCGCGCGGGCGGGCCGGCTCGGCATACCGCTTCAGCGCGCCGGGGCTGTCCATCAGGTTGGCGATCACCTGCACCACAGAGGGGCGCACCGAAAGGGCGAGGGCGTCCAGCACCGCCTCCGGAACGCCGATCCCGGTGATCCCCCAGTGCCCGATCTTGCCCTTGGCTTTCAGCGCCTCCATCGCCGGAACGACCTCCTCGGCATAGATCGACAGGGCGGTGGAGAACTGCGCCTTGGCGCTCTCGCCAAAGGCATAGGCGAACCCGTCGCGATGCAGGTTGGAGTGCAGGAAGAAGAGGTCGATGTGGCCAAGGCGCATGGTGGCGAGGCTGGCGTCCACCGAGGCCTCCAGGGCCGCCGCGGCCGCGCCGGGCTCCGGCGTGCCCAGCTGGTGCTTGGTGGTGAACCTCACGCCCGGGGGAGGGCGGCCCCCGAAGGCCTCGCCGATGAAGCGTTCGGCGTTGTTGTACATGGGTGCGCAGTCGATGAGGCAGATCCCGGCCTCGACAGCGGCGTGGAGGGTGGCCAGGGCTTCCTCACGCGGGGTCTCTCCCCAGATCTGGCCGATCCCGCCCCCCAGGCTCAGGCGGCTGACCTCTCCCAGGTCGCCCAGCTTCGTCGTCCTCATGTCGCGCCCTCCCGTCTCGATCCGGACCTCAGGGTTCCGGGATTTGGTCTCCGGATGCAATGCGCAAAGGCGAGCCCCGCCCGCGACCAAGTGTCTGGGGACAGGACCGGAACCCTTGGCCCCCAGCCTCCCCGATCATCACCTCGAGTTCACGGTCTGTCGCCATCACCCCCTCTCCAGGAACAAGGGTCTTGGGCTCTTTCACCCAACTGTCACAGATCATTTGTATTGGTCCGGCAGGGTGTTCCGGGGTATCAGGCGTTCGGATTCAAGTCCCGTTGCAGGGGCGCCGCAGACAGGATTTCCCGTGAGGATCATCGCCATCGGTTTCGGCGTCTTTCTCGTCACAGTGCTCACCGGTCCGGAGAACGCGAGAGGCCAGGTTCTCTCCATCGGCGACGACGGATCGGTAACGACCTACTCAGGTCCCATGGTCATCTCCTCGGAGGGTGCAAAGGCTATCCTGGGTCCTGTTTCGCAGGCGCCGGCGACCGCGCCTGCAGAGGTGGCCGGTCTGATCGCCAAGGCCGCGGCGCGGCATGGCGTCGACGCCAGCTTGGCGACTGCGGTGGCCTGGCAGGAGTCGCGTTTTCGGCAGTCCGCCGTTTCCCCCAAAGGCGCCAGAGGCGTGATGCAACTGATGCCCGCCACTGCGCGCGAACTTGGCGTTAACCCCGATGATCTGCACGGCAACATAGACGGCGGCGTCGGCTATCTGGCCCGACAGTTGAGGCGGTTCGGCGACGTCCGGCTCGCGCTTGCAGCTTACAATGCCGGACCCGAGGCCGTATTGCAATACGGAGGCGTACCGCCCTTCGCGGAAACCCGAGCCTATGTCCACGCGATCGTCTCGCGCCTTGGCGCGCCTCACATTCAGACCTTTGGAGCCCCATAGGAACATGCCCCGCAAGAGCCTCTTCCTCGCGCTTGGCGCCATCCTCTCCGCCTCCCCCGCCCTGGCTCAGGCACAGGCGGACCCTGCCGGGTCCTCGCCGCTCATCGCCGCTCTCAGCTGGGTCCAGAACACCCTTCTCGGAACAGTGGCCACCAGCGCCGCGGTGATCGCAATCGCCATCGTCGGCTTCCTGATGCTGTCGGGCCGGATGGATTGGCGTCGCGGGGTGATCGTCATTGTCGGCGCCTTCATCATCTTCGGCGCGGTCTCCATCGTTGCGGGCATCCGCAGCCTCGCCGGAGCCATGTAGGATGAGCCGGCTGGCCTCGGATCCGGTCTTCGCTGCTCTGACACGACCCCAGATGATCGGTGGCGTGACCTACACTTACGCCATCCTCAACCTCATCGTGACCGGGGAACTCTTTCTCATCACCAAGTCGTTCTGGGTCCTCGGCGTCGCGCTCCTGATCCACGCCATTGGTTATGCGGGCTCGGTCCGCGAGCCGCGGTTCTTCGATATCTGGATCACCCGGCTCCGCTCATGTCCTCGGGTGCGGAACTTCAGCTTCTGGGGCGGGAACTCCTACTCGCCGTGAAAACGTTCATCACGACCCAAGCCGCCCGTCTCCTGGCGCCCCGGGAGGTCGCCATCGGCGATCGACTGCCTTACGCACGTCATCTGGACAGCCAGACGGTGACGACTCGGGATGGGCTCCTGGTTCAGACCCTTCACATAGCGGGCTTTCCCTTTGAGACGGCGTCCGACGAGGACCTCAACTACCGCAAGTCGATCCGCGAGACCGTGCTGCGCAGCGCCGCCACCTCTCGGCTCGCCCTCTGGCACCACGTGGTTCGCCGGCGGGTCACGCCCGAGTTCCCGCCGCCGCCAGAGGAGCCCTTCTGCGCAGATCTCGACCGGAGGTGGCGCGAACAGCTCGGGGCCCGCCAGCTCTTCGTCAATGATATCTTCCTGACCCTGGTCCTGAGGCCCACCCAGGGACGGGCCGGGTTGGTCGAAAAGGTGCTTCGCGGGCCGCGCCAGCGACAGTCCGAGGCCGCCCGGGACCTGCGCGAGCTGCACGCCCTTCGCGAGTCCTTCTCCGCTGCTCTATCGCCCTATGGTGTTCGCACCCTTGGTGTCTACGATGGCCCTGGCGGCGCTCGGTATTCCGAGCCCTCCGAGTTTCTCGCCCTGCTTCTGAATGGGGAAGGGCGCCCGGTGCTGACCCCGTCCGGCGACATTGGCGCGGCCGTCGGCCAGCGTCGCCTGACCTTTGGCCTGGATGCTCTTGAGCTCGGCAGCGGCCATGGCGGGCCGCCAGGCTTCGCGGCCCTGGTGGGCCTGAAGGACTACCCCGCGCGAACCGCCCCGGGCCTTCTCGACGGCGTCTTACGCCTGCCACATGAGATGGTTCTGACCGAAAGTTTCGCCTTCCAGGACCGCCAGGCCTCCCTGGACCGCATGGGCGTCGCCCTGCGCCGTCTCAAGGCCGCCGATGACGACGCATTCAGCCTGCGGACGGAACTCGCCCAGGCCCGGGACGACGTCGGTGCAGGCCGCACAGCGTATGGTGAGCATCACCTCTCGGTCCTGGTCCGCGCCGAGTCCCTGGCCGCCCTCGACTACGCCGTGGCCGATGTCCAGTCAGGCCTCGCTGAAGCCGGAGTCCTGGCCGTCCGTGAGGACGCCAACCTTGAACCCAGCTTCTGGGCCCAGTTTCCTGGCGGCTTCCGCTTTATCGCCCGCAAGGGTCTGATCTCCGCCGGTAACTTCGCCAGCCTCGCAAGCTTCCACAGCCATCCTACAGGGCAGGCGGAGGGCAACCACTGGGGACCGGCCATCTCCGTCCTCGAGACCACGGCCTCGGGTCCCTACCATTTCAACTTCCACCAGGGCGACCTGGGAAACTTCACCTGCATCGGACCTTCCGGTTCCGGCAAGACCGTCCTTCTGACCTTCCTCCTCGCCCAGGCCGAGAGGGTCCGGCCGCGCATCGCCTACTTCGACAAGGACCGCGGCGCCGAGCCCTTCATCCGGGCCATTGGCGGCCGTTACGATGTCCTGCGGCCGGGTGAGCCGACAGGCTTCAACCCCCTCCTGCTGCCGGACGATCCCGGCAACCGGGCCTTCCTCGCCGAATGGCTCGCCCAGCTTCTTTCGGCGGACGGATCGACCCTCAGCGCCGATGACCGGGCGGTGATCGCGGACGCCATCGACGCCAACTTCGCCCAGCCCACCAGCCACCGCAGGCTCCGCTTCCTGCGGGAGTTGTTCCGGGGCGGCCGCCGTCCCACCCCCGGCGACCTCGCCTTCAGGCTGGGTCCCTGGTGCGAGACGGGAGAGCACGCCTGGCTGTTCGACAACGCCGAGGACCAGCTCAGCCTGGAGACCCGTATCCTGGGCTTCGACATGACCCGGGTCCTGGATGCGCCGGAGGTTCGCACCCCCGCCATGATGTACCTGTTCCACCGGCTGGAGCAGAGGCTGGACGGCTCGCCCGCCATCTTCGTGGTCGACGAGGGTTGGAAGGTCCTGGACGACCCGGTCTTCGTCCGGCGGATCAAGGATTGGGAGAAGACGATCCGCAAGCGCAACGGCCTTGTCGGATTCTGCACCCAGAGCGCCTCAGACGCCCTGGACAGCCGGATCGCCGCGGCCATCATCGAGCAGGCTGCGACTCAGATCTTCTTCCCCAACGCCCGGGCCAAGCCGGACGAGTACATCGACGGCTTCGGCCTCTCCGAGCATGAGTTCTCCCTGGTGAAGTCCCTGCCGGACACCTCGCGGTGCTTCCTGATCAAGCGGGGCGATCACAGCGTCGTGGCGAGGCTGGATCTTTCCGGGCTCTCCGGGCCCCTTCAGGTGCTGGCCGGGACGGAGCGGTCTGTCCGGCGGTTGGACCAGCTGCGTAAGGAGTTGGGAGATGCGCCCACGGCTTGGCTTGAGCCCTTTATGGCAGGGAAGTCTGTGGCATGATTCAGGCCTGCCCCTCCTATATGGACGCCGGCGCCATTGAGGGCGTGCTGGCCACCATAGATTGCCAGACCCAGGCCTACGCACAGGGCGGCTATCTGGCCCTGACCGGGGGCTCCAGCCTGTTCGGCGCCGCGCTGACACTGCTAATGACCATCTATGTCGCCCTTATCGGCTGGCGGCTGTTGTTCGCACCGGAAGGCGCCCGGCTCTCCGAAGCGCCGGGAGTCGCCCTCCGGATTGGGGCCATCCTCGCCCTGGTCACCAACTGGAGCGTCTTCCAGACCTTGGTCTTTGACCTCGCCGACCGGGCCCCTGTGCAGATCGCCGCGGCGGTCTCCTCGCCATGGACCTCAGGCGAGGGCGCGCCCAGCCTGGCGGCCAGCCCGGTCGCGGGCCTCGATCAGGCTCACAGTGAGCTCCGCCGCGCCGCCGCCGCCTTCGGGGGCCAGGCGCCGCCCAACGTGAAGGCCTACGCCAGCGCTGAGGCCGCCTCCGCCGAGGCCCTGTCCCTGGCTGCGGACGCCCTGATGGTGATGAGCGTCGGCGTCGTTGGCGGCGCCAAGCTCGCCATCGGAGTCCTTACCGCCGTGGGGCCGGTCTTCATCGCTCTCGCCCTCATGAACGTGACGCGAGGGGTCTTCTTTGGTTGGGTCCGCGCCCTTGTCGGGTCCGCTCTCAGCCTGCTCGTCGGCTGGTCTCTGCTTATCCTGCTGTTGGTGGTGCTAGCCCCCTGGCTCGCGACCCTGGCGGAACAGAGGGAGGCGCAGGCCCTTGAGCCGCGGATGGCGACAAGCCTGGCGGCGCTCCTTCTGGTGTTCGCCGTGGGGCAGGGGGTCCTCATCGTCGCCGCCTGGGTGGCCGCCCTGGGTCTGAGGACCGGTGGCCTCGCCCCGACATTCGCAGCGCCGTCACCAGGCCAGGTCGCACGAAGGGAGACGCCTGCCGCCCCGCAGCTCGCCTCCAGGGCCGACCAGCTCGCCCAGGCCCTGACCCAGGACAGCCAGCGGTTTGAGAGTCGAGTGCGCGAGGTCAGTCTCGCCGGCGCGGCGGTGCGCACCGCTCCGGCGCAGGCACCAGGTCCGCGACCCCAGGATACCATCGGGGCCAGCTATAGAAGGTCGGTCGCATTGCGGCGGATTGGAGGCGCATGATGTTTCGCTCCTTCCTGATTGTGGTCTGTCTCGCCCTGACGTCGGCGAATGCCTTTGCGGTCACGCCTCGCCCCGGCGGCGGGGATCCTCGCATCCACTTCGTAGACTACGACCCCATCGCCGTGGTCGAACTGAGGGGTGCGCTCCGCCATCAGCTGACAATCGAATTCGATCCTGCCGAGCGCATCGAGAACGTCGCGATTGGCGATAGCCTGAGCTGGCAGGTCACCCCCAACCGTCGGGCGAATCTTCTGTTCCTGAAACCCATGACGCTCCGGCCCTCCACCAACATGACGGTGGTCACTAACCTGAGGCGGTATAACTTCCGTCTGACTGCAATGGCCCAGCCGACCCGCAGGATGCCGTTTACGGTTCGGTTCGTTTATTCTGCGCCGATTGCGCTTGCTGAAGCGCCTCCGCCCCCGGATCCGCCGCCTGAAGTCCGGAATGCGGCTTACTCCTTCCAGGGGTCGAAGTCCCTGCTTCCGATCCGCATCTTCGACGATGGGCGCGAGACCTACTTCGCCTTCGGCGTCGGCGAGGATCTGCCCGCGATCTTCGTTGTCGAGCCGGATGGCGCCGAGGCGCTGATTAACCTCCGGCTGAGAGAGGGCCTGTTCGTCGCCGACAGGATCGCCCAGGGATTCATCCTTCGGAGGGGCGGGGAGTCGACGCGCATCTTCAATGATGGCTTCCAGAGACCTGAGAACAGTCAGGTTCCCGAGAAGCGACGCTCCTTCTGGGGGAGGCCGTGATGGGTCAAGACAGGTCCGGGCGGGTGTCGGGCGCCGACAGTGAGGTTCTGGCCAAGGTCGCAGACCGACTGCCCCAGGTTAGGGCGGCGGACTCGCCCCTGGTTTTCTGGGGCGGTATGACTGGCGCCGTCCTGGCGGGGCTCCTGGTTTTCAATGGCCTGAACACATCCCGCGGCGCCGAGGCCCAGACGCCTCCCGCCCCGGCGCCTGCGCCCTCCGCCCCGGCATCGGTTCGGCCGGCTGACCCGCCGCCGCCGCCTGCGGCACCTGAGGCGCCGCCTGCAGCGACCGTACACTCTGCAGCCACGGAAGACGCCTATCTCCGAGCACCGACACTCGTGGTCGACCTCGCGGCCCAGGAAACCCCTGCGATGGGAGCGATGGTCGTCGCCCCCGCCACAGCCCCCGGCGCACCGCAGCCCGAGCCAGCGGGGTCGCCCGAGGAGCGCTTCGCCGCGCGGACCATGGGTGGCGTCGGCTCTGGCGCTAAGGCCACTCAGATGGGAGACCTTAGCCGGGTGGTGCCTCAGGGCACCCTGATCGCAGCGGTCCTGGAATCAGCGATCAATTCGGATCTGCCCGGCGCGGTCCGGGGGGTGGTCAGTCGGGATGTTCGAAGCTTCGACGGCAGTCGGATCCTCATCCCTCGAGGCTCGCGGTTGGTGGGCGAGTACAAGTCTTCGGCTTCGGTCGGTCAGACTCGGGCCTTCGTTGTGTGGAGCCGGATTATCAGTCCCACGGGCGTCAGCATCGAGATCGCCTCGCCAGCCGTGGACCGGCTGGGCCAGGGCGGTGTTGAGGGCGCTGTCGATAACAACTTCTTCGAGCGGTTTGGCACCTCGATTCTCTTGACCGTGCTCAACGCCGGCGTGACGGCCTTGGCCAATAACGGCTCGAACAACAGCAACACCACACTCTTGCTGGGCTGGCCGGGGCTAACCGGACAGGGGGTGGGCGCAGGCATAACGCCGCCGAACGTCCCCGCAACCTTGCGGGTGCCCCAGGGCGCGGCTGTCCAGGTGTATGTGGCCCGTGACCTAGACTTTTCCGGTGTCGTTCGCTGATGAACGCCAATGTCTACCTCGGCGCCTTCCTGGCGCCCCTGGCGCCCTGGCTCAGCCGTCCGGAGGTCACCGACCTTCTCGTCAACGCACCAGGCGAGGTCTGGGTCGAGACCGCGGTTGAGGGCATGCGCCGGGAGGCTGCGGTCGGACTTGACGAGACGACCCTCCAGCGGCTGGTTCGTCAGATCGCCGCCTATGGCAGCCAGGGCGTGAACCGTGAGCAACCCCTCCTTTCCGCCACCCTTCCCGATGGCGCCCGTGTCCAGGTGGTGGCTCCGCCCGCGACAAGGGGAGGGACGGTCCTAGCGGTCCGTAAGCATCTGATCTCTGACCTGAGCCTTGAAGAGCTGTCCGGAAGCGGCCTGTTCAACCGGCCGGAGGGCGAGGCTGGCGAAGAGTCGGACGATGAGGTCCTGGCGGACAGGCTCGACGATGGCGACAGACTGGGCTTCCTGCGGGAAGCCGTGCGACGCCGCAAGACCATTGTGATCTCAGGTGGCACGGGCAGCGGAAAGACGACCTTGCTCAACGCCCTGGTCAAAGAGATTGATGCCTCTGAGCGTCTTGTCGTCATCGAGGATGCGGCGGAGGTCCGTTTGGATCATCCGAACAGCGTTGGCCTGATCGCCGTCAGGGGCGATATGGGCGAGGCGCGGGTGGATGCCGATGCGCTGCTGGCCGCTTCACTGCGCCTGCGCCCGGACCGGATCCTCCTCGGGGAGCTCCGGGGTTCAGAGGCCTTCGCCTTCCTGCGTGCGGTGAACAGCGGGCATCCAGGCTCGATCACCACCATCCACGCCGACAGCCCCGCCGGCGCTCTCGATCAGATCGGCCTCCTGGCCCTGACTTCAGGCTTGGATCTGGGCTGGGACAAGGTCCAAGCCTATGTCTCGCGGGTGATTGACGTCGTGGTCCAGATCGATCGGGCCGAAGGTGTCCGACGGATCTCAGACATCCAGTTCCTCGGCCGGCGCGCCTGAGGTCGCCGGGCGGGTTGCCCCGCCCGGTCCAGGACCTGTCTTCAGAACTTGGCGGAAAGTCCCAGGGAGTAGGACTGCCCGATCTGGAAGCTGTTCGTATTGAACCGCTTTCCGCCCGCCGCCTGGTACTCCTCGGCGTCTGTCCCGGTCAGGTTCCGCGCCTCGAATGAACCGGTGAACTCCCGGCCCTGGATCTCGAAGTTGCGCCGATAGACGAAGTCGACCCTCACCCCCGGCCGCTGGACTAGGTCCGGCAGGTCGACGCTGCTGGAACGGGCGGAGACGCGCTCGCTCGTATAGGTCACCAGCAAGGTGGCCTGCGAACCGGCTTCGTCGTTCTCGAAGCCCAGCTGCAGGTTGGCCAGGTGATCGGACTGTCCCTGAAGCTTCTCTCCCCCCTTCAGGTAGTCGCGGGCGGGAGGGGTGGTCGGGACGCCCGTGATATCGAGAGTAATCGTGTCCCCGTCCGAAACCTGCAGGCTCGAGGTCGTGTAGGTATAGTTGAGAGACACAAGCCAGCGCCGCTCATCGACCCAGCCCGTACCGGTTTCCGGTTCGAAGAGCTTCTTGAACTCAACCTCGCCGCCGTAAATGTCTGCGGCCGGCGCATTGTAGAAGGTCTGGCGGAAGGCGCCGTCGGAGCCCAGGACCGCGAGGGCTTCGACGGGCTTCTCCATGTTCTTGTAGAAGGCGCCGAAGGTGAAGTACTGGCCCCGGCTGAAGTAGCGCTCGTATCGGGCGTCGACGTTCACGAAGGTCGTGTCCTCGAGGTAGGGATTGCCTGAGAGGATCCGGTCGGTCTCCGTGTCCCGGTAGCGCTGCGGCGCCAGTTCCCGGAACTGCGGCCGGCCGATGGTCTGGGATAGGCCGAACCGCAGCTGCTGGTCCTCGGCGAAGTTCCAGGTGAGGGTCGCCGCCGGAAGGAGGTAGTCATTCGAGACGCTGCGGCTGAAGATCGGCGCCGCGGTCGGGGCGAAGATGTCCAGGGTCTTCACGGACAGGTCCGCCGTCTCGTAGCGCAGGCCAAGGCTGCCCCTGAGCAAGGGACGGATCTCGCTGTCCACCTGGACATAGGCCGCAGCCACCTCCAGCCCGGCGTCATACATGGCGGCGTCCCCGGTCAGGGAAGACCCTGTCAGTTCCCGCAGCATGATGATGTCGTCGTTGATGTTCCGGTCCGCCACCAGGTAGTCGATCCGCTGGCCGGCGTAACGCGCCGGGTCCCAGTTGCGGCCCTGGTCGTAGGTGAAGTCCCGACGGACGGAGGTCCGGGTGTTCCGCTGCCATGCGGCGCCCATCTTCAGCTGGGACTGCCGGACAAAGTCCACGGGAAGGTCATAGGCGAGGTCAAGGTTCGCCGAGCCGATGTTTTCATCCAGGTCCGAGAAGGAGACCAGCTGGTTGGCGCCCGACAGCAGGGCTATACGCCCGCCCGTCGCCGACAGACCGTACCGGTACAGCCGCTCGTACGGCGCCTGACGGGCCGTCCGGCCGTAGGTCCCGCGCCAGGCGAGTTCCCAATCCCCGAGGAGATGTTCGCCCGAGAGCTGGCTCAGCTGCAGCTCGCGCTCGTACCACTCAGAGTTGTAGGCGTTCACATTGGTGTTGCCCTGCGACTGGGCCGAGTTGGAGGTGATCCGGGCGCGCTTCGACGTCGAGCGGATCCAGAGACCGGTATAGCGGACCTCGTTGTCTCCGTTCTCCCAGGCCAGGCCGCCAAGGCCGCTCCAGGCGACGTCGTTCTGGTTGGCCTCGAAGGTCGCATCCGTGGCAAGGGCCAGTCCGCCGGCGTCAGGAACTGAGGTCTGGCGCACGCCCTTGCGCGTCTGCCAGCCGTTCCGGTAGCTCAGGACCCCGATGGCGCCGATGCGCCCATAGTCGGTGTCAAACGACTGTCCGCCGGAGACGTCGAAATTGCCGTTAAGGGGCGTCCTGTCCCGCTGAATGACGTTCAGCGGGGCGTTCGTGAAGCTCCGCGCGACGGCCTTGTACTGATCCGTCGTCAGCCCGCCCGTGGCGCTTCCGACCACCACGGGGCGGTTGGCGGCGAACTGGCGAACGCCCACCGGCAGCTTCCGGGCGCCGTTGTCGAAGCCCAGCCAGTCGGTCTCTGATCCGTAATAGGTCAGCCCACTGTTTCCCGTAGTCACGGTGTCACCGCTGACGCCAACGCCCACCTTGAGGAAGGGCTCGTCAGGGGTTCCGACCGTCTGCAGGTCAATCACCCCGCCCCCGAACTCGCCGGGATAGTTGGCCGAAAAGGTCTTCTGGATCACGGTTCCCGAAAGGATCGAGGCCGGGAAGAGATCCAGGGGAATGACGCGCTGCAGCGGCTCGGGGCTGGGCAGGGGAGAGCCGTTCAGCAGGGCCTGGGAGTATCGTTCACCCAGTCCACGGACATAGACGAACTTGCCCGATACCAGGGAGATGCCCGTGATCCGGGTCAGGGCCTGGGCCGCATTGTCGTCACCGGCGCGCTGCACGTCCTCGGCGCTGAGGAAGTTCGCCACCTCGGCGGTGTCACGGATCACATCCGGGATGAACCGGCCGCTGACGATGATCTCTTCGACTTCGGTCCCCTCGCTGGGCGGGGGGGTCTGGGCGAAGGCCGAGTGCGCCGTGGTGAGGGCGGCGCTTGCCAACAGGAGAGTGCGGAGGGTTCGGGTCATCGGGATCGGGCCTTCAAGGGGACAAGGAGGGAGGCGGCGGGATCACCCCGCCGCCCTGCGCTTCTCGGATCAGCAGGAGGCCGCGCCCGCCAGGCCACAGGTCCAGCCGACGTACCAGTTGTCGGTCAGGCCGGAGACTGCGCCGATGTAGGTCGTCGCCAGGAAGAAGGACGAGGCGGGGATCGGGTTGGTGGCGACCCGTCCGCTCTCGTTCGAACCGTTGATGAAGCCCTGGGAGAAGGTCGGAGTATAGCCGGTCGCGATATTGTTTTGGCCGGCGTTGAACAGGGTCTCGGGACCGGTGGGCTGGTCGTTGTCCGTGGTGCGGAAGGGACCCGCGCCGCAGGAGAGGGCCACCGAGGAGAAGGTGGGACGGGGCTCAGCCATTGTCGAGGAGCCGTCCACGTCAATGCAGGGGATGGACGGATGGGCCGAGTAGATCACGCCGTTCAGGAAATCCGCCCGGGTGCCGCCGTTCAGGACCAGGCCCTGGTGCTGGCGAGAGTCAAAGGTCGAGGTCGACAGGCCGAGACGGCAGACGAAGTTGGAAACCTTCGGGTGGGCGCGCAGAAGCGGGAGACCGCCCGAGGTGGAGCCGGCGCCTGAGATCTCAAAGCAGCGGGCTTCTTCCGTGGGCCGGTCCGACGTGTTGATGATGTACT
>VYMD01000356.1_pt1 | contig 11782 bp, 6 predicted proteins | sample 5115311 | NCBI WGS metagenome assembly VYMD01 (sample SAMN12291779, study PRJNA351875) | freshwater metagenome | isolation source: freshwater lake | place: USA: Michigan, Wintergreen Lake | collected 2013-08-08
CAACGTGAAATCGCAGGAACAGTATCTTGAGTTGGAGCGCTATAAAACTACGTTGGAGCAGCAAAATCGTGAATTGGAGAGGCACCGAAGCGCTTTGCAAGAGCAGATGTTTGAGACGGAAAGGATGTACAACGAAGTACGTTTGGCTCGCCGCGCTCAATCGGAATTTCTGGCGAATCTTTCCCATGAAGTGCGTACGCCCTTGGCTGCGGTGATTGGTTTTACGGAAATTATTCTTGCGGATTTTATCACCGAAGAGGGGAAAGTGTTTGGCAGTCGGGTGTTGCAAAGCGCAAATATGCTGCTTTTGCTGATGAATGATTTAATTGATTTTGCGCAAATTGAAGCGGGGCGTTTTGAAATTCACGGTGAATTGCAACCGATTCGCCCTGTCATTGAGGAATTGTCTGCTTTGATAGGTGCTGACGCGAGGGTCAAAGGGCTTCAGATGAATATGGAAATTGCGCCGGAAGTACCGAAATTACTGATATTTGATGCTGCTCGTGTGCGCCAAATTTGCTTTAATCTGCTCAGTAATGCTGTCAAGTTTACAGAAAAAGGTCGGGTTGATTTCCGCATATCGTTCAATGCTGCGACAGGAATGATGCGGTTTGAAGTCGAAGATACCGGCATTGGAATTCCCAATGAAGACCTTGACCGAGTGTTTGAGCCGTTTATTCAACAAGATGGCTCTCAAACGCGCAAATATGGTGGTGTTGGTGTCGGATTGGCGTTGGTACAGCGCATTGTGCAGCTGAAAGGCGGTACTGTTACCCTTACCAGCGAACTTGGCAAAAGAACGCTCGTTGTAGTAGAATTGCCGCAAGAAACACCAAAAGAGAGCGAAGAATAACCAATGCAGTGCAATATATTTCATACTATCTTGACGTTAAGTCCAAAACGCCATTACCGACTGTTTCAACGGTTAGTCGTGGTGCGATACTGCCTGCAATGGTGCTTCGCAATGGTGTGTATCATTTTGCCCTTGTCAGAAATTTTGGCACAAACGCGGATGCCCCCAGAAGCGCTATTGCTCACCGAAGCGTTGATGCTCACCGAACAAGATTTGGAGCGCGATGCAAATCTTTTGGGTATAACGGGTGTTCGCGGAGCAACGCTCTACACAGCGCCTTGGCGGTATTCTCCGGCGGATTCACCGGATTTTTCTTCTCCGACATTGAACGACAGCGCTTGGAAACGTCTGCCGTATTCAATGTTTTGTGCTGACACGATGTCTTGGAAGGTGTGGAAAGGTGCGGCATGGTTTCGTTTGCGGATAAAGGTTTCAAAAGATCTCCACCGCCGTCCGCTTGTGTTGGCTACGCCTTCAGTTGGCGCAATGGATGTGTATTGTGATGGTGTGCTGCTCGGGACGCTGGGGCGCGTCGGCACAAGCGTCGAAAACGAAATCCTACCAAATTATGCACGAAGTAGTATCCGCGTCTTTCCACTGTTACCCGATTCCGCACGAGAATACACGATTGCTGTGCGTTATTCATGTTTTAACCATAACAGCTACCGACGCGCTTTTCTAGGCTGGCAACCCGCACCAATGCTGGGGATGAATATGGTCGTAATGGAAGAATCATCATGGCAACTCTACCGAAGCCGTGTCCAATCGGTGTTGGTGGAGTTTGGCGCATACTGCATTGCGCCTTTGTTGGCGTTTGTGGTGCATTTGCTGTTTTTCTTGCTCTACCGCTCGGAGCGGAGCAATCTTGCCTTGGCGTTATGTAATCTGATGTTGGCAATCGCGGCATTTTTTGGTTTGTTGTTATTGCACGATGTTGGGCAGACAATCAAGACGATATTTTTTGCGAATATCCTTGTGCGCTCTGCGATAAGTTTTGCATTTTTAGCGTTTGCCTATTCGCTGTATTATCTCTTTTTTGAGCCGCCGTTTCCCCGTACACGGTATGCGATAATTGCGCTCACGGTTGTGGGGCAAATCTTCGCCTTCCGTCCGCTTTTTGTCGAGCCGAACTCTCGGTTTGCCAATGCTCAAGGTGTTCTGGTGTTGCCGTTATTGTATAGTTTGTATCTTGCTGTTCGCATAATGATGAAAAAGCCCAAAGGTGCATATACACTGGGGGTTGGAATTATCATTACTTTGATTGCCGTGGCGGTGGAAACCACATTGGAATTGCGCGGAGTAGTTTTTGCGGCACGTCCGCCGCTTGTGGGTTTGATGATTCGTATGGGTATCTTTTTGTCATTGCCCATAGCGCTCATTCTGTCTATGGGGCAGCGTATCGCCGCTCAAACACAAGAGCTGACAGACCAAAATGAATTCCTTGAAAAGCAAGTTGAAGAGCGCACGGCAGAACTCCAAGCCGCAAATGAAGAAGTTCATCGTCAATTAACCATTTTAGAAGAGCAGTCCAGAAATATTGAGTTTGCAAGTGCCGAATTACAAGAGCGAAACAAGGTTCTCGACCAACTCAATACTGAAAAGGCAGAACTCATCGGCATTGTGGCACACGATTTGAAAAATCCGATAAGCGGTGTCCTTGGTTTGACGGAGGTCTTATTAGAAGAAATTCCCAAAGAAGGTTTGGCAGCACAGATTATTGAGCAAATTTCCTCGACAACAGCGCGAATGTTACAGTTGGTGAAAAATTTGCTGAATGTGCAGCAGTTCGAGACAGGAGGAATACGGCTTCAGATGACTGAATGTGATATGATGCCTCTTCTCGAATCCATTCTCTCGGCACATCGTCACCATGCCGAAGGGAAAAATATTGCAATCAACGTACTGCCAACATCGGCAAGTACAGTCGTTTTGGGCGATGAACAAGCGCTCTTGCAGGTGTTCGATAATCTCATTTCTAATGCCGTGAAATATTCCCCGCAGGGAAAAAATGTGTTCATTCGCCTGAGCAAGCACTCTCAAGATAGCAATAATACTGAAGCCACATACAAAACCAATGACCAGGGGCTAATGACTAATGACTACGCAACCAAGCACCACACAACTAACCACCGCCTACGCATTGAAATTCAGGATGAAGGAGAAGGCATTACTGCTGAGGATATGAAAAAAATATTTGGTAAATATGCGCGTCTTTCTGCACGTCCGACCGCCGGAGAAGATAGTACAGGTTTGGGATTGAGCATTGTGAAATCATTGGTGACCGCCATGAATGGTGAGGTTTGGTGCGAGTCTGAGCCACAACAAGGAGCGACGTTCCTAGTGGAATTGCCGTTAGCAGAGTAATCCTATGGTTGTCGGCAACCAAGGTTCTTCAGCCAAGGTATCAAGCGAGAGTATGCCTTCTTGGGCAGGCTCTCGCTTCGAAATGAGAGCTATCCGCGTGAGAGGTAAGGTTCTCGCACCTGACCAGTTACCTTTCCTTGACGATGATACACTTCTTTGATGCAATGCACTGAATTTGGATGGAGGTTCTCACCATGAAAACTCCACTATTCTGATGAAATCAACTATTCGGAATCAGGTTCTAAATGATTGTAGTTGGAAAGCACCATAAGCCGCTTGCGGAAGCAAGGTTTGGTGCGGCTTTTGAAACAAGGGGCTTCAGCCCCTTGCACCCGCTCCGAGAGAAATACAATGGGCTAAAGCCGCATTGTTACTTGATTCTTGTGATATTCCAATACAGTTTTCGTTTCCAACTACAATCATTTAGAACCCGGAATCATAACTATTCAGGTATCGGTAAAAACAGTGAGAGTGGTAGGGACGCGGAACTTCAGAGGACTTGAGAGGACTTGAGAGGACGAAGAAGGCTTGAGAGAAAACCTTACGGGGTCGCTCTCATCCATGCGTCTGCTCCCTATCGTCTCACATCCTTTGCAGTCTTTTTGTCCTTTGAAGTCCTCTTGTCCTCTCAAGTCTGCGTTCTTTGTATCGCATACCTGAATAGTCACTCGGAATCTTTTACCACCAAACAATTCATGGTTTACCTTTTTAAACAATATCTCCGCAACCGACAAACCAAGTACCAATACGCTTTAGCCTATTGGCAAGGTGTTTGTTGTCATCTTGTTTGGAAGGTAGGTTTGGTGTTGTTATTGCAGGTGTTTCAACAATTTCCAGTAACAGCGCAATCAAATGTGGCGCAGCAGTACCGCTTTCAAGGCAAATTAACGCCTGCACAACAAGAAGCGGAAAAAGCATTGCTGACACGATTAGAACGTGCGCGAGACACCGTGCGTGTAGAGATTTTGGATTCGATTGCTTGGGTGTATCGCGGAACGGATTTTGGTCGTGCAATGTATTACGCCCAACAAGCTGCGCAGGAAGTGGCACGCTTGGGTTTTCCTCGCGTACGAGCAGAAAATAACAATTACATCGGCATTATTCATCGGAATTTAGGGAACTATCCCAAAGCAATGCAATCTTTTGATGAAGCACGACGTATTGCCGAGCAGTATGGTTACAGACGGGAATTGGGCTATGCGCTGAATAATATCGGCGAGATTTACCGTTTTCAAGAGAAATACGCTGAAGCACGGGATTATGTTTTCAGAGCGCAAAAAATTTTTCTCCAACTCCGCGATACAAGCGGTTTGTACTATTCAGCGATTCGTCTGGGGGAAATAGCCCTGAGTCTTCAGAGTTACCCGCAAGGATTGGCATACTTTCAAGAGGCAGAGCGGTATTCCCTTTTAACGCATAACAAGGTTTGGGAAGCAGGTGTGCTGAATCGTCTTGGACAAGTGCTACGTTTGCAGAAGCAGTACCAATCAGCACTGGAAGTCTTTTTGCGAGCCTTAGCGATTGCACGGACATTAGAACACGATGAAGATGAACAATCACATATTTTGATAGAAATTGGGAAAACACACATTGCCGTAGGAAGTACGGATTCAGCAACTCTATACTTGAAACAGGGATTAGCTATAGCAGAAGCAATCGGTATCAAGCAACGTGTCTTGGAATCCTCGAAAAACCTAGCGGAAATTTTTACCCGACAGCGCAGTTACGAAGAAGCATTGCGGTATCGTACTTTACAAATGACAATGAAAGACTCCCTGTTTTCTGAATTAGGGCGGCGAGAAATCGAAAAAATTAGCGCACGGTACGAGCTTGAAAAGCAGCAAAATGATATTGCTGCTTTGAGTGCAGCTCAAAAACAGGAGCGTATTATCAGCACCGGCTTAGTGATTGGTGTGATGTTGCTGCTGGCTGTTGCGTTACTGCTGTATCGAAATGTTCGAGCCGAACAACGTGCAAACCAAGAAATAATGCGCCAGCAGGAGGTTTTGGAGCATCAAGCATTGGAAATTGAAACGACCAACACGACGCTGCAAGAACAAAATGAGGAACTTGCTGCGCTGAACACCGAAAAAACAGAATTGATGAACATTGTGGCACATGATTTGAAAAACCCGATTGGAGCAATCCATGGGCTTGCAGACTTGATTACAAGCGGTATGGTACAGGAAAAACAAGTACAGGAAACGGCAGAGCATATCGCGATGACAGCAGAACGAATGTTGCGGCTGGTGACGAATGTTCTTGATAGTTCAAAGTTTGAAGCAGGGATGACCCAACTTGAGGCTGTGGAATTTGACATCATTCCCGTTATTGAACTGACGTGTTCTCAATACCAAGCAGCAGCCGAAGCAAAAGGCATTTCGCTTCATGTTGAATCTCATGGTGAATCGGCTCTCGCATTGGCTAATGAACAAGCGCTCATACAGGTTGCTGACAATATCATTTCCAATGCCGTGAAATATTCTCCGCAGGGAAAAAAAGTGTGGGTGAGAATTTGGAGCAAGAATGAAGAGTATTCGCCAATGCTCAATGGTGATTCGTTCAATAACCAAATGACCAACGACCAAAAAACAAATGGTAATGTCGTCCGCATAGAAGTTGTGGATGAAGGACCCGGTATTTCGGAAGAGGATATGAAAAAACTCTTTGGTAAATTTGCACGCCTCTCTGCCCGTCCCACAGGTGGTGAGCATAGTACGGGTTTAGGGTTGAATATCGTAAAAATGCTGGTCGAATTGATGAACGGGCGCGTGTGGTGTGAATCGAAACTTGGGTACGGCGCAACATTTATCGTGGAATTGCCGACGAATGTCTCGTAGAAGAACAAAAAATATATCCGATTGGAGGCGCTTAGATGAGGTACAAATGGAGATGCTATCATACATGAAATCACAATTTTTTATTTTATTTCCACTGCGCAGATGCTTGACCAAGTTATCGCATACTTTATGCCGGAAACGCTGGCACACGATACCGTATCAGCGGAGAATCAACGTGCAAGGTTGATTATTTTGGCAGCCGGCATCATCATTGTTCTGGCATCCTCCAGTGTTGTTGGGTACGCTGTGTATGGCGCATATCTCCTCAGTGTTTTAGCATTTACAGCCGTTCTTTTGAGCATTGCTGGATTGTTGTTATTGCGATATAAAGCCAGCCTACAAGCCTCGGTTATTCTGATGATAGTAGGTTTATTGGTGATATTGTTTGGTACAATTTTGTTCACCGGCGGAGTGCTGTCACCACTCATTTTTTCTCTCTATGCGCCGCCCATTTTCGGCTTGCTATTTTTTGATAGAAAGGTCATGGTGCAAATTTTTGCCGTGTGTGTGGTGTTTATTCTTGTGGTCATTGGATTACATTGGCAAAGAATCACGTTTCCTCTTCTGTATCCTGCGGAGTTACACGGTTATTGGCAAGGTGTAATCTCCATTCCATTGTTGATAGCTGTCATTGGCGCATTTTTCTTTTCGGATACTGTTCGCCGTCAAACGCTCGCGGTATTGCTGCACGAGCGGGATTCTATTCAAGAAAAAGTGCAAGAAGCCACAGCAGTTTTACAAGAGCAGCAAGAGAATATAAGCCGCATAAATACTTCTCTCGCCGAGCAGAACGTTCAACTGCAAAACGCGATTCAGGAAGCGGAAACAGCAAAAAAATTGCAAACTGATTTTCTCCGCAATGTCAGCCACGAGGTACGCACACCACTTTCTGCGGTGTTGGGTTTTGCGGAAATTCTGCAAGACCGCGCCCATCCTGACGACATGACGAGTAAAGAATTTATTGAGCAGATTCACCTTGCGGGGCAGAATTTGCTGGATATGTTCAATAATATCTTAGCCCTTTCGACGATTGAAGCCTCTGGTGTGGAAGTAACATACGAACTGGGGCATCTGCCCACGTTATTGCATGATATTGAACGTTCTCTTGCTCAGAATATCGCACAAAAAGGGCTTGCACAGAGTATAACCTGGGCAAAAGAATGTGAAAAACCCTTGCTTATTGATGCCCACAATATCCGAGAGATATTGCGGTATTTGCTTGCCAATGCAGTAAAGTTCACCGAGCATGGTACAATCACTTTGCACTGCGAACTTGCCCTCATGCCCGATACAAGTGACATTCAGAGCCTTCGTCTGAGTGTACGAGATACGGGAGTCGGCATGGAGCAGCAATATTTGGCGAACCTTTTTCAGACGTTTCGTCAGCAAGACGCAAGTAAAAATCGGCGTTACGGGGGATTGGGTTTGGGGCTGTCAATCGTTAAACGGCTTGTTGATGCTATGCACGGTGTGATTCGCTGTGAATCAGTTGTGGGCGAAGGTACAACGTTTATTGTGGATATTCCCCAGGGCAAAATAAAAAAACTACCAAGCAACTGAAAACCGCATGATTACTGTCGCCGAAGCAAAACGTCTTGTGCAGCAGCACATTCCCCAACCAACGATTATTGCCCAAAACCTTGCAGAAGCTTGCGGATTCACGCTTGCAGAGGACATTGCCGCATCCTTTCCCTCACCAAGATTTACCAATAGTGCAATGGACGGCTTTGCGCTGCGGTTTTCGGCATCCTTCGCAGAACATCGTGGTGAAGTCCGATGCACGATTGTTGGCGAAAGTGCGGCGGGGAAGCCATTTCAAGGCACGTTGCGCGAAGGGGAAGTAATACGCATCAGCACCGGTGCAATCGTGCCTGATGCTGCCGATACGGTTATTCCGCAGGAAGATTGTGAAGTGATTGGCGAGGTTATGCGCATTGTCAAGCCCTTCCGCAAAGGTCAGTGGGTGCGCCAAAAGGGTGCAGAATATGATGAAGGCGCATTGGTACTGTTTTCGGGGACGGTCTTGCGTCCGGCGCATTGTGCCTTGGCAGCGCAACTCGGCTTACGCACACTTCCCGTGTATGCCGCTCCACAGGTGGCTTTGCTTGCCACAGGGCGCGAAATTTTTTCAACAAGTTCCACTCAACACGCTGCCCCCAGACTACTTGACGAAGGGCAGATTTATGATGCTAATACGCCCATGCTCCAAGCCGCCGTGCGGGATGCCGGGGCAGAAGTGAAAATGCTCCGCAGCATAGATGACACGTTGGAAGCCACACTGGAAGCGCTTTCGGAGGCTTCTGCGAAAGCTGATATTATCTGCACGACGGGCGGTGTGTCGGTTGGCGAACATGATTTTATCAAACAAGCTGCACAAATACTGGGCTTTGAGACTATTTTTTGGCGCGTCCGCCAAAAGCCCGGAAAACCGCTTTTCTTTGCAAAGCGTGATAATACCTTGCTTTTCGGCTTGCCCGGTAATCCCGTTTCGACCTTGATGTGCTTTTTGCACTACGTCCGCCCGACGATTGCAACGCTTCTGGGGCGCAGTGCAACATGGCAAACAATAACGGCGCGAATGAGTAAAAGCCTCGTTAATGTAGGGGGAAGAGCAGAATTTCTCCGTGTTCGTTTGGTACATGAGGCTGAACACCAGATTCCAAGCGCTGTTCCGCTTGACAAACAAGAATCGTTTATGCTGACATCACTCACGGAGGCAGACGGATTTGTGTTTGTGGATATTGATGCAAACCTGAGCGAAGGTGCGCCGATTGAGGTAATGCTGTTTTGAGGCGATATTGTCCACGAATTGCACGAATCTTCACGAATAACAAAAATCAGAAGGTTTTTCTGATTCAAGCAGAGTGCGATTCGTGTTCATTCGTGCGATTCGTGGATAAAGAATGAAGAACAAGACCTTTGAGTTAGTGCGGCATTGAGGCAGGTATTATGCAGTTTTTTTACCAAGCAAAAAGTACGTTTTCATCATGCCGCGTCCTTTGATGTCAATAGAGCCGCGCTCTTCAAAGATAAAGGTTTTTTCCAACAAACCTTGCACCACTTCGGAGCAGTGAATCTTCCCCGGTTCTCCGTGTGATTCCATACGCGAAGCCACATTCACGGTGTCGCCCCACAAATCATAGGCGAATTTGTGCTGTCCAATAACTCCTGCCACAACCGTTCCCGCATGAAGCCCGATGCGGATTTTCAGTGCAAGTGCTTTTTCTTCGTTAAATGTTTTCATTGTTTGAAGCAGTTCCAATGCCGTGTATGCTGCACATTCGGCGTGTTCATCGCTGCGCTGCGGAGCGCCGGAAACTGCCATGTAGCCGTCGCCAATGGTCTTGATTTTTTCGACATTGTGCTTGCGCAGCACCGTATCAAACACGGTAAAAATTTCGTTCAGCATTTTCACAAGTTCTTCCGCCGACATTCGCGCCGCAAGCGTTGTAAAACCCACAATGTCTATAAACATTACTGTTACGGATTGATAAGTGTCGGCAATAAGTTTTTCGCCGTGTTTCATGCGCTCTGCTATCGGAGCGGGAAGCATATTAAGCAAAAGCTGCTCGGAGCGGTGGCGCTCGGCATCAAGCGCTTGATTGGAATAGAGCAGTTCTTCGTTTGCCGATTGCAAATTATCCATCATGCCGTTAAACGCATTAATTAAGCCGCCGACTTCGTTATCAAACGCCCGAATATGAAGCCGCTGGGTTAAATCTCCCGCGCCGACACGCTGCGCAACGGAATACAAGGCAATGATGGGTTTTGCCAAACGCCGCGCAAAATAAAATGCACCAAGCGAAGAAATAAACGCTCCCAAAACCCCGATAAATAGCAGTACTGAACGGCTGCGATTGATACTTTCTTGCGTTGCGCGAGTATTTAGCGCCAACATCACCTCGCCCAAACGTTCTTGATTCACCACTGCAATTATCGGCACAGTGGCAATGGCAATATCACCATTCAGAAAAACGTGAAGAAGCGTGTCGGGTTGCGTGTTGGTGTAGGTGCGGACAAAAGGAAGAAGCATAGATGGGGTTTTGGTGTAGATGCTGTCTCCCGTTGCATTGCGAATGATGATGCCCTCGAAGTTGGATAATTGCTCAATTCCCTGCATGGATTTTGCTAAAAATTCACGGTCATTGAACGCCACGCCTCCGGCGCTTCCCGCAGCAGCGAGTTTCCCGATGGCTTGGGTTTCCTGCAATACAAACTCATCCCCACTTTCTTTTTGCTGAAGAGCTGAAGCAATCACGTTCAGTGCCGTTAATGCTACAATAAACAGCAAAATCAACGCTGAAATTTGTGCGCTGATTGACCACGAGGCAATTACGGAAAAGCGAGAAGTCATGCTTGGGAATTTGAGTACAGAAGAAAACAGAGCAATGCGAATATAGGAAAAAACTTGCACAATACAAGGAATCATGCCATATTGAGGCGTTGCCGAAATGTTTCTGTTACTCTGATTTTTTTACCATGAATACCTGTTATTGCGCAAGTATGATTCTTCGGAGCATTGCAATCTATATCGTTTGTGGGCTTGCGTTTGTGCTGGCACCCGCATCAATCGAAGCCCGCCAAGATAGTACCCAAGTTTCTGACACAGCAAGCAAAGAGGCATTAAAGAATCTGCTGGATAACTACCTCGACCTTTCCGCCGTCAGCAGTGTGGATGTGGGCGGTGTATCGCGCACACAACAAACATCAGCAAAAAATGCTCCCGCAACCGTGATAACCATTACTGCCGAACAAATTCGCTTACGCGGCTATACCTCGCTGACGGATGTTCTCATGGATTTGCCGGATTACAAAATCGAAGGTTTGGCAGGTCAAGAATCCGTGAATCGCGTAAATGTGCGTGGAGTTTTTGGGCAGGATAAATTTATCGTTCTTTTGGACGGAGTGCGTATTTCCTCGCCAACGAATGAGTTTATGCCGCTTTTGGAAAATTATCCTGTGCATTTGGCATTGCAAATTGAGGTGATTTACGGACCCGCTTCGTCGCTTTACGGTGCAGATGCAGTAATGGGCGTTATCAACATCGTTTCCAAGCGTTCTTTTGATATGGACGGTGCGGTGGAAGTGCAGGCAAGCGGTTCGATGTACAATCGCTTCAACGGCAATATCCTTGCGGGGTTTAAGCTGAATGAGCAAGTAAATATCATGTTCGGTGCGCAGTACATGACCGACCAATTCCCCGATATGCGGCAGTTTTATCCCGACGATTACGGGCGTGAAAATACGCTGCAAACGGGCGTGTTCCCAACGGCATTTGGCACAATGCGCCCACAAAAGCCCATCAAACAACAGTGGGCTTCGCCGATGACGGCTAACGCCCAATGGCTTAAAGTCGAAGCGGGAGGATTGACGATAAACCTGCTCCGAAGCCATGCGCGGGCAACGACAAATTGGGGCTATCCGCAATCCAACGCTGTGTACAACGACGACGTGTTTTTTGCACCCACCATCACAATGCTTTCCGGCACATACCAAACCACGGTTGACCGCACAACACTTATTTCCTCGCTGGTCTATAGCCAATACGATTTAGACCCGCTTTCTAATTATCGCAATCTTTTTAACGACCTCGGACCTGGGTACAAATACGCATTTGGCTCAATGTTCAAAGCCGAGCAGCTTGTTCAGCACACGCTTTTGGACAATCTTACGCTCAGTGGCAGCATCACGGCGGAAAGTTTTATGTCTGTACCAAAAACAACGG
>VYMD01000738.1_pt1 | contig 11775 bp, 11 predicted proteins | sample 5115311 | NCBI WGS metagenome assembly VYMD01 (sample SAMN12291779, study PRJNA351875) | freshwater metagenome | isolation source: freshwater lake | place: USA: Michigan, Wintergreen Lake | collected 2013-08-08
CGCAAGCTCCAGTGCACGCAAGGGTTCCGCGAAGCCCCGGGCCACCAGAAGACCTGCAAAATCGCCGCCCTCCCCGCCTGCCGCAAGATCGAGCAGCGCACCGCGAATCGTGCGCGCCTCCGGGGAGGCCAGCACCAGTTCGGCGATGGCCTCGGCCTCGGTCTCGATCAATTCCGGGTGATGAGCCGCCGCCAGCACCAGAGCCGCCTCGCGCGGCTGCAGCACGGAGGCGGGGCGGAACAAGGCATTGCGCTTGAGGCCTTCTGACGCCACCAGCGGCATCTCCGCACCAAAGCCACCGCCAAAGCCCAATCCGCCGCGCCGGTTGCCCGGCCCGCGCGCGCCGCGGTTGCCCTCGCGATAGGGCGTCCGCTCTCGCTGCGGGCGGAAAAGCGCGCGCAGACGTTCGGAGATGGCGTCGCGATAATGGCGCTTCACATCATCATCCGCGATGCGTGCGACCGTTCCGAACAGGCGCTTCTCGAGATCGGCGCGCTGCTCCGGCGTCTCGAGCGGCGCGCGGCCGATCTCGCGCTCGAAGAGCACATCGACGAGCGGGCGCGGCTTGGCGAGCGCCTCGCGCAGGGCTTCCGCGCCCCGTGAGCGCAGGAGATCATCCGGGTCAAGCCCCTCGGGCAGGAAGGCAAAGCGCAGGGTTTTCCCCGCCGCGATCATCGGCACGGCGAGATCGAGCGCGCGATGCGCCGCGCGCAAGCCCGCCTTGTCACCATCAAAACAGAGGATCGGCTCCGGCGCGATGCGCCAGATCAGGCCCAGCTGATCCTCCGTCAGCGCGGTGCCAAGCGGGGCCACGACATTGGCGAGCCCTGCGCGATCGAGTGCGATGCAATCCACATAGCCCTCGACCACGAAGATCGTGCCGGCATCATGCGCCGCTTTGCGTGCCCGGATGAGGTTGTAGAGCGTCGCGCCCTTGTGAAAGACCGGCGTCTCCGGCGAATTCAGGTATTTCGCCTGCACGTCCTTCGCGAGCGCGCGGCCCCCGAAAGCGATGACGCGGCCCTTCGCATCCTGGATCGGGAAAATCACCCGATCGCGGAAACGGTCATAGGGAACGGCGATATCCTCGCCCGAGACGAGCAGGCCAGCCTCGATCATCACATCCGCAGACACGCCCTTCTCCGCGAGGTGATCGCGCAAGGCGTAGCGCTCGCCGGGCGCGTAACCCAGGCGGAAGCGGGCGATGACATCGCTCCCGAGATCGCGCCCCTGAAGATAGGCGCGCGCCTCACGGCCCTTCGCGGATTTCAGCTGCACCTCGAAGAAGGCTGCCGCCATTTCCAAAGCCTCGCCAAGGCCGGCGCGCTTTTTCTCGCGCTCGACCGTCTCCTCGGTGAGCTTCGGCAGCGCAACGCCCGCCTCATGGGCGAGCCGCTCCACGGCTTCGGGGAAGGAAAGCCCTTCCGTTTCAATGACAAAGGAGAAGATGTCGCCATGCTTGCCGGAGGAGAAGCAATGGTAGAACTGCTTCTGGTCGTTCACGTAAAAGCTTGGCGTCTTCTCGGCGTTGAAGGGCGAGAGGCCGCGCCATTCCCGCCCCGCCTTGGCGAGGCGCACGCGCCGCCCCACCACCGCCGAGATCGGAAGGCGGGCGCGGATCTCCTCAAGGATGGAGGGCGGATAGCGCATGGCTTTCTGGATGGCGATTTAGAGGGGGAAGGGCAAGGGGATTGACAGGAAAGATACGAGTGTATATGCAAAATCAACGGGTCAATATTCTTTCGCAGTTCCCGCAGGTTTCGCAGTCAATCCACTGACAATGGCTCGCTTCACCCACGAAACCTAAAGTCGGGATTTGCGACATGGAAATTGAATTTGACGAGGTAAAACGCGTCGAGAATATAAGGAAGCACGGTATTGACTTCAAAGCCTGCATCCCGGTCTTTCTCGACGGAAACAGCTTCGACACTCGTTCAGACCGGGGCGGCGAGCAGCGCTGCATCCTGATCGGCGCATTGAATAGCCGTGTAATTGCGGTGGTATATACCATCCGAGGAGAGAGGCTCCGCATCATTTCTGCGCGTAAGGCGCGGAAGCCGGAGGTGGAAAAATGGAAGGCGAACGCGAACACATCGTGACCTATGTCGGCAAACTCGGCAGCGGCAAACATGTCGTTCGCCATCCCGATGGCCGTCTCGAAATTCAGGAAGACCAGACCGATTGGGCACGCGTGGATGCCCTCACCGAGGAACAACTCGAACGCTCCATCGCGAACGACCCGGATTGGGCGGAGTTCAAGGACATCGACTGGGCAGCGGTGGAGGTGAAACCCTTCGTGGCCAAGCAGGCGATTTCCATCCGCCTCGACCCCGATGTGCTGGAATTCTTCAAGAAGGATGGCCCCGGCTATCAGGGGCGCATCAATGCCGTGCTGCGGCATTTCATGGCCGAGAAGAAGAAGGCCGGATGAGAAAACCGGCCTTGAGAAATCCCCGTAATCCACAGGGTTTGGCTCAAACTGTCCACTCGATTTGGCGTCAGGCCGGTCCGCCGGGTCATACCCGGTCATGACAAGCCTGCCTGCTGAGGCTCACGCCGAAAGCGCCGCCTTCACGAGGCCCGAGGCCTTGCCGAAATCCATCTGGCCGGCATGGCGTTCTTTCAGCAGCGCGATCACCTTGCCCATGTCCTTCATGCCCGCGGCACCGGTTTCGGTGATGGCCGAAGCAATGGCTGCCTTCACCTCGGCCTCGTCCATCTGTTTCGGCAGGAAGGACTGGATGACGGCGATTTCCGCCTCTTCCTGCGCCGCAAGCTCGGGCCGGGCATTGCTGTGATAGATGGAAGCGGATTCCTGCCGCTGCTTGATCATCTTGGCGAGGAGCGAGAGCAGCTCGTCGTCGCTGGCCTTCTCCTTGCCTGCGCCGCGCGCCTCGATGTCGCGATCCTTGATGGCGGCCTGGATGAGGCGCACCGCACCGAGCTTCACCTTGTCGCCGGCCTTCATCGCATCCTTGAGGGCGGCCATCACCGTATCGCGCATCATGTCACCTGAACTGGAAAGCACGGCAAAATCACCGAGCGAGCATTGATTTCGGGCGGAAGCTTCCTTAAGCGAAGGTCCGTTTCGCGCTGCGTCCGGCCCGCTCGGCCTCCTATGCCGCCCATCCAAGACATCGACCACCCTGACCTCCGGTGAGTGCCATGACGACGATTGTCCCGCAATCCGAAAATCGCAGCGTCACCCCTGCGCCCTGGTCGAAACCGGCCGTTACCGCGCTTCTCGTGCTGGCGGATGGCACGGTGATCGAGGGAGAGGGCATCGGCGCCGTGGGCGAAGGCTTCGGCGAACTCTGCTTCAACACCGCGATGACGGGCTACCAGGAGATTTTGACCGACCCCTCCTATTCCGGCCAGATCATCACCTTCACCTTCCCGCATATTGGCAATGTGGGCGTGAACGACGAGGATATCGAGACGGTCAACATGGCCGGCAGCACGGGCGTCTCGGGCCTCGTGCTGGGGGCGCCGATCACCGACCCGTCGAATTACCGCGCGAGCCGGCACCTCGATGCGTGGCTGAAGGCGCGCAACATCGTCGGCATTGCGGGGGTGGATACCCGCGCGCTCACCGCGCTCATCCGCGATCACGGCATGCAGAACGCCGTGCTGATCCATTCGCCGGCGGGCATCTTCGATCGGAAGGCGCTGCAGAAAGCCGCGAAGGCCCTGCCGTCCATGGATGGCCTCGATCTCGTGCCGCATGTGAAGGTTATGGCCGGCTCGACAAGCCGGAATTCCATGTCGTGGCGCTCGATTACGGCATCAAGCGCAACATCCTGCGCCTGCTTGCCTCGCGCCGCTGCAAGGTGACCGTGCTGCCGCCGAATTCCAGGGCCGAGGATGTGCTTGTATTGAAGCCCGATGGCGTGTTCCTCGCGAATGGTCCGGGCGACCCCGCCGCGACCGGCCGGTATTCCGTGCCGACCATCCGGGGCCTGCTGGATGCGAAGGTTCCGACTTTCGGGATTTGTCTCGGCCACCAGATGCTCGCGCTGGCGATCGGCGCCAGGACCATGAAAATGCCGCAGGGCCACCATGGCGCCAACCACCCGGTGAAGGAGCACGCGACCGGCAAGGTCGAGATCGTCTCCATGAACCACGGCTTCGCGGTGGACCCCACAACGCTGCCTGCCAATGCCGAAGAGACGCATGTCTCGCTCTTCGATGGCTCGAATTGCGGCATCCGCCTCAAGGATCGCCCGGCCTTCTCGGTGCAGCAGCATCCGGAAGCCTCGCCCGGCCCGGAAGACAGCCATTACCTGTTTGATCGGTTCGTCGAAATGATGCGCGCGCACAAGGCCGGGAAGGCCTGAACCTCCGGGCGCAAGCCGAATCCAGATCAAGGACATCCGGCGCTCGGAGCGGCATGCTTTTTCGGATAACCGGGAGAACTTGTTATGTCGCGCACCGCCCTGCTGCTTGTGCTGAGCCTCCTCGCCCTGCCCGCCGAGGCGCGCGATGCCAACAAGGGCCAGCGCCTGGCGAAGACGCTCTGCAGCCGCTGCCACGCCATCGGACCGGTGAGCGCGAGTCCGCACCCGCAGGCGCCACCTTTCCGCGTGATCGCCCGGCGCTACAAACCGGAGAACCTTGAGGAGGCCCTCGCCGAGGGAATCGTCGTGGGGCATCGCGACATGCCCGAATTCGAATTGACGACCGGGGATATCGACGACTTCATCGCCTATCTCAATCGCTTGCGCCGGCGCTGAGGGCGTGGGACACCCCGACGCATGACAAGCTGGATCGATTACTGGAACGGCGACCACCCGATTTACGTGAACGAGCGGCACAAGGCGCTTCATTACCGCCTGCTCGCGGCCGACCTCGCGAGCCTCGTGCCCGATGAGGACGCGCTGGTTCTGGATTTCGGCTGCGGGGAAGCGCTCGCCGCGGAACTCCTCGCCGGGAAGACGCGCCGCCTCACGCTGTCGGATGCGGCGCCGAATCTGCGCGAGAAACTTGCCGCGCGCTTTGCCGGCAACCCGCGCATCGCGGTGCTCTCGGATGAGCAGGTCTTCGCGCTGCCCGAGGCGAGCCTCGACCTGATCATCCTGCATTCCGTGGCGCAATATGTGCCGCGCGCGGATTTTCCAGGCCTGATCGAGCGCCTCTGCGAGAAGCTGCGCGATGGCGGGCGGATTGTCGTGGGGGATATCCTGCCGCCCAATCTGCCCGTGACGACCGATGCCTTGGCACTTCTGCGCTTCGGGTTCGAAGGCGGGTTCCTCATGGCGGCGGGAATGGGCCTCGTGCGTGCCGCGCTCTCGGATTATCGCAAGCTCCGGGCTGATCTCGGCCTTGCGCGCTACACCGAAGCCGAGATGCTCTCGCTGCTGGAAGGCCCGGGGCTCACGGCGCGACGGCTCGAGCGCAATCCCGGGCATAACCAGTCGCGCATGGCCTTCATGGCGGTGAAACTGGCGCCGTTGGAGTAAGGGTTATCGCAATCGTCGTGGCGAGGAGACCGCGCAGCGGGCGACGCGGCAATCCGGAACGACGTGCAGGCCTTCCACCATTGGCCTGGATTGCTTCGTCGCTCCGCTCCTTGCAAGGACGATTCCTTGCAAGGACGATGGAGGGTCAAAGTCATGGATTCCCGCCCGCTTCCGGCGTCGGGAATGACAGGGAGGCCCTCACCCCCGCTCCCCGAAGCTCCAGTATTTGTGCGCGAGGAAGCTCCAGACCAGCACCACGCCGGTGGTGATGATCTGTGCCACGAGATAGGGCACGCTCCAGCGGCCATGGATGAGGCTCATCAGGAGCCAGGTCAGCCCGAAACCCACGCCCGCAACGAGAGCGAAGCGCCAGCCGGCTTCGCGGTGGCTGCGCGTCGCCTCGAAGGTCATCAGGCGGTTCAGCACATAGGAGACAATGCCGCCCAGCCCATAACCCACGAGGGTCGCCGGAATGACAGCCATCGCGCCGGTCTCGACCAATCCGATCAGCATACCGTAATGCGCGATGGCCGCGATGACGCCCACGCCGAAGAAGGCGACGACCTGCCGCAACAATCCCGCGCCGCTCATGGCGGCGGGCGGCCCCACGGACCCCGTTTCTCCACGATTTCCGGCAAAGCCTCGCGCTCACTGATGCGCGGCGGCCCGGGGGGCAGACGCCCGCCGGCATAGGCCTGCAATGCATGGATGCGCTTGGTGATCGAGGGATGGGTCGAGAAGATATCCGCGAAATCATTCGGGTCGTTCTCGATGCACATATCCATCACGCCCGAGGGCACGCCGGGAATATCCGCGCGGCCGGAGATTTTCAGCAGGGCGGAGATCATCGCATCGGGGTTCTTGGTGAGTTCCACCGCGCCTGCATCCGCGAGATATTCGCGGGAACGCGAGAGCGCGAAGCGGATCACCACCGCGAGAATCCAGGCGAGGATGAGGATCGCGATGCCGATGAGCACGGCCGCACCCTTGCCCGAACCACGGCTGTCGCCATCCGAGCCGCGATGCGTCACCTGCACATTCGAGAAGCGCTGGCCGCGCACCACCATCTCGCCGAAGAAGGAGACGACCCCCGCGATCAGCACGGCGACGATCATCAGCTTCACATCGCCATTGCGGATATGGGTCAGCTCATGCGCGATCACCGCTTCGAGTTCGGCGTCGTCCAGCGTTTCCATCAGCCCGCGCGTGACGGTGACGGTGTATTGCTTCTCGTTGACACCCGAGGCGAAGGCATTCAGCGCATCCGTATCGATGATCGCGAGGCGCGGCACGGCCATGCCGCGGGAGATGCAGAGATTCTCCGTGAGCTTCCACAGACGCGGGGATTGCTCGCGCGACAGCGGCGCGGAGCCCGTCGCCCAGCCGATCAGCGCGACATTCGCGCCATAACCGATCAGCACCCAGAGCGCGGTGATGGCCAACGCGATGGGGGTGTAAACGAGCGTCTGCCGCGCGGCATGGGCGAGGTGATCGTCAAGCGGGGCATAGCGCGTCTGCCCGTCGATGATGAGGGTGGTGCCGAAAGTCACCATCAGCACCAGCACGAAAAGGCCGGCGATCAGCACATTCGATCGCCAGCGATTGCGCCGGATATGCGTGTAGAGCCCGAAGGCCTCGCCGATCATGGGCTCAGAACTTCACGTTCGGAGCCTGATCGAGGGTCTTGCGGCCATCCTCGCCGAGATCGAAGAAGGTGCGCTCGGCAAAGCCCATGGAGCGCGCGAAAAGCACGGCCGGGAAGGCCTGGATCGCGGCGTTGAACTCGCTCACCGCATTGTTGAAGAAGCGGCGGGCGGCGGAGAGCTTGTCCTCGACATTGGCGAGCTGGCTCTGCAGATCGAGGAAGTTCGTGTTCGCCTTGAGGTCCGGGTAGGCCTCGGACAGCGCAATCAGGCGACCCAGCGCGCCGGAAAGCTGCTGCTCGGCTTGCGCCTGCCCGGCCGTGCCCTGGGAGGAAATCGCCGAATTGCGCGCCTTGATGACCGCGTCGAGCGTTTCCTTCTCGTGGGTCGCGTAGCCCTTCACGGTTTCCACGAGGTTGGGGATGAGATCATGCCGCTGCTTCAGCTGCACATCGATATCCGCGAAGGCCTGGTTGGCACGCTGCCGCAGGCCCACGAGTCCGTTATAGGTCGCGATCCCCCAGAAGAGGATGAGCACGATGACGCCGAGAACAACCCATTCCATGGTGTAAACTCCCTCATGCGAGACACCCTGCCGCGCCCCGAACCATGGTGGCGACCATAGCATTATCCGTGCGTCACTCCAGTGGCGGCCGAGGAGGGGATCACCATCCACGATTTTTCGCTTTGATGCGCGGCTTTTCTGCTTGGCCCGCCTGCGCCTTCTGGCTATAGCGGCAGCTTAGCATCCCATTGAGCGATCCCTCCCCGCCCGCGCGGCTCTCCAGGCACGGGTGCGGAGGAACGCGCATCGCGAGTTCACGCCCATGCCGAAACGCCAGGATATCCACACGATCATGATCATCGGGGCGGGCCCCATCGTGATCGGGCAGGCCTGCGAATTCGACTATTCCGGCACGCAGGCCGTGAAGGCGCTGAAGGCGGAGGGCTATCGGATCGTTCTGGTGAACTCGAACCCCGCCACGATCATGACCGATCCCGAACTGGCGGACGCGACCTATGTCGAGCCGATCACCCCGGAAGTGGTGGAGAAGATCATCGCCCGCGAGCGCCCGAAATGCCCGCCGGGCAAGGTCTTCGCGCTGCTGCCGACCATGGGCGGGCAGACGGCCATGAACTGCGCGCTCTCGCTGCAGAAGATGGGCGCGCTCGACAAGCACGATGTCGAGATGATCGGCGCCACTGCTGACGCCATCGACAAGGCCGAGGATCGCGAGCGCTTCCGCGAGGCCATGAAGAAGATCGGCCTCGAGACGCCGAAATCCCGCCTCGCCAACGCGACCGAACTGAAGAAGAAGAACCGCGAGACCTACAAGGCGGAACTCGCAAAGATCGGGGCCGGCCCCGGCTCGGCCGAGGAAAAGGCCAAGGCCCGCGAGGCTTTCGAGCGGCAATGGAGCGCCGGCGAGAAGGAGCGCGGCAAGCGCTACCAGGAATTCGCGCTCGGCTCGGCCATGATGGCGCTGACCGATATCGGCCTGCCGGCAATCATCCGCCCCTCCTTCACGCTCGGCGGCACAGGCGGCGGCATCGCCTATAATCGCGAGGAATTCCTCGACATCGTGGAGCGCGGTCTTGATGCCTCGCCGACCAACGAGGTGCTGATCGAGGAAAGCGTGCTCGGCTGGAAGGAATTCGAGATGGAGGTCGTGCGCGACAAGCGCGACAACTGCATCATCGTCTGCTCCATCGAGAACATCGATCCGATGGGCGTGCATACGGGCGATTCCATCACGGTTGCCCCGGCGCTGACGCTGACCGACAAGGAATACCAGCGCATGCGCAACGCCTCGCTCGCGGTTCTGCGCGAGATCGGTGTCGAAACCGGCGGCTCGAACGTGCAGTTCGCCATCAACCCGGCGGATGGCCGCCTGGTGGTGATCGAGATGAACCCGCGCGTCTCGCGCAGTTCTGCCCTGGCGTCGAAGGCCACGGGTTTTCCCATCGCGAAGGTCGCGGCGAAGCTTGCCGTGGGCTACACGCTCGACGAGATCGCCAACGACATCACCGGCGGCGCGACGCCAGCCTCCTTCGAGCCTTCGATCGATTACGTGGTGACGAAGATCCCGCGTTTCGCGTTTGAAAAATTCCCCTCGACCGACCCGAATTTCGGCATCCTCACGACCTCGATGAAGTCGGTCGGCGAGAGCATGGCGATTGGCCGCACCTTCCACGAGAGCCTGCAGAAGGCTTTGCGGTCGCTGGAAACCGGCCTCGATGGCCTCGACGAGATCGAGATCGAGGGCCTCGGCAAGGGCGACGACAAGAACGCGATCCGCGCGGCGATCGGCACGCCCACCGCCAATCGCCTCCTCTATGTGGCGCAGGCCATGCGCCTCGGTTTCTCGAACGCGGAAATCCACCAGAGCTGCAGGATCGATCCGTGGTTCCTCGATCGCATCCGCGAGATCGTCGACATGGAAGCCCGGGTGAAGACCCATGGCCTGCCTCCGGATGCCGAGAATTTCCGCCTGCTCAAGGGCATGGGGTTCTCGGATGCACGCCTCGCCGCGCTCGTGAACATGGACACGCCCGACGTGCGCTCGAAGCGGCGCGCGCTGGATGTGCACCCGGTCTACAAGCGCATCGACACCTGCGCGGCCGAGTTCGCTTCCCCCACGGCCTATATGTATTCGACCTATGCGCCGCCGTTTGCGGGCAAGCTCGCCGATGAGGCGCGCGTCTCGGACAAGCAGAAGATCGTCATCCTCGGCGGCGGGCCGAACCGCATCGGCCAGGGCATCGAGTTCGATTATTGCTGCTGCCATGCCTCGTTCGCCCTGCGTGACGCCGGGTTCGAGACGATCATGATCAACTGCAACCCGGAGACGGTCTCGACCGATTACGACACGGCGAACCGCCTTTACTTCGAGCCTCTCACGGCAGAGGACGTGCTCGAGATCATGGACAAGGAGCGCGAGGCCGGCACCCTGCTGGGCGCCATCGTGCAGTTCGGCGGGCAGACCCCGCTGAAGCTCGCCCGCGCGCTCGAAGAGGCACATGTGCCGATCCTCGGCACCTCGCCCGAAGCCATCGACCTCGCGGAGGATCGCGACCGCTTCAAGCGCCTGCTGGACAAACTCCAGCTGAAGCAGCCGAAGAACGGCATCGCCTATTCGGTGGAGCAGTCGCGCCTCGTGGCGGCCGATCTCGGCTTCCCCTTCGTGGTGCGCCCCTCCTACGTGCTCGGCGGACGCGCCATGGCGATCATCCGCGAGCAGGAGACCTTCGACGATTACCTCCTCGGCACGCTTCCCTCGCTGATCCCCTCGGAGATCAAGGCGAAATACCCGAACGACAAGACCGGCCAGATCAACACCCTGCTCGGCAAGAACCCGCTTCTCTTCGATCGCTACCTTTCGGATGCGATCGAGGTGGATGTCGACTGCCTGTCGGATGGCAAGGACGTCTATATCTGCGGCATCATGGAGCATATCGAGGAAGCGGGCATCCATTCGGGTGACTCGGCCTGCTCCCTGCCGCCGCGTTCACTCTCGCCGGAGATGATCGCCGAGCTCGAGCGCCAGTCCCGCGCGATGGCGCTGGCGCTGGAAGTCGGCGGCCTGATGAATGTTCAATACGCGATCCAGGGCGGCACGATCTATGTGCTCGAAGTGAACCCGCGCGCCTCCCGCACGGTGCCCTTCGTGGCGAAGGTGGTGGGCCACCCCATCGCCAAGGCGGCCGCGCTGGTGATGGCCGGCGAGAAGCTCGCGACCTCCGAAGCGCCGATCCTCGTTTCGCTCCGCACGGCCTTCGGCAAGGGCCAGCCGAAGCTGAACCATGTGGGCGTGAAGGAAGCGGTTTTCCCCTTCGCGCGCTTCCCCGGCGTCGATACGGTGCTCGGCCCGGAAATGCGCTCGACCGGCGAGGTGATCGGGCTCGATCGCAGCTTCGGCGTGGCCTTCGCGAAGAGCCAGCTCGGCTCGGGCACGAAGGTGCCGACCGCGGGCCGGGTTTTCGTTTCCGTGCGCGATGGCGACAAGGATCGCCTGCTGCCCTCTGTGAAGATGCTCTCGGAGCTCGGCTTCAGGCTGGTCGCGACCGCGGGCACGCAGAAATATCTCACGAGCCATGGCCTCGAATGCGAGCGCATCAACAAGGTGCTCGAAGGAAGGCCGCATATCGTGGACGAGATCAAGAACGGCTCGATCCAGCTCGTCTTCAACACCACCGAAGGCGCGCAGGCCATGAATGACAGCCGTTCGCTCCGCCGGGCTGCCCTCTTGCAGAAGGTGCCCTATTATACCACCTTGGCAGGAGCGATGGCGGCCGCCGAGGGGATTCGGGCCTATCTGGCCGGTGACCTCGAGGTGCGCGCGCTTCAGGACTATTTCGCCTGAACTCGAGCCATCGGCGGGTTCGCAAGAATGCGGGCCCTTTCGTCTGGAACTTCATCGCCTCCCGGAACAATCCCGGGGGCGAAATTTTTTTTCTCTGGAGGGTGCGATGGACCGCATTCCGATGACCGGAAAGGGCTTCAGGGCCCTGGAAGAAGAACTGAAGCACCGCCAATCGGTGGAGCGTCCGCGGATCATTCTCGCGATCCAGGAGGCGCGCGCGCATGGTGATCTGTCGGAGAACGCCGAGTATTCGAGCGCGAAGGAAGCGCAGTCGCTGAACGAGGGCCGCATCACGGAGCTCGAGAGCAT
>VYMD01000520.1_pt1 | contig 11702 bp, 11 predicted proteins | sample 5115311 | NCBI WGS metagenome assembly VYMD01 (sample SAMN12291779, study PRJNA351875) | freshwater metagenome | isolation source: freshwater lake | place: USA: Michigan, Wintergreen Lake | collected 2013-08-08
CGTGCGTGGCAGCTAAGGGTCGAGGCCCGAAATGAAGCCATTCGCGAGGCTGAGCGCGAGCGCAATGCTGCCTTTTATCGTCAGTATGGCTTTGATTATCACTCTAAGAAAGGCCAGCTTGCAGCCAGTGGGACGCTGTATACTGGTTACGAAGCTCAACTGGTATTAGGATATGCTCTGGAGACGAGTCATTTGGGCTTGTGGGGTTCAGAGAGTTCGTTCTTTGACGAAGGCTTTATGAACTTCGCGATGGTGAAGGAGCACGAGCGACGCATGGCGGCGAGCCCGATGCGCTATGCACTCGCCTCAGTGGGGGCTGGCGGCTGCGGCTGTCCTGATCCGCCGTGTGACCCAAAGATCGGGAATGACGGAAGTACTGTCGGAGGCACAGTGGGAACTGCTGCTAATTTGGCAGGGGTAGCTGTCACTGTTGCAAAGGCAAGGGGTGATATCGCAGTTACTCAAAGTCAGGTTAAATTAATGAATAGAATTGAGAGAGGAGCTTTAGGTCTAGGTATTGTTACTTCATTTACACAGTATGCATTAGGTTCAATTACAAACGTTGAACTTTATACAGATTTAACTGTTGTTGGGGCTTCGTACGGAATAGGAAATGGTTTTGGCCCTGCATTATCGACTACTTATTTTTTCACCAAGCCAGCACTGAAGGAATACTTTCCAAATTGGTATGGTTCCAGTATTATTGGAATAGTTCCTGCAGGCAGCCTTTTTGTGCCAGTGATTTTACCACCAAAACATTAATGAGTTTATATAAAAAAATATATTGTTCATTATATATTTTCCATTTAAAATTTGGAAAAGAAAGTGCCGTATTTAGGACTATTATCATGTTAACAATTACTGATGGACTCGTTTTAATATTGATAGTGAGATTGTCAAATCAATTCTTTAATTTTAAATTTGAAAATATTATTTATTACATAATTACATTTTTAGCCATCCTAATTCATATTTTAAATGAGCTTATTTCTGACAAAGTTAACCATGATAGCTTAGATAAAAATAGAAATTTTTCAAGCTCATATGCTTATATGGTAATTTCGATTTTTGTTATTAGTATGATAACTCTAATTGCTCTTGGGCCCAGTAAATATTCTTGAATTTTAGTTCAGCTGCGAAGCCTTTTAGCAAAGCTTTTATCCGATCAGCATTGAAAGCAACGCCCACGAGAGCCACTTTGCCTACGACGGCTTGGGGCGTTTGCGAGCGGAGCGTACATTTCTGCCCGTGACGAATCCGCAGCCGGGTCAGCAGCGCACCGAGCGCGTGCGGCACTTTGCGATGGGCCTGACCCTGCGCACGGAGGAGACACTGGCCTATCAGAGCGGGACGCAGGAGTGGGCGGTGGTGGCCACGGCGACGGTGACCGATCGCGTGGACGGCTCGGCGGGTTACTTCGCCTCGGGCAAGTGGCACTTTTCGATCAGCGATCAGCTCGGCACGCCACGCGTGATCTTTAACCAAGACGGGTTGGTGGTCGAGCGGAATCACTACTACCCCTACGGGCTGCGATATTCTGCCTGGTCGAGCGCCCCGACGGGCTCACCCGAAGAGGAGGGCTTTGCGGGTGGGCAGCGCGTGCAGAGCGAGCTCGCGGTGACCTGGCAGAGGAATGGCGTGAGGCTGTACGACGCGGCGCTGGGTCGATTCCTGGGAGTCGAGCCACTGGCGGATCGCTATGCGGATGTGTCGGGGTACCTCTATTCGCTAGGCGACCCAGTGAACTTTAGCGACGCTTCTGGCAACGCGCCTGAGGAGCGGGAGGTCGATGAGTGGTGGCGACACAATCGCGCTGCGAATAGAGCCTGGAGCATCGTGGAGACAGGAAGCTCGGCGAGTGCGTATGCGAGTCCTTTTATCGTCAGTATGGCTTTGATTATCACTCTAAGAAAGGCAAGCTTGCAGCCAGTGGGACGCTGTATACTGGAGCTGATGCAAAGCGGATTGGTTCTTTTCTGAAGTCTGGGCCTGCTGGCGGAGCATGGAGTTTAGTAAATGCACAAGGTTTTAGTGATTATGTTGCTTCAGGCCACTATGCGGCCGACGTACAATTGTTTTCGAGCCCGATGCGCTATGCGCTCGCCTCAGTGGGGGCTGGCGGCTGCGGCTGTCCTGATCCGCCGTGTGAAGGTTCACAAACTGAGCATATAGGAAGTGAAACTACTTTGAGTATTCACTTTGGGCTTTTCTTAGGGTTTAAACTCCATGGTTTTACCTTAGATGCTAGTTTATTTAATTTTGGCTTTGTCCTTGGACAAATTAAAAAAGGCTATGCTGCAACTAGTAGACCCATTCAGACTAGAAGCTACTCAACTTCTGTGAGCCTTCTTGGATTCGGAGCAGAGTATGGTGTTAAATTCGATGAAAGGGGTAATGCTTTTGATCAACAACGAGATGGTAAGATATGGTGGCCTTTTGCCAGACCTGTAGATATTGACAGTGGTATTACAGCAGTAGAATCTGAGTATTCTATATCTCTATTATTTATTGGAATATCCAATAATAAAACTCATTTCTTTAAGACTAGTAGATAAGCTCATGGGAAAAAAATTTAAACTATTTTTTCCAGCTATATTAATTATAGTTGCATTTGCTATGCTTTTTTGCTACATAACAATTTCAAGAAGACTTTATCTAAAATCAATCATTACGGAATCCATTAAAAAAGATATAACGATTAATAAAAAAATTAGAGCCATTAAAAAATTAGATTTTATAGTGATAGATATAAATGGGTATAATAAAGGATCTGCTCCTCAACATCTCTGTAGGATATACGGAGATGAGCAGACAATTCTTGTTTCAATTACGACATGCTCAAGTCCATCAGATACTGAAACTAGAGTTTGTGAGTTAAAGATTTTAAAATTAAATTAGTTAATAGCAAAAATCAATTATTTCGCGGCAGAATACAACCGGCTGAGCCGCGTCACGCGCCTGATCGGCCCCGGCGGCAGCAACGCCCACGAGAGCCACTTTGCCTACGACGGCTTGGGGCGTTTGCGATCGGAGCGTACATTTCTGCCCGTGACGAATCCGCAGCCGGGTCAGCAGCGCACCGAGCGCGTAGAGGGGCGAGCATCGCCACCCTGTGGTGAAATAAGCCCGAGATTCTAACGAACCTGGCGCGGACAGACCGCCTGTATAGCAGCAGTAGAGGATACAAGCCCAATCTTCTGAGCGCAGATTGGCTGACGCGCCCCGCGCTACACGCTGAGCGTGTGCGTCACATAATTGAGCAACCCATCGACCCCCGCACCCGTTTCGGCGGAGGTGACGAAGCGGGGCGGCAGTTCGGCCCAGGTGGCGCTGAGGGTCTTGGCATAGGCGGCGGTGGCGGCCTGCGTTTTCTGTGCGCTGAGTTTGTCGGCCTTGGTGAACGCGAGCGCGAAGGGGATGCCCTGCTGGCCGAGGCGGTCGATCACGGCTAGGTCGCTGGCCTGCGGCGCGTGGCGAATGTCGATCAGCAGCAGCAGCAGGTGCAGCGTCGTGCGCTGCTCGAGATAGCCCCACACCATGCGGTCGAAGGCCGCCCGGTCGGCCTGGCTCACCTTGGCGAAGCCATAGCCGGGCAGGTCCACCAGGTACCAAGGGCGCGGCTGCGCGATCGAGAAGTAGTTGAGCAGTCGCGTCTTGCCGGGCGTGGCCGACACCTTGGCTAGGCCGCGGTGGCCCACCAGCCGGTTGAGCAGCGACGATTTGCCCACGTTGCTGCGGCCGAGCAGCGCCACCTCGGGCCGCCCGTCGGTGGGGCCCTGCTGCCACGTGGGCGCAGAGGTGACGAAGGCTGCATCGAGACTGGGCATGCTGCAAGCTATTCACTTCATCAATGGGTGGCCCAGAAGCAAAGCCCTAATCAAGACTAGCGCCTCATGCCAAAGGGCTCGACCGTGCTCTCATAGCGGTCTTTGAGCAGCTTCAGCTCGACGGCGAACTTATCGCAGTCCGTCGCCAGCTCGCGCGTCACGGTGAGGATGTCGTCCTTGAGCGCGAGTCGGCCCAGGTCGCCCAGCTCGGCGTCGTTGTATTTGTACTTGCGTTCGCTGAGCGCCACGGTGATGTTGCGCACGATTTCACGCACCGACTTGAGGTCTTCAAAGGGGTCATACTTCCGGCGGCGGTTGCTCACCAGGTCCACGCCCGCCACCATCACGCTGGCCGAGCTCACGGCGATCACGCGCGTCTGCTCATGCTGAATCGTGGCCGAAACCGCCGCTAGAATGGTGAACATCGACTTGGCTAAGATCCGATACAGTTCAGCGTTTGATCGGCGGTCGGCACGTCGGTTTACCACGCGATAGAAGCTAATCGCTTCGTCGCGCAGGGCCTCCAGTCGTTTGTATTCGTCTGAATAGCGGCGCAGCCGCTGCTGCCGCTGCGTGATCGTCACCTTGCGCACCACCACCACCGTGAAGGTCTCGGTCACGCTCTCGCGGCCGTCGCTCGCCTCGACGATCAGCTCATAATCGGCGCGATCTTTGTCGCGGTCGAGGGCGTCGGCTTTGCTCGTCCAGGTGACGATGCCCTCGCTGCGGTCGGTAATGACGGCTTGGCCTTTGAGATCGCTCAGGTTCTTGATCGTATAGCGAATGGCGTCGCCGTTGGGGTCATAGGCGCGGATGCGGATCGGCCGCGTCTCGTCTTCATACAGCTCGATGCGCCGGGGCAGGTCCCGCTCGAAGTAGGGCGGGCGAGGGGCGTTGTCCACCAGTGTCTTGAGCTCTAGCATCTGGCTCGTTGCGCCGTCGCTCAGCTTGAGCAGCAGCTTGAGTTCTTGGCCACGCGGGGCATTGCGTGGGTTCACATTCACGCGAAAGCTCGGATAGCTGCCGCTCACCGTCACCACGGCCCCTTGGGCGTTCGGCAGGGCCTCGAGGCGGGCCGCGCTGCCGCACACGCTCTTGACGTTCACTTCGACCGTCGTCGTCTGGTCGGGGTTGAGCAGCACGAGTTCCGGATAGCTGGCCGAGAGTGGGGGCGTGCTGCGGCCGATGCGCAGCGCGGTCGTGCTCGTCGCCAGCAGCACCCCCGCATTGTAGAGCTTGAACTGCAGCGTCAGCGTCCGCCCAGCCTCAGTGCAGGGCACCGTGTAGCGAAAGCGGCCCGTGGTCGAGTCCAGCGCCGAGGGGTCGAGGTTGCCCACGCCCACCAGCGCCACCGCGAAGCGCAGCTGCTCATAGCGCGTGCCGGCCACCGCCGTCTGCTGCAGGTTCTTCACCGACAGATCAAACTGCACCATCTCGCCCACCTCGGCGCTCACTTGATTGGGTGACTCGAGATCAGGCGTTTGGGCGCGCAGGGCCCCGACGGTGAGGCAAACTGACAGCAGGCAGAGCAGGAATCGACGCATATTGGTCGCGAATTTCGGAACCGCGCGTGCCCGTGCGCCGTTGCGATGACAGATTCTTGCCAACCCCTTGCCCATCTCCATGCGAACCTTTCTCCTCTTGTTAGTTGCGGCAGTGCTGCTGAGCGCTCCAGCCCTGGGACAATCCTGTTGTGTTGATCCCTCGGCCACGAGCCAGGTCACGCGGTCCACCGAGGGCTTTGCCCAGATGGCGCGCCTGACGGCCGACCCCGCCTTCCGCATGGCCCACCGCGAAGACGCCCCCTTCGTGCTCGCCGACCCCAAGGGCAAGCCCGTGAGCTTTGCCACCACTGGCGCCGAGAGCAAGGCCTATTACGTGGCGGCTAAGGGCCGCTCTGAGCGGGCGCTCATCATCCTGCACGACTGGCGCGGGCTCACTGACGAGGCCCGCCAGCAGGCCGATGCCTACTCCGAGGCCCTCGGCGGCCGGGTGCACGTGCTCGCCATCGACCTCTACGACGGCAAGACCGGCACCACCCGCGAAGAGTGCAGCGCGCTCTTTCAAGCCCTCGCGCAGAACCGCACCCGCGGCGAGGCCATCGTGCTCGGCGCCCGCGACTGGCTCAACCGCGAGCTCAGCCCCAAGGCCCGCATCGCCACCCTGGGCTGGTGCATGGGCGGGTCGTGGAGCTTCACCGCCTCGGTCGCCCTCGGTCAGCAGGCCGCCGCCTGCGTCATCTACTACGGCCAGCCGAGCACCGACGCCGATGTGCTTAACAGCCTAGCAGCCCCAGTGCTCATGCACGTGCCCGAACTCGACAAATGGATCACGCCCCAGATGGGCAGCGAGTTCAAAGCCGCGATGGACAAAGCCGGCAAGTCAGCCGAGGTCATCAACTACCCCAATGCCGACCACGCCTTCGCCAACCCCACCGGCGGGCGCTTCGTCTCTGAGGCGGCGCAGCGCGCCGATGCGGCCTCTGTCGCGTTTTTGAAGAAGAATTTGGGTCTCTAACCCGCTCTGCATCTGAAATCACGCGGGCCCTCACCGAGGGCCCGCGTGCATTAAGACGCATGGCGCAGGCGCACGTAGATCAGCTCGTCGTGCACCTGCCCGTGCTTCACGAGGGCCTGCTTGAGCGTGGCCTCATAGGCGAAGCCCGCCCGCTCGAGCACGCGCACCGACGCCACATTCCACGGGAACACGCCCGCATAGAGCCGAATGATCTCCGTGCGCGCGAACACATAGTCCACTAGCTGATACAGCGCGGCGGTGGCGATGCCTTGGTTCCACGCCGCCGGCGTCAGCCAATAGCCGCACTCGGCCCCCAGGCGGTGGATGTCGTCCAGCGGCTCAAAGCCGATGCCGCCTACTGGCGCCCCGCCCACCTCGATGCAAAACACCGTGGGCCAGCCCCGCGTGCGCTCGCCGTCGTGGGCCTCGAGCCAGCCCAGCCACTCGATGGCGTCGTTGAGCGTATACGGCGACGGGAATCGGTCGCGGAGGCCGCGCCCGATCTCAGGATAGTCGGCGATGCGCGCTAGGCCCTCGGCGTCGCCCAGGCGCCAGGGCCGCAGGCGCGCGGCCACTCCACGGGCGGTGCTAAAGGGCAGCTCGACGAAGGGGCGCGGCATGTGAATCGAATGCGTGGAGTGATTTAGCGCTGCAGCAAAAAGCTGCGTGTGTCGCGGGCGGTGCGGGAGGGGTCTTCTTCCATCGGCACGTGGCCTAGGTCAGGATAGACGACCGTTCGGGCCTGGAGCAGCGCCGCCTGATAGCGCTCGGCATTCACCACCGGAATCCACCGATCCTCTGCCCCCCACACGATCAGCACCCGCGCGCGAATGGCGCTCAGGTCAGCCCCGGCGCGGTCCATGCGTGGGGCCTGCTTCACCCGTTGCAAGATGCCTTGGCGGTTGCCGGCGCGCGTGAGCAGGTCATAGTAGCGGTCGACCAGCTCGGGCGTCACCAGCGAGTCGTGATGATAAACCTCGCGCAGGCCCCAGCCCACCAAAAAGCGCGGCGTGAACGTGGGCAGCAGATCGCCCAGCACGGGCACGCGCAGCAGGCCCAGCACGCCGCTGCTGCCCCCGCGCCGGGCCTCTTTGAGCACCGCCGAACCTCGGCTGCCCCCCGGCGCCCCAGCCGCGTCGATCAAGACCAGGCGCCGCACGCGCTCTGGCCGATGGGCCGCATAGGCCGCGGCCAGGGCGCCCCCCATCGAGTTGCCCGCCACATACACACTGTCGAGGCCCAGCTGGCCCAGCAGCGTGTCGAGCACAGCCAGGTGCAGTGCGGTCGAATAGCCGCCCTGCGGCGGCGGGCCCGTCAGGCCATAGCCCGGCAGGTCGAGCCGCAGCACGCGCAGCGAGTCGCCCAGCGCCGCCGCCCAGCCGTCCCACGTGTGCAGCGAACTCGCAAAGCCGTGCAGGCACAGCAGGGTAGGGGCCCCCGCGCGGCCCGTCAGCCGATAGTGCACGTCCATGCCCGCGATGCGCGCGAAGCGCGAGTCGGCATTTGCATAGCGCTCCAGCAGTGCCGCGCTCGGCTGGTCGGGCGTGTAAAAAAGTGCCCCCACCAGCACCAGCAGGCCCACCACGGCGGCCAGGGTGTAAGCGAGGGCTCGCAGCAGGCGACGTAGAGTCAGCATGGGGCTTAGGCGCTCGTGGGGGTGCTCACACTGGCGTCGAGGAACTCAAACGCCCGCCGCAAGTGTGGAATCACGATCGTGCCCCCCACCACCGTCGCCACCTCGAAGGTCTCGACCAGTTCGGCCTCGCTGGCCCCAGCCTTGAGCGCCTCGCCGATGTGGTAGCGCACGCAGTCGTCGCAGCGCAGCACCAGCGAGGTGGCCAGGCCCAGCAGCTCTTTGGTCTTGGCGTCGAGCGCGCCCGGCTCATACGCCTGCGCATCGACCGAATAGATGCGCTTGATCACGCGCGAGTCACTGGCAAGGATGCGCTCGTTCATCCGCGCACGATAGGCGTTGAACTCAGCGACGAGGGGGTGGGCCATGGGCAGCAGGGGATAAACGGCAGATGTTCGTTCGCAAAGAACGCACGCTGCCCCGATGTCTCGCCGAGGCGGCGTGCGCTTTGACGCCTACTTTTGCTCTGATGCGCACCTATTCTGCTATCTGGCTGCTCGCGGCTCTTCTGGCGGGCGGTTTCGCGGCGGCTCAAGCTCCAGCCCCCACGCCGACACCGAGCCCTAGCCCCTCATCCAACCCCCTGCTGCGCGGTCGGCAGCAGCCCAGCGCGCTGCCCATCCCCCCGATGCCGGCGGGCGGCAGTGGCCCCACGAGCACCGAGGCACCGGGCCTAGCGCCCCAGCGTGTCTTCCCCATGCCGCTGAACCTCAAAGAGATCTACACCCGCATCAAGGCCAAGCCCGACTGGCTCAGCACCGATACGCTCTATGGCGCTTCTGTGTTCGAGGTTTCTGTCGCCGCCGATGGCCGTCTGCAGTCCTTGCGTGTGGTGCGCTACAAAAGTTTCGAGCTCACCGAAGCCTTCCGCGAGGCGCTAGTGGAACTGCGCTGCGCCCCCGAGACGCTGGCTGAGCGGCCCCAAGAGGGGCGCACCTTTGTGGCCCTGGTCTGGCCGCCCCCGCAGCCCCAGCCCGCCTCAGCAGCCGATAGCCTGCCACCCGAGCTCGAGGCCTACCCGATCAACCTCGATCAGCTCCGCGCCATGGTTGGCTATCCGCTGCGCGCCCGGGCCGAGCGTCTGCAGGGCCGCGTGGTCATGCGGGTGCTGGTGAACGAATACGGCCTCTACGTCCGCCACAGCGTGCTCCAGTCGCCTAGCCCCATCCTGACCGAGGCGGTCGAGGGCTGGATCTACCACCTGCGCTTCATCCCCGCTTTTCGGGGGCGCAAGCCCGTGCGCACCTGGCTGACGGTGCCCTTTGACTTCAAGCCGGTCTGAGTCGAGGGCGCATCGCTGGTTTTCTTAAAGCAGGTGCACCTAGCGGTAACCCTGCTGCTACTGCGGCATAACCTCAGGCTAATGCTTGCTATCTACGTTTGCTTGTTATGCAGGCAAACTTGTTTTCTGCCTTTAGCCCCTGGTTTTCAGGACGTTTAACTTACATGTTGGTGTTGGCCGCTGCTGCTCTGGCCTTCCCTTGTTCGGCTCAGGGCACCAGCCCCTCACCGGTCTGGCTCAGCGACCCGACGCTCGTCACCGTCACTACGCTGCCCAAGGTGCAGAACCTGCCCGAGGTGAACAGCGCCGTCGCCGCACCACCCAAAGCTACCGGCACCGCCAGCTTTTGGGTGCTCGTCAGCGAGCAGGGCACCCCGGTCGAGCACGTGCTGATCGGTCATACCGGCACCGTGCCCGTCGAGACCTTTGCCGCCCAGGTGGCCCAGCTCCGCTTCGAGCCCGCCCGGCGCGGTGGCCAGGCAGCGACGGCGCGCACGGCGGTGTGCCTCACCTGGCCCGCCCCCTCGGGCGAGACCTCTGAGCCCGCGCTCGACGACGAGATCGCCTACGACCAGCCCGCTCAGGCCCTTAACCACGCCGACCTCCTGCGCAAGATCGGCTACCCCGCCGCCGCGCGAGCGGCCGGCCAGCGCGGGCGCGTCATCTTGCGTGTGCTGGTGGACGAACACGGCCGCTACGCCAACCATGTGCTCAAGCGCACGGCCGGTCGCCTGCTGCTCGAGGCCGTCGAGCGCGAGATCATGCAGCTCAGCTTCAGCCCGGCCATCCTCAAGGGGCAGGCCGTCAAGAGCTGGGTGGACGTCGCCTTCGACTTCGGCGTCAGCCCCTGAGGGCGCGGGCTGTAGCTTTGGGCATGGGCTGCGTTCCGTTTCAGCGCTGGCTGGTGCCCGAGGCCTCGGCCGAATCGGGTGACGCGCGGACCACAAGCTCTGGCCTCGAGCTCACCGACGATCTCTCGCTCGCTGATGTGACGCAGCTCAGCGCTTGGCTCGAGGCGCAGCCCGACGCCGAGCGCGCTCAGCTCGACCTCAGCGCCGCCGATGTGCCCGATGGGGTGGTGATGGCCGCCCTCACGCGCGCCCTCGCGCGCAGGCTCGACACTGGCGGCGCCTTGCACCTCGAAGGCCCGCCCCAGCTCGTGCTGCACAACCTCTACCGCATCGGCCGCTACCCCCATATCTTGCTCTCAGTATCTAACGAACGTTACGATGAGGCATACGGGTAAGCTTTGGGTAATTACTACTGCGTTTTTGGTGTTCTGCACAACTGAGTCGAGACTCTACGCCCAGGCACCTCGCGTAGCGACTCGCCTCGACAGCCTGGATCTGCCATTCGGCACTACAGTACAAAGTTATTTCATTCTTGGCTCGAAGCATTTCGCAAGAGAGTTCAGTCCTAAAAATTGTGTTTACTCCGCTAGAGTTTTAATAGATACACTCGGTTGTATTGTTTCGATAGATGAGGAAACTACCTGCAAAGGAGTACAAAAAAAGTATAAATTTAAAACTTTAGATCGCGCCTCATCGATGCCTCCTCGCGCTGGGGGTTTGCCAACATTTGTTTATCTAAATATGTCTGTTGTATATGATTTCAAAGGATCAGCTATTTATGCTGTGCCCATGAGGCAAGCATTTGCCCCATTCAGTCCTCCTCAATTCAATAATGCGAATGACTCGAATAAATTAACTAGATTACCTACCGATTTGATGTATCTTATTCAAAGAGGAAAAAATTACAAATCGAGAGAGAGTTCGTTTATAATAGATTTTAAACTTTGGCTTAAAGTAGATACCGAGGGAAAGATAATAGACAGCTACCTTGATGGGAAGCACGATAAGAAGTTTTTACTCTTTTTTAGAGAAGAAGTCCTCTCTAAACTAGTAGCTGAGCCAGCAAGTTTTTTAAACAATAAGCTAGAATGTTGGACTCCTTATCTAATTCAGTATAGGGTGCTAGGTGGTAGTAGATATTAGAGAGCGTCCCAGGAATAGGAATGGCTTGCCTAAGGTGGCAAATCCAATGTGGAGAGCTCTAGACCCCTGCCTATCTTTACATTCCCAATCAGGTAGCAGACTCCCCCCTTGTTCTTAAGGGAGTATTTTCTCCGCTACTGACCACCGAAAACCGAGTGTGACCCTTCCCTTGCGAGGCTCCGCTGCTGCACACCCACAAACGCAATTCTGTACCTAGCGCTTGCCACAATGCGACAGCATCCCACCGCATTGAGGCCCCTCACGGCCGCAATCAGACACCACAACTTGCAGCGGCCTGTTCACGAAAGCACTTTTGACCCCAGAGGCGCTACCCAGCGCTCAGGTGGTCAGGTCCGTAATCCACTACCGCTCCGACAGGGGTTGGTCTTCCAGAACTGACAACTCTGGAATCACGGGCTTTGCTCGGCCGAGCTTAGACTGCTTTCCCA
>VYMD01000358.1_pt1 | contig 11681 bp, 14 predicted proteins | sample 5115311 | NCBI WGS metagenome assembly VYMD01 (sample SAMN12291779, study PRJNA351875) | freshwater metagenome | isolation source: freshwater lake | place: USA: Michigan, Wintergreen Lake | collected 2013-08-08
CCGCCAGGATCCCCATGATCTGGCTCTCACTGAACTTCGACTTCCTCATTGCCTCTCCCGGCCTTTGTGGAAGTCTCCGATTTCAACCTGTCCTCAGCAAGGGTGAGCTTACGATACCACTTCGCCTCTGCGCGCGCAGTGGCGGGCGTTCATGCTGTACAAGACGTCCGTGAGGCCCGGTCTTCTCCGTCGAACTGAGCGGGGCGTGTGGCGGGTTGCGCCGATTCCGCTGAATTCGCCTGAACGCAGACGGTGGTGGATGAACCTGGATGGGAAGGAGGTGCCGAGCGCGCACTTTGCATGGAATCACGTCTCCTCGTACCTGGGTTGGTTAGCGCTTCAGCCGGAGCGGGGCGGCAAAGGGATGCATAAAGACGAAGCGGAGACGCTCGCTTGGCTTGTCGTTCCGGACTACATAGAGGAGTTCATCCGGTGGCGGCAGCAGCGTGCCGGTGGAGTGACAAACGGGAGTCTGCTCACGTTCATCGCACAGCTTGCCAGTCTCGTTCGGCCAACCTACGGCTACTTGACGCAACACGGCTGCCTGCAGGACACCTTGCCCTCGACCTTCCGGGAGCGCTCGTGGCAGGCAATGTGTGCAGAACAGTTCGAACTGCTCGAAGCGCTTCAGGCCCATCTGGCCAAGGAGCGGGCGGTCGGAAGGGACCCATTTGAGCCCATGAAGGACGTGCTTCAGCAGCGGCAACCCATGGAGGCGCTGGCGGACATGATTGCTCGGTTGCGAGCCGACCGACCGGTTCAGGGTGGAAGAGCGGAGGCAATCTGGTCACGCGATTTGGTACTGCTGAAGATACTGATTTGCGTGCCCCTTCGACGAAAGAACTTGGCGCAGCTCACGTGGAGGCCGGACAACACCGGGCAGCTTTATCAACGAGCTGACCGGACTTGGTGGGTGCGCATCGAGAGCCGGCTCTTCAAGAACGCCTCGGGTGCGGCTGGCTCGAATGTCTTCGACACCCCGGTGCACGAGTCCGTCTGGGCAGACCTTGAGCGGTACCTAGTTCACTTCCGTCCACGGCTGATGCGCGAGCCGACTGACTTGCTGCTGCTCAGCGCATGCTCGCGGTCACGGGGGCCGCATCAGCCGTGGAAAGAATTGTCTTATCGCGTCTTTGACCTCACTGAACGGTACCTCCTGGGATGTTCCGGGGTTTCCGCCCATGCCTTCAGGCACCTTGTTGCGACATCCGTCCTCAAGGCTACGGGTAACGACTTCAAGACTGCCGCAGCGCTCCTTAACGACAGGATGTCAACCGTCGAAAAGCACTATGCCCACATCACGTCCGGAGATGCTGCGATGAAGATGGCGGAGGCGCTCAAGGGGCCGATGAGTCGACTCTGAGAGGTCGATGATGAAGCAGGCCCTCCGGTGTCGTGCACGGTATGGTTCGCCGGCAAGGCTAGACCGCGCTGACCCCCGCAAACGGCCGGGCGAACGGCAAGTGGCCAAGGCGGCGGCAACCGCGGAAAGTACTTGCCCCGCGGATACTCCGTGGCACCGAGTTCCGGCTCTTGCGCAGGCATGCGATAGGCCTGCACACCGTCCATGATTGCGTCGACTCTGCGCTGGGGAATACGAGCAACAACGACTGCGAGGCTCCAGCGATGCTGCTGGATGACCAGATGTCGACGGTTGAGAATCTCCACGGTCGTGTCACGTGGTGATGTGCGGCTACGAGGACGACGTATGCGCTGAAGGAGTTGCTGGAAAAGCTGTAACGGCGCGGGCCTCGGCACGGCACCAAAGAGAAACCCCCCACATGACACACCGCGCTTGCGCCGGGGACAGGGGTGGGGGGCGTACTGCGTACAAGTGTACCAGCCACGTTCTCAGAAGTGACCGAGTTAAGTTCGTCATGACGTGCAACTGGGCATGCTAGATGACCGTCGTCGCATGGGTGGCGCATCTTGATGTGACTCCCCATATTGCAGGGGCGCCTCCTGCCGACCAGAAGCACGACTCGCCCGTCCAGTAGATGGAATGGAAGGACCTCGAGCGGTACCTGAAGGACTTCCGGCCGATGCTGATGACCCGCCCGACGGAGTACGTGTTCCTGCCTTCGCCGAAGGGCGAGTCGCAGTCCCCTCGGCCTCGGAAAGAGTTGGCAGAGCGCGTCTTTGGCAACACGAAGCGCTACCTGTGGCGCTTTCCGGGCATGGGCCTGCGCGCGTTACGGCGCTCGGTCGCGACCGCGCTGCTCAAAGCCAGCGGCAACAACGTCAATGCAGCCGCGATGCTCCTGAACGACTGGATGTCCGCGGTCGGGAAGTACTAAGGCTGCGTGACCCACGAGGGACGCGGCCGCGAAGATGGCAGAGGCTCTGAAGGAGTCTCTGGAACGGATGTAGGGCCATCTACCGCTGCAGAGCGGCCTTCCTGAATGCCGAGCAGTAGTACTCGTTCATTGCAGCGGGCGCCCCCAAGCCGGAACTGACGAGGCGTCCCTGTTGAAAGAAGAAGTAGGTCTCCTTCGCTCCGGTATACCCACCGAATCGGTTTCGGGCATTGACCCATGCGCAAACACCGTATCCAACGCTTGCCTTCTCGGGTCCGCGTGCTGCCACAGGTGCCATGTCGTATCGGACGCGCCGGCTGTCCGGGTCGATGAGCGAGATTGCGAGATGAGCGTCGATTTCGGCTTGCCAACGAGTTGGAAACGGCCCGACGTCCCTCACTGGAGGCTCTTCGACGGAGGCACAGCCGACAAGGAGGGCAGCTGCTGCGAGGGGGAAAAGTTGTGGGAGCTTCATCGGATAGCGGCGCGAGTTGCAAGGCACCAGCCCAGTCTCGATTCGGGCTGGGGAGGGGAGATTGACGGCGTGTAGCGGCACGCTTTATCCGCCGTATGCGAAGCGTATAAGCCGCTGTTGCTTGACTCCCTCACCGCAACCCAAGGTGTCGGAGCAGGTCTTGAATAAGTCAGCAGAGCAGTCGGCACTAGGCAGATACGCGCCGCTGTCGTTCGTGGTCGGCCACGCCTCTGGCGTCTTGCCGACGCGCTCGACCCTGCTCGAGCAGAAGAAGGCGCTCCGAATGGGCCGAGAGGCGGCTGCGCAGGAGTCCCGCCAGGAGCGGCAAGACACGCCCGAGCGCCGGCGCCTCTTCCGCGTCGTCCAGGACTCGCTGCTCGAAGAAGAACGTATCGAGCAGGAGCTGGATACCAAGTTCATCCCTCAACACGGGAGCGGTCAGCTCATCAGCCCCCGGGCCTTCTTCGTGTCCCCGCTCTTCCGGGTCTCGTCGCGCAGCACGGCCCGCTCGGACTCGGTGACCCTCGAGATGAAGAGCGAACGCCAGGGCTTGGTGCTGAAGTACATCGGCCCAGAACTCCGACAATCGGATGGCCTGGTGTTCATGGCGCTGCTGAACCTGACCCGAGACGCCCAAGCGGGCTGCACCGTCCACTTCTCGGCGGAGGAGATGTGTCGGGCGGTCTTCCAGCGCTATGACGGCAAGTCGCGCGTGCTGCTGAAGGACCACATAGTCCGTCTGCAGCGAGGGCTAGTGCAGTTCGCCGACGTCAGTGTGCAGCTCTGCCAACGCTTCCACTTCCCCAGCCGCGGCCAGTGGAGCGTCGCCCTGGACGCCGACATCGTGACGCTATTCAAGACGTCGATGAACGTCTGGGTGGACTTCCAGCGCCGGCGAGTCGTTCCGGAAGGGCTGTCCTCTTGGCTCTACGGATTCATCGAGAGCCAAAGCCGACTGATTCCAATGCCGCTGCCCACGCTGCAGGGACTCTGCGGCTCAGACGCTGAGCCCGAGTCCTTTGCCCGGATGCTGCGCCGGTCGCTGAACGACCTTGTCGAACTGCAGGTCATCGACGAGGGCTGGACGATTCGCCAAGGCTTCGTTCGGTGGCGAAAGACCAGGCCCACCGGAACCATAACGAGCACCGGCTCGGCGACCACCGCTGCGGGGGAGCCTGCCGCGCGGATGGCCGCCGACGTCATCGACGTCTGAACGGAGGGGGGCGGGCAGCCCTCTGCGCCGGCACCATCTGCCTGCGCGAAGCCACCCCTGGCGACTACTGGCCGAGGTGGAAGGCGACCTATTCATGTGCTTAAAGTCCGCGCCTCGGTCCGTCGAGCAGGGCGGCGCTGCCCTCGCGCGGCGACTGTGCGACCGCGAGCGGTCCGACGACGTCCAGAAGGCAACCCGCAGTGTTTGGCATCGGTCCGCTTTGAGGGCGCGGAACGTCATGTACTTTGAGTCCGGGCGCATGTGCTTAGAGTCCGTTTGGGTCGTTCAAGCGCCCTCGGCCATGTGCTTTGAGTCCGCCGACATGTGCTTAGAGTCCGCTCTGGCGGTCTTAGAGTCCGCGCAATCGCCCGGAAAGCCAGTAACGACGCGGGTTTGCAGGCGCCCGTCTACTTACTATCCTTCGTGTGCGAATCCGGGCGGCTGCCCTTGGATGAGTCGGGTGCCACTACCTCGCCGCCCCGCCGAAGGCTCCTAAGGCCGGACTCCTTGCCGTCTCCGGCGGGGTGGAGGCAACCGCGTCGGGAAGGGCAGCGCTAATGTCCTGCAAGGCCCTTGCGGGCCTGTGCGTCTGCTGGGCGGTTGGCGCTGTCGGTAGGGCGCACAGTCGACGCTCGAGACCGAACTGGTTCAGCGCTACCCAGGGCGTATGCATCGACATGCCAAAGCTCTCGGTTCTTGCATGCGCGATGGCGGCCTGCCGTTCCCGCACGAGCTGTCGAGAGTTCAGGTTCGCCGCGTTGCCTCGGCTTCCCGGCCTTACCGCCTCAATGGCCCGCAACGAGCCCGACGAGGAAGCGAGGCCTTCGGTGGAGCCGGAGTGGCGGTTGGCTTTGGCAATGGCGGATGCTTGAACCCTGCTGTCCCGCCACTGGTCTTCTTGCCCGAGGCACACTTGCTCCTAGTGTTCCCTCATTGTCGCGTTGGCCACCTAGACTACCCCTGAGCTTCGCATGAGCCGCATGCACGACCCGCCGCACCCGGGCTTGACCCTGCGCGATGACATCCTGCCTGCCTTGAACCTGCCAGTGGTCGAGGCAGCCGCCCAGTTGCGCGTATCCCGTACGACTCTCTCAAGGATTCTCAACGGACGCGCATCCATCAGTCCGACCATGGCACTGCGCATAGAGCGGTGGCTGGGCAGAGGCCATGGAGGGGCGGCGGAGGTGTGGCTGGCCCAGCAGGCTGCCTATGACCTCTGGCAAGCCAGAGTGGCCGCCAAGGCGTCCAGCGCGCTATCGAGCGTCAAGCCGCTGAACCTTCGAGCAGTGTGAGCCGCGGTAGGTGTGGCGGTCTAGCCTGCAGCGCGGTTGCAGACCCGGGGCTGGGGCAAGAGGTCCTGGTGGGCGCGCGTTGCCGGGCTCGCGTCCCAGCGGGCGCGTAGCACAACGCACTTACGCGACCGGCGGCGCGGGCGTCGCACACGTCAGAACTCGTTCTCTGTCGAATCGTCTGCTCAATAGGCCGCTACTGCCGGATTTATGCGGCACATCTCGTCGAACGACGACCTCCAGAGACCCGGCACAACGGGCTCGCCCCCTGAGCCTGGGGCGTGTGAGAATCGCCGGCCATGAAACCCGATGGAACCCTGCTCCGAGAGTTCATCCCTACCCTCGAAGGGAGACGACGCTTCGTGGAGGTCGACGCGTTGACTCCGGACTCGCGCGCGTTCGTCGATGGGCACTACGACAAGGCGTCGTCCTCGCTGCTCCAAGCCGAACGGATGAGCGCGTCCGCATCTGCGGCGGTCGTTCCGCTCTGTTACCAGGTCGTTCTCAGCGCGGCGCTGCTTGCGCTTCGACGGGAAGGCATCGCGGTGGAGCCTCATCGCGGCCATGCCGACGCTGACACCATTCGGGCGGGAGGCCAGCTACTCGAGTTCGACGACTTGGACAGCGCTTCTCTTGAGCAACTGCTGAAGGGCTACGCTCGAGGCTTCGAGAACGGGCCAGCGCCCACCGACGATGATGCCGAGTCGGCGCTGAGGCTCGCGCGGCTCACGGTCCGAAGACTTTCGCACAAGCAGTCCAACGCGGCGGGTTGAGAAGCCCAATCTGAGGCGACCGCCGTTCGGAGTGGCGGGCCCGCTAGTGCAGTGCAGCAGGCGGGCTTGGCGACTGAGCGCCGCCGGCGGCTGCGAGTTCTGCCGTGGTGACCAGCGCCAGCTGGTCGTGCTCTTCGACAACCACCAGCCCAAGCCCGGCATCTCGGTCGTGCCAGTAGCACGAGAGCCTGCGTCCGCTCTCCGGGTCCTCATTCATCCGCAGCACCTCCTCCAAGACCTCGCCCCAGTCCCCCGACAAGTGCCGGGCAAACAGGTCAGCAGCGTCCCACTCGAGTTCATGGAGCAGAGCCGACGCATCTGCAGAAACTAGAAAAGCATCCGGAAGAGGGTTGGCCATTTGTGGTCAGCTCTCGGAGAGTGGTGGTGGTTCAGCGATACGGTCGGGCACCCGCTTCCGATGCGTCAAGGCCTACTCCCGACGGGCGTAGCACGCCGGGGAACGCTCTCTAGCCCAGTCGGGTGATACCGTGGATTTGAGCTCCGTACAGGGAAGTGCCTTCGTTGTGCTTCAATCTTGGGCATATTCGCCCGGAGACGGGGGGCTGCCCTCAGCGAAAATACCTTCGGGCCCGCTTCTGCGCCTACGGAACCGCACTGGACCCCTGTGAACCAAGACCTCAAGAAGACCCTCTGGGCCGCAGCCGACAAGCTGCGCTCTTCCATGGACGCCGCCGAGTACAAGCACATCGTGCTTGGGCTCATCTTCTTAAAGTACATCTCGGACGCCTTCGACGAGCGGCGCGAGCAGCTCAAGGCTGCCTTCCTGGACCAGGGACATGACCTTTACCTGCCTGACGCTACCGACCACGCCGAGGCGCTGGAAGAACGCGACTACTACACGATGGCCAACGTGTTCTGGGTGCCGGCTCAGGCCCGCTGGGAGGCAATCCGGGCGCAGGCCAAGCAGCCCGACATCGGTGTTCGCATCGACGCCGCGCTTGAGGCCATCGAGGCCGACAACCCGCGGCTCAAGGGCATCCTCGACAAGCGGTTCGGCCGCACGCAGCTCGAACCCGGCAAGCTCGGCGAACTCGTCGACCTCGTCTCGACCATCGGCTTCGGCGATGGGCACCGCTCGAAGGACCTGCTCGGCGAGGTCTACGAGTACTTCCTCGGTCAGTTCGCGAGTGCCGAAGGCAAGAAGGGCGGCCAGTTCTACACGCCCGCGTCGGTCGTGAAGGTGCTGGTGGAGGTGCTCGCTCCGCACCAGGGCCGAGTCTACGACCCGTGCTGCGGCTCGGGCGGCATGTTTGTGCAGAGCGAGAAGTTCATCGAGGCGCACGGCGGCCGCGCGGATGACATCAGCATCTACGGGCAGGAAGCCAACCCCACCACGTGGCGGCTGGTGGCGATGAACCTTGCCATCCGAGGCTTCGCGGCCGACCTCGGCAACGAGCCGGCGGACACGTTCCATCGCGACCAGCACCCGGACCTGCGGGCCGACTACATCCTGGCGAATCCGCCGTTCAACATCAGCGATTGGGGCGGCGAGCGTCTGGCCGAGGACAAGCGCTGGGTCTACGGCGCACCGCCCGCCAACAATGCGAACTACGGTTGGCTGCAGCACATCCTTTACCACCTTAGCCCGCGGGGTCAGGCTGGCGTGGTCCTGGCCAACGGCAGCATGAGCTCGAATCAGAACAACGAAGGCGCCATCCGCCGCGCGATGGTCGAAGCCGACGTCGTCGATGTGATGGTGGCGCTGCCGCCGCAGCTGTTCTTCAACACGCAGATTCCGGCGTGCCTGTGGTTCTTGGCCAAGGACAAGAGCGGCGCGGCGGTACCCGGCGGCAAGAAAGGTCGCGACCGGCGCGGCGAGGTGCTGTTCATCGACGCACGCAAGCTTGGTCGCATGGCTACTCGCGTGAATCGCGTGTTCGACGACGCCGACGTGGCGCGCATCGCCGCCACCGTGCACTGCTGGCGCGCCGATGGCGAAGACGGCGCGGACGAGCCCTATGCCGACGTGCCCGGCTTCTGCCGTGCGGTGAAGCTGGCTGAGATTGCCGAGCACGGCCATGTGCTGACGCCGGGGCGGTACGTCGGCGCCGAGGAAGCGGACGATGACGACGAGGGGTTCAACGAGAAGATGGAGCGGCTAACCGCGCAGCTCGCTGAGCAGATGGCGAAGGGGGTGGAACTGGACGCGGTGATTCGGGAGAAGCTGGGGGGGCTGGGGTATGCAGTCTGAGTGGCCTGCCCAAGAAGTCGAGCTCAGCAAATGCTGCCTCTCCATCGAGGACGGGGATTGGATTGAGACAAAGGACCAAGGCGACGGTGGCTATCGCCTCCTGCAAATATCGAACATTGGATTGGGGGAGTTTCGGGAGACGAGCAACTACAGGTGGGTGACCCCTGAAACGTTCGCCCGCTTGCGTTGCAATGCGATTCGCGTAGGTGACGTGCTTGTTGCCCGCATGCCGGAGCCAACTGGCCGATGCTGGTATGTGGACAAGCTGCCGTGGCCCGCCGTCACTGCAGTGGACGTTGCAATCGTGCGCACAGACCCCAAGCTGCTAGACCCGCTCTACTGCTCGTACTTCCTCAACTCACCCGAAACATTAGCGGCTGTGGCCGCATTAACTGTTGGTACCACGAGGACGCGTATCAAGCGGTCTGACCTGGGGTCCTTAAAGTTACGGCTTCCTCCCTTGACGGAGCAGAAGCGCATCACCGCAACACTGCGGTCGCTCGACGACCGCATCGACCTCCTGCGCCAAACCAACGCTACCCTCGAATCCATCGCCCAAGCTCTATTCAAGAGCTGGTTCATCGACTTCGACCCGGTGCGCGCCAAAGCCGAGGGCCGCGAGCCTGAAGGCATGGACGCCGCCACGGCGGCGCTGTTCCCATCTGAGTTCGAAGAATCGGAACTGGGATTGATTCCAAAGGGATGGACGGCGTCTAGCCTCGGGGCACTGTGCAAGGCGGCCGGCGGCTGGATACAGACAGGCCCATTCGGCAGTCAACTGCACGCTAGCGATTACCTCGATGCAGGCATCCCTGTTGTCATGCCGCAGGATATGAAAGGGCGCCGCGTTTCGGAAGACCGAATCGCTCGCATTTCCCAGGCTAATGCGGACCGCCTTTCAAAGCACAAGCTCGAAATCGGTGACATTGTGTTTAGCCGGCGTGGCGATGTCGGCAGGCATGCGACGGTGTCGGAGCGAGAAGAAGGCTGGCTTTGTGGCACAGGCTGCTTGCTGGTCCGTCCTGGGCCGCAAACCCAGTCACCCGCCTTCTTGTCTCAGGCATTGGCATACCCGGTGTCCGTCGAGTGGCTACAGCGACACGCAGTCGGTGCAACCATGCCGAACCTGAACACTGGCATCTTGGAAGCATTGCCGCTCCTCAATCCTGCTCCAAGAGTGCTTGAGCGCTTCGAGGAGTTGGTGGGTCCTTTCGAGAGGCGAATCACACTGAACGATGCGCACGTAAAGACATTGGGGAAAGTTCGAGACGCGGTGCTTCCTCGTCTCATCGCCGGAACGCTGACGGTGCCGATTTCCGAAGTCCATGCTGAGACGACGCCGGCATGACCCCCGAGCTTTCGCTAGCGTTTGCCCTGCAGTCGAGCCCTGGCGTATACGCGCTACTCTTGGGTTCTGGCGTTTCGCGAGCGGCGCGGATTCCGACAGGCTGGGAAGTGGTTCTTGATTTGGTCCGCAAGCTGGCATGCGCTCAGGGCGCTAACTGCGAGCCCGACCCTGCGGCTTGGTACCAGGGGACGTACGGAGCTCAGCCAGGATATTCGAAACTGCTGGACGCCTTAGCCAAGACGCCGAGTGAGCGACAGCAGATTCTTCGAGCATATTTTGAGCCCTCAGACGACGAGCGGAAGGAAGGTGCGAAGGCGCCGACAAAGGCTCACCGCGCAATTGCAAACCTGATGGCGAGCGGACAGATTCGCGTTGTATTGACTACCAACTTCGACCGCTTGATGGAGCGAGCGCTGGAGGATGTCGGTGTGGCGCCCACTGTAATCAGCACACCCGACCAGATAGAGGGAGCTGTGCCGCTCGCACACATCAAGTGTTGCGTCGTGAAGATGCATGGCGACTATCTCGACACTCGCATCCTGAACACGCCGGACGAGCTCGCGGCGTATGAAGGCCGGCTGGACCGCTTTCTAGACCGCGTGTTCGACGAGTTCGGATTGATTGTTTGTGGCTGGTCGGCTGACTGGGATGACGCACTGCGAGCCGCAATTGAGCGAGCGCCGAGCCGCCGGTACACCACATTCCTCGCAGCGCGTGGAGAACTTGGCGAACGCGCTGCTGCGCTGCTAGCTAGGCGCGGAGGGCAACACATTTCCATCACCGACGCTGATACCTTCTTCGACAGCCTGGAGCAGAAGGTTCGAGCAATCGAGCAGTTCTCGCACCAGCATCCTGTTTCAGTCAAGGCAGCGGTCGCGGCCTGCAAGCGCTATCTTGCGGAGCCGGAATCGTCTCGCATCCGACTCGCTGACTTGGTTGCTGACGAGAGTCGACGGGTTAGCAATGAGCTGGCCTCAGGCCGCCTTGCCAGCACATCCGAGGGCGTGAACGCGGCTTCAGTTACCTCGCGCGTGCGGCAATACGAAGGGACCTGTCATACGCTCTCAGCCATTGCTTTCGAAATTGGGCGCTGGGGAGCAGTCCAGGCTGTCGCCCATTTGGCCGCGGCGCAGCGACGCATCTACAGCACGAAGGCTTCCGGAGGCTTATCCCTCTGGCTGGCCTATCAAGGGTATCCGGTCACTTTGTTGACCTACTCTGCCCTGCTGGGGGCGTCTCTTGACGAGCGTTGTGAGGTCATCGCACCTCTTCTGACCAACGAACTGGAAGCAGGGGGCCGCCAGCCTGTGTGTGCCGTAGATGTCGCGCCGCCATTCTGTTTGCTAAGCGATGACCCTCAGGGGTGGGGCCGACTGCTCGAAGGCAAAGACCGGCGGCATGCACCGTTGAATGACTGGCTGGCTGACCTTTTTTGGGACCGATTCGGCGCAGAGTTCGACTCGAAGACTGACTTCGAGCTTCGGTTCGACTGGGTTGAAGTTGTATTGGCCTTGGCGAATCACAAGCTGTGTCCGCCGGTATTCAATGCTGATTTTCATCCTCCGGGCTGTTATGGGTACCGAACCGCGAACCGTGAACGAGTCGTACAACGAATGAAGGGCAACGTGGAGTCGTTTGGGGCGCAATCGCCCTATGTCGTCTCCCGTCTGTTCGGGGATACGGCTTCAGAGGTACAGCAGGCCATTGCAACATTTGAGGCTTGGGCAGCCAAGCTGCGCGGGCATTGGCGGTAGAGGGGGAGATGGGAGCCATTACGGAGACCCACGTTGAGCACGCTGCCCTCAAGTGGATGGCTGACCTTGGTTGGTCGACTGCGCATGGTCCCGATGTTTCGCCGCCCGATGCTAAGACCCCCGGCACCGAGCGCGTCAGCTACCGCGATGTGGCCCTTGCCGAGCGTCTGCGCGCCGCCGTCGCGCAGCTCAACCCGCAGGTCCCGCCGTAAGCTCACCCTTGCTGAGGACAGGTTGAAATCGGAGACTTCCACAAAGGCCGGGAGAGGCAATGAGGAAGTCGAAGTTCAGTGAGAGCCAGATCATGGGGATCCTGGCGG
>VYMD01000359.1_pt1 | contig 11660 bp, 10 predicted proteins | sample 5115311 | NCBI WGS metagenome assembly VYMD01 (sample SAMN12291779, study PRJNA351875) | freshwater metagenome | isolation source: freshwater lake | place: USA: Michigan, Wintergreen Lake | collected 2013-08-08
TTGCTTTAACGAATCTTTGAATTATGCGTTATATGAAACAGCGGAACATGGTAAATTAATCCTTGCGGAAGGTCTTGCCGAATCCGTTACCCAAAAAACAGGTGTTTTACTTACAAAAATAAAATCATTAGAAACAAAAGATCTTGCGGCGATGACATTCCGGCATCCATTCCTTGATCAAGATTCGGTGCCGCTCTTTGGTCCGCATGTCACATTGGAAGCGGGAACAGGATGTGTACATACTGCTCCAGGTCACGGAACGGACGATTATCGTGTGGGAACTGCCGCGGGACTTCCCACCTATTCCCCCGTAGACGATTACGGTCGTTTTACTGACGAGTTTCCATTGATGCAAGGAGTCAAAATTTGGGACGCAAATCCCAAAATCGTAGAACTCCTTCGTGAAAAAAATGCACTCCTACATTTTTCCGAATTCCAACATTCTTATCCACATAGTTGGAGGAGCAAAAAACCACTTATCTTTCGGGCCACTCCACAATGGTTTTTTTCGATCGACCATGACGGTCTCCGCGAAAATTCATTGAAGGCAATAGATAAAGTGCAATGGATCCCCGAATGGGGAATTTCTCGAATCAGATCTATGGTTGAATCAAGACCTGACTGGTGTTTGTCCAGACAAAGGAATTGGGGTGTTCCCATACCATCTTTTACCTGCAAAGATTGTGGTAGCACTCACCTTACATCTGCTACGATTCAGTATTTTATCGACATCGTCAAAAAAGAAGGCATCGAAGTTTGGTATGAAAAAGATGCTGTAGATCTTTTACCACCTAATACTACCTGTGAGAAGTGCGGTTCAAACAATTTGAAACAGGACAAAGATATTTTGGATGTATGGTTTGATTCCGGTGTTTCGAGCTTTGCCGTCTTTGGCGATTCCATAGGTAAAGAACCAGCCGACCTTTATCTAGAAGGATCAGACCAACATCGAGGATGGTTTCAGTCTTCACTTTGGCCCTCGATGGCGATTCGTGGTGTGCCTCCATACAAATCGGTTCTGACACATGGTTATGTTTTGGATGAAAAGGGTCACGCGATGTCCAAATCTCTTGGCAACGTCATCAACCCCACAACCGATATCATCAACCAATATGGTGCTGACATTCTAAGACTTTGGGTTTCCACTCAGGACTTTCGTGACGATGTGAAGATAGGCAAAGACTCGATCAAAATCGTAGCGGAAACGTACCGCAAACTCAGAAATACATTTCGGTATTTACTCGGAAACACGAACAGAAACGCACTCAGTTTCTTTACCAAGGGTGATGAATTAGATCAAATTGATGCTTACTTTTTATCTCGCCTTTCTGTGTTATCTGAGGAAATCCAAAAACATTACGAGTTGTATCAATTCCACCAAGTTTATCAGAAGTTTTTACTTTTCTGCACGGTAGATCTTTCTCAGGACTACTTTGAAATCATCCGTGATCGTATGTATTGCGAACATCGAGATTCAAAAGTCAGAAAGTCAAGTGAGTATGCACTCGCAAAAATTCTGGAAACCCTTGCCATTCTCATTGCACCCATACTTTCGTTTACAGCAGAAGAAGTTTGGAAAGAATTTGGTTTCTCTGATTCTGTATTTTTCCATGACTTCCCTAATTTATCTCAAATGCGTAATGGAAGTCTGGAAGATAAGTTACAGATTGTATTTGAAACAAAAGAAGCTGTGCAAAAGGCATTGGAAGAAGCTCGAAAGTCTGGAAATATTGGAAAATCTTTGGAGGCAAAGGTTCACATGAAACTTGTCGATAAAAGTAAAAATGTTTTAGCTGATTTTTCTAATGAAGACCTAGAATTGTTTTTTGTTGTATCTCAAGTGGAAATTTCTGAATCCACAGTCGACCATGCCTTTTCTTCAGTTACAACGGATTTTTTCCAAATTCAGGTGTTAAAACCCGAAGAACACGAATGTCCTCGATGCTGGCGACACACAAGAGATGTAAAATCAGCAGGTCAACTTTGTAAACGTTGCGAGGATGCGATCAAATAATTCTGATTATGCGATTCAAGTTTACTTTTTAAATCGTTTTCTAAAAAATCTTCCCAGAATAATTTCTGCCTCTTTGAGTCTTACGATGACAGAGAGGCCGAAGAATAATAACATGGCAGGAAGGATCGAGATAACGAGCGATAAACGAGATAAATTTGCATGAGATATACTTTCAGATACATAAACTTTGAGTGTATCCTTGATCACATACTCTCCTAGCAATATCCAAACAGTCAGTCCCAAAAAAGGAATAATCATCACTGCAAGTCTTTTTGCAAGAGACCTCCATGGGATTCTTACATCATGGTTCTTTAGAAAAAACAAAAGAAGCACGGTGGTAGTCAAAGCAGAGGTTGCAGAAGACAACGCAATGGCTCCGTGTTTCAAAAAAACCATCAGCGACAAACTTAGCGCAATGCTTAATCCAAATGATACAAACTGTACTCGGAGTGGAGTCCGTGTATCCTGAAAAGCGTAATAGGATGATACCAGAACTTTATTCGAACTATAAAACGGTATTGCCAAAGAATAAAAAATCAATGGTACAAATGCAGTCTTTGTTGCAAGAGCATCCCACCTTCCGCCAAAGTATATGGCATCCAAAACTGTCTCACCCAAAATCGCAAGTCCAATCGATGCAGGTATGGTTAGAAAAAAAGCAAAGCTTAGAACATCTAAAATTTCTGTTGGTATTTTTTCTTTTTCTCCAGCACGCAAGTCGCGTAATAGTGATGGAAGGATCGTAGTAGCAAGAGCCACTCCTATAATTCCTGTAGGCAGTTGGACAAGGCGTTGGGAATAATCTAAACTCACAACAGCGCCAAGCCCTGGATTTGCATTTTGGATATAGTTTGCCAAAAAAATATCAACGAGTAAACCGATTTGATAAAAACTACCACCCAATGCGGCGGGTAACATGAGTTTGAAGATTTTTTTTATGGCAGGATGTTTGAAATTCAATCTGAAGATTGGTCCATAACCCAGTTTATAAACAAAGATCGCTTGCACAAAAAGTTGTAATACACCACCGATCACAATTCCGTATGCCAAAGTAAACACTCGTTCTTCGAGACCAGAAATCATAGGAAAAAATACGATAAAGACCACCAAATAGCTTACATTCAATATAATCGGTGATAATGACGGCACAAAGTATTTATGATGAGAATTGGAAATGGACATAAAAATAGATGAAAGACTCGCCGTCATAATCAAAAAAAAGAGCACCAGAGAAAGATTGACGACAAGCTGGCCGTATTCTTCACTTCCACCCACTAACGTTGGCAAAAATTGAGCCGCAAATAGCCAAAAACAAGCGACAAAGATAGACAGACATAAAAATAAAAAACTGAGGACTGTGCCAGCCATCACTCGAGCGGCTTCGACTCCCATGGCTTCATATTCGGAAAAAATAGGCATAAAGGATTGCGAGAGCGTACCTTCTGCGAGTAAATTCCGAAACATATTTGGAAGTCGGTAGGCGACACTAAATGCAGAGGCTACCATACCCGTTCCAAAACTAACAGCCATAAAATGATCACGTACCAGACCGAGAATTCTAGAAAGGAATGTATAAAAGGATAATGCGAGACTTCGTTTCGCGCTAGAAACCGAAGGCTCCTTACTTTTTTCTGTCACTTGTTCAATTTCTCAATAAAGCGGGTATTCCCATAGGCATTCACGTATACTTCTGTCTTACAATTTGGACATTGATGGCTTCCGACTCGAAGAACTCGAAGTCGAATGCCGCAAGCCTCGCAAGGAAAAATCTTTTCAAATGACGTTCCACTTTTTTTTGACTTAGATTGAATATAACTGGGCATTGAAACATTCAACTCTTCTAAGTTTGGTGGAGTTTTTTTACTTGCGGAAAACTTTTTTTCTAATTCTGAACTAAGTGTGGCTTTGATTTCATTTCTGAGATGAGAGAGTTTTTCTTCTAATAGTTTCTCCATCGCAGGAATCGGAAGGATCGGCTCTGCTTCCGCTTTGGTTTCAATGACTCTATGAGTTTCAGTCGCATGTAATTGCTCTAGACTGGAAACAGCAAGCGACGAAACATCCCCACCTTTTTTATCTGTTTTAGGGCTTCCCGTATAATAAAATTTTATACGATCCGTCGCCTGACGTGCAGATGATGCACTCACTGACTCAGCATCTTTTTTTATTTGAGCCTTTGTATTTTCGATCAAAGTGTGATAACTTGATCGGAGATAACTTTCGGCTTCAAGTAAGGATCTACAAATTGGCAATTTTTTATAGAGACCCAATAGTTGTAGAACATTTTCTACCTCTTCTGTTAAACCATAGAATGCAAAGGAAAAGCCAGATTCTGAGCTAAGACGATTTTGGATTTTAAGTAGTGTACTGATCCCATTTGATGTGATAAATTGTACAAAACTAAAATTAAATAAAAATCTTGTATAACCAGCTTCAATTTGGTTATTCAAATAAGATAATAAATCTTCTGAGCTCGTGCCATCTAAAGCACCTTTCAATTGGATTGAAAAAATTCTTTCGTCAGTTTCTGATGTTCTCATGTTTTTTTATCCTAAATAAATGGCGTCGATCACGCCTGCTTTCGGTTTTTCGACTGATTGAATTTCTGGAATGACATCGGCTGTTTGGACGGCGTCATCTACATTACCTTCTTTTACCTCTTCCATTCCTGAAACTTCTTCTACACTCGTAACTGTCCTCTTCTGAATCAGTGGAAGGCCCATATCTTTTTCTTCTGTCGTTTCGAATGAGGATAGATTCTTCGAACCTTCCCTTTTTGCTACATACTGAAACAAGAAGAATACCAACCATAAAACGATTGTAGATACAAAGGCAATTAAGCTATAATTGATAATCATCCAGTTAAGCAGAGCAAATTGGTTTTCAAAAAGTAAAACTAAGTTACCGCGGTCATAAACTACAAATACTGCGCCTAATACATCTAATTTGGTCTCGTGATAGACGGGTGCGTAAATGACAGCCTCTAACACACTGGCTTCGGGAAAAAATTTCACTATTTCATTGGCATAATTTGGCAAGGAAGGATTTGTTTTTTTAAGAGTGATGCCTGTCTCCAAATCTTCTTCTGGCCACTCCCATTTCCTCATACGCATCGCCTTACGAAAATATGTTTTCTTAGCTAGTTCCGTATCTGGTTTTCTTTTTTCGAAAGGGATACTTACTTCCTCTGCCTTTGAAGAAGAAAGAAGTAGTCCACTCGGATCATAAAAACGAATTTCTTTTAACATGAATTTTTCAGGATCTTTTTGTGTCTCTTCCACATAACGAGCGAAAGCGGTATTCATTTCCGCATATCCATTGGGATTAAGTCTTACTTCTGCCGCCTTAGCGATGGCTAATGTAAAGTCACGGGCTCTGTGATCAGAGAGTAACAATTCATGTTTTAAAGTTTGAGACGTGGACTCGTAAAAAGACCAAGCAACTGCGCTCAAGGCAACCGCTTCCAGCAGAAAGAATAAAAGTATAAAATAAATAGCTGATCTTAGGATAAACATAGAAAGGTCTCCTATGTAGATATTCGGCTAGAAATTGAGACTGGACCGATCTATTTTAGTGGATTTTACTAAGAAAAGAAACCATCCAAGTGAAAGAGGAAGGCTCCCAGAAACCTAAATTTTTCTTTTTCCCAATCCTTTACTTTCTGAAGACCATTCAGTGAAACAACGTTAGATGAGAGCCCCCCGCAAGGATTGATGTATTGAAAAGTTTGTAGCGAATTGATCCCATTGAGTGCAAATCCAAAGCTTGTAAAATAGGATTTTGCATAAATACCCATAGAAACTAGTTTTTTTGATGGTTCTTCGCTTAAATACAATCCTGGTGAATTGCGATTTTCTTCAACTTCTATGCCCCAAACTTCAAGTAAGGCATTTCGGATGGCAAAAGAGAGGAATGACAGATACTCGCCCAAGTTTTTGTTCCGCTTTTTTAAATCAAGATGAAGGTATCCAACGATTTGTCCCGGTTCATGGGCAGTGTAATCCCCTCCTCTTTGGAGAGAATAGAGTCCCACTCCCTTCGAGACGAGGGACTCCACTGGAAGTAATAGATTTTCAGCTTTCGCCCCAAGCCCCCCTGTCAAACATGGATCGTGTTCTAAAAAAATGATGGATTCCTTTCTTTGGAATCTGGCTTTTTCTTGGAAGGTTAAATACCGATCATATACTATAGGTGCCGTCATTGAAAAAGAAGGAAATAGTTTAGAATGGAGAAACTTTGCCATGCAATTTTATGGATCCTGGAAAAATCTCCTAACGGTCGAAGCCGACTTGATCTAGCAAAACTCCTATACTTTTCTGACGGAGTCCACTTTCAAAAACATGCAAGTATGATTACGGGAGGAGTCTACATCCATTTGGAAGATTCACCCTATCCCGTCAAACTGAACGAAGCACTCCTTTTTCTGCGTGAGAAGGGTTGCATCGAAGCATTTCCAGTGATCTCTCCGAAAGGTGTCCAAGGTTTTTCCCTCCAATTCAAAAAAGCCTTGGAAGGATTGGTCCTTTCCAAGGAAGAAAAACGTGTCATGATGAAAGTGGTGGAAATGTTTCGGGGAAGGGTTTTTGACGAAAGCAGGCACTATCCCAATTTATATGAAAATTATGTGGTCACTCCACTCTACGAAGCGATTCCGTTCGCTATCGATCGAATCAATACGAAAATCCATGTTTTGATGAAAAAAAGCCTTTTACAGCTGTCGGGAAAAATGTTTAGGGTTTTATTTGAGAGGTCTCCTGAATGATGATTACGATTTGCAAAGGAAAGATCCATCGGGCGACTGTCACGGAAGCCGAACTCCACTATGAAGGCAGTCTCACTGTAGACCAAGATTTGATGGATGGAGCGGGTATGAGGCCTTTCGAACAGGTCTCCGTGGTAAACGTCAATAACGGTGCTAGATTTGAAACCTACCTGATTGTAGGAAAAAGAGGCTCTGGAACCATTTGTTTGAATGGGGCCGCCGCAAGACTCGGTATGAAAGGTGACAAAGTCATCATCATCACCTATGGCCTCGTGGATGAAGATTCCATTCCCCCTCACTACCAACCCAAGATAGTTTTTGTGGACGAACACAATCATCCGAAAAAAGCCTAATCTTATCCTAATCTTTCTAGGGCAAACCTACGATACTTAATGTAGAATCAAATCGGAACTCGGAACATGAAAAAACTATACATACTTTCCTTCTTCAGCATTCTTGCGCTGGCTCTGGGAGCTCAAGACAACGGCACGACAGTTTCTTCAAATAGCGGTGCAACTTCAACACAGGGCTCAAAGGACATCCATGACCTTTATCCCCTTTCGATCTATGACACTCGCATTCGATTGAAAAACGTTTCTTTCATCAAAAGACATGCAGAAACGGGCCGAGGAGAATTCCTAGATGTACTCGTTGAAGTAGAATCTCGAGTGATGGATAACCAAGATTATGCGATCTATGTATTAGCGGCTCACGAAAGAAACGAAATCAACGAATCAGAAAGACGCCTTGTTCCGTATCCAGAATGGAGAAAGTTTGATCCGAAAAAAGAAGCAAAATCCCTCTTTTTTACAAATGTAATGCCTACGCCAGTATCCGCGAAAGAAGTGTGGGGCGAAGAAACTTACAAAAAGAAAATCGAAGCTGTAGAAAAACTTCACTGGCAAGGATTTGAAGCAGAGATTCCTGAACCTACGTTTACAGAAGTAGTGGATTATCTTTGCAAAAACCAAGCAAAAGCGTTACCTTTCACCTTATTCGGTGAAGGCGGTCCTACTCCAGACAAAATCGTAGTTCATAACTACATCGCTCAAACGCCAGAAGAAAAAAAGAAGCAGATACACGATACGCTACCAAAACATACGTATACTATCTACAATAACAAATATCAGGCGTCTATCACATCGCACCACTACACTCAATATCGTCCGAATTTTCTTTCCTTCAATAAAGTTGCGATTTTAATTTTTGATACAAAGAAACAAACGAACGGACTTCTCTTCCGTAAATTTTATGATATCAAAGATTTAAAAATGTCAAATTAATTACAAATTCTATCGGTTCCGATCAAAAGGCGAATCTTCATTCGCCTTTTTTTTTGTTTTAAAATATAGTTAACGCTGTAAGTTTGTAAGAAATCCTTTCATGAAACATATTTATTCTATTCCAGAGTTGAGACATTCAATTCCCGACAGTGCTTTTTGTCCTTCCGTACCTTTGAGCTTATTTTATTTTTTTTGGGATATTGCAATCATTGCAGTCTTGTATGCACTCGCATTTTACTTGAATTCAGTATGGTTTCTACCATTCTTCTGGTTTGCAACAGGCACTATGATGTGGGCCCTCTTTGTTGTTGGTCATGATTGTGGTCATGGATCTTTTTCTCACATAACGTGGCTTAATTTTCTAATTGGGCATCTTGCTCACACCCCTCTTCTTGTTCCTTTTCATGGATGGAAGGTATCACATAGAACCCACCACAATCATACGGGAGATATCGACAGAGATGAAAGTTGGCATCCGCTCACTGAGTCACAATATAAAGCTCTTTCCCTACCTGCCAAAATTGCTAGATTCAAATTGTTTTTGATTGTCTTTCCACTTTATCTCTTTGTTCGCTCTTCTGGCCGAGATGGTTCCCATTTTCACCCAAACAGTCAACTTTTTCCCCGAGGTGAAAAAAAGAATGCCTTAACGAGCACGATATGGATTTTCGGCTTCGTTTGTTTCCTTGCCTATCTGACTTACATCAATGGCATTTTATTTTTTATCACTTATTACTTTATTCCTTACTCTATTTTTGTGATCTGGCTCTCACTTGTAACGTTCTTACATCATACAGAGACGACTGTTCCTTGGTATCGAGGAAAGGATTGGAAGTATACAATCGGAGCACTTTCAACCGTAGATAGAAGCTATGGAATCTTTGAACCCATCCACCACAACATTGGCACACACGTAGTCCATCACCTCTTTCCGACGATTCCCCATTATAAATTGAAAGAAGCCAAAAAGAGTTTAAAGATTTTTTTGGGTGATGATTATCTTGAGTCTAAAGAGTCCATCTGGCGTGTTTTTTTTCGGAGTGCACGCGAATGTATATTTGTTCCAGATACAGGTGGAATGGTATTTTACAAAAAAGACAAAGGATAATACTACATGATCTATTTACCCGAACCCTCTCTCATCTTTTACATCCAAGTCCTATTTTATTTGAGCTTCGGTATCGTTGTATTTTATCTCGAATCTACTGGTAAATTTAATCTCCCCTATAGCAAGTTTGCCTCTTCAGAAGGTATCTCTCCTCGAATTGGAATGTTCATTATATATTTTATTCCCATTTTAGGTTATGCTTCTACAGTTCCCAACTGGAAGTTGCAATCCTCATACCAGATCATATTGTTCCTTATTTTTACATTTCATTTTGCAAAACGTTGTTTAGAAGTTTTATTCTTACATCAGTTTTCTGGAAAAATCGGCATTATTGGAGTGATTGTAATTACTTTAGCATATACAAATATAGGGCTCTTACTTGGTTCCAACCATGCTAAAATGATTTATCCGGAAATTATGTCCTTTTTGGATCCCATGTTTATGTTGGGCATGTTACTTTTTTCTATTGGACAGATTGGTAATTTTTACCATCACCTCATCCTCAAGAAACTTCGATCGACTCAACAAAGTAATGAATACACCATCCCCAAAGGTGCGTTATTCGATAAAGTGATCTGCCCACACTACTTTTTTGAACTCATTTCCTGGCTGGGTATTGCAGTTCTTTCCCATCATTGGGAGTCATATGTCATTTTTTTTCTCATGACTTGTTACTTATTTGGGCGTAGCACACGCACTTTATCTTGGTATCATTCTAAATTTAAAGATTTTCCAACAGATAAAAAGCGTATAATCCCCTATATTTATTGATAAAAATTACAATCATGTTTCATTTTATTGCACAATGCAAAAAAACTTAAGCCTCTTTTATAAAATTTATTTCGTTCTACTCTTTTTCTATTGACTATTGTAATAAATGGCGTATAAATGCTTGGTAAGTTTCGATTTACATCGATTCTTAATTTTTCACGGAGAAAAATATGACTAACAACTTCAAAAACTCTTTGGGTGTTTTAACTGCGTTCGCAGTAGCTGCTGCTATTGCTTGTTCTGGATCTGGATCTGGTGGACCTTCTATTCAGCCAGCTTCTTCTGGTTCAATCATGGACAACGTTAAATCAAACCAAAACTGCGGTTGGGGTATGACTGAGCAAGGTACTGCTGAAGCAGGTTGCGTATGGGGTAAAGACGGTGGTAAACCAGTTGGAACAAAAACTGGTCGCGCTTGCACAAACTCTATCCTTGGCCTAATCAGAAGCGGAGACATGTCTCTTGCAGCTGGTGCTAAAGCTGGTGGTATCACAAAAGTTACTTCTATTGATGCAGAAAGCAACACTCTACTTGGATCAGTTCTAGTAGAAACTTGCATTCTTGTTAACGGAACTTAATTCCACAACCAATCATGCTGTAGTTCCACTACAGCATGATCTTTTTATTCTCCCACTCCAACTCCAATCAAGCTGACAATCACATGACCTACTTTCGTTTTTCTTATATCCTTATCCTCCTATTCCTTGTTACCTGCACTGCCGATCGACGATTGAATGATCCCAAAGAGGCGCTCAAAAGTATGCAATGTGAAGGCATTGACTACTACGTAGATGAAATTTGCGAAAGCGAAAAGGCAATTTTGGATTGGGCGGCGGCTTATCCAAAGTATCGCAAACTTTCCGATCTCACTCGAGAAGTTTTACTCGAGATTCAGAACGAGACTGACATTGATCATGCGGCGGCCGTTTTTTATCATCGAGCGATTACCGAACCCATCAACCGTAAGTTTATCGAATACGTTTTCACAAAACAAAATGAAATGTTGAGAAAACGTCCAGATTATAGCAAAAAGAACATTATGTTCGCGATTGCCCCAGGAATGTTTTACAAAGACAATACTGAAGTCGATGCCGATGGCAAAATGATTCGAAGTATGGTTCGTTCCATGGGCATTACGGACGCCGTTATCCCGACAGACCAAACGGGCACAGTTGAAGGAAATGGTGCGATCATATGCGAGTTCATTCGCAACAACCAAGACAAAAATACAATCATCATAGGAACTGCAAGTAAAGGCAGTGGAGACTTCAAGATGGCGATCGACCAGTGTGGCAAAGAACCTTACTTTGCAAAGGTGTCAGGTTGGTTCAACTTTGGTGGTCTCACAAAAGGAAGCCTTGTGATGAATGCCATGATGGAACATTGGTTGTACAGCAAAGAGGGTAAACTCTATTTCTGGTGGAATAATTATAACTGGAAAGGTCTCGAATCCCTTCGCGGTGGTCCGGATGCACCACTCGCAAAAAATGTTGAATTTCCAAAATCCATGATTGTTGTGAACATTGTTGGTGTTCCTATGTCGCAAGTAGTGACAGACAGAGCCCGTCCGTTGTACGACTATCTATCCCAGTTCGGACCAAACGAAGGTTTGACGTTGCTTTCGGATGGATACATTCCAGGTGCACCGCTTTTTCCAAGCTGGAGAAATGATCATTATTTCCGAGTCCCGTTACCTGAAGAAAGAATGAAAGCTTTCATTAC
>VYMD01000360.1_pt1 | contig 11657 bp, 9 predicted proteins | sample 5115311 | NCBI WGS metagenome assembly VYMD01 (sample SAMN12291779, study PRJNA351875) | freshwater metagenome | isolation source: freshwater lake | place: USA: Michigan, Wintergreen Lake | collected 2013-08-08
GAATAAGTTTCGCAAGTTCAATCGCTGTGAGCGGTGTAAGTTCGGAGGGCTTCAACACCACACAATTCCCCGCAGCCAGCGCCGGCGCGAGTTTCCACGCTGCCATGAGAATCGGGAAATTCCAAGGAATGATTTGCCCGCACACACCCAACGGCTCACGAACCACGTAAGAAAGAGCGTTTGCGGGTGTTTGCATTGTTTCGCCATGCACTTTTGTTGCCAAGCCTGCGTAAAACTCAAAACACGCCGCAGCGTCGAAAACATCACCTTCCGCCTCGCGCCGAGCCTTGCCGTTATTCAACACTTCAAGCTCAATCAGCATAGCGGCATTGTCCTGAATTTTCTGCGAAAGCCGCATCAAAAGGCGGCTGCGATCGAGAGCCGTTGTTTTGCTCCACGTTGCAAAGGCTTTTCGTGCTGCTTTCACGGCGGTATCAACGTCGTCCGGTCCTGCTTCGGGAACAACGGCAAATGCCTGTTCTGTTGCGGGATTCAGGACTTCGCGGGTCTTGCCCGATGCGGCGTTTACAAACTCGCCGTCAATGTACATTTGATAGGATTTCATTGTTTTTGGTTTTTGGTTGTTGGTTTTTGGTTGTTGGTTGTTGGTTTTTGGTTTTTGGTTGTTGATGCCGAACACTTCTTGACCTCAGAAGCGCGGAGAAATGAAGGAATTTCTCACGAATAATCTGCTTTACGAGGCTTTCGCATTTTTTTCATCATACTTTTTCCAAGCACCAAGCATTGCACCGCACGCAATAGCATTCAGCAACACACCACCGCCGTTTATCAAACTTAACTGAATCGGGCGCAAGGAAAAAAGGTCAGTTTGCGCAAGCGGGAAATAGGTATAACCAAGCCACAACAAGGCTGCAAGCAAGATTCCGTCTCGCACGTTGTCAATGTTGAGTTTGGTAAAAACCCATGCCGTAACGTAGCACGAGACCACTTCACCCGCAAACGAAACCACGTAGGCAAAGACTGACGTTGCTTCAAAATCTGCTGCTTGTTTCGCCAAAAGCTGCATCCATTTATTGCGCAAAAGGCTATACCAAGTTACATCAATAACTTGCTGAATGAGAATTACCGCTCCAACGGCAAGGTGGTTTATACGAAGTTTTTTCATTGGTTTGGTATGTAGGTAAAAAAAATGTTCTTCTCCATTACGCAAAAATGCTGCAATCTTCCGGCTTCCATGACAAGGCAACTTCATCTCCAACAGAATACGATGCCTCGCCAAGCGTGGTTTCAAGAGCTGTCAAGAGCAGTTCTCCTTTGAGGTCAATACGATATTTCCGCGTCGAACCAACGAAAATAATTTCTTGTAGTATTCCCTTCAATGCCCCTTCATTCCTTGTGTTTGCAGGGTGAATGCGAATAGCTTCCGGTCGCAAAAACACGATTACTTTTTGTCCTTCGCGCAAGGGATCTTTGTGCGTAGATGCGCTCACAGGAAAGTACACACTACCCGCACTTATACTTGCGCTGCCGTCGTTTTGTGTTTTGGTTGCACGCGCCTCAAACTTGTTTGATTCGCCAATAAATTCAGCAACGAAGGGCGTTTCGGGATGGTAGTACATTTCATTGCTTGTGCCGATTTGCTCCAAATTCCCACCGTTCATAACCGCAATGCGGTCGCTCATCGTCAGAGCCTCTTCTTGGTCGTGCGTAACATACACAAACGTCTTTCCAAGCCGCTTTTGGAGGGATTTGAGTTCGGATTGCATCTGCTTTCTTAGTTTCAAATCTAATGCGCCCAGAGGTTCATCCAAAAGCAAAATTTCAGGATTATTCGCCACAGCCCGCGCTATTGCTATGCGTTGCTGCTGTCCGCCGGAAAGTTCTTGGGGTTTACGCCGTGAGAAATCGGTCATCTGTACCATTTGCAACATCTCTTCAACACGTTGTTGTATCTGGCTTGCAGACATTTTCTCCGTACCTTTTTTTTGCTTCAAACCAAAAGCGATATTTTGTTCAACGTTCATGTTCGGAAAAAGCGCGTAGTTCTGAAATACCGTGTTTACATGACGTTTATAGGGCGGCAACAGCGAAATATCTTCGTCTTTGAGCGTTATTGTGCCACTTGTAGGGAGTTCAAAACCGCCAATCATGCGCAAAGTCGTGGTTTTACCACATCCCGAAGGACCAAGAATTGTGAGAAATTCCCCCGCTTCTATGGCAAGATTTAGATTTTTCACGACGTGCGATGCGCCGTAGTATTTTTCGATGTTGGAAAGCGTGAGAATGGGCATTGGTGTTAGTTTATCGGTCATTAGTCATTTAGTCATTGGTCATTTAGTCATTGGTCATTTAGTCATTGGTCATTTGGGCATTGGTTGTTCTTGGAGCATGATTTGATGCGGTTTTGCTTTGAAATTTTTTGTAACTTAGTGTTTACTGGATTTTGCGAACAACTTCATTCAAAGGAAAGCACCATGAAATCAACGAAAGAAAAAGCGCAAATGCTCAAACCATTTGAAAAATGGAATATTGACCAGTTAAAAAAACAGTTTGGGCTTCAAAGCCGAACAAGTATTCCACTACTCGAAGCATGGATGACAAGCCCGAAAGAGCCCCTTTCTATGCTGGTAAAGCAAACTGTTCTCAAACTGCAAGAGTTTTTGCGTCTGCGCATTGATTATTGGAATGAAGAAGAACTCAAATTCAAGTTCATCGGTCCACTTATAGCCACGATTCCTTTTGATACCGAAGAGTATTCCGCGTTTTTAGACAGAAAACTTCCTGCAGAACTCAATGGCGAAAAAATCACCGGAATCGTTGATTTTATGGTCGCTACGGGCAGAGTTGAACCACAAGAACCATTTTTCTTTTTGCATGAATACAAAAAAGCTCGTGGTAGCGATAATGACCCGCTAGGACAGCTCTTGATTGCCATGTATGCCGCACAAACACTCAATTCTTCCAAACACCCGATGTATGGTTGCTTCGTGGTCGGTCGCAACTGGTTTTTTGTCGTGCTGGACGGCTTGGAATACGCCACCAGCAGGGCTTTTGATGCAACGGAAGAAGATGATGTGTTTCAAATCATTGCGATATTGCAGCAAGCAAAAAACTACATTGATGAAATCCTTTCCAAGCCGCGTTAATACTTGTTTGCTTGGGGCTTCGTTACTTGATTACTTTGTCATTTGAAGTGCGTATCAAACGTAGAGAGATGACCAAAATGACAACCGTTGCAAGAAAAATGAGCGTCGAAATCGCGTTCACCTCAGGCGTGATGCCGCGCCGCATCATGCCATAAATCTCAATCGGCAACGTGTTATCGCGGGCAATGAGGAAAAACGTAACGGGAATTTCATCCATCGAAAGCACCAAACAAAGCAGTGCCGCGCCGATAATTGCCGTGCGGATGTTGGGAATAATCACGGTAAAAAATGCTGTAAGCGGCGTTGCGCCTAAGTCGTAGGCGGCTTGTTCCAAATTCGGGTCGAGCCGTTTGAAGCGTGATAACAGCTGCGTTACCACGATTGCCAATAAAAATGTGACGTGTCCTATGCCCACCGCCAAAAGCGACAATTCCACACCGATTCGCGGGAAAAAACTTAACATCGCTACGCCCGTAACAATTCCCGGCAGCGTAATCGGCATGAGGACTATTCTCTCCACCATACGTTTGCCCGTGAAGTCAAATTTGTGCAAGGCAAACGTCGCCGGAACGCCAATGAGAAGCGCAAACGCCGTGCTTGCAAATGCCACACGCAAACTATTCCCCACCGCACGAAGCAAGGATTCATCGGATGCCATGACCTTGTACCACTCCAGCGAATACGCTTTAATTGGGAACGAATTTACCGATTCCGCGCTGAACGAATACCAAATTATCGCGCAGAGCGGGATGTAAATAAACGCCAGAACGAGAGTAGCAGAGCCAGTTGTGAAGATACGACGAACCATTACGTGTTCAGTTTATGATTTGTAACTCGAATACTTTTTCTCAAAATACGTTGAAACTTCCAACACAAGCACAATAAGCGCGAGAACAACGATTCCAAGCGCAGATCCGAGCGGTTTGTCGTTGGATGTTCCGAAAAGATTTTGTACAATGTTGGAAATAAACAGCGTGTTTGGTCCGCCCAAAAGAATGGGCGCAAGGAAATCTCCCATTGTCAGCACCAGTGCGAAGGTTGCGCCGGAAATAATCCCCGGCAGTGCAAGCGGGATAATTACTCGCGTGAAAGTTGTCCAACTTCCCGCCCCAAGGTCTTTCGATGCTTCCACCAGCGACTTGGGAATTTGCTCAAAAGCCGTATAAATCGGGATTGCCACAAAGGGTGTGAAAATATAGACCAAACAAATAATCGTGGCAAAATCGCTGTACAGGATGAACGAAAGCGGCTCAGAGACAATGCCCGTGTACATCAGAAAGCCGTTCAAAATGCCGAACTGCCCCAAAATAATTTTCCACGAATACGCCCGCACGATGTAACTCACCCAAAACGGCAGCACAATCAGCGTGTAAAGCATGGTTTTCCGCGATTCCGACTGCACTTTGAAGGCGATAAAATATGCAAGCGGCAGCGACAGTATCACACACAAAACTGCCACCAAGCAAGACATGGCGAGGGTTTTGAAGAGTGTGAAATAATAGAGCTTGTTCGAGAAAATTTTGATGTAGGATTCCGCCGTGAACGAATACACCACGTTTCCAAAGGCATCCGATTGAAGAAAACTTTGGATAAAAATGAAAAAATACGGCAGAAGCAAAAACGCCGTGAGCCAAGCAATCATCGGCGCGAGGAGCAGTATTTTTGCGCGAGTGGTGTAAACGGTGGTCATTGTCATTCACAAAAGGTATGGCAAAAAAGTGTAGTCCGCTTGAGAAGCGGACTACACTTGAATCATGCAAATTTTACTGAACGCCGGATTTTACTTCGTTCCAAAGCTCGTTATATTTTTTGCGCTCTTTGACGTATTGCCAGAAGTTCAAACGCTCGTGGTAATAGGTCATGTTGTTAATGTAGGTCAGTTCTTGCAGTTCCGGCGACATGAACTGCTTCGCGCCTTGGTGCGCAATGCTGTAGGTCGTTACTTCCGCCACTTTTGCCATGTTTTCGGGTTTGGAAATAAAGTCCAAATAGAGCATTGCGAGGTCTTTATTCGGCGAACTTTTCGTAATCATAAGGCGGTCAATCCAGCCCGTTGCGCCCTCTTGCGGAATTACCGCTTTCAAGTTCATACCCTGCTTATTCAGCGTTGCCGGCGTGATAGGCCAGCCCACAGCCGCGACCACTTCTTTGTTTTTGAAAAGATTGTCGAGTTCGCCAGCCGTTGCCCAGAACTTGCGGATTTGTGGCTTCAACTTCAGCAATTTTTCTTTGACTTGCTTTAGTTGTTCGTCCGTCATGTTGTAGAGCGCGGCTTTGTCGGTTTTGTCAAAACCGAGAATTTGCCCCATGAGGTAAATGTTCGAGATGTCGTCCCAAACGCTGATTTTGCCTTTGTACTTGGGGTCAAAAAAGAGATTCCACGATTTTGGCTCTTCCTTGATTTCATCGGCATTGTAAACCAAATAATCGGGTCCCCATGTGAAGGGCATACCAAAAACATCGTTTCCGCGCTTCACATCGCTCATATTGCGGAGAAGTTCGGAAAGGTTGTTAAATTCTGCAATCTTCGTGGGGTCAATCGGCTGCACCAAGCCTGCATCAACGATGTAGCTTGCCACATCGCACGAGGGCGAGATAATATCATAGCTTGCGCCGCCGCCACCTTGCAGCTTAGAAACAAGTTCGTCCGACGAACTAAAATACGTGCCTTTGACGGTTACGCCGTATTTGTCGGCAAATGCTTTGGTAAACTTTTCATCGGCATACCCTTCCCAACACAAGATATTGAGCGTTGCGCCTTTGTATTTGAGCGAATCGGGTAGTGCTGCTGCGTCTTTGGCAGCGTCTTTTTTTTCGCTTGAGCAAGAAAACAGCATGAATGCCGGAATTGCCAAGAGCGAGAGGAGGAAATTTCTCCGCATAGTTTTTGGGTAATAGAGTGAGAAAATACGTGGGTTTGGTCGTTATCGGATTTTTTTGTGAAATCAAACTCGTCATAAAATTTCATTACTAGTGGACGACAATCATTGCCTTCCGTACTACTACATTCCAAGCGCCAGCAGTCCTTGGATGGCAATGCCGTATTTCAACAGTGTACACGCCCGATGGGAACTTCGCCGTAGGAATCAGGAAATCGCTTGCCGCAGCATCAATACTCGTTTTTTCATTGAATACCACCGTACCTACCATATCCCGGATGCTGATTTGATATGATTCCACGCGGGTTTTCGGCAGACGAATGTGGACGGTCTCGGAAGCAGGTTGAGGATAAACCGTAAAAACATCTTGAGCATCCACATCGGCATCGTTGGTACTCGTCATCGTATTGCAAATAAACGGATTGGAAAACGAGTAATTCTGCAAAACAAACTGATACACCGCCACAGCCAGAGAGTCAGCGAATCGCTGCATTGCGGCACGCGAATCACGAATACCCATAAAATTCGCCTCAATTTGCAGCCCGTCAATCGTGCCACCACGATAGGAACTATGCCGCGCTGTGTTATAGCCTCCGTCAAAATACTCCTCGCCTGGATTCGGAAATGGGTCTTGCTTACTTGGTACAGAAGGGTATCCTCGCACCGCCAGCAAAGAACCGAATGCCCTTTCGCCTCGGAGTAATTCGCTGTGGGAAATGCCACGTGCGTTCCTTGTGGCAAGATTACGCATACTGCTAAAACCGATATAACGAGGAGTATTCAGCGAGTCATCAGGGAGACGCAATTCATCATCACGCAACAAATACCCCAATTCTAATCGCTGAATGTCATGACCATGACCGTGAATATCCAGATAAAGACCACTGCCGAATGACCTGAGAGAAGATTGTTTCGCCGAATCAATAAACTGATGAAATTCACGCCAAGCCTGCTCTGCTTCTGGGTTTCCGAGTGCAGCCTCGCTTATTTCACGATTAGCATCAAGTTTTCTTCTATGCAAACGGTTGATAACGATATGAGGCGGACAGCCGAACAGCTTTTGTAGCGATAGCCCTAAAAACCGCACAATATCTTGTGTTCCAACATCTGCCACCGTTACACAATTCAAACATCGCCTCGTTGGTATTGAAGCAGGATTCATATCGCCGTCATGTGCTGCCGAAATAATGATGGGAATACCGCCGGCAATATATTCGATGTAATTGTTTCTGCCGAAATATGTTTGTCCCGGAAGGTATCTCACCTGCCCTTGCAGCCATGAACCAGAAACAAGAAATATCATCACGAACAACGTGCAGATAATTGCGTTCCGACTCGGATTGAAAAAACTTGCAAGTACGAGCATAGCATTGAATAACTTCGGATGAGGGCAATGACAAACCTTCATCCAGTTTTATGGTGGTCAGTGGTAAGCAGCGAAAGTTCGGGCTGGGCGAGTTTGAAGACTTTCAAATACATATCGCTGCTGGTCGTAAACACGCCTTTCATCGCATGAATTTTTCCCAGAAGGTCGGTCAAATGGTTGTTGTCGCGGCACATAACGTTCACTTCCAGACTATATTCACCACTTGTCAAGGCAAGAAAACTGACTTCTTTCAATTTCGCAATTTTTACCGCCACATTACGCACCTCCGCCACAGGGCGCACTGTTACGCCGATGCGAGCATAGACATGAAATCCAACACGCTCCGGCTCTACGCGCCCAATGACTTGAATCACTTTTGCATCCAAAAGCCGCGTCAGGCGGTTGCGTACCGTGCTGACGGCAAGCCCTGTCTCGGCGGCAATGTCGGTGAAGGATTTACGCCCGTCGTGCTGCAAATGGCTTAAAAGCTGAAAATCAAGCTCATCAAGGCTTTCGGAACTGGTATCGGGCAAGGTTTCCTTCATAATGTGAAGATTGAGTGAAGGGATTTCATTGGAACACACAAAAACAAAATTTTGCAAAAGAGCGGATATTTTTTGCAAAAAATTTCGATAAGGGCGAAAATAAAAAAAATTCTATTGATAACAAGCATTATTTCGCTTTAGGCGAAAATGCACTGATTTTGGAGAGTGATGAGGCTTGTAAGGCGTGATTTGACGGGCGTTATACGCTCCTGCCGTTCGGTACAATGATTCTACCACTCAGAACATTCTTTTTGCCGCTTGTGATATTGAGCCTGTATTGATTCCAAGAATTATCAGAAATTGGCAGAGAGTGAGCATCCTCGCAAGGAGAGCGAACATTCTCACAAAATATTCTCACAGAATACTCAAACACCTTTACCGAAAATCCATGTACACCGCACAGAAACTACGTTGGTTCCCCGTAATGTACTTTGTACTGCTTTTCCTATCCGAGCTTCCTCTGCCAGCCCAAAAGCCTGATTGGGCAAAGGTTCATACCGTTACCATGTCCGCAATCGAAGCGCTTTACAACCTGAATTTTGAAGAAGCAGAACTACGCGCCAATGAGGTTATCAACCTTGCGCCCCAAGACCCGCGTGGGTACTTCTTTCGGGCGATGACGTATTACTATCGGCTGTTTTACTCGCGCACTTCAAGACTGCCGCAGCAAGAGATTGATGCTGAGTTACAGAAATTTTTGGGGTATTCTCAGCAAACCATATTGCTCTGCGAACGCTTTGTAGCGCAAAATCCTCAAGACAGCAAAGCACTTTTTTATTTGGGTGGTCTTTACGGTTATCGTGGCATAGCGCTGGGCATGAGTGGCAAAATGTCCAATATGCTGACGGCAGCACGCGAAGCAAAAAAAGGCGTTGATTTACTCAAACAAGCCGTAGCGCTCGACCCAGCAAATGCCGATGCTCAGATGGGTTTGGGGCTTTTCAACTACCTCATTTCTCAAGCACCATCGGCAGTGCAAACGGTTATCAAATTGGCAGGGCTTTCGGGCAACAAAAACGACGGCTTACGGCAACTCGAATATGCCGCCACCAATGGCGTGTATGCTCGCGCTGAAGCACAATCATGGCTTGCACAAATTTACAGCTCAGGCTTTATCTTTCCCGGCGAGGGCTTGTATGACCGCGCAGAGCGCCATTTCACGGCATTTCTTGCGCTTTATCCCAGAAATACTCTTATTCGCGTACTCTATGGAGAAATGCTTGCCGATGAGATGAGACGCACCTCGGACGCAGTTGAGCAATTCCGCGAAGCCGCCAATGATAAAGGCAAAAAAGTGGAACGCCTCGCTGCCGCCTCGTTTGTGGACTTAGGCAATGCCTACCTTTCACTAACCAATTTCGCAGGTGCGGTTTCCGCATTTCAACGTGCTTTAGAAATGCGCCCGGACTGGTTATCGCTCAATTACGGCATTGGGCTTTGCCTTGAATTACAAGGTAATCGCGCATCGGCTCTAGCTTATTATGCAAAAGCCATAGAACACAGAGGGGCGGAAAAACTTATCGCAACGTCTCTTTCAGAAAAAACCATACAACTCTACAAATGTGAGTGGGCATTCAAAAGCGGCAACGACGGCAAAGCAATTTCGCTTATTAGCGATTGTTTGAAACGGAATGATTTAACAAGCGAAGAACGAGCCGAAACGTTGTATTTTGGTGGACGGGCGTTAGCTTCCAATGGCGAAACCAAACTTGCCGAAGGCTACTACGCGCAAGCTATCGCCCTGCTTGACGAAAAACATGAACTAAAAGCACCTTTGTACTATTATCTCGGTCTTGTTCAAGCAAAAAATGGTAAAATGCCAGATGCAATCGGTAGTTTGAAGCAAGCACTTTCCTTCAATAATTATCCCAATGAGCAGGCATTGCGAAAAAGTATTGAACGTGATTTGTATCGCCTGAAACGCTCATAAATCCTACACCGTTTTCGCACCGCTATGACGCTCGCTCACCGCTCAACGTTCACCTTTTGCGCTGTAATGAATATTCTCATTTGTTGCAGCATCTATGCCTTGCCCACCAAGGCGCAAGCAGCCTCGGCGCCGCCTGAAATCAGGCAACTGCCCATAGGAATACTGGAAATGCCTTGGTATCTCTCAAATCTGGACTGGCGATTTTTTGAGGGAAAAACCTTACCCACAGACCTTAGCAATGGCGACACTGTTAAAAACTTTACATTTGGGGGCTTGGTACCGCAAGTGCAAGGCGTTGGGCGAGAAAGCAAGCATTGGCAAGGCGAAGGCTGGTTTGTAACGCAATTTCGGGCGGACAGTATTTTGCCGCACACCAAGCACGTGCTGTTTTGGATGCACAAGCACTATGGCGAAACAAGTCTCTGGCTTGATGGAAGAACGATTCGCCCCTTCAGGCTTGATGAACGCTCGCCCCGCCGCGACATCTTCTTTGGTGCCGACCTTGATTCTGGCATTCACACACTTGCCGTTCATTACCGCGACAGCGAGGCACAAAGCGCGTTTCGGCATCTTGGGGCATTTGCAAGTTCCACAGGATTTGGGCTTTCTGTTTCCACCGAAGCCTCTGCCCTCGCCACCGTCAGCGACATTCGGCATATTGAGCAGCTTTTCATTGCACTAGGCGCAGCCTTGTTTCTCCTCGCTTTTCTTCATCTGCTATTTTTTATCTTTTCCCCTAGCGAAAAGGCTCACCTTTTCTATGCTCTCGAAACAATATGCTTGATGGTGATGATGCTTCAAGATGCGCTTGTACAATGGTTTTTTCTGACCGATTTCGCTACAACTCTCGCATTAATATTCATTACTCGGCGCTTTCTCCAAATGCTCATTGTTCCAGCCTTGGTAGCCATGCTAACGAGTCTTTTTGAGCCTCAGCCGTTTTCTCGGCGGCATCGCTGGTTTCTCATCGCCTACGCTGCTCTTTGCACTACGGAATTGCTGGCGCAAACGCTCTATCCAATCCTGAGCGGAAATTCTATCCCCGACACTGTTCTTCTCTTTATGGTCATTCTGCCGTCGCTCGTGGGCATAGTGGAAATCATTCGCTTACTTGTCAAAGGCGTTTTGCTAAGCAAAGGCGCGTGGTTCATGGCTTCCGGGGGATTACTCTTTTTGGGAGCGGCTTTACTTGGCTTGGGTACAATGGTCGTTTCGAGAAAAGTATCTGTCAGTTTTGGTGTTGAATTTATTGTTGCCGGTATGGGTTTTCAACTGGGAATGTCACTCTTTTTAGCATGGCGATCTGCACAAACACGGCGTAACCTCATGCAGAGCCTCGAAGAAGTACGAACACTCTCGGCACAAATGCTGGGTCAAGAGCGTGAGCGCTTTCGCACGGAATCTCTTGCCCGCGAAGCAGCATTAAACGCACTCAAAATGCAAATCAACCCGCATTTTCTTTTTAATACTCTCGCCAGTATTCGTACATTATCGCGTATTCAGCCGGAAGTCGCTCACGAGGCTATTTCCCAGCTTTCAGCCCTCTTTCGCTATGCCCTTCAGTCCGCCAAACACGAGACGGTAACGCTCGGCGAGGAACTGAGAATTGTACAGGATTATTTAGCATTAGAGCGCTTGCGCTTTGAAGAGCGCATGAAATGGTCATTTCACATTAAGCCCGAACTAGAATCTCTCCCCATTCCACCGATGACCTTACAAATTCTCGTAGAAAATGCCGTCAAACACGGTATTGAAGAAGAGCGTCATAGCGGGACAATCAGTATTCATGCGGCATTGAAGAACGAAGAATTAACCGTGCGCGTGCTGAAT
>VYMD01000421.1_pt1 | contig 11564 bp, 10 predicted proteins | sample 5115311 | NCBI WGS metagenome assembly VYMD01 (sample SAMN12291779, study PRJNA351875) | freshwater metagenome | isolation source: freshwater lake | place: USA: Michigan, Wintergreen Lake | collected 2013-08-08
AAAGAATGAAGGTTTGTCAAACGAAAGAGCGCCTGTATTATACGAGGATAAAAGCTCCCAAGTTTGGGTAGGTACTCGTGAAGGTTTGTTTGTCTTCAAAAATAATTCGATAGTCCATTCATATACTCGTGCTAATGGTTTAACAGTTCCCGATATTCTTGCACTGAGAGAGGATAGCAACAATGTATTTTGGATTGGAACAGCCGAGGGCGGCATTTATCGCTTGAAAAATGGCAATTTAGTAAATATCAATGTGCAACACGGGCTTTTTGATAATGTGATTTATTCTCTGTTGGAAGATGATGTCGGCTATATTTGGATTTCATGCAACAAAGGTATTTTTTGTGTTAAAAAATCTGACCTTGATTCCGTAGCAGACGGTAAACTTGCTCGTCTGCGCTGCAAAATTTTCGGTACTTCTGACGGTATGATTTCAGCGGAATGCAACGGTGGCTCCCAACCATCTGCAATACGCTCCTCTGATGGACGCTTATGGTTTCCTACCATCCGTGGAGCTGTTACTATCGATCCCAAAAATCTTTACAAGAATGAAATCCCACCAAAGATTATTCTTGAAGAAATTCGTATTGATGGTATTATTGATTCAGTAATTCTGCGTCAAAATGGTATTGAATTACCTTCAAGTACAGAAAAGCTAGAATTTCAATATACAGCAATATGCCTAACGGCAGCAGAGCGAGTAAAATTCAAGTATATGCTGGAAGGTTTTGATAAAGAGTGGGTTGAAGCTGGAAATCGCCGCACGGCTTATTACACCAATCTTCCCAAAGGTCGGAAATACCGCTTTCGGGTTATTGCTTGTAATAATGACGGGGTTTGGAATGAAAAAGGGACTTGGATTGAATTTTCTGTTAAACCCTTTTGGTGGACAACATCGTGGTTTTATGCTATTTGTATTATCATTATATGCAGTCTGGTCTATTTCAGTATTCTTTGGAGAACAAACCGTCTTCTTAAAAGAGCGGAGGCACTAGAAAACATAATTGATACACGCACACAAGAAATACAGAACCAAGCCCAACAAATCCAACTCAAAAACACCGAACTCTCGGAAAGCCTCGAAACCCTTCGCCGAACCCAAAACCAACTCGCTCAAGCCGAAAAAATGGCTTCTTTGGGAACGCTTGTTGCCGGAGTGGCGCATGAACTCAATACGCCCATAGGAGTTGCCGTTACTGCCGCCTCGACCATGCACGGCAAAGTGCAGACCTTCGAGAACGAGTATAAAGCAGGCGGATTGAAAAAAAGCACACTCGAAACATTCATCGAACAGGTCAAGATTGGTGCTGACCTGACCTTACGCAATTTAGCAAGAGCCGCAAATCTGATTCAAAGTTTCAAACAAGTGGCTGTGGACCAAACAAGCGACAACAAACGCCGTTTCCACCTACACAAATACCTGCACGAAGTCATCACCAGCCTCGAACCAAAATGGAAAGCCACGCAGCACCGCGTTGAAATTACGTGCGATGAAAACCTTGTTTTGGAGACGTATCCGGGCGCGATAGCGCAAATTATCACCAACTTCATTGAGAACTCCCTACTGCACGGTTTTTCGGAATTCACCGAAACAGGAATCATGCGCATTAGCGCAGAACAGGACCCCCAAAGCAATCGTATCACCATCACGTATTCTGATACGGGGCGAGGAATTCGGGGCGAGATATTACCGCGTATATTTGACCCTTTTTTCACAACAAAGCAGGCACAAGGCGGGACGGGGCTTGGGATGCACATTGTGTATAATCTTGTAACGCAGAAATTGGGTGGTGAAATCCATTGTGTATCGGAACCGGAACATGGAACAACGTTTACGATTACCCTGCCCATTTGATTTTTATGGATTCTCCTTGCTGGTCAAGGTACACGATGGGCTTGATTCTATTCGGTTTTTGCGTATACTGTAGATTGAAGAATTGCTCGTTTATTTGGAGATAAACCATGGCATACACAATCCCCTTAGAATTTTACCAACACATCGAAGAAAAGTTTGGTAAAGAACTTGCAACGCAGGTAGCAAAGACGCTGGAAAGCAGCGTACAAGTTGTGGAGTCGCAAGCGAAAGAATTTGCAGTGCAGAAGAAAATTGAACTCAAAGAAGAACTCACCAAAGAACTCGTTACGAAAGCAGAATTAGGCGAGTTTAAGGCTGAAGTTCGCGGCGAATTTAAGGCACTACGGGAAGAAATGAAAGCTAAAGATGTACGGCTGCAAGGTGAAATGAAATCCATGAACTTAAAAAATTAATTTCCTCATCGGACTTATTATGATATTGGCTCTAACGGCAATGAACCCTGTTGTTGCCGAAATTCTCAAGAAGTGGTTGAAACTGTTAGGACTTTCGCAAACACAAGTCGCAAGGGGCTAAAGCTCCTTGTTAAACAATGACTTACGCAACAAGGGGTTTCAACCCCTTGCCTCAAAAGTATGGTTTTGCGAAAGCCCTAACTGTAAGATGTTGTTCTGGAATTTATTCGTAAAAATTCACCACCTCGCCCTTTAATTTTTTGTACAGCATAGCACGGGCGCGGAAAAGGTGTGCTTTGACTGTTCCCAAGGGAATTTCCAGTTTGTCGGCAATTTCTTGGTAATCTAAATCGTCTTCGTGGCGCATTTGAATGACGGTGCGGTATTTTTCCGGCAATTCATCAATCGCCTGTCGAATAAGTTTTGCTCGTTCGCGGCTGTGCAAATCTACATCCGGTGTGGCGGAATCATCATAAATTTCGTATTCGACTTTGCCTTCTTTGGTTTCAATGGGTTGGTCTATGGAGAATGTTTTTAAGCGCTTCTTGCGCAAAAAGTCAATGCAGTGATTCGAGGCAATTTTGTAGAGCCATGTCGAAAAAGCGTATTCGTTATTAAAATTTCCGATAGCTTGAAATGCCTTGATAAAGGTCTCCTGTACAAGGTCTTCGATGTCGTTGGGGTGATTATTCATCATACGGCGAATGAGGCTGGTAATCGCACCGCGATACTTCTTTTCGAGAAGTTTGAACGCAGTTTGTTCCCCTGCCGTAGCGCGGCGAATGAGTTCCGCATCGTCTTGCCGCGACTGCTGCTGACGCTCTTCTTTGAGCCGCCGTTTTTGTTCGATGTCGTTTTGTTGCGAATCCGTTGAAATCATAGCTTTGGTGCGATTGTTGAGTAGTGGCACAATTTACAACCGCGACGGCATTTCACACAAAATTTTCTACATTTTTATTTCCACATTCTTCGTTTCGCTTGATTCTACACCATTTGCGTCGTGCCAAAAACCACGATTCCGAATGATATCGGCATAAAACCATGCACTTTCGCGTACAGTTCGGCGGAAATTATCGTCATAATCCACGTGAATCAAGCCGAAACGCGGCTCAAAACCAAGCGACCACTCGAAATTATCCAGATTCGACCAATAAAAATATCCCCGTACGTCCATTCCCTTTTCCAAGGCTTTATGAACTTGCCGTAAATGCTTACGGATAAAATCTTTGCGCCATTCATCATCATCAGTTGCAATGCCGTTTTCGGTGATGTACATCGGCAAGCCGAATTTCTTGTGCAATCGCTTCAAACACTTGTACAAACCCTTTGCATAGACTGTCCAGCCTGATTGTGTCAGGCGCTCTGTGCCTGTACGCCGGAAAGCACCAAAATCCGCATGAAGCAGATTTAATGCCGTTGCCAAGGCGTGTTTGGGCGAGGCAAACATCCGCACGTAATAATTCAACCCGATAAAATCATTCGAGTTTTTGATGTAATCGTGCTGTTCAAAAAATCCGACGGGAAAATGAATTTTTCCTGTTTGCAGCGCCTCCAAAATTATCCCGTTAAAAAACCAATCTGCCAATCGTGCTGCGAGTTTGTCCGTCCAAGATCCCTTGCGGTGCGGCGCAAAAACAGGTAAATGCACAACCAATCCCACTTGCGCGTCCGGAAAGCGCTCTTTAATGATGCGATATGCCTTTCCATGTGCTTTCAAAAGGTTTCCCACAACGCGAAATGCTGTTGCAATGCTCTTTTTTGCGGGAGGATATTCCCCGATAACGTAGGCAAAGGACGCATAGATATTGGGTTCGTTAATCGTACACCAGAAACGGATTTTGGTGCCGTATTCCTCCACCAAAAACCGCACAAAATCAAGATAATATCGAATATTTTCCGCTTCTTCAAAACCGCCCATTTCCGCAAACCAAGCGGGAATCGTAAAATGGAATGTGGTTACAAACGGCTCTATATCATGGCTGCGAAGCGTATCCAGAACACGATGATAGTGCTGCACGGCTTCTTTGTTCAGCACGGTAGGCGATTCGGGAAAAAAGCGGCTCCACTCGAAGGACAAGCGATGTGCGGAGTGATGCATTGCTTTCAAATCGGCAAAATCCTCTTCAAAGCGTGTGTAATGGTCTGCAGCCTGTCCTGATTTGTCGCCGTTTTTGATGCGCCCCGGTTCTTGTTCAAAATGCCACCACTGGTTGTGGCGATTGTTGCCCTCAATTTGGTGAGCGGAGGATGAGGCTCCAAAATGGAAATGGTCTGGAAAGCGCAAAAACGGCATAAAAACAGGGTTGGTGAGAAAAACAACCCTGCAAAAATAGAATAATTTTCGTGCTTGGGCAAACGGATTTCTGCGCAAACGCCGCAATCTTCCTGAGATTTTGTATATTTAATGTGCAACACTGATTCAGAATTATGCCATAAACTATGAAAACAGCCTCCAAAGACGAAATATTTGCCATGAATCTCTCGCTCGGAACGGGAGTAATTATGCTGGTTTTGAAATGGTCGGCTTACCTCATTACCGGCTCTGCTGCTGCGTTTTCCGATGCACTTGAGACGGTTGTTCACGTTGCTGCGGTGAGTTTTTCGGCGTACAGTCTGCGCGTGATTTATCGCCCGCCGGACAGCAATCACCATTTTGGGCATGACAAAATTGCGTACTTTTCTTCGGGTGCGGAGGGAGTATTGGTGCTGGGTGCGGGTGTTGTCATTATTTACGAGGCAGTCAAACACTGGATTTCAGGGATTCACTTACAGAAAATTGAAACAGGTATTGGTTTTTTGCTTGCAGCAGCTAGTGTTAATGCACTGTTGGGGGTATATTTGGTGAGATTAGGCAAAAAGCAAAACTCCATTATTTTGCTTGCAAATGGGAAGCACGTGTTAAGCGATGTGTGGACAAGTGCAGGAGCAGTGCTGGGTTTGGGCATGGCGTGGTGGACGGGTTGGACATTATTAGACCCGCTTGTGGCAATTCTTTTTGCACTGTACATTATCCGTGAAGGCGGCATCATTACACGCCGCGCAGCCGATGGGTTGATGGATGCGAGCAATCCTGAGTTGGAAGAAAGTGCGAAAAACGCGCTGGAAACCTTCTGCACCGCCGAAAACCTAAGTTTTCATCGTTTGCGACTACGCGAAAGTGGGGCGAAAATTTACATTGATTTCCATTTGCAATTTCCCAACGGGGTTGTGATTGAAGAGGCGCACGCATTGGCAACACGAGCAGAATTGCGCGTTGCAGAAGCATTATCACAGTCGGCTGATGTTACGAGTCACTTAGAATCGGCTCACGCGAAAGGACACGACGAGATGTATGATTGATGTGTGTGTGTCATAAAGTGCCTTTTCAGTTGAAGATTTTTCTTTAATTTGTGGCATCGTTTGAAGCAAGTGTCCTGGAATCCCTCAACAACAATGGTTTTGAAGGTATTTGCACGTTTACCATAATTTTATTCCAACATTAACGGATTGATAAAATGAGCAAGAAAAAACATTCTACTCCAAAAATATCGCCTTTGGCAACCATAAAATTCCGCGTTGATGAATTTCTCGCAAGTAATGATGCGGCTTACGGTGATGCCTCGTCAATTCAGCAGCACCTTGATACGCTGACACAAGGATTAAAACCGGAACAGTTTTTTTCTTTTTTCCTTTATGCCCTGAAAAGCACGCCAAACAATGTTGTGGAGCATCTTCACAGCATTGTTCCGGCGTGGATTGCACAGCACAATTACACGAATAATCTGAAGCAATATCTGGTGAAAGAGGCGATGTCGGGACAGCGATACAGCGCTGCTGAAAATTGGCTTCGTGCGCTTGCTGCGGACATTTCTACCGAAGTTACTACAAAAACACAAGCCGCATCAAATCTCTTTATTGAGGCATATTCTCATGCAGATTCAGAGTGGCAATCCTCTGTGGTCGGTTTTTGGTACACCGATAAGCGAAAGTACCAACAACACGGATTTAGTATCCTCATTGACCGCAACCCACCGTGGAATGGCGCGATTAAGGATTTTATGGTTGTGGATGCTCGCTCCGCAGATGGATTTAAGTCGCACATTCGCAATACGTTTAACGGTTACAACGCACCCAAAATCCTGCCCCGCACGGATGTTGAACTCAAAGAAATTCTGCTCAAAGCGCTGAACGATAGTAAAAAAGCGGGTATTCGCCTACCCCAAGACCTTAAAGAAGAAAAAGATCTGTTTTGGAATTTTCTGCAAATGCTCCCTTCTGACACAGGTACACCAAGCATTTCACGGGAAGAATATGATGAACAGTTCAGAATCGGCAGAAGTAATGCCGAGTTGCGCAAGTATGAAACCACCGTCGGACGGGAAATTATTGATGAGAACGGTAAGAAAGTCTTCATTGGTGCTGATTTCGCAAATATGATGATGGGTAACATAAGCGACGAAGAATTTCTGGCGTTACCAAAAGCGGAACAGCGAAATCTCATCTTGGATTCATTGGGGGATCCGGAAACAATGAGTACAATACAAGCAATAATGGATCGAGACGCAGAACTTGAAGAGGAATTGAAGGAACTCAGCACTGATGACCTTTGGAAGCGCCTCCAAGATGCCGGATTTACCGATTCGCAGGAAATACTCCGAGAAAAAGCCCGTGTTTCTTACTCCAATATTGATGTTGCAATGGAGTACAGTGAAACCATTGATGCGGAAAATGATGAGGATGATTCTATACTGCTGAACGGCATACCAATAATGTGTTCGCGGCTTCTGCCTAATGTTCTCTTTGTCGAAGATGTTATCAATGCGGTACAGGAACGCATAGAGCGTTTGTACGAATGGTTTGAAGAAGGTGAAAACTATGTGGAGATGCTGGAAGATTGGGTGTTTGTGTGGGAAAAAGTGAAATCGTTTATTGAACAACGCAATGCAATGCCGGATGGCAAATCAATACATTCTTTTTTAGAACTTGAGATGGCTTTTGAATATTATAGCTCAATGGAGGCTCTTTTTAGCGAGGACCTTACGGACATTACCGATACGATTCTGTACGACTACCCACGTCATATTCCGACACTAAAAAGGATGTTTGAAGAAATACTGGATGTGCTGAACACTAAAGAAGAAGAAGGACGTTTGAATATTTTATTGGATCTTGCTCAAATATATGCCTTCGAGGGCAATTCTACTGCAATGGAAAAGGTATATGGGGAAGCCGCTCATGAATTTCCGAAAAAATACCTAGTCTATTCCTGTTGGGCAGAGGAACTGGCAAACCCGACGAATGACGCTCACACCAAAAATCCGACGCGAGCAATAGAAATTCTTCAACAGGGGTTAGCCGTCGAAGGCGTTGATGATGCGGAATATTTGGAAGAATTATTAGAAGACATTCGGCAGGAGGCGGGGCTGTGAGTCAGGGAACAAGGTTTGCACAGGCTTCTCTTGGCTGGCATTACTGATTGCGTGTTCAATAGCGTACGGTTAATGGTTACCACGCAATTTCCCGAAGGTCTTGAAAAAATTTCCCCGTTACGTGTGCATCTGCTTCTAAAGCAAGCCACAATGCGGTGTCTGCGCCTTGCTCCACAGTTCTTGTTGCTCCTTGTCCGCCCATTGCGGTTTTCACCCAGCCGGGACACATTGCATTGACGGCAATGCCCTTTGATTCAAGTGCTGATGCGAGTTGCAGGGTGATTGCGTTCATGGTAGTTTTGGAAATGCAATACGCCGGAGCAAACGCACTTGCGCCGTGGGTAATCTGCCCACCGGAACTGGACACGTTGATAATGCGGCTTCCCTCAACCAAAAGCGGCAGAAATGTTTGTGCCGTGAGAAGTGCGCCGATAGCATTGGTCTGAAGTGTGGAAAGTAGCACGGATTCCGGTGTTTGGAGGATGGATTGGGAGTGGTCAAGCAGGATTCCTGCATTGTTCACGAGAATATCTAAACGTTGGATGTTCGATGAAACAAGCCGAAGTGCCTCACGAATACTCGCACTATCACTTACGTCCATTGGTACAAAGGTACAACGCATTTTCTCCCGAACAAGCTGCGCTACGGCTTCCGAGCCTGCATGAGGATTCCGTGCTGTAAGAAAAACATGAACACCACGCAAAGCAAGCTGCCGTGAAATTTCCAAGCCGATGCCTTTGTTCGCGCCTGTGATGAGGGCTGTTTTGGGAGTGGGGGCTGATTTAATGCGGTATTTGGTTGTCATGTAGCCGTGATGGTGATTATTCAAACACCTCTTCAACAGGGATGGTGATACCAAGTTCAGAATCAACAAGGTCGCCTTCGCTGAAAAATTGAGGCTTGGACGTTGCGTGAAGCAGCATCACTCCCGCCAACGCAGGCAGTACCAACCACACCGAGCGCACACCCGCAGCAAAGTATTTATCCGCTTTTTCTTTCATCTCATCAATACTTTGTGAGGGCGAGACGATTTCGACGCACAAAAGTGGTGGCAGTGACATTTCCGCCTCATTTTCATGCCAATCGCTTGCATCTATCGGATAAAGCGCGATGTCCGGAACGAGTTTTTCTTTGCCCAAACGCAAAGAAATTTCAGTTAATCGGCGGTATTTTTTCTTATATCGCAAAAGCGCGTCAATCACATTCGTCTGCGTTGCAGCGTGTACTTTACTCGGCATTGGTTTTCCTCGTTCAAGTTCGTAATCGGTCATCTCTTCTACATCATGCACTGATGAGGCTTGGGTGGCAGTTATTGTTTCCATACCTAAAGTTTTCCAATGGTTTGCAATGTCAAATAGTTGGTGTAATCTACACGATTTTTTTTTGTTTTCAAAACTTGACGAAGTGAAGTTTTCAGTGCTTGATTTTATACGAAAGAAAAGGTATGTTTGTTTTTACACAATATGGTAAAACATTTTTTCTTTGCTGAAAATTACTATGCACAAACGCTTTTTGATTATTTGCTTGCTGCTTTTGACCGGACTGACGGGATGTATGCAAAACTACGAATCTGTGGTTGTGCTAATCCATAACTCCCTTCTGCCCAAAGACGGTGAACACAGCCTGATTGTGCGCTTTTCTCTTGGTCAGGCGAAGGATAGCGTGATGATATTTCCTATTGTTGGTGGAAGAATTATTGGAATTTCGGAATACGTTGGTTTTCGCTATATCATTGATAATTCGCAAGAGGTTCTACTTCTCCGCCGTACCTTTTCTAATGGTGAACAAAGTGTGTTGCCGAATACCTCACAATCAAACGATAAACTTGAAAACCTTCGAGTAAACCTTGATTCGGTAACACTTTATCAAGCTAAATTTTCCCAAGAACAAGAGAAACAAAACGACCTGCTCTATGAAGGAATAGGCATCCCAAAACAATATACGGAACTTCAAGCGCAATTACCTTTGGGGTTTGATTCCACGCTCTATGTTTTCAATGCACACAACACAACGAAAGATACGTGCTTTATCACCTACTCGACGCAACAGCGTACCAATATAAGACTGAGAATACCACCTTTTGGCGGGAATGTGCAATTAACAAGTTTTGTTCTCGTGATTTCGACCACCAATAAAGACCTCGGAAATGACGTGAAATCGTATCTGCCGGACATTTCCGTCATGCTGAAAGATTCCGCAGGAAAGGAAACAACCGTTTTTGAGCGCACCCGGCAACAACCACTTTTGCGCAGCGAATTGAATTATCGTTACACTCTTGGTTCCCGCCGAGCAAGCATTCAAGGGCAACAAGTTCATGGCTATGCCGAATATACTCTTCCAATTCGACGATAGAAAAAAAACGTGAGGTTTTATGCGCCACAGAACAAATCTATCCTGTGTGATGAGGCACTATTTGAGGCACTATTTCAGTGCAATCATGCTGCTTGTCGGCGGTATGCTGAGCGGTATGCTGAACGGCTGTGAAATTCTGGAAACTTCGGACACCAAAAACGTACTGTTTCAAATTCGGATAACGACAACAGGCGTTCCTGCGGCATTATTGCCAAACGATTCGTGGATAGTGCGGTACACAATAAACGACAGCGCCAAGGAAGTACGCGCTCTTTCTTTCGCAGGAGGAACATTTTTTCTGGCTGAAGTGCCTACCCCCGTGAGTGCCAGAACGGGACGGGTACTCGCCACACGGTACCCGGACATTCGTAATATCACAGTTGCCCTTGGCAACAGAATGATGTATCAAGCGAACCTCAGAAATACGCCTTGGTTATGGCAAGATTGGACATTTACAAACACTGCGAACAATAATCGTTCTGCTTCAGAGATTGCCTATACGTTGGAACTTGATTTGACAACCTTTGCGGCATTGTTTATCGTTGAAAACCGCGACACAACAGCAAGCTACCGTTTTCGCTTTGGCTCAGAAGAACGCAAAGATACAACATTGACGATTCCACGCGGCTATGCGGCGCGTCTTGTGCAAAGGCAACAAGTCATTGATTTTGGGATAAATCTCCGTGACAGGTCATTTTCGCAAGAGCGCTTTTTCCAAAAGTATATGCGGAGTGAGATTGAACGCGGCGGACAATTTCGCACGATTCCCTTTTATGATTGGAATATTCAGAAGCGCACTAATGCTACGGAATGGTATATCCGGCATCCAATCTATCGCTAATGGATTGGTGATATTGGTTTGACAATCGCAGAGCGCTATTCGGGCTTTTTCACGAGTTATGAGATTTACTTAAAACTGCCCAAACGCCGCATCCAACAAGGCTTCCTGCTCAAGATTGTGAACAGCTGTGAAGCCCGTTGCGGGGCTTGCACTGGCTTTCCTGCCTGCATAGCGAAGGTTTTGGCTGATGAGCAAAAGTTCCGAAAAGAGCGGAGCCACAAACGACCAAGCGCCCATGTTTTTGGGTTCTTCTTGTACCCAAACCACATTTTTTGCTTGTTCGTATTGTTGCAATATTTGGCGGATTCGTGCTTCGTGGAAAGGATAAATCTGCTCCAACCGCACAATCGCAACATCCTCCGCACCAAGTTTGGTGCGCTTTGCAAGCAAGTCGTAATACACCTTGCCGGAACAGAACAGCACACGGCGCACATTTTCTGCTTTGACTGTTGCGTCGTCAATCACTTCTTGGAACGTGCCGCTCACAAAATCCTCTATCTTCGAGACGGCTTGCGGTGAGCGCAGCATACTTTTCGGTGTCATCAAAACAAGCGGCTTTTTGAATTCGCGCTTAACTTGGCGACGTAAAGCGTGGAAAAGCTGTGCCGGAGTAGTGAAATTGCCGACAATCATGTTATCTTCGGCGCAAAGTTGTAAGAAACGCTCCAAACGTGCGCTGGAGTGTTCCGGTCCTT
>VYMD01000364.1_pt1 | contig 11555 bp, 11 predicted proteins | sample 5115311 | NCBI WGS metagenome assembly VYMD01 (sample SAMN12291779, study PRJNA351875) | freshwater metagenome | isolation source: freshwater lake | place: USA: Michigan, Wintergreen Lake | collected 2013-08-08
CTGAGCCAGGCGTCGCGCGCGCGGCGCAGTTCAGCGTCGGCGCGGCCGGGGCGCAGCGCCGTGGGTCGGCCGGGCAGTAGCACGAGCGTGACGCTCTGGGCCACGCTGAGCGCGCTGGGCGCACGGCCGAAGTAGCGGCGGCTGGCGGCGGCGAAGCCCTGCACGTTGCCACCGCAGGGGGCGAGCGTGGCATAGTGGGTCAGCAGTTCGTCTTTGCTATACACCCACTCGAGCTGTAGGGCGCGCAGGGCCTCGATGGCCTTCTTGGGCAGGGTGCGCGGGCCGGGCTCGAGCAGGCGCGCCAGCTGCATGGTCAGCGTCGACGCGCCCGAGATGCGGCGGCCACTGGTTAGGTTCTGTGCGAGAGCGCGCCCGATGGCCAGGGGTTTGACTCCGGGGTGGTGATAGAACCAGCGGTCTTCTTTCTCTAACAGTGTCGCCACGAGGTCGGGGCTGAGCTGCTCGAGTGGGGTGGGCAGGCGCCACTGGCCGTCGGCACTCAGCACGGCGCCTAGCAGCGTGCCATCGGGGGCCTCGACCTGGCGCGCCAGGGGCGGCCAGGGCGGCAGGGGCCACCAGCGCAGCGTGGCGCCGGGCAACCCTAGGGCCAGGCCGAGCGCGATCGCAGGCATGCCCCACACGCGCCGCGCGAATGTGAAGGCCCGGTGAAACATCGGGGACATGCGAAAACCGTTCAACTTAGACCTAACGCTAAATCTCATGCGATTCTACCTGATTCTATCACGCCTCGTGTTGGGCGTCTCTCTCACAGCCCTGCTGATGACAGCAGGCCCCACCCGCCTGCACGCCCAAGAGGAGCGGCCGGTGACGCACCGCCTCGAGGGCGTGCGCGTCTATCGCGACCGCGCCGAGCTGACCCACCTGGGCAGTGTGGACGTGGCCGCCGGGCAGTGGCAGCTCGTGCTCAGCGGCGTGAGCCCGAACCTGGACGCCGCCAGCCTGCAGGCCAGCGGCACGGCTACCGTGGGCACGGGCCTGACCATCCTGTCGGTGCAGCCGCGCACGCGCTATCTGCCCCCGCCTAAGCGCACCGACCGCATCGAGCGCCTGCGCGACAGTGTGAAACTGACGCAGCGCCGCATCACGGCACAGGGCGATAAGCTCTTCGTGCTGGCCTCAGAAGAAAAGCTGCTGCTGGAGAACATCCGCGTGGCGGGCGACGCGGGGCTGAACGTACTGACCCTCGACCAGCTGGCGCAGCGCTATCGCACGCGCCTGGGCGAGATTCGCGTCAGCCAGCGCAGCGAAGAGCAGCGCCGCGACGAGTTGAACGAAGAGTTGGGCCGCCTGCAGGGCGAGCTGACCAACCTCGAGGGGCAGCCCACCAAAGCCACGCAAGAGGTGGTGATCACGGTCGAGGCGCGCGGCGCCGGTCGCGCCACGCTGCGCGTCGAGTACCTGGCGATGGGCGCTGGCTGGAGCCCCGAGTATGACCTGCGGCTGGAAAAGGTGGGCGAGCCCCTGCGCCTCGATGCCCGCGCGCGCGTCTATAACCGCACGGGCGTGGACTGGAACCGCATTCCGCTGACGCTGACCACGGCCTTGGCGAATGTGAGCGCCCAGGCGCCCGATCTGCAGCCGCAGTATCTGCGGGAGTATGCGCCGCCGCTCCTGCGCGCTTTTGGTTCTGCGCAGCGCTCGCGCAAGGCGATGAGCGCCGAGGCGCCGATGGCCGCCACGATGGACGCCGCCGGCGCCCCCCGCGAAGCCGAGCAAGAGGAAATCGAGACTTCGGCCGACCTGAGCACTTCTATCCAGGGCGCGCTGGCGCTCGACTATGCCATCGCGGCGCAGTATGAGATCGCCAGCGACGGCCAGCCGCGCCTCGTGGCGCTGGCCCAGCACCAGCTGCCAGCGGTGGTGGGCCACTTCGCCGTGCCGAAGCTGGACAAAGACGCCTTCTTGCTGGCGCAAGTGACGGGTTTCGACGGGCTGGGCTTGATTCCGGGCCCGGCGAGTGTCTACCTCGAGGGGGCCTTTGTGGCACGCACGACGCTCAACCCCGAGCTGACCACCGACACGCTGCGCATCGGCCTGGGCCGCGACGCCCGCGTGCAGCTCAAGCGCACGGCCATCAAGGAGTTCACGAGCCGCAAGGTGCTGGGCGGTGCGGTGCGGCTGACGCGGGGCTTCACCGTCGAAGTGCGCAACGCGCGGGCCGACGCGGTGACGCTGACGCTCGAAGACCAGGTGCCGGTGTCGCAGGACCAGCGCATCCGCGTGAAGCTGCTCGACCGCGACGGCGCCGACTATGACCCCGCCACCGGCAAGCTCACCTGGCGCCTGAACCTCAAGGCCGGCGAGCGCCGCAGCGTGCGCCTGAGCTATGAGGTAGAGCACCCCCGCGACCTGAACGTGCAGGGGCTGTAGGGCGCCATACACGTGCGAGCACACGGCCCCCACCCCCTCCTACCTTAGGAGGGGGTGGGGGAAAGTGCCGCTCAGTCGTTGTCTTGCACGGCGTCGGCGGGCTCGCGGTTGGCCTTCTCGAGGCTGAAGGCAGGCGTGCAGATGGCCCAGTATTCGCACTCCTCGGCGAAAGGGTTGGAGTAGCGCACTCGCGTGCCGCGGCGCACCAGAATGGTCTCGCCTGGGCCGAGGTCGATCGCCCGATCGTCGAGCTGAATGCGCTTGCGCCCGCGCACCACGATGGTGACCTCGTCGAACTCGGGCGTCTGCGCCGGTTCGCCCCAGCCGGGGGGCGAGATCATGTGGGCCACGCTCAGACCCTGGTCGCGCGTGGCCATACGACCATAGTGCTCGAGAATGACCTTGCCGTCGGTGGTGGCCACGGCATAGGGGGCAGATTGGACGTGGTAGCCGGCCATAGGGGGGTGGAGTTAGGGGGTGAGGATAGACGAAGCTACGCCCGGCAGCGCAGCGCGTCGCTGACCGATGTCATTCGCCGAGATGGGGAATGCTGGCGTTAGAGCCGCTTGATTTTCGAGATGGTCTTGCCGACCGACTTGGTGGGTTTGTCCATGTCGTTGATGGCAAAGGCGATGGCGGTTTTGACGAGCTCGGTCACCTCAGGGGTGCGATAGTCGGCCGCTTGGGCCACGGGGATGTGGCGGATCAAGTTTCCGGTGCCGGTGAGCAGCTGATGGGGGTCGTGCAGCAGGGTGCCTTTGTTGAAGCCGAGGTTGACGTGCTTGGTATAGATCGGCAGCATGCAGAAGGCGTCAGAGAGCTTCTCCGAGATGGAGAAGACCGCCGTCAGCGCATGCGTGCGGTAGAGGATCTCGTTGCTCTCGGGATAGATCTCGAGGATGAACTGGCGCAGGTCGGTGAACAGATCGACGAGGCCCTTGTCCTTCAGCTCGAGGAAGAACCAGAAGTCAGGGTGGATGGGCCGCGGAGCTTTCATCGGGCAGCGGGGTCGGCTTGCATCGCACACATAAGATTGCCCTCGGTGTCGAGAAACTTGGTGACCCACCCCACGTAGGGGATCGCCGTTTTGGGCATGAGAATTTGTCCGCCGCTACGCTCCACGCGCCGGATGATCTCGTCCACATCAGCTACGCCGATGGTGCACTCGACGCCGATGACGCGATCGCTGACCGGCGAATAGCTGCGCGATTGCAGCGCGCCGATGAGCTCGCCGTTCTCTGAGGCATCAGCTTTGATCTGAAGGAAGTCGGGCGGGCCATACGACGCGAAGCCCCATTCAAAGACTTGCTCGTAGAACGACTTTGCGCGGGGCAGATCATCGATGTGGATGGCGAAGTGGACGGGCTTATTCTTCATGGCATGCATCTTCGATAGAGGAGGCTAGGTCTGCCAGGACCACTGCTGACCAGGGCCCGACCCTATCGTGTAAGCTACAGGAAAAAAGTGCCTCAGGGTGCCCGGCCTACATCACGCCCGTTTGCGGATATAGGTCTCGAAGGAATAGGCGTAGGCGTGCCGGTCGTCAGCCGACTGGCGCCGCTCAGAGACGCGCTCCCAGCGGTCAGCGGGCAGGGGCGAGAAGTAAACATCGCCGTCGAAGTCGGCGTGCACGCGCGTGAGATAGACGATGTCCACCAGGTCCTTCTCGAGGGCCTCGCGGTAGACCTGGCTGCCGCCGATGATGAATACCTGGGGATAGTTGGCCACGGCGGCCAGGGCCTCGGCGAGCGAATGGACGGTGGCGGCGCCGGGCAGGTCGAGGCCACGCTTGCGGCTGATGACGACGTTGATGCGGCCCGGCAGCGCCTTACCGATGGACTCAAACGTCTTGCGCCCCATGACGATGGGGAAGTCCATGGTGAGGTCCTTGAAATTGCGCAGGTCGCCGGGAAGGTGCCAGGGCAGCTGGCCGTTCGCGCCGATGACGTGGTTCTCGGCGGCGGCGACGATCAGGCAGGTGGTCATGCGGTCGGGTAGTTAGCGCCCCAAGATGCGCAATTCGCCCGGCGCAGGATGCTCGGTCCAGCCGAGGCGCTAGACGGCCACGGGTGCCTTGATGGCGGGGTGGGGGTGATAGTCGAGCAGCGCGACGTCGTCATAGGCGAAGTCCCACACCTCGGTGATGGCCGGGTTCAGGCGCACGCGGGGCAGGGGCCGGTGGTCGCGGCTGAGCAGCAGGCGCGTCTGCTCGAGGTGGTTGGTGTAGAGGTGCACATCGCCCAGGGTGAGGATGCACTCGCCGGGCGTATGCCCCGTGGCCTGCGCCACCATCATGAGCAGCAGGGCATAGCTGGCGATGTTGAACGGCAAGCCGAGAAAGGCGTCGGCCGAGCGCTGGTAGAGCTGCAGCGACAGCCGGTTATTCGCTGAATAGAACTGAAAGAGCAGGTGGCAGGGCGGCAGGGCCATGCGCTCGAGTTCGCCGACATTCCAGGCGCTGACGATGAGGCGGCGCGAGTCGGGGTTGCTGCGCAGGCTGGCGACGACCTGGGCCAGCTGGTCGATGTGGCGGCCGTCGGCGGTGGGCCAGCTGCGCCACTGCGCGCCATAGACGGGGCCGAGGTTGCCGTCGGGGTCAGCCCATTCGTCCCAGATGCTGACGCCGTTTTGTTTCAAATAGGCGGTGTTGGTTTCGCCGCGGATGAACCACAGCAGCTCGTGCACGACCGACTTCCAGTGCACATTTTTCGTCGTCAGCAGCGGGAAGCCGGGGCCCTCGGGGCTCAGGTCATAGCGCAGCTGGGCGCCAAATCGGCTGAGCGTGCCGGTGCCGGTGCGGTCATGCTTGGCGGCGCCGTGGGCGAGAATGTCGTCGAGCAGGGCGTGGTAGTTGTGCAGGCTCATGCTGTGAAGGTCGGGGCTGGGGCGGCATGACGGGCAGTGGAATTATCAAGTGCCGAGAGGGCACTGGAAAAGATTCGTGAATAGACAATCAATAGCCTGATAGTCAGCGCTTAAGAAGGGCTACTGAAGTCTGCTTTAGGGAAACGGCAAAGCCCGGCCTCACAACGGGGAGTTATCCTCGTCGCGGGGCCGGGCAATGCCGGAACTCTCGCTACTGCTCTCCCTGCTGGGAGTGGGCGGTAGTGGGCTGATCAGCCCTGGGGTGCCTCAGAGCTTGTAGCTCTTCGGCGGTTTTGTGTCTCCCGACGCTTGCAAGCGTATGGGTGGGAAAGCAGTCTAAGCTCGGCCGAGCAAAGCCCGTGATTCCAGAGTTGTGAATTCTGGAAGAACCGCCCCTGTCGGAGCGCTAGTGGATTACGGACCTGACCACCTGAGCGCGGTGAAGCGCCTCTGAGACAAAAGTGTGGGGAGTCGTGGGCGGGGGCAAGGGGAGCTGTCGTATTGCGGCGTTGGGCTGCCGCAATGCGGCAGGATTCCGCCGCAATTCGGCAAGCGCATGCGGCGCTGTTTGCGCCTCGGGCCCCCGATAGCCATCGGGCTGGCGGGGCGGGCCGCAGGGGATTGCGCGTGGACGCGTGAGCCTCGCCAATCGTGAGCGATTCGCTCGCTGAACGCAAGGTCGTCATCGCAAGGCCCTGAAGAGGCCGTCGCCTAGCGGCGACGTTGGGTGGGCTAGTGTCAAGCTCGGCTGTCTGTTGTCATTCTGAGCCGAAGGCGAAGAATCTTCTTCGAGGCTACAGGTTAGGAAGATGCTTCGCTGCGCTCAGCATGACAGCCAGGGGCGGGGACGTAGCTAGTTCTTCGGTGCGGTCGGGGGGGCCTCACCACAGAATTTCTTCATCAGGCCCTGGGCTTGCAGCAGGCCGAGGTCGTAGGCGCGACGCAGGTCGGTGCAGGCGGTGGCCTTGAGGTCGAGCTGCAGGCGCACGAGCGCGCGCATCAGATAGCCCTCGGCATAGGTGGCGTCGAGGGCGATGGCGGCATTGGCGTTGGGCAGGGCCTCGGCATAGCGCTTGAGGTTAAAGAGCGCGTTCGAGCGGTTGACGTGGGCGGCCGCAGTGGGCTGCAGGGCAATGGCGGTGTCGCAGTCGGCGATGGCGCGGTCATAGTTGCGCAGGTTCAGGTGGGCCATGCCGCGCTGTTCCCAGGCCTGCTGCAGGCCGGGGTTTAGGGCGAGGGTGGTGTCAAGGTCGGCGACTGCCGCCTCGAACCGGCCCAGGGCCATCTGGACGCGCGCGCGTGAGAAATGGGCCCGCGCATAGGCAGGGTTGCAGGCGAGGGCCCTGCGGAAGTAGCCCAGGGCCTCCGTGCCTTCGTTCTCGGCGGCGGCGAGGTTGCCTAGGTCGGTCCAGGTGTCGGCGCGGGCGCTGTCGAGGGCCAGGCTGCGGCGCAGGGCCTGCTTGGCGGGCTCGAGTTGGTTCAGGCCCATGTAGGCATAGCCGCGGTAGAGGTGGGCGATGGCGGCGGTGTCGCGCAGGGCGACGGCGCGGTCGAGGTCGCGCAGGGCATTGGCGTTCTCCTCGCGCTCGAACCAGAGGATGCCCCGCTGGATGTAATAGTCGGCCACGGTGGAGTCGTAGTAGATGGCGGCAGTGTATTCGCGCAGGGCCTGGATCTTGCTGTAGAACTGGCCGGCGATCGCCCCGCGGAAGGCATAGGCCTCGGCCAGCGTGCTATCGAAGCGCAGCGCGCTTGTGGCCCAGCTCAGGGCCGAGTCGAGGCCGACCGTGACGGCCGAGAGGCGCGCCAGACGCACGTAGGCCGGGGCGAACGTCGAGTCGAGGCGGATGGCGGTGAGCAGGGCGGCCTTGGCCTGGGGCAGCTGGCCAGCAGCCTCGAGGCGGCGACCCTCGGCCAGCCACTCGGCGGCGGTGCGCTGGGCGCTCAGGGCGGTGGGCAGCAGGGCCAGCAGTAGGCTGGCGCACAGAAACAGTCGGATGATCATGAGCAGGAAACGCCGAAAAGCCCGTCGTATGTGAGCGCCGGTCGGGGGGAGTGGTTGGGGGTGCAAAGCTAAGCAGACCGAGCCTGCCGACTGGGGCTGGGCTATCTTAGCTGCGCGGGGCACGCGACGTGCCACGTTTCATCTCACCCCCCTGACCGCGCCTTATGTCGATGCAAAAAAAGCCTGCCCGCGCCTCGGCCTCGCAGATGACCGAGCTGGTGCTGCCCAACGACACCAACATTCTGGGCAAGCTCATGGGTGGCCGCCTGCTCTATTACATGGACATCGTCTCGGCCATGGCGGCCAAGCGCCACTCGGGCCGCGTGTGTGTGACGGCGTCGGTGGACTTTGTGGACTTTAAGAGTCCGGTCGAGCTGGGCGAGTTTGTGGTGCTGACGGCCAAGGTGACGCGGGCGTTCACGACGTCGATGGAGGTGGCGATCACGGTCTATGCCGAGAACGCGCAGACGAGCGACCGCCGACTGACCAACACGGCCTATTACACCTTCGTGGCGATCGACCAGTCGAGCCGACCGATTCCGGTGAATCCGCTCGAGCCCGAAACCGACGAAGAGAAGGCCGAGTATGAGCAGGCGCTCTATCGGCGCGAGATGCGGCTGATCTTAGCCGGGAAGCTCAAGCCCGAGCTGTCCCAGTTCCCGTCGCTGCAAGGCTTAAAGGCACAAGGTCAATAATCTGAACGCGATGGAAGCCCTCACCCTCGAACAGCGCGCCGACCTCGAGCAAAAAATCGAGGCCGCCTGGGCCGACCGCAGTCTGCTGGGCGCAATGAATTATACCGCAGCCGTGAACCGCGTGATTCAGGCGCTAGACCACGGCGCGCTGCGTGTGGCCGACCCGCCGCAGCAGCTCGACGGCGAGTGGACGGTGAACGCCTGGGTGAAGCGGGCCATCTTGCTCTACTTCGGTCTGCGCACGAGCGCGCCGGTGCACTTGGGCGCGGTGGAGTGCTATGACAAGATTCCGACCAAGCATGGGTGGGCCGAGCTGGGCGTGCGGGTGGTGCCACCGGCGGTGGCGCGCGAGGGCAGCTATGTGGCGCCGGGGGCGATCTTGATGCCGAGCTATGTGAACATCGGCGCCTATGTGGGGCCGGGCACAATGGTCGACACCTGGGCGACCGTGGGCTCGTGTGCACAGATCGGCGCGAACGTGCACCTGAGCGGGGGCGTGGGCATCGGGGGCGTGCTCGAGCCGCCGCAGGCCGCGCCGGTGATCGTCGAGGATGGCGCGTTCGTGGGCAGCCGGTGCATCATCGTCGAGGGCGTGCGCGTGGGGCGCGAGGCCGTGATCGGCGCGGGGGTGACGCTGACGGCAAGCACGAAGATCATCGACGTGACGGGCACCGAACCGCGCGAACTGCGCGGGTTCATTCCGGCGCGGAGTGTGGTGATTCCGGGCACACAGCCGAAGCGGTTTCCTGCGGGGACGTACCACGTGCCGTGCGCGCTCATCATCGGTCAGCGCACCGAGAGCACCGACCTGAAGACCTCGCTCAACGCCGCGCTGCGGGAGTATAACGTGGCGGTATGAGCGATCTGCTGATTGCGGTCTTGATTTGGTTGGTCAGCGCTATCGTGCTGATCGTATGGCTGCTGCCGAAGCTCAGCAGGCAGCAAGCGGAGCTAGCACGGGTTCAAGCAGAGCGTGACGTAGCCACAGAGAGCCTGCAGCGACTCGAACGTGAGGTGCAAGCGGGTCGAGAAGGATTGGCCCAACTCGAGGGGGCGAGGGTGCAGATCAATGGTCTTGGAACTCAACTGAGTGATGCGCAACGCGAAGTGGCTGAGCTGCGAAAAGATCGTGATCACCTCAGCCAGACGGTTATTCAGTTGCAGTCATCTCTGGCAGAGTTGGACCGCAAACATCAATCGGAACGCGGCGTGCTGCTCAATCTGCAAAAGGAGTTCAAGGACCAGTTTGATGCGCTAACCAAGGGCCTGATCGATGCCAATAGCGACAAGTTCTTAAAGCAGAATCAGGCTGCGCTCGACCCGTTGCTGGGGCCATTGAAGCAGAAAATCGAAGACTTCGAGAAGCAGGTCGCAGCAACGAATAAAGAGGAGACTCAGCAGATCGCGGTACTCGACAGCTCGATCAAACGGTTGGAGGCGCTAAACCAGTCGCTCGGCGCAGAGGCAAAAAGCCTGACCAGTGCACTGCTGGGTCAGTCGAAGGTGCAAGGCGACTGGGGCGAGGTGGTGCTTGAGCAACTGCTGCAGAGCCTTGGGCTGGTCGAGGGCACGCACTACGAGCAGCAGACGAGTGTAACGGGGGATGATGGCGAGCGTTTGCGGCCAGATTTTGTGCTGACCTTCCCAGACGGGCGAAAAATTGTGCTCGACGCCAAGGTGTCGCTGACCGCCTATTATCAATGGACTACCTCAGTGGACGAACCCAGCCGACGCCAGGCCCTCAAGCAGCACCTCGAGTCGGTGCACAGCCACATCGACGAGCTCGCGGCCCGCAACTATGCAGCTGTAGAAGGACTCAAGGGACCCAAGGTGGTGATGTTTGTGGCCATTGAGCCGGCTTACATCGAGGCGGTCAGGGCTGAGCCCAGCCTGTATGCGGAAGCCTTTCGCAAGGGGGTGATTCTAGCCACGCAATCGTCGCTGTATACGGTACTGGCGACGCTGGAGTACACCTGGAAACAGCAGTCGATCAGCCGCAACGCAGAAGAAATCGCCAAGCAGGCGGGTGCGCTCTATGACAAGTTTGCCGACTTCGCTAAAGATGTCGAGAGGCTGGGCAAGCAAATGCGAACCACCCAGATCACCTATGATGAGGCCTGGACGAAACTGACGGGAAAAGGTGGCTTGGTTTCGCGAACGGAAAAGTTGCGGCAGTTGGGCATTCGCAATAAGAAGATGGTGCCGACTCAGGCCCTGCTCGATGCCGAGCTAATCGATCAAGAGGATGAGCAGCTGAGCCTGCCTGACGCTACTGATGCGGAAAGCTGACCTCGACGGCGGTGGGGGGGCGCTGGGGGTTGGTGGTGCGCTCGACGAGCTGGGCGCGGCGGTCGGTGAGGGCCACGAGGCTGTGGGCGACCGTGCCGTAGGCGGGGCTGACGATCATGAGGGCGGAGAGGGTGCGCTCGAGTTCGAGCGGCACGCCGGTGGCGGGCAGGGCGGCGTCGGGGTGGAGGGTGCGGTCGGCGAGCAGAGCCATGAGGGCCTCGGGGTCGGGCGGCGCGCCGAGGGCACACTGCTGAGCGAAGGCCGCGCGCAGGGCGGCGACCTTGGGCCAGTCGGTGCCGAGGGGCGCGTTCGAGAGGGCGTAGAGGCCGGGGGCGAGGGCGCGCGGGGCGGGGATGCGGTTCGAGTAATAGGCGAGGGTGGTGCCGTCGAAGCAGAGCAGGTTAAAGCCGTTGTAGGGCCGGGCCTCGGTGTGGATGCGGGTGAGGTAGTCGAGGGCGGACTCGGCCCCGAGCAGGAAGTCGGTGACGAGGGCGCCGCGCGAGGGGGCGGCGGGGTCGAGCCGGTCGGGTTCGCGCAGGTTGGTGAGGGTGGCGAATCGGCCGGTGCGCGTCAGGCCGAGCCAGGTGCCGCCCGCGCGCAGATCGCGCCCCGCGAGCAGCGTGGGGTGGTCGGCCCACTGCTGCACGTGCGTGGTGGGGCGGGCGTAGAACTCGTCGCGGTTGCCGATGAGCACGAGGCGATGGCCGGGCCAGGTGTCGTAGGCGAAGGCGAGGGTGCACATGGGCGGGGGCAGATTCTACTGACCGTCAAGCAAGGCGGCGGGCGACGAGCAGCAGCAGCGGCGGCAGCGCGAGCGGGAAGTAGGTGGTGTTGGCCGCGAAGAACGCAAATGCGCCCCAGAGTAGCAGCACCGTGGTCCCAGCAAACCGGTCGGTGGCATCGCGCGGCGGGCGGCGCCGCAGCAGAAATGCCGCCAGCAGGAGCAGCGGCACGTTGAGCGCGGCGCAGACGGCGGACTTCATCCACCCGGCCTCCCACGGCGCCCAGAACATGCCGGCGCCGATGACGAGCCGCATGGGCAGGCGCTGGGGTGTTTCGAACAGATGCTGCCAGCCGAGTCGCGCCAGCAGGGCGTCGTCGTCTGGCATGGCTGTGCCCCAGTGCACGACGCGCAGGGGTCGGCCGGTGTGGGCTAGATAGGCGCGCTCGCCGGCGTCGGGCTCGGCGAAGGCGGACTCGTGGCCTTTCCAGTACTGATAGCCCGCTCCGGTGGCGATGGCGATGGGCCGGTGGAAGGTGAGCCAATTGCGCACTGACCACGGGGCGACGAGGGCGGCGGCGGTGAGCAG
>VYMD01000439.1_pt1 | contig 11552 bp, 9 predicted proteins | sample 5115311 | NCBI WGS metagenome assembly VYMD01 (sample SAMN12291779, study PRJNA351875) | freshwater metagenome | isolation source: freshwater lake | place: USA: Michigan, Wintergreen Lake | collected 2013-08-08
TCTGATTTCGACATCGAGTTAAACGGCGAATCCTCTGGGAACTTTGACGATTACCTTTTAACAGAGATTGTAACTTAGCTCGACGTTGGTTATAAAATTGATTCAGGCTTTTTAGCGGTCTGCCATTAATCAACAAAGGGATAAAGTCCGGTTGATTTGAAGTTACAGCCATCAAATTATCTATGCCTAAATCTATCGCAGCTATCTTTTCATTCGGAGCTAAGAACTGTTCGGTTTTATCATAAATTACCTCGATTACATAACAATCACATTTAGGAACTATTCTGACTTCTGCTATGCGCTCCGCTACTCTCGTCGGCAACGCAATTGAAGTACCTGATAGTTTGACTAATCCTTGCCGAAGACCTATTCTGCTTATAGCTTGAATAGTGTAAACTAAGAGATTTCCTCCTTTTTTTGGCTCCTTATAGCCAGGGATTTTGGGTTTGACCAGAAATTTATCGGGGTGACTTTTAAACTCGGATAAAGCGGCAAAAAATGATTGCCAGTTCCGGTCTAATCCTCTTAAAACTTGTTGGGAAATTTTAGCGGGTAAAGCTTGATACTGTTCTGTCTTTTTCATCAGAGAGTCCATCTGATTATAGGTCAAATAGCCATGACCATAAATGAAGTTTTGTCGGATTAAATAATTGGCTGAGTTGTAGAGATTTTTAGGCTGCCAAGATAAATTATCTATCTCAGCCCAAAATCTATGTCCTTTCTTGATAATGTGTCTTTCTGCTACTAACATTATTGTCCGTTGTCTTTTAACTCAGCTATAATCTTTTCTCTGTTAAATTCCCTTGTTTCCACCACCTCCAAGCCGTTCGATAACTTATTCTTGTTTTTTTTGCCTAGTCTGATAGTTTCCTGTCTATATATTACCATGGCTGGCTATATATGACTATATTTGTATTGAAACTTTACAATACTAAATCCGTTGAGTATAGGCTACTTATGGGGACAGGCAAAAGGCAATAGGCAAAAGGGGCAATAGATAATCAGTCTTTAATAACCGGATTTAGTATAAAAATTTATGTAGGGCTGGCTGAATAAATAGACCTCTGGTAAAAATCAAAAATTGTTGTTAGGGTTAGGAGTCAGTAGCCAGTAGTCAGGAGTCAGGAGAATTAAGAATAGACCGCTCACTACCTTAAGAAATCTAGTTGCTCAGAAATTCCAGTTGCCCCTGCATTTCTTCTGGTGACTTGGTGTTAATCAACTTTAATACTCCGCGCATCAAGTCACCGATTTCATATCGTTGTTGTGGAGCTAAAATAATTCCCCTATGAGATAAGCCCTGCTCAATTGTGCCTATATCAGTAGTAGTAGTCATGGTTTGTACTTTGGTGATGAGCCGTGGATTACTCCCCAGTCTAACATTAATTATTGTTGATATTAAATATCGCCTTTTCTTCCTGCATCGATCATCTCATAATTAGCACTCGATCGCTTCTTTTTTCTCTCCACGATTAATACCAAATCCGCTTTTAATAGCATGATTAACTCCTAATCGAACTTTAAAAACCCGCTCCCTGCTCCCCGCTCCACTTTCCTATCCCCTTTAAACAGGATTTAGTATTATTACTGCGGCGTGTTTTCTACTCATTCATCGATATCAAGATTGGAAAAATCATCGTTTGTTTTCTGGAAAACTTTAGCTAGTTCCTCGTAACATCGACGACTAGCGGAAAGCGGAGGAAATGTCTCGGCAATTTTTAAACACTCATCTTTAAACTGAATTAGTTCGGGAATCGGTTGTTGCGGAGTTACCCATATCGCACCAGTCCAGGATACTCCGGGTAAGTTTTGTAGTACGGATAGAAAGCAATCCTGACTAATTTCATCCGCTCTAGAAGCTAGATTGGATATAAAATCTACTTGTTCGAGAATTAATGAACGGGGAGCTTTTGAAAGCAAATAACTGGCTTCTTTAATTTTTTCCGCATCTTCTGAATTAATCCATTCCTCCAGAATTTCTAAGCTTGTTGAAGAAAACGTCAAATTTTCATCTTCATAGTAATAGGGTTTGCTAGATTCACCGTTTTTAACCATTGAGAGAGCGTGAAATAAAATTGGTATAAAATAACGCTCGCCTTCTCCATCAAATATTTTATCCCTTACTTGTCGAAGTATATCAGAATATGCCTCTGGCTCTGGGAGGGATACAAAAAATTTATAAGCATCTTGATAGGGGATCGGAGTATAATTATAACTAGGAAGCTCATTAACTTTCCGATAGCGAATACGATCGAGAAGAAACTGAATAACGGCGAGAGGATTATGTTTAAACGCGATGGCTAAAAAATTTTCAATTTCATGATCACTGATTTCTGGAATTGTTACAAGCTTCTTCAATAGTAATTCAACTTCATTATTAGACAAATAATCTGAAGAGAGACCGTAAGTAGTTCCGATTTTACCACATAAGTGTTTAGCCAGTTCGAGATTATTTCCAATATCAACATTCAAAATAAGTGGTTTCATTAAATTCGGTTTTTCACTGGCTATTCTACCGATAGAATTGATAGTATAACCTTTGATATCAAGGTTATCGCTAGATAATAGACTTGATAGTAGGGAAATATCTTTGTCTCGTAAACTCTCAGACCAGAAATAGTAGCTTGTAGCAATCGATAAAAGAATCGGAACCGAACCATTATCGATAGCGAGTTGAATTAGATGAATGGCAGTATCTAAATCATTCCGTCTAAGGTGACTACAGAAAAAACCAAAGTAATTCGCTATTGGAGAACTAGGATTCTCTAAGGTTGCTTCACAGATTTCAACCAGTGTTTGTCTTTCAATTTTTGGAACTAAACAATCTAAAAAAGGATATTTCAAATAAAAAGTATCCGTGCATTGATCTGCATTCTCTATCTCCAAGCATTTCTGATTAATTTTTTGTATAATAGCTTGAGACGATTTGTATTTTTGTAAAAATATTTCTTGGCAATATTCTTCTGCTATCGCTTTTACTCTCTTACATATTTGGCTATACCAATCAGGATTGAAGAAATCAAATTGACCTTTATTATTGATCAACCAATCTAAAGCTTCATGGTTGATCATGAAACCCACCAATCGCAGATCATCCGTATCGGGAATACATTGGGTAATATATAAGGCTTTTTCTCTGACTTGTTGTGAATAGCCCCGATGTATGTACCAATCTAGTATATTAACCACTTTTAAATGTATAATCGGCTCGTGGTTAAAATTAACTAATTCCTCGATTATTTTTAAAATAGTTAACTGCTCGGATACCCATTTTTCGCAACGTTCTTCGTTTCTATTCCCGCTAATAGTTTGAGGTTCTCTAAGTGCATTTTCCAAACTTTGTAAGGCTCTAATAATTATTTTTATATCTAAACTTAAACATTTTTCGATTAATTTTAGTGCTTGGCTACGAATCGTGGGTGCAAATTCAGGATTGAGAGGATGGATTTGAATCTGAATTGTTCGGTTCTCTGTATATTGATATTCAAACTCTTTTTTAAAAATTTCATCCAAAATATTTAAGGCTAAAAAATAGTAATTATCATTATCGATTCTGGTCAGCCATCGAGATACCGCATCAATAATAATTTGTTGTGTTTCTAGTCCTTTGTATTTTTCATATTTCGCCAAGTCTTGCAAAATTCGTAGAGCATGATCGGGATATGGATTTAAAGCTCGATTATCTTGTTTACCAATTTCCCAAAGTAGATCGCAACAGTAAGGCAGATAGTAAATTGTATAACCCACCATCCGAAGAAGGGTCGGAATTTTTGTTAGACGTAAACTATTAACTTCCTCAGCATCTTCTTTATTATTGAGCGCAAATTTAATTAACGTACGAACCCGTTTAGGCTGATAGTAAGCAACCTTGTTTAAATTGTCTAGAAAATAATATTTCTCCCGATTAGACAATTGTTGGTATTGTTGTTCGATGGTATTCCAAACTTCGTCAAGTAACTTGGTTTCCAATTGGTTGACTTGACGAATACGCCAATCTAGCCCAGAAACGTTGACTAAAAAGTTATAAAATATTTCAGAATGCGATTCACATAACTTAAAAATTTCTTGTATATAGCTCGTGGAAAAGCCCTGCCAACAAGCCGTAGCTAGAATATGATCTGATAATATATCTGGTGTAATTCGTATTTTGTTTCGTGTTCGTAACAGAATCCCCGTATTTTCCAACAAAATACCAATATACCGCTTTAGTTGAGATACTTTGATGTCAAGATATTGAGAGGCTATTTGATAAAACTCACTATTTTCTTGTGGAATAGGAGCCATAGCAGAAATCAACTGTAATATCTGTTGACATTTATCTGAAGGGATGTGATCGCTTATTTTTCCTAGTATCTCTTGCTGAAATTTATTCAGAACAGACTCACGAAATTTATCATTTTGTTCTAGTAAACTTGGATGAATTTTATCTTGAGCGACTAACTGACCAGCAATAACTGTTATTAAAGGACAATCTTGAGTTATTTGGGCTAATAGTCGTGCGTGATCTTCGTATTTGTTTCCTAAAGATTGTTGGGCTAATTCTTTGATTTCGTCATAATTTAAAGGCTCTAGATTACCTAGCTTTGTAATGTCGTTTTGGTCAAAATCAGAACGTGTTAAGCTTGATTCTATAAAAGATAATCCTTGAGGTCGAGAGGAAAAAATTAATTTGAATTTCTGATTTTGAGATCGCTGTTTAATATAATTAAACAAATTAGATAAACCCTCTTTTCGATGAGCGTCATCGATAACAATAGCGCAATTAGGCTGGGTTAGTAATTCATCAAGGCTCTCCACTGTGATTGATTCGTTCATCACAAATCGTAGCTCCCAGTCGGGGTGATGTTGCTCGAATTCTTTCGCAAAGTGATAAAGCAGTTTTGACTTGCCACTTCCGCCAATACCTGTAAAAATAGCGATTTTTTGATTATCAGAATCTATAAATCGATGTAATTCTTCGAGGATTGATTTACTACCAACAAATGACCAACAATGATGAAATAAACGCTTGTAATCTAATAAGGTTTGAAAAAATGTTTTTGACGAAACAAAGGTTTCTAGTCCTGATAAACTTAAAAAGTGATTGCACCAATATTTTCCAAAATGGGTTGTTACCAAATTGCGGGAAATATCTGATTTTAAGTATCTAACTTTGCTAGAAATATTCCGTAGATCCCAGCATTCCCAATTAGGATGTTTTGTTATTTCGTCTATAACAGTAGAACTAGCCTCACAGCTTAATAACAATATGTATCTATCCGCTTTGTAGGTAGCCTTTTCAATAGCTGTTCTTACCTCAGCTGCGGTGAATGTTTTATATCGTTTACACTGAAAAACCCAACAAGTACGATCCGTCTGCTCCGCGATAATATCAATACCTCTTTGAAAATCGCCCTTTCTTCCATAGCGATTTGCGTTCTTAGTTGTACCGAATTGAGAAATTAGATCGTGGCAAAAGGCTTCAAAATTTTCCCACGACCAATTGCTGTCATTTAAAGGTAAATTTTCAGGAAGAGGATTAACAGGTGGTAAAATCATGGGTAATACTTAACGCTGTAACGAGATGACTGCGATGTGCGTACAATTTTAGTATAACCTATCTAGGTTAGAGTGTGTGGCTCGATCAAACTTCCCCGCTCTTTTTGGGCAATTGCCGCCGCTAAAACTCCTAAATCTCGGACGATTTTACTCCCCAGTCTAACATTAATTATTGTTGATATTAAATATCGCCTTTTCTTCCTGCATCGATCATCTCATAATTAGCACTCGATCGCTTCTTTTTTCTCTCCACGATTAACTAGGAGCGGAAAGGGTCAACCACTGCCAAAACCCCTCAGACATCAAGATAGAAGATAAATCTAAAGAAAGTGTGAAATTAGCAGAAATTCCTGTTTTTTTTAGTATTATACCTCTAAAAAGCTGATAGTTTCCCCATGAGAACGGCAAATTGAAGGTAAAAAATAACTATTTTTTAATATCTTATAACAGTTTAATCCGGTCTGATGGGAGATAACCTAAAAGCAAAATCATTCAACCTTGATATAGAGATGAAAAAGTATCTAGCAGAGTTCATCGGGACGTTTTGGCTGGTTCTCGGTGGTTGCGGTAGTGCCGTTTTAGCGGCAGTATTTGTGGGTAAAGCCAAGAGTGTCGTAGATGGTGCTGATTTTAATATCCATCTGGGGATTTCTTTTGTGGGTGTCTCCCTTGCCTTCGGTTTAACGGTTCTTACCCTTGCCTACGCTTTAGGGCATATTTCGGGGGGACATTTTAATCCGGCCGTTTCCTTCGGTCTCTGGGCAGGTAAACGCTTCCCCGGTTCGGAACTACTTCCCTACATCATCGCTCAAGTTTTAGGGGCGATTTTAGCGGCAGTAATTATCTACATTATTGCCAGTGGTCAACCCAGTTTCGCTCTGGGAGGCAGTAACCCTCTGGCCACCAATGGTTTCGGAGAACATTCTCCCGGTGGTTACAGTTTAATCGCCGCTTTGGTCACGGAAGTGGTCTTGACCTTCATGTTCTTAATCATCATTTTAGGCTCTACCGATCGACGCGCTCCGGCCGGTTTTGCTCCCATCGCTATTGGTTTAGGATTGACCTTAATTCACTTAATTAGCATTCCCGTGACCAATACCTCCGTTAACCCCGCTCGTAGTACCGGTGTTGCTCTTTTATGCGGTAATATGGCTCTCGTTGGTCAATTATGGTTATTCTGGATTGCTCCTATTGTTGGGGCCGTGGCTGCGGGTTTCCTCTACAATAGTTTCTTTGAAGAAACTTTAGAAGAAAGACGAATTAGAGAATAAGTGGAAAGTTACCGCTAAAGTTTGATTGCTTCAAAAGTCAAGTGCTGATAGCGATTCCTGTGGGGTCGCTATTTTTTTCGTCCCCACCGACAAAATTGAGCAGCGCTCGTCGTCCTTGCTCGCCTCGATCGAGTAAAGTAATCTCTAGATAATTGTCTGGCAAAAAAGTTAAACGTTCTGACCATTCGATCGCCACTATCCCTAAATCTACCTCGATTCCCTGCCAATAATTTTCTAGGTACAGCGCCTCGATATCTTGACCCTGCAAACGATACAAATCCAAATGATACAAAGGAAGGCGGCCTTCGTTATATTCGTTAACGAGGGTGAAGGTAGGACTAGCTATAGGCTCTTGAATACCCAATCCTAAGCCAATTCCCTGTACTAAGGTGGTTTTTCCCGCTCCCAAATCGCCTTTTAATAAAATTACACTGCCAGAGTCCAAGGTTTGCCCCAGTTTTTCGCCTAAATTGACAGTAGCTTCTCGATCAGGTAAGTCGATAATCATTTGTTTCCGCTAGGATGCCAATTAATCACTGATTTTAATATAGCGATCAGAGCAGCTTTCTGACACCCTTGGCTCTGGGGGGCGAAATTTGGTCTTTTTGATCGAGAAAAATAGAAGCAGTTAAACTAATCTCTTATCTCTTAGTCTTAACCTTTGGTCAAATGGTCGCTATCAGGGCAGAGATAGGCGATCGGCGAAACCTTCTGGTAGATTAGACTAAATGGGAGTTGGTTAACTGCTTTTATAAAATTGATTGTTCCCTAACCATCAGCATTGTCTAGGGTCGAGGGGAATAAAACAACCGAAGTTTAGGACTTTAAGCCAGAAGTTAAGAAAAACAGTGAAATTATTATTTTTGAGTAATGGCCACGGTGAAGATGAGATCGCGATCCGGATTATTAAAAGACTGCAATCATCTCCCCACTGTCCGGGTATTACTGCTTTACCCCTAGTGGGTAACGGTTATGCTTATACTCGTCTGGGGATTCCCCTGCTCGATCGAGGTCAAAAAATGCCCTCTGGGGGTTTTATCACCAGGGATGCCAAACAATTATGGCGAGATCTACGGGAGGGATTATTAGGATTAACCTCCCGTCAATACCGTCTGGTCAGAAATTGGGGCCAAGAAGGGGGAAAAATTGTCGCGGTGGGAGATATCTTACCCCTTGCCCTTGCTTGGTTGAGCGAGACAGATTATGCTTTTGTGGGAACGGCTAAATCGGAATACTATCTCCGGGATGAGCAGGGATGGTTAGATAGTAGCTCGATGATCGATCGCCTCTGGGGTTCCTATTATTATCCCTGGGAACGCTGGTTAATGGCTCATCCTCGCTGTCGGGGGGTTTTTCCCCGGGATAGTTTAACTAGCAAAATTTTACAACAGTGGTCAATTCCCGTTGTCGATGGGGGTAATCCGATGATGGATGACCTTTTACCCGCGATAACGGGCGATTTTCCCCAAGATTGCCTAAATATTCTGCTTCTACCCGGTTCGCGCTTTCCCGAATCTCTCCACAATTGGCAGAAAATTATCGAGGCTGTGGCCGCCATTATCGGACGTTTTCCCGATTATCAGCTGGAATTTTTGGCGGCGATCGCTCCTTCTCTCCCCCTAGAATCTTTTACGGCTGCTTTAATTTCCCGGGGTTGGCGAGAACATAGCACAAATAAGTTTATTTGTCAAGAAGTATTTATAACTATTTCTCAAACGGATTACGCCGAATATTTAGGCCGTTGCCATCTAGCGATCGCCATGGCGGGAACTGCCACGGAACAGTTCGTCGGTTTGGGTAAACCGGCGATCACGATTGCGGGGGCCGGACCACAGTTTACTCCCCATTTTGCCAAACTGCAACAGCGTTTATTAGGCTGTTCAATTCTCTTAGGCGATAGTGCCGAGTCAGTGGCAGACAAGTTAGAATATTTATTACAAAATCCCCCACAGTGGCAAGAAATCGCCTTTAATGGTCGTCAGAGAATGGGGTCAGCCGGTGCCTCCGATCGCATTGCCCGATGGTTACTAGACGATTTTTGCCCTTAAAGGAAAGTATCGGTCCGATTTTTGCCGCTAGTGGGCCACTCAAAAACAGTTTCTAGGGCAATTTTTTGGGCGCTTGGTTGTTGTCCATAGCTGAAAAGATGGGGAATTTCTCCGCTTTGTTGACGAAACCACTGGAAAACGTAGGGACTACCATAAACAATCAATGCTTGAATCTGTCCGGTTTTCAGCAAAGCTTGATAGATAGCTTTCGTTTCGTCGCTTAATCCGGCACTACCCCGAAAAGGATTACCACGGATAAATACTTGTAGGAGAGTCGTTTCTGGGGAGACGAGGGACTGATTAAAGGTGCTACGGTCGATTATTTGCGTTTGATAACCCCATTGTCGGGGAATTGTCACCGCCGGACAAGAGCGATCGAGAAAGTCACAGTGGAGTAAATCATCGATAATGATTAAATTGCGGCCTTGAGTGGCTTGAATCGGTAAATTAGAGCTAACTGTTTGGGAATCTTTTAAAATATCGCTGACAATCTCTAGAGCTTGCGGTGCCGCTAAACTGCTTAAGGATTCTAAGGAGGGCTGTCTTTGCCCTAATTTCTCTTTTGCTCGTTGAATACGTTGCCAAGAATCATTAATTCTCGCTTCGCTAATTGTACCCGCTTGCACGGCACTATACACCGCTTCGATCGCTTCGATCGGATCGGGAGGCATTAATAGTATATCGGCCCCCGCCTGTACCGCCCTCACTGCTATGGCGGCAGCACTGGCAATTTTGGTTACTCCCCCCATAATCAGGGCATCGGTGACGATTAAACCCTGAAAACCGAGATTTTGGCGCAGTTTTTCCCCGAGAATTTTCGAGGAAAGAGTGGCGGGAAATTCGGCATCCCAAGCGGGAATTAACAGATGGCCTGACATAATACTATCAACCCCTGACTCGATTGCTGCTTGAAAGGGCGGCAATTCGATCGCTTCTAGGCGATGATGATCGTGGTTGATGATGGGAAGATCGAGATGGGAGTCATTGCTGGTGTCACCGTGGCCCGGAAAATGTTTGGCCGTGGTCAAAACTGGATAGGAATCCGCCCCTAAAATAAAAGCTTGAGCTAGATTAGCGACGATTTCAGGAGTTTCAGCGAAGGAACGAATATTGATAACCGGATTGTCGGGATTATTGTTCACATCGACAATTGGGGCTAAAATCCAGTTAATCCCGATCGCTAGGGCTTCCTTAGCGGTAATTGCTCCCATTTCCTTAGCATATTCTGTGGCTTTTGTCAAGCTTTTTTCAGCTATTTTTCCTAAAGCCATCGGGGGGGGGAACCAAGTGGCGCCGGAAAACCTTTGGCCGACTCCCTCCTCGATATCGGCGGCGATGAGGAGAGGATTATCCCTGGACCAACTTTGTAATTGTTGAGTGCGGAAAGCGATTTCGGCGGCGCTGCCTCCTAAGAGAATCACCCCACCGAGGTGGAGGGTTTCTAACCAATGTTTCAGGGTGGCGTTGACAGGTTCCCAGACAGGATAGCGGATTTGTTGGTCAAAGAGATAGCCGGAAGCGCGGACTACTATCATCTGACCAATACGTTCTTTTAGGGATAAAATGCGATCGCTCACTATTCAGTTATCAGTTATCAGTTATCAGTTATCAGTTATCAGCTTCTGAAGGCAAGAGGCACTCATGCAAGAGGCAAAAGGCAGAATCTGGCAATTCTCCTACCTAAAAAGAAGGTTAGAAACTAAGCACATCAAAGCTTTTCTGGAGAGTTATCAGTTATCAGGTTTAAGTTTTAAGTTCCCAGTTTTGTCTAAATTTAGTTATCCTGTTCACTGATATCGGAATCGTCATCTTCTGGGGGTCGATCGCTTTTAATATGATCAAGAAGGTGTAACATTCGATCGCCGCGTGCGAGGGAAGAATCTTCGAGGAAGACCACTTCGGGGGTACGTCTGAGACGGATGCGTTGACCGAGTTCGCGCCGGACGAATCCCGCAGAAGCTTTTAAACCGGCCATAGTTTCGGCCTTTGCATCTTCGTTGCCGTAGATAGACACAAAAATTTTAGCGTGTTGCAGGTCGTGGGAGAGATCCACATCGGTAACGCTAACCATACCGGCACCGACGCGATCATCTTTAATTTCCATTAATAACATTTGGCTGACCTCGCGCTTAATTAGCGAGGACACGCGAGATACTCGACGATCGTTAGCCATAATTTTCGTCCCCTAAAAACAGCGAAACCCTTACCATTGTATCAAGCTAATCCGAGCATGGCTTTGAGGGTGAAATAAAGAAAGGCGAAAGTTCCCCCTAGAAAGCCCACAAGTGCGATCGCTGTGAGGGGATTTTTTAATAAAGGGGCTAACCAGCCGAAAAAGGCGAAGAAAATCCCTAAACTAAAGCTAATCAGATAGCGGGGGTAACGGCTCACGTTATCAAAAAAGTCGCCCATAAATTTTGTTTATTATCTTTGTCCGTAAGCAATTTTGACACTCTCGCCGTCAAGCTAGGCTGTGACGGGAGATTCTTGCTTCTACTCCTCTTAACTAGACACAATCCGAAGACTATGCCCCCGTCAGACCGAATCCACAAGCGTTTTAGTTTAACGTCTACCGACTGCCCGGACGGCTCTGAATTTTATTTGTGGGCAGAATTGACCTTAGCCGTTAAGCTTCTATGCTGCTTGACCCGTCACCATTACATTTTCAAGGGCGATATTTGTTCCGAGGTACAAA
>VYMD01000365.1_pt1 | contig 11547 bp, 9 predicted proteins | sample 5115311 | NCBI WGS metagenome assembly VYMD01 (sample SAMN12291779, study PRJNA351875) | freshwater metagenome | isolation source: freshwater lake | place: USA: Michigan, Wintergreen Lake | collected 2013-08-08
GAGCGGTTTTCGACAAATCCCCCGCTCGCTTCGCTCGCCGCCCCCTTTGTCAAGGGGGCAGATTTGATGCGGCTTTCAACCTTAAGTTGATGACATTGGGTCTTGACCCCTTGCCCAACAGATTTGCGAAAGTCCTATGAATAAGAAGAGGTTGCTGCTCAAATAATCAAAGGTTTTTCCGACAGTCTTTTGTACCACACTCACGGTGAATTTCGATGAATAGCACAACCACTTCCAACCTCATCAATCTGCAATCGCTCATTGACCTCAGTGCTGCACTGAACGCTTCCGATGATGATGCGTTTATTTTGAACACAGCGTTGCTTAGTGTTATGGGGAAATTGCGTACCTTCAAAGCGTGTGCGCTGGTACCGAACAGCGAAGGAAAATGGTTCTGTATCACGACTAAAGGAATGAAACTGCCGGAAGAGCCTTTCGAGTTGGAAGTTCAGACAGATGATATTGGCACATTTGTTACAGGAAAAGCTAATCAACCATTGGCAGAGTGGGGAGTGGAACTAAGCCAATCTGTGCGGAGCAGCAGTGCAAACGATGAAGTACAGGGCGAATATCTTGCTCTTTTGTGCTTTGGAGCAAATCTCGCAAAACAGCCCTATTCCGACGAGGAGCGGCAGTATATCTCGCTTGTAGGCAGTATTACGGCAAATGCTTTGCTGAACGCAAGGAATATGCGGAGTTTGAGGGAGACGGGTTCGTATTTGGAACGAAAAAATCAACTTCTCACAACCCTCTTCGAGATTAACCGCGAATTTACTGCACTTTTGCAAAAAGAAGAGATTCTCAAATTTTTGACATTGCGACTTATGGGGCAGCTTGCCGTAAGTCGCTTTTCTATTTTGGTGAAAAGCAATGAAAGCGCCTCCTTTGAGATTCCTGTCAATCGCCTGAAAATTACCGAAGACGAGGCACAAGGGCTTCTATGTGAATATAAGGAATTGGGGGATGAAGCATTGGAACGTTGCCAAATTTTTATCAAAGACTGCGTTATGGCTGTTCCTATGAAAACGCAAAATGAAGTCAGGGGACTGCTTTTAGTTGGTGAAAAAATGAACAAAAAACCGTTTACGGCAGAGGAGCGAAATTTCCTTGAAGCATTAAGCGGAACGGCAATGACCGCGTTAGAAAATGCCCGATTGTTCCACGAGGAACTAGAGAAAAAACGGTTGGAAGATGAATTGAATCTTGCAAGAACGATTCAAAAAGGGTTGCTGCCCCAAGAACTGCCAAGCATTACGGGGTTTGATATAACAGGAATGAGCGTTTCGTCAAAACAAATTGGCGGTGATTATTACGACGTAATTCCGTTAAGTGAGCATGAGTGGATGTTGGTTATTGCCGACGTTTCGGGGAAGGGTACACCTGCTGCGCTGCTTATGGCAAATACCCAAGCAGCGTTACGCGCTCTTGCTCCCTTGCAATTACCACTCCCGTCTATGGTTAGCCGCATCAACGACCTTTTGTATGCGAACACAAGTTCGGATAAATTTGTAACGTTTTTCTGCGGGAAACTTAATACACAAGAGCAGACATTGACGTTTTGTAATGCAGGACATAATCCGCCGCTTGTACGCCGTGCCGACGGTACGGTGGAGCGACTTATGGAAGGCGGATTGATTTTGGGAATCATGGAAACACTTGTGCCATATGAGGAAAAAAGCATTAATCTCACTTGTGGTGATGTATTATTGTGTTACACCGACGGCGTTTCAGAAGCATTAAATGAATTGCATGAAGAGTATTCGGAAGAACGCTTAGAATCAGCGCTTCATCGAAGTGCTACAAAAAGTGCAAGGGAAATTGTCGAAGCAATAACCGGAGATGTGCAATCCCACGCCGGAACAGCGCCACAGTCGGATGATATTACCATGTTGGTTTTGTGCTGTAACATTCAATAGCAAAAACGACCCCTCAATAACCAGAACCAAACATTAAAACAATGAGTGAAATTTCACGCATTCTTGACCAGTTCCGCCGCGCTTTTAATGGTGATGCGTGGCTTGGAGAACCCGTTTTACAAATTGTAAACGGCATATCTGCCCATAAGGCGTTTCAACATCCAATTCCCGGAGCGCACAGCATTTGGGAGATAGTTCTTCACATCACGGCTTGGGAAGGTGAGGCTTTGCGCCGATTGCAAACAGGCATCCTCCAAATGCCTGAAGAAGGTGATTGGAATGTTGTTGAAGACCCCTCAGCAGAAGCGTGGGCAAAAACCTTGGAACGATTTATCCTTGTTCACAATATGCTTGATGCTGCTATTGCTTCATTGTCGGATGGCGACCTTTTACGCACTCTTGGTGGTACACGGAAGCGAGAGCTAGGTTCTGGTGTATCAATATATGTGCTGTTGCATGGGATTATTCAGCACAGTTTGTATCATGCGGGACAAATTGCGTTATTGAAAAAAATGTGAGAATGTGTTTCGGGAATGTGTTGTAGTAAAAAATCTCAGGGATAGTCGTTAAACAAAAATTATCTTGGATGTTTGATTGGGGTTTTTCATCTTTGTTGTTTGTGAATATACGGTGTATAACCTTGTGGATATATTGTGAATTGTTCCACGTGAAACATTACCATTATGGCGTTCAAAACCTTAGAATGGATATTGCCGGAAATTATTGTTTGTCTCAATGGCACTCTACCGGACACTAATACCTTTCATCGTTTACGACCAATACCGATTGCCGCAGCAGACGGGGCTGCGGTACAGTTGCGGGAAAAAAATGTATTGCCGCAGTATATCGTTGGAGATTTGGATTCATTAGCGCATGATAGAGCGTATTGGGAGGAAAATAAGCAAATAGAAATTGTTGAAATTGGAGACCAAAATTCCACAGATTTTGAAAAAACATTGGATTATGTCGCAAAGCGAAATTGCCGCTCCATTCTGGTCGTTGGGATGCACGGCGGAGAATTTGACCATACGTTAAATAATTGGAGTATTCTTATGCGTTATGGAAAAACACGAAATATCGTATTTTATGAAAAAGGCAAAATAGCTATTCCATTGTACGAATCAGTGCAAGTAGCAGCAAAGGAAGGCGAAATGATTTCGTTAATTCCACAACCGAGTGCCGTATTAACAACAAGTGGCTTGGAGTGGAATTTGAACAAGGAAGAATTATCACTGGGGTTGAAAGAAGGAGCGCGAAATAGGGCAATAGCAAATCAAATAACCATTGAACTTCATAGCGGAGCGATATTACTGTTTATTAAAGCAGAACTGCCGTATATGCCCCAAATAGCATACTAAAACCGTAGAAAATTCACAATAAGTACCAAATTTTCCTTATCCAAAAACACTCAACGAAATGAAACTTGACTACAATGCACCTGTGGTGCTAACCTTTGCCTTGCTTTCTGCGGGAGTAATGGTATTGAGTAATTCAACAGCCGGAATGGTTGGTCAAGGGTATTTTTCAACGCAGCCGGGATTGGCGTGGACCAGCCTGACCACATATTTTCGCCTGTTTAGCCACATATTTGGTCATGCAAATTGGGAACACCTTTTTGGAAACTTCTCAATAATTCTGCTTATTGGTCCGCTCTTGGAGGAAAAATACGGTTCGCAGACAATGCTCATAATGATACTGTTCACCGCATTGATAACCGCTCTGCTCAATAACTTCTTTTTCACAACAGGGCTTATGGGGGCAAGCGGTATAGTGTTTATGATGATTCTGCTCAGTTCTTTTGCCAACCTCAAGCAAGGGCATATACCGCTAACCTTTGTCATTATTGTGGTATTGTATTTAGGGCGGGAAATTTACAGCGCAATGAAAATTGACAACGTTTCGCAATTTGCCCACATTTTAGGTGGAATTTGCGGAAGTATTTTTGGTTTTGCACAAAAAGATTTGAAGGCAATACGTGGGACAAATACCAGTGGTGGAGCAGATACTGCTCTGAATACGAAAGACCCGTTTGCAATGTAAAGTCGTTGGTTTGAAAAAAAAACGAAAAAGCGAGGTTTGCGATAATCTTGAGCATTAATCAGATGACAAGATTGAAACAAACCTCGCTTTGTTTTTTTTTGCAAACATAGCGTGAGAAAGAAATCTCACGCAAAGGACGACTGCGAATCTATGCTGGCAGAGCGGCGACGGAAAAATCGCACAACAAGCCAAACGATTAAGCCAACAAGAGCCAATCCTAGGAAAAATCGGAAAAAGGAAAATGTAGGAGGATAAACTTCCGTTGTTCCGTCAGGATTGGTAACATACGTCGGGCGAGAATAATAAAACGCGGGATGAAACGGCGTGTACCACATTGCAGAAGTACGCCCCATAAGATAACCCATCATCAAACCATCCGTGTAACCACCGTAACTATGAACCATGTAGGGTGAAGATACCCCGGGAACAGCCATTGGAGCGCTTTGGCGAGGGATACCATATGAACGACGGTAATTCGATGCCGCCGGAGCCATTGCGCGTGAACCGCCAAAACTTGAGCCGCCGCGCTGCATTGACGAAGGCGCGGGTGAAGTCATGCTGCGTGAGCCGCCAAAACTTGATGAAGGAGCAGGAGGGCGACTTGGAGCGTAAGATGGGCTGCTACGACGAGAACCGCCAAAGCTCCCGCCGCGCCGTTGTGCATCAGCCTCCAACACAAAAAGCGAAATGCCAAGAAGGCAAAGGATTCCGACAAAAAGATGGCGGAAGCGAATAGGGTTAAAATATTTCGTTTTCATAGAAAGATTGCGAAGAAATCTTTTGAAAAAGATGGGGAAATTAGAAAAATTTTAACCAAAGACGAGTTCTGTTGAAATGGAATCGTCTTCATTCCGATATTGAATTTCAGCACGAAAAATGGGCTGTTCGCCCGGTTCTTGCTTTTTGAACAATCCGGTAATGCCACCACGTTGAGCAGGAGAGCCACGTTGGATTTGCACAAGTAAATCAACGATGCCGTCTTGCGGCTCTTCATTGATGTACACATTTGTCGTTTCAAGTGAGCCGTCACTGGTAACGGTCAAAAGCCGCAAATACTCAGCTTCCTCTTCGGTAAAGGTCGGAGGAACTTTTTTGATGTTGTCGAGATAATCGCTAAAAAAGTTTTTGGTGTACATTTGCTTGTCCGTGCCTTCGTACACAACAATCGTGTCAAAATCGCCGTCCTCGCTGATGTGCAGCATCATTTGATGAATACCGCCAACTTGTTCACCGTTGATATAGACGGCTGTTTTTTCGAGGCTGCCGTTGCTTTCAATAGAAATTTCACGCATTTCCACAGTTCCTTTCTAAAAAAATTAGGGGTTGATTTTTCAGACGATTGGGAGGGAAAAAAGTTGCACAAGAAGCGGCGTACCGCATACAATCAATACGCCGAAACGTTAATATTGATAGAAACCTTTTTGTGTTTGAATGCCGAGCCAACCTGCGGCAGTGTACTGCCGGAACAGCCTACAAGGACGGTAACGCTCTTGTTTGTATTCATTATACAGCGCATCCAAAATGGAAAGAACGACTTCTAAGCCGATATCATCCGCCCATTCAAGCGGACCTTTGGGGTAATTTGTACCGAGCCGCATGGCTTCATCAATCTCCGCAGGACTTGAAACGCCCTCCAATACAGCAAAAGCGGCTTCATTTGCAAGCATTGCAACAAGGCGTGGAGCGACAAACCCGACAATATCATCAATTTTAACCAAATTCAGTCCAAGACCGCGTAAAAACTGCTCTGTCTGGAATACCATTTCCGATGACATTGCAAGCGAGTGGGCAAACTCGACGGTTTGCATTTCAGGAAAAAAGCCGGGAAGCAGGTTTACACGTGCAATATTTCGCAAGCCAAACATTTGACCAAGCAGCGTTGCGGTAAAAACAGGCGTTGAGAAAAGAAACGTCGTTTGTGGGGCGGTGCGAATTATCTGTGTTAAAAAACGGTTGGGGACGGTAAATGGTAAAGTCGCAAAGTCAATAACCAAATGAGGTTGCACGGGAGAATCCGTGATTTCCGCGATAAAATCCTCCACAAACGGCTCTAATACTTCATCGGGTGTACCATCAAAAAGAATATGAAAGGGAACGTGTTTCTCTTTGAAAATGGCAGCGACAGCCGCCGCATCACGCTGGTCTTCCTCAGCAGGAAGCAAAAAAACACTTGGTTGAGAACCTGTTAATCGAAAAATCGCCACAGAACTAATCCTTGCAAATTGTGGTTGGGGTTATGGACATTAGCAGTTATTTACGCTGAAAAATTTTAGTTACACGGAAAACCGCATCTAAAAGCCGTTCCCGCATACTCAGCAAGCCTAAAGCGCCGATAATAGCGGCAACCGTGATAAGGAGCAATACGGCAGCGTTGTAAAAAATCGTCGGAATGGCAGTCGGCAAAAAGAACACCCGTTTTTCATTGATAAGCATCGGGTAATTCAGCAAGCCAATGTTGCCGGATTTGTCTGCGAAAATAGGCTTTCCCGTAGCAGTATCCGTGCGAGAGAGCCTTGCACCTAGCTTGTCCTGTGCTTCCATAATTTGCCGATGAATTTCTTGATTGCCGTATTTGTCTTGAAATTGAAGGCGATGTTGTTCAACGGCGGAATCAAGCGCTCCTTTGTTTTTTTCGTATTCGTCAATACGTCGTTGTGCCGTTTCGATTGTACGATTGATTTCTGCAAGTTTTGCTTGCAACCTAGGATTGGTATTTGCTGAAGAATCGGCTGCGATAATCGCTTCGCGTTCTTTGGTGGCAGCATCGCGCTCGTCATAGACTTTCAAAATACCTTTTGCAATAGCCTGAAGCGCATCATCTTTGCTTTGAAAGCGGTTGTACGCATCTTGCATGGTCATCAAACCCTCATACGCCCAACGTGCAGGGATTATCTGGCTTATTTCCGGTATTTCGCGGTCGGTGTTAAATTTCAAATGCGCCATTTCGCTGTATTGGATAAGCGCACCACCGAAAATAATTTGCGGAATGAGAATAAGCGGAACGATGTTAAATGCGGCTTTGGCGGAAAGATTCGGCAGCGCAGAAACAAGCAGACCAATGGCAATGCCGACAATCGAAACCAACGTCAAAAAGAGTAGATATGGCAAATACAGTTCACGCAACTGCAACACGGGAAACGCTGCCGCAATAAACAGCGCGTTTTGCAAGACCGCAAACACAATCAGTGTGATAAATTTCGAGGCATAATAACTCACGTTGCCAATGTTGAGCATCCGTTCACGCAAGAGAATAGCGGCATCTTTGATGATTTCGTCAATACTGTTCGTTATGGCGAGAAAGGTCGAAATAATGACCGAAAGGAAAATAAAAATGAGTACGTTGTCGTTTTGGAAGAATGTGTATTCCACGCCAATATCTGCCGAATGGCGCAGAATAAAACTCACCGCAAGCGCCAAAACCGGTGCTTCCAAGAATGTAATGACGAGGTTTGAGCGGTCTCGAAACTTGTTCACAAAGTTTCGTTTGAGCAGCGACGTAAATTGTGTCCATTTTTCGGTCAAACTGAGTTCACGTGGCGGCGGCAGCGAGACGCGCTCACTGTCTTCGATGGTAAGACGATGAACAGATGAGCGGAAATCCAAAAACTTGTCTTTCCAATAAATCGGCGAATACTTTCGCTGTGAAAGCGGTACACCGTCAATATCCCGCAAAGGTTCTTCGAGCGTTTCCAAAAGCAAATCGGGTTCGACATTCTTGCAGACCGGACATTCAACCATTTCGGCTGCGGCTTCAGGATTGACGGGCGTTGCCGTAACGTGAGATTCCAGCGAATGTGTTTTGAAATAGGCAAGAGCAGCCATATTATCACCAAAAAATGCCGTTTTTCCGCCTTTGTCCAAAAACAAAATTTTGCTGAAAAATTTGTAAATCTTAGAACTTGGCTGGTGAATGACAACAAACACAATCTTGCCTTTGAGCGTCAAACGCTGCAAAAGTTCAATAATTTTTTCCGAGTCTTTCGACGACAAGCCCGAAGTCGGCTCATCCAAAAAATACACATCGGCATCGGCAAGCAGTTCCAAGCCGATGTTCACGCGCTTGCGTTGTCCGCCCGATAACGTGCGCTGCGTGGGGCTTCCCGCCTTAATGTCGCGCTTTTCTACAAGGTCAATATCCACAAGAGTTTGTTCCACAAGCGTCGTAATTTCTTCGTCCGACATTTCAGGATGGCGCAATTTGGCGTTATAGGCGAGATTTTCATATACCGTTAAATTCTCGAAAAGCAAGTCGTCTTGCGGTACATAGCCCAGATAATCTTTGAGAGCCTGATAATCATGGTGTAAATCGTAGGCATTGATTTCGATATTACCCAGATTTGGTCGGTTGTAGCCGTTGATAATGTTGAGAAGCGTGGATTTACCGCATCCCGACGGTCCCATGACGGCCACAAGGTCGCCGTAATCAATCTCGAAGGAAATATCATCCAGGGCAAGCGTGTTGTCTTGGAAAGAATACCGAACATTTCGCGCAATAAAGTCCCGAAACCGAAACGGCTCCGAGCGCACAACACCGCCCAAAAACGAGCAATGAAGCACTTGCTTGGCAATGAAAATATGACATTCCGGCGCAAGAGCTTCAGGTTTTTTGAGGGCTTTCCCGTTGTAGCCCACGCGGTGTGGGCATCCTGTGGGGTCAAGAATAAATTCAGCAACGCCATTGGCATTTTCTTTGCGCGTAACGTGCATTTGCCACTGTTTGGAAATGCCGTCGTGAAAAATCACATCGCAGCCAGCGTGATTGCCGATAGTGCATTGTACTTTTTTTGGGTCAAAGGTAAAAACTTCACTTTCTAAGCCATATTGGAACGCGAGTTTACGCAGATTTATCGGGCAGTTGCCGATAAGAACGCTGTCGTTCAAATTCACATATGCTTGCGTTTCAACGGGGCGACCATTGACAACAAGTTCATTTGCTAACTTCCCCAAATCAGAATCGGTAACACCAAGCGGCGTGAGAATAATGAAGAGTTTCGTAAATTCAATAAGGAGAACATCTTCCATGCTTGGCATTTGCGAAAGCACAAATTCCGTCGTTTTGCGTTCTTGGTTGATGCGGCGCGAGACAAAGAGCGCAAAACCAAGCAGTGTCTTGGTTTTGAGGTGGAAATAATAGCTTAAATCCTCAAAGTTTATGTTGTAATCATTGACCGTGATAGCTTGATTATGTTGGATTTTGGTGGCATTGAGGAGATTACGCGAAGTCTTGCCGGCAATAGGCACAGAGCCGACTTTGATTTGGTGCTTATCGTTTTTTTGAAGGATGATGTAAATGCTGCGAATTTTGAAAACTTCCACATCCAAAAGCGGATACGGCAGTACAACATCGTAAAGATGCGGGTCATCGCCGATGTGAATGGAAATAATTTCCGATTGTTTCGCAATTTCGAGTGTTTCGGTCGAAGGAATGTCGTAGATACTTTCCACCTTGCAAATATCCCCGTCAGCAAGACCAATCATACGTCCAATGCGACGTGCGGTCTCGCGTTCAACATCGTCCATGCTATCGGAAGCGGCAAGTTCATAGACTTTCATTAAAATAAAGACACGATTTTCGTAGGAAAATCCTGTCCGAATTTGTGCGGCAGCCTGCTCTGCGTCTATGTTTTCCGACAAAAAATACTCGAACTGTTCGTAAAGATATTCCGCTACGGGGGCATGGTAGATGGAATCAAGGTAAAACCGCACATAATCCCGCTCTGCTTGCGAAACGTTGCTGTCTGCTTTGGCAAGCAAACTAAACAGTTTCACGGTATTGATAAGGAGCGAATTACCTAAGCTCTCTTTCAAGCCCGTAGATTGCGCGGAATCAGGTGCGTACTGAGAAACAGTGGACATAGACAGAAATTGACAGTCGTGTAAAAAGGCTGCGAACTTTCAAGTATAAGGCACAAGCAGCAGAGAAACAAATTTCTTTTTTGGGAATGAAGAAAAGCATCATGCAATGCTGCGCAGACGGCGTTACAACAGCGTTTTCAGGGAAAATATCTGTTTTGAGCCGTTATCTCGAATTGCACAAAATACTCTTTTCTTAGTCGTTTTCGGCAAAAAGATGTGATAAAAACACAAAACCCCGCATAAAAACAATGTTTTGCGGGGTTAGAAGACAATCTCTGAAATTGCTGGCAATGAGCTTGCTGTAAGAGAAGGAGTCGAACCTTCACGGAGGGCTTAGGTGCTTGCTTTTGAGGGCAGGACTTTATCGCTTTGCTCCACCGTCGAGACTGGACGGTACGGCTGCCTGTTTCGTCATCTTACAGTGTAAAAAAAAGAACGTCGTTTTGCTGACGTAAACTGATAATCAGTTTGCTGTAGGAGAAGGAGTCGAACCTTCACGGAGGGCTTAGGTGCTTGCTTTTGAGGGCAAGACTTTATCGCTTAGCTCCACCGTCGAGACTGGACGGTACGGCTGCCTAAATTTCGTCATCCTACAGTGTTGGAAAAGAACTTCGGTGTTAGAGAAGTTGCTGTAGGAGAAGGAGTCGAACCTTCACGGAGGGCTTAGGTGCTTGCTTTTGAGGGCAGGACTTTATCGCTTAGCTCCACCGTCGAGACTGGACGGTACGGCTGCCTAAATTTCGTCATCCTACAGTGTTGGAAAAGAACTTCACAGTATTAGAGAAGTTGCTGTAAGAGAAGGAGTCGAACCTTCACGGAGGGCTTAGGTGCTTGTTTTTAAGGCAAGACTTTTTTGCTTAACTCCACCGTCGAGACTGGACGGTACGGCTGCCTGTTTCGTCATCTTACAGTGTTGGAAAGAACTCTTGAAAAAGAGCAGTAACAAAAAATTTTATTTGGCGTACAACCATCAAGTGTTATTGTTACTGATACAAAAATAATACAATGGGCGAATCAATGCAAATTTTTTTATGAAATGTCAAAATAATTACATAATTTGTAATAAAATTAACAATAATTGAAAATTCCATAATTTACCTTCATTTGTCATGGGTCAAATTGTTGATATTGATGAATTGGACATTAAAATCTTGACGATGCTCTTGCAAAACGCAAGACTTCCCTTTACTGATATTGCCCACGATGTGCATACATCGTCGGGAACAGTCCACGTGCGCATGAAAAAACTTGAAGCGGCAGGCATCGTCAAAGGCGCACAATTACTGCTTTCCCCGTCAAAATTGGGATATGATATTTGCGCATTTTTGGGAATTTACCTCGAAAAAGGTTCGCTCTACAAAACCGTCGTCAAAGAATTGGAAGCGATTCCGGAAATCATTGAACTGCACTATACCACAGGCAATTACAACATTCTTGCAAAAATAGTCTGCCGCGACACCCAGCATTTACGCGAGGTTCTGAACGATAAAATTCAAGCAATCGAAGGAATTGAACGCACAGAAACATTTATTTCGCTGGAGGAAAGCCTTCAGCGCCCGCTTTCGTTGGAAGAGACGTTTAATCCATAAACCACAAGATAAATTTGTGCATTATGGAAAGCGAAGAAAAGCGTGGTTTTAAGAGACAATTCAATAGATTATCCCTTCACGGGTGAAAGAACCTATCGTTGTAGAAACAAGGTATGTCTTGACTCAATATTCAAACAGTCAAACAA
>VYMD01000366.1_pt1 | contig 11544 bp, 7 predicted proteins | sample 5115311 | NCBI WGS metagenome assembly VYMD01 (sample SAMN12291779, study PRJNA351875) | freshwater metagenome | isolation source: freshwater lake | place: USA: Michigan, Wintergreen Lake | collected 2013-08-08
CTCGGCCGCCCCCTGACACCAGCCCACCACGGCCCCCTCGCCCAGGCGCAGCGCCACCACGCGGCACAGCTGCTCGAGGCTGTCATAGCGCACCGCACGCGCGCCATAGCGACGGGCCATGGCCATCACCTGGTCGTCGTCATAGGCGGGTCCGAGTGCGCCGCCGCGCAGGGGGTCGTCTGTCGGCACCACGCGCCGCTGCCCCAGCACGAGGTGCTGCGTCGCATAGGCCGCGCCCAGTGCCCCACCGGCATCGCCCGCCGCGGGCTGCACATAGATCCGTGCGAAGGTCTCGGCGGCCCGCAGGCGCGCGTTCGCCACACAGTTTAGCGCCACGCCGCCGGCCAGCACCACGTCGGGCAGTTCGGTCAGTCGGCGCGCATAGTCCGCCATCGCCAACACACGCCCCTCGAGCACGCGTTGCGCGGCGAGCGCGAGGTCGGCGTGCACCTGCTCGAGTGGGCCCTCGGGTCGGCGTGGGGGCAGGCCCAGCGCCCGCTGCCAAGCCGGGGCGCGATACATGCGCCGCTCGTCGGTGAAGGTGAAGTAGGCCGGGTCGAGCCAGATCGAGCCGTCGTTATACTGCGTCGTCAGCTGCTGGCTCAGCACCTGCTCATAGTGCCGCACGCGGTCGCTGTCAGCGTTGGCATAGGGCGCCAGGCCCATCAGTTTATACTCGCCCGATAGCACCCTGAAGCCAAGATAGCTCGTCACCGCCGAGTAAAACAAACCCAGCGATTGGGGGAATCGCATCTCGCGCAGCACGCGAATACCCGCCGCGTCACCCACCCCGATCGTGGCCGTGGCCCACTCGCCCACCCCGTCGATCGTCAGGATGGCCGCCCGCTCAAACGGACTCGCATAGAACGCACTCGCGGCGTGCGACAGGTGATGCTCGGAGAAGTAAAGCTGCGTCTGCGCAAAGTCGAGCGCGGGGTCGAGCGCCCGCAGGGCCCGCTGTAGCGTGTGCCGGAGCATGAGTTTGTGCTGCACCCACGTCGGCATCGCCCGCACAAACAGCCCCCAGCCCTGCGGCACCCCCGCATAGAACGTCTCGAGCAGGCGCTCAAACTTCAGCAGCGGCTTTTCGTAATACGCGATGGCGTCGAGCGTGTGCAGCCGCAGCCCATGTGCCTGCTGCAGCCATGCGATCACCTCGGCCGGGAAGGCCGAATCGTGCTTGCGCCGTGTGAAGCGCTCGAGCTGCGCTGCCCCCACGATGCGCCCCCCCGCCAGCAGCGCCGCTGCCGAATCGTGGTAATAGGCCGATAGGCCCAAGACACGTGTAGTTGCACTCATCCTTTCGGCCCGCAAGAACGTATGTATCGCCTATATCCCTCAGCAGGGCACGAAAATGGCCCCTCAGCTGTCCGTACGCTGGGCATGGCTCCTGTCGTTTCCTAGCTAGCTTTGCCTTAGACCAAACCATTTTTCTAACCCCCAACCTTTACGACTATGCGTCGTCTGACCCTCTCACTCGCTGTGGCCGCCCTGCTGCTCACGGCCTTTGTGCAGTCGTACACGTGGACGAAGCTGCCCGGCTCGGCACGCGACATCGCCGCCAGCGCCGCCGGCCGCATCGCCGTCATCGGCACTAACCCCGCTAATGGTGGTTTTGAGATTTATACCTGGGCCGGCAGCGACTGGCAACGTGTGCCCAATGCCGCTGGCGTGCGCGTCGCCATCGACGGCAGCAACCGCCTCTGGGTCGTCAACGACAAAGACGAAGTCTGGATGCAAGACGGCGGCACCTGGAAGAAGCAGCCCGGCTCTGCCAAAGACATCGCCTGCGGCGCCGACGGCACTGTCTATGTGATCGGCACGGTGGCCTTCCCCGGCGGGTACAAAGTCTATCAGTGGATGGGCGGCAACTGGCAAGAGGTGCCCGGCCAAGGCGGCGTGCGCATCAGCGTCGACAACCAAGGCATGGCCTGGGTCGTGACCGACAAAGGCAGCATCCACCAGCGTGTGGGCAACCTCTGGCGCGCCTACCCCGGCTCAGCCACCGACATCGGCGTCGGCCCCAAAGGCGAGGCCTGGGTTGTGGGCGACGGCGGCCGCATCTACCAGTGGGTCAACGGCGGCTGGAACAGCATGAACGGAACCGCCGTGGCCATCGCCGTCAGCCAGAACAACAAAGCCCACATCGTCAACAAAGACGGCGAGGTCTACCGCATCGACTAACAGCGCCCGCGCACTGTGCAAAACCGCCGACAGCCCCCTGTCGGCGGTTTGCGTTTCTTGCGGCTGCGCCGAGTGCGCCGACCTGCCCCCAGACCGACCCATGACCTACGACCAGCTGCGCACCGCCATTCGCAAGGGCCAGTTTGCGCCCGTCTATGCCCTATACGGCGACGAGAGCTACTTCATCGACCAGCTCGTCACGCTGATCGAACAAAAGGTGCTGGCGGGCAGTGACCCGAGCTTTAACCTCGACGTGCTCTACGGGCCTGAGACCTCCGCCAACGCCATCCTTAACGCCGCCCGCAGCTTCCCCACCTTTGCCAACCACCGGCTCGTGATCGTGCGCGAGGCCCAGAAACTGAAAAAAGACGACCAAGAGCGCCTCGTGCCCTACCTCGAGAAGCCGCCCGCCTCGACCGTGCTGCTACTCACCTTCAGCGACCGTAAGCTGCCCGACGCCCGCCTCAAGTTTGGCAAAACGCTCAAGGCCAACGCCACCACCTATGAGGCCAAGCCGCTCTATGACAATCAAGTGCCGGCCTGGATCGACGCCTACCTCGACGAGCACGGCTGCACCATCGCCCCCGACGCCGCCCCCATCGTCGTCGGCGCGCTCGGCACTAACCTGCGCCTGATCGCCAACGAACTCCACAAGATCATTCTGAACCTGAACGCCAACCCCGCTGCCCCCCGCCAGATCACGCGCGAACTGGTGTATGAATACGTGGCGATCGACAAAGACTTCAACGTGTTTGAGCTACTGAACCAGATCGGTGCACGCCAGGTGGCCCGCGCACACCTGACGCTCGACCAGATGCTTCGCAATCCCAAAGAGAATCCCGCCATCGTCGTGCTCGGCCAGCTCGGCACCTATTTCTCAAAACTCGCCGCGCTCAAACAGCAGCGCATCGAGGGGGAGGCCGCCGTGGCGCAGGCGCTAGGCCTGCACCCCTTCGTCGCGCGCAACTATGTGACCGCGCTGCGCCACTTCAGCTACCCCCAGCTCACCCAGGCCCTGCACGCCGTGGTCGAGGCCGACCATGCGCTCAAGGGCATCACCCCCACACGCATGCCCGAGCAGCACATTCTCAAGACCCTGCTCTACCGCCTGCTACAGACCGATCTGCGGGCCGCATAGGGGGCCGCGTCAGCGCAGGCTATCGGCGGCCGTGCGTTCGAGCAGCAGCAGATAGCGTCTCGCGCGCGCTCGTGGCCGCTGCGCCGGGTCGAGGTAGCGGCCCGTCATGAGCTGAATCGGATAGTGAGGCAGCGCCAGCTCGCGCTCGATGCGCACACCCCCCAAACGCCGCAGGCTATCGCGGCCCGCCACGTCGGTGTACCACCACGCCTGGGGCAGCGCCAGCAGCGAGTCGCCCCTCGCCTCGCCTAGGTCCACCCGCGGCACGATCTGCTGGGTGTAGAACTCGAGGCTGTGGTCGCGTGTGTGCAGCTGCACCAGCGGGGGGCGCCCGGTGGGTTCGCGGCGATAGGCGTGCGCCGCCTGCGTGGCGCTCTGGTCCAGCAGCCACGTGGGGTAGAGGTGCAGGCTCATCAGCAGGCCCACGCCCACGAGCGTCGCCATCGGGGCCCACACCACGCGCCCCTCATAGCCACGTGTGAAGGCGAGCGTGACGGTGGCCACTAAAGCCAGCGTCAGCAGCATGCCCACACCCAGGTGCCCCACCGGCCAGGCCCATAGGCCCAGCGCCAGCGCCGCCAGCCACAGCAGCGCTGCCACGGTGATCTGAAACCCAGCGCCAAACCGCCGCCAGCCGCGCGGCGCCGCGTCGAGCAGCCAGATCAGCCCCTGCCCCGCCAGCACCGCCCCCAGCGGCAGCACCACATAGATGTAGTGCGGCAGCTTATAGCGGCTAAAGCTCAGCGCCACAAAGGGCAGCACGAAGCCCGCCAGCGTCACCCACTCACCCAGTCGCCAGCGCGCGGCAGCGGCCACCTGGCGCCCGAGCCCGATCGCGAAGGGCAGCGTCCACGGTAGGATGGTATAAGCAAACGTGTGGACGAAAAAGGCCGACAGCCCGCCGTCGTTGTTCCATACCGTGTTGTCGCCCGTGAGCCGACCAAAGCTCTGCGTGTAGAAGTAAAAGCGCCAGCCCTCGGCGCCATACTGCTGCCACAGGCCCCAGAGCATTGGCGCCAGCAGCGCGCTCACGATGCCCGCGCCCAGCAGCCAAACGCGCGGCCGCAGCAGTTCGCGCCAGCGGCCGGTTAGCATGAGGTGACCGCCGATGCCCAGCAGGGGCACCATCAGGCCGATGGGCCCCTTGGCGAGCATGGCCAGCGCGGCCAGCGCCCAACCCCAGGCGAGCGATGCCGTGCGGCCGCTCTTGAGGTAATCGCTCCACTGCCACAGCGCGCCGATCACCGCCGCCAGCAGCAGCCCATCGGTGCGCACGTCGTTAAGCAGCAGCACCGCCCCCACACTCGCGCCCAGCACTAGCGCTGCCGCGCGGCCCACCCGCGCGCCATGCCACAGCGCCGCATAGCGATAGGTGGCTACCAGTGCCCCAATGAAAGCCAGCAGCGTCGGCAGCTTATATGCCCACGTGCTCACGCCAAACACCGCCATGCTCAGCGCCGACAGCCAGAACAGCAGCGGCGGCTTATCGAGATACGACTGCCCGCGGTGCTCCACCGTCAGCCACTGCCCCCGCTCGAGCATCTCGCGCGCCATCGAGGCATACTGCGCCGCATCGACCTCGATCACTTCGGGCCCTAGCAGCGTCAGGTAGAGCAGGCCCAGCGCCGCCCAGGGTGCCCACTGGGCCCCACGCCGCAGCAGTACCTCGCGGTCGAACTTCATTTCATAGGGGATGAACCCGCGGGCGGCGGCGCCACCGCCCGCTTCTCAAACGCCAGCACCCCAAAGCTCTGGTCCGGCGCCACAAACTCGCGCAGCAGCACATACTCCTGCGGCCGCGCCGCGAACCACTGGTAATCCACCTGGCCCTTGACGTTCATCTTAGGCCGATAGCTATAGTGCGAGTCCCACAGCACGAGGGCACCGGGCGGCAGGGCTGCTAGCGTCGAGTCGGTCATGCGCGTGCCCCAGCCCGGCAATGTCACCGCTGGTTTGCCATAGAAGTAGTAAAAGAGCGTGTGCGTCGCGATGAGCGGCCGCTGCTCCACACGCTCGCGCTGCGCCCACTTGGCCACCTGCTGCACCTCGCGCTCTTCGGCGGTCAGGCGCAGGCGTTTGCCGGTCAGCACCAGGCTCAGCAGGCTCACTGCCAGCACAGCCCACAGCTGTGCCGAGCCTCTCAGCCATAGCGCCACCCCCACCGCCAGCACCACGGTAAGCAGCGGCGCGGCTGACCAGGTGTCGGTTAGCTTGATCAGGTTGTGCTCATAGCTCAGGGCCACCGCCGTGAGCAGCACCAGCGCGCCCAGCACCACCAGCACGATGCGGCGCTCGGGCTCAGGCGCGGTCGTCAGCGCCTCGAGCGCCACTGCCGACAGCACCGCCACCAGCGGCGCCACCACCGTCATATAGCGCAGGTTGCCGCCCGTGCTCGGCCCGAAGCCCAAGCTCTCGACGTTGAACAGCACGTGCAGGCCCGCATAGACCACCAGGGGCACGATCAGCGCCCAGTGCCACGGCGCCTGGCGTCGCGCCGCGAGCGCCACATAGGCCACCGCGCCCACCAGCGCCATCGCCCCAAAAATCGGCAGCGCCATTACGAAGTAGTGCTCGCCCCCCTGCCGCACCCACGCGTCGCGATAGGCCGACTGCGTGTCGAGCAGCTGGTGCAGTAGAAAGAGGGGGTCGCCCGTGGCCGCCCAGCCCCACGCGTTGATCAGCAGCGGGAACACCGCCAGCGACAGTGCTGGCAGCCACGCCCGCCGACTCAGCAGCCACAGCCCATACACACCCGCCACCGGATAGAGCTCCTGCCGCAAGGTGACGAGGTAAGAGAACACCAGCGCGGCTGCCAGCCGCCGATCGCTCACGTGCAGCCACACCGCCGTCACCAGCAGCAGGGCCGAGGGCAGCTCGGCATAGTTACGCCAGGCTAGGCCCGCCCACAGCGGCTGTAGCGCCAGTAGCGCCCCCGCTAGCAGCGGCATCCGCAGCCCCAGACGCTGCCCCAGCAGCACTGTCACCAGCACGGTCAGCGCAGCCACGGCGGCATTCACCAGCGCCACCACGCGCGGACCGCCGAGCGCCGGCACGGCATAGAGCAGCTTATACCCCGGCTTAGCCCACGAGCCCAGCACCGAGCTCGGGTCAGCCCAGAAACCCCGCATCGACGAATAGTGCCCCGCTTCGTCGTGCTGATAAAAGCCCGGGCTGATCCACGCACCCGCGAAGTAGATCAGCGTCAGCACCACCACCGCCCCGATCACCTGCGGGCGCGTCAGCCCAGCCACGAGCGGCGTGCTAGCGTTTGCGTTCGAGATAGAGGCTGGGGTCATACGATTGGGGTTGAACAAAGGTATTCGCCAAGGCGCGAAGGGCGCTCAGCCCACTCAGTCAAAAAAGCGCCACACGATGCCGAAGGCAAACGTGCGCTCGAGCATCGGATAATATGGCGTGGTCACATAGGCCACGTCACCGATGCCCTCGTTTAAATGGGTGAAGCGCACATACACCAGCGCATTGCCGATCGAGGCCGTCACATACGCATCGAGGCGCAGATAACCCGGCACGCGCCGGTCAAGCTGCGGATACCAGCTCTGCAGCGAGGGCTCAAAGCTCAGCGGATGAAAGCTCGTGAAGTAGTGCCCCTCGAGGCCCGCCTGCACATAGGTCTCGCCCTCTTTGAACACCTTGTCGCGGAAGTAAATCGCCGCCGTGCCAAAGAGGTTCGGCTGCGCGCGCGCATAGCGCTGCACGACGTCACCTGTGGCCGTGCCCACCTGGGCCGTGGTCCGGTTCTCGAGGTAGAGCCGCCACCAGCGCACGCGGCCCGACACCGTCACGCCCTGCCACAGCAGCTGCCCCCCCAGCGCCTGCACCGCCTGCGCCGCCGTGTCATACACCACGGGGTCGATGAGCGAACTGAAAAACACCCGCGCCGAGGCGTAGTTCGACAGTAGCGGATAGCCCCCTGCCGTGCGCGGGCGCTGCTGCCAGCGCACGCCCCCGGCCACCGACAGCACGCCCTCGTTGCTGAGGTTCCCGTTGGGCTCGAAGGTCAGCGCACGCCAGCGCGCGTCAAAGAGCGAGGGGTTCTGGCTCTTGATCAGCACCTGTGCCTCGAGCCGCAGCGGCACGTGCAGGTAGCTATAGCGCACCGGCCGACGGATAAAGCGCGTCTTGACCTCGCGCCACTGGCTGTCGAGCAGCTCGACCCGCTGCTGCCCAAAGCCCCACTCGAGCTGCCCCGTCAGCTTGAACTCTTCCCCCAGCAGTGTGTTGGTCGAGAGTTCGCCCACGGCCGTCAGCCTAAAGCGCGGCAGCGGCGCGGTGTCGCGCGCGATCACGATGGCCCGCACAGTGTTTTTAGTCTGCTCGAGGCTCTGAGTGATGGGGTTGCCGGGCAGCGAGTCTTGCGCCCATAGGTAGCTCAGTTCATACTCTCCCTGCAGCGTGGCCGCCAGCGCGCCTAGCCGTAGGTTGATGCGCGCGCCTGCAAAGCCGCTGGGGTTATACACGAGATATTCGTCGCTGAAGCCGCCCAGCGCCCAGCTGCCGGCCGCTGGCGGCGTCAGCCGCCCATAGGGCCGATAGCGCAGCGCGTTCTGCGATTGCAGCAATGAGTCGCCCCGCCCGGTGAAGCCATCCGTATACTTCCGCCAGGCCTCGAGCATGCGCCCACCAGCCACTAGTGTGATGGCATTGGCGGTGTCGCCCAGCAGGCGCAGGCTGCCCACCGCGTGCACGAGGCGTGTGCGCCGCTGCAGCACCGCCCCTGACAGCTGCACTGGCACCGTGAACTTATCGGCATCCACAGCTGCGAGCGCCGAGTCGAGGTTGGCCACGCGGATGCCGCCGTTGAGCTGGTCGGTCTGCAGGTTCGCCACCGCCCCCACCGTCGCTGCGAAGCGCCGACTAAAGCTCGTGAAGCTCATCGTGGCCCCGACGGCATAGTGGTCCACCGTCGCGCCGATGTAGGCCCCTTGGCTGGTGCGGCGGCGGTAGTGCACGGTCGCGTTCCAAAACGGGGTGATGTTCTGCGAAATGTCGAAGCTCAGCAGCTGCACCAGCTTGGCCGCCTGATCAAATCGGATGCGCACAAAGGGCGTGCGCGTGTCATAATAGGGCAGCTGCCGCTCGGGCGTCAGGGTATACACGTCGGCACGGCCTGTCAGCGGGTCGCGATAGAGCTGCGTCTCGCGGTGTTGATCGCTCAGGCCGTCGAGCCAGCGCAGCTGGGGCTTGCCGATCGAGCCGAGCGACTGCACCCAGCCCGCCAGTGTGTCGGCTTCGTCCCAGCGAGCAGCGTCAAACACGTCATAGAAAATCGAGTCAGCCGAATAGGTCGTATAGCGCACCTTGTCGGGCGACACCCGCCGCAGCGCCCGCGCCACCTTGCGCTTGGGCGCCTCTTCCTGCGCCGTGTCAGGAAAGGCCACCTGACCCCGCTGCCCTGGCTGGCCAATCCCCCCCATGCCGGGCACGCCGGGCACACCCGGCACCTGTCCTTGCGCCCATCCGCTGACGAGCAGTATCGCAGCTGCGCTGCCGAGCCTGACCCACACCGACCACCCGCGTCGCATCACAGCCCGCTGATCAGGCGCTCGAGCAGACGCGTCAGACGCGGCTCGGCCTCCACGGCCACGCCGATGATTTCTTCCACCGTCACGCGGCGCAGGCGCGCGGGGTCGCACTCGTCTGTCACCACCGAGAAGGCCACCGTGCGCACGCCCATGTGGCTCGCCACGATCACCTCGGGCACGGTGCTCATGCCCACCAGATCGGCCCCAATGGTGCGCAGGTAACGATACTCGGCGCGCGTCTCGAGGTTCGGGCCCTGCACGGCGGCATAGACGCCGCGCTTGAGCGTTTGGCCGTCTTCGCGCAGTAGCGTCTCAGCCCGGGCGATCAGTTCGGCATCATAGGGCGCTGACATATCTGGAAAGCGCGGCCCAAAGTCGTCTAGGTTCTCGCCCCGCAGCGGATTCTCGGGCTGCAGGTTCAAGTGGTCTTCGATCGCCACGATGTCGCCCTTATTGTAGGCGGGGTTGAGCCCTCCAGCAGCGTTTGATAGCACCAGGGTATCGATGCCCAGCAGCCGCATGATGCGGATCGGATAGGTGATCTGCTGCATCGTATAGCCCTCATAGTAATGCAGGCGCCCCTGCATCGCCACCACCGGCACCGAGCCGATCGAGCCAAAGATCAACTTGCCAAAGTGGCTCTCGACCGTGCTGAGCGGAAAGTGCGGGATGAAGTTGTAGGCCAGGGCTTTCTTCACCTCGATACGGTTGACCAGGGCCCCCATGCCCGTGCCCAGCACGATGCCTACCCGCGGCGTGTGTTCGACATGCCGCGCGATGAATTGTAGGGTCTCAGCGAACTGCGAGGGATCGAGGGTCTGCATGGGCGCCCAGCAGCCGGTCGAGCTGCGCATCAAAAATATCCTTTCCCTCGTAGATGTGCAGCTCTACCTCGAGGTAATAAAGCGGCAGCTGCCCAAGCTGCAGCTGAAACCACGGCTGGGTGCGCAGGCGGGCCGCATCCTTTTCGCTCGTCACTAGCAGCAGCTCGTCGGTAAACACGTCCTGCCGCTGCAGTTTGCGAAAGCGTTTGGCGATGGCCTTCATCTCGTTCGCGCTGAAGGCATGGTGGTCGGCGAAGGCCTTCGTCTCGATCAGCCGCATACCCAGCCGCTGGAAGGTGTCGAAGAAGTGCTCGTTGTTGCCCAGCGCCGCAAAGGCCCACACGTTTTTGCTTTTCAGCTCGCTCATCGGACGACGGTGGCTGCCATCCACGGCCACCAGCGCACTCGGCGTGAGCTCGGCGAAAACCATCGGCCGATCGAGGTGCCGCTTGAAGCGCGGAATGTGCTTCGGGTTCGACAGTTTGTTCACCACCACGAGGTCGGCGCGCTCGAGGCTGCTCAGCGGTTCGCGCAGGCGGCCAGCCGGCAGCAGCAGGTCTTGCCACGGGGGGCGCTGCCCATCGACCATCACCAGGTCGAGGCGCCGCCCGATGCGCCGGTGCTGAAAGGCGTCGTCGAGCACGAGCACGTCGATGCCCGCATCTGCCTTGAGCCGATCGGCGCCCGCCACGCGGTCTTCGCACACCGCCACCGGCACGTCATCAAATTTCATCGCCACCTGCAGGGCCTCATCGCCCACCTCGGTGTGCGAGTCGCGGTCTGCGTCAACGCGGCGATAGCCCTTGGTCTTGCGCCCATAGCCCCGGCTCAGATAGCCTGGCCGCAGGCCCCGTGCCGTCAGCTCGCGCAGCAGCAGCTCGGCCATGGGCGTTTTGCCCGTGCCACCGGTCGAAATGTTTCCCACCGAGATGATCGGCAGCGCGGGGTGGTGGGTGCGCAGCAGCCCCCGGTCATAAGCCCAGTTGCGCAGCACGATCGCGAAACCATATATCCCAGCGAGGGGGAGGAGACTCAGCTGAAAAAGGCGCGTAAAAAAAGGGATCACAAATGCGTCAGATAGCAGGTTTTCAAGTGGTTAGGTCAGCTGGGTCAAGGCAAAGGAACGACGAAAAGCGTACCCGCCAGCGCTTGACAAGCTGGCGAATCTTGGCTAGCTAAGGGCATCAGCGCAGGTGCGGTATGCCGTCTTGGTCAAGCCATTTACGTACCAGCCTCGGCTGGGGTTCGCGAGCGATGGTTCCGCTTGAGGGCCTGCGTGCAGCCATGCTCGATTCGCTACTCGACGCGCTCTATCCGCCCAGCTGCGCGGCCTGCCGCCGGGCGTTGACCGGTGTCGAGGCAGAGCTCTGCGCCGCCTGCCTAGCCGCCCTGCCCACGGCATACGATGCGGCTACGGGCGCTGACGCGCTCACCACGCTTCGCTTCGTCACCTACGGTCTGCCGCTCTCAGGCCCAGCAGCTGCCGCCTGGGTCTTTGAGCACGGGGGCACCGTGCAGCAGCTCGTGCACGCCATCAAATATCACCGGCAGCCCCGGCTCGCGCGGGCCTTAGGGCGAGCCTTTGGTCAGCGCTTGCGGGGCTCGGCCTTCGACCGGCCGGGGGCTGTGCTCGCCCCCGTGCCCCTGCACCCCGCCAAGCTGCGCGCCCGCGGCATCAACCAGGCCGAGTGGTTTGCGCGTGGGGTGGCCGAGGGCCTGGGCCTGCCGATGCAGCCCGACCTGCTGCAGCGCGTGCGCGCCTCGCCCAGCCAGACGGGCCTCGACGCCGCCGCCCGCCGCGCCAACGTGGCCGGGGCCTTCGCCCTAAATCCGCGCTACGGTGCCCCCGCCTGTG
>VYMD01000367.1_pt1 | contig 11531 bp, 12 predicted proteins | sample 5115311 | NCBI WGS metagenome assembly VYMD01 (sample SAMN12291779, study PRJNA351875) | freshwater metagenome | isolation source: freshwater lake | place: USA: Michigan, Wintergreen Lake | collected 2013-08-08
ATGAGTACGCTCTTGCGTTTCGAGAGCGGATTAACCGATGCCTTCCGCGAAGTACGGCGTATGCAGAGTGGGAAAGAGTTTGGTACAGCGCTCCGCGAATTTTTGCAGGAATTTGACGAAGCATGAGCATTCGCATCATTGCTACGGACAATTTTAAGCGAGAAGCAAATAAGCAAGAATACACGGGGCGTACAGACGCTTAAAGAATGTTCCTCCACCCCCTTTTCTACACACTTATTTTTCTATGACAACCAAGACCAAACCCGCATTACTCCTGATTGACATTCAACAAGGATTTTACGATACAGACTATTGGGGACCGCGCAATAATCCCGATGCAGAAGCAAATGCAGCACGAATGCTTAATGTTTGGAGAAGCCATCATTTACCTGTGTTCCACATTCAGCACTGCTCCACTACTCCTGAATCACCGCTTGCCGAAGGAAAAATTGGCAATGAGTTTCAAGAAATTGTCAAACCCCAAAACCATGAGCCTGTTCTCAAAAAAAATGTCAATAGCGCTTTTATTGGAACGGATTTACAAGCACAACTCGACAAGGAAAACATCAAAACGCTGGTCATTGTCGGCTTGACAACCGACCACTGCGTTTCGACGACAACGCGCATGGCAGGGAATCTTGGGTACGAAGTTTTTCTCCTTTCCGACGCTACTGCGACGTTTGATAAAGTGGGTTTTGACGGACAACGTTACGCGGCTGCTCTTATCCACGAAACGGCATTAGCCAGCCTCCATGATGAGTTTGCGACGGTTCTCAGCACGGAAGAGTTTCTGAAACACTTTCCGTAACTATTAAAATCGGCGTGGCAAAATTCCAACCTCAATAAGTTCCTTTTTTCGCACCATTTTTTTACTACCATGACCAAATTCCTCCTTCCCGCATTGTTTGTGATTTTCACGGTTTCTGCACAGGCACAAACACACGATTCCACCGCTATCAAAGCCGTTATCCAAGACTTTTTCGAGGTCTTTTCCGAATTTGATGCGAAATACATGGAGCGCACCGTAACGCAAGGTTTTGAACTCTACGATGTCGGTTTGGTCTGGAATACCGATAGCGTCAGGGCGTACATCACCAAAAATACGAAGCCCTTCAAGCGAGAAAACAAGCTGGATTTTCTCAAGTTCAACGTGCGTGGAACTGGAAATGGCGCTGTTGCATGGGTGAGCTATTGGAACACAGGAATTTTTCACCGTCCCGACGGAAAAAAACAGGATATTCGTTGGCTGGAAAGTGCTATTTTGGAAAAAGTGAATGGTACTTGGAAAATTGCACAACTCCATTCCACCAGAGTTTTTGACAAGTAAAAGTTTTTGACAAGTAAATTCATCAAACCCCAAGCACCAATGCACAGTATCGAAACGCAACACTTCCCCACACCGTTTGGCGAACTACTTCTCGGCACATTTCAAGGCAAACTTTGTCTTTGCGATTGGCGATACCGAGCCATGCGCAGCGCCGTTGATAAGCGCATCCAAAAAGGCTTGAACGCTGAATACCGTGAGCAGGATAACGAAATGTTGGCGGAAACTCGCAAACAACTTGGCGAGTATTGGTCAGGTGCGCGGCTTGATTTTACGCTGCCGCTTGCATTTGTGGGAACGGAGTTTCAGCAACGTGTTTGGCGGGAATTGCAAAACGTCGGTTACGGCGAAACTTCGACGTATTTAGCACTTTCGGAAAAACTCGGTAACAAAGATGCAATCAGGGCTGTCGCCTCGGCGAATGGCGCAAATGCTATTTCGATTATCGTCCCCTGCCACCGTATTATCGGCTCTGACGGCTCGCTCGTGGGCTATGCAGGAGGGCTTTCGGCAAAAAAGAAACTCCTTACGCTGGAAAACCCTCGTTTTGCGATGCAGTTCAGTACACAAGAATCCTTGGCATTGTAGCCGCATTGTTGTAGCGTCATTACTGCTGACCGCGAAATTCCTCATAAATCCTGAGGCAATATTCTTTGTAAGGGCTTTTCGGGAGGCGATCAATCACGCTCATCCACTCCTCCGGCGCAAGAAAACGCTGTTGCAGAGCGATTTCCTCCAAACACGCAATTTTGTAGCCTTGTCGCTCTTCAATCGTGTGAATAAACATACTCGCCTCCAAAAGGCTCTTCGGTGTTCCCGTGTCCAGCCACGCCAAACCGCGCCCCATCACTTCAACCTGCAAACGATTTTGGCGTAAATACGTGTTGTTTACGTCGGTGATTTCCAGTTCTCCCCGTGCGCTCGGCTCAAGATTTGCAGCAATCTCGCACACGTCCGATGAATACACGTACAAGCCCGGCACGGCGTAATTCGACTTTGGTTTTTTCGGTTTTTCTTCGATGCTCAAAACACGTTTGTCCGCGCCAAATTCCACCACGCCGTAGCGCTCAGGGTCATTAACAGGATAGCCGAAAATAGTGCCGCCCGTATTGGTTTCAAGCGCTTGGCGGAGGAAATTGAGCTTACCGTAAAAAAGATTATCGCCTAAAATGAGGCATACTTGGTCATTGCCGATAAACTCCCGCCCGTAGATAAATGCCTGTGCAATGCCCTTCGGCTCCGGCTGCACGATGTATTGGATGTTGATGCCCCACTGCGCACCGTTGCCCAAAAGCCGCTCAAAATTCGGCGTGTCAATCGGTGTGGAAATAATCAACACGTCCCGAATCCCAGCCAGCATCAGCGTTGCAAGCGGGTAGTAGATCATTGGTTTGTCGTAAATCGGCTGAAGTTGTTTGCTGAAAAGCGATGTGAGCGGGTAAAGGCGTGTGCCACTGCCGCCTGCAAGGATGATGCCTTTGTTGCGAGTGTTCATGCGGTTTTGGAAAGGAAAAAGCTGTCGGAATTGTGAGAAATGGTAAGAGGTCAGGTCTTTCGAGGATGATTGTCCACGAATCGCACGAATACTCACGAATCAAGGCAATCATAACGTTTTTTTATCCAGCACAACATCAGATTTTCAAGCAAGATTCGTGTCAATTCGTGTGATTCGTGGATGAATTTTGTGGTCCTGACCAGATACGAAAATTTTATTCGAGCGCAAAAATACAATGCTTTGGAGAGACGGAAAAGTTTAATTGTTTTCGTGAGCAAGAAACTTTCCCGTTGCACCAAAGCAAAAGCCCTTCTGTTGGGCAATTATGCCAACAAAAGGGCTTCAAATAAGGATTTCGGGCGGGTACATTTACTTTTTCACCGAATCGCGTTTTGCGTTCATTTTCGAGAGAACTTCGGTTAATTGTTTTTGAAATTTGGACTCAAAAACAAGGAAATCCGCGTATTGTTTGTCATTCAGCACTTCGCGGCAAGAGCGCAGAAAATCGTTGTTTGCGTCTTGAAGGTGCTTGTGTTTGTCGAGCATCACTTGGGAAAGTTGCTTGATTTTATCGCTGTTGCCGGAACTTTTGGCTTTTTCGAGTTCGTTAGTCGCGTCTTCAAGCGCTTTGCGGGCTTCTTCGACTTTTTTCTGCTCGGCGTTGTAGCGGACGAAGAATTTTTCCGCCGTCGCATCGTCCAAGTTCAGCGCTTCGATAAGTTTCAATTTTTTGAGCTGTTCGATTTGCTTTTTCGCCTTGCCGCCGTCTTGTTTGGGTGGTGTGGGTGCGGCGTTTACCGAAAAAATACTGAAAGCCGTCATGCCGAAAAGACAAACCAGCGCTGAGAACGCTGAACGGCAACAAAGTCGGGCAAAAGTCATACGGTCTCCGAGAAATGAAAAGGGAATTGGGCAGTCGTTACAAATTCGTGAGTTGCGGGAATTGTTGGTGATTTACATTTCCGTTATAGCGGCAGCAAGTGTCGCAGCATCTTCATCGCTAATATTGTCCAAAATAGCGGAATTATCAAAATAATCTTGAAACGCCGAGCGGTTAGCCGCAATAGCGCGTAAGGTTTCTTTGTCGAGCATTCGGCGGGCGACCATTGCTGCGGTTTTGTCGTCGTCGGCAGCATTCGGCGCAGCGACAAGATTATCGCCGAAAGCGTTATTTTCCAATGCTGAAGCATCAATTTCGAGATTTGCCAAGCGTTCAATATCTGCCGGTGTCAAAATTGCACTTTCGTTGTTGCGACCGGACGAAAACGTCATCCAATCTGCTTGAAATGCTTGCGGAATGGAAATGACCGCTAAAATCACGCACATTGCCAGCGCGGGAACAAAAAATTTCATCAACCGAAACCAATGCGCACGGCGCTCCAAATCATGCTGTATCCGCTCTTGGACGTGGACACTGAGATTTTTCAGGCGCTGCGATTGTGCGCGGTCTAATGCTTCAAATTCTGCACTCACGCCGTCAAAACTTTCTTGAATAAGGCGGAGTTCCTGTGCAAGGTCGGGATACAACGGCAAAGCGGCTTCAAACCGTGCTTTCTCGTCTGCTGATGCCAATGTGCCGAAAGCATAATCGGGCAAGAGTGCCTCGACTTCTGCGCGAGCAAGCACCGAAGCGCTTTCGGGGGATGATACAAATTCGGTATTCATGGTGATAGTCCAAAAATTTCGCTAAATATATTCTTCAAACCCAACAACCAAACACTAAAAACCAACAACTAAAAACCAACAACTAAAAACCAACAACTAAAAACCAAACACTAAAAACCAAACACTAAAAACCAAACACTATTTCTTCTCCGCTTTCAGCAACTCAGCAAGTTTTTTCGCTGCTTGGAAGTAATTTGCTTTTAAGCCGCCGACGCTTGTGCCGGAAATTTTCGAGATTTCTTCGTACGAAAGTTCGTCGAAATAGCGCATAATGAAGGTTTGGCGCTGCTTTTCGGGTAACTGCTCCAACATAGATTCAAAGCGGGCTTTGAAATCATTATTTTCCGTTGCTTGTGCAGGTGTAATGCCGTGGTCGGGTTCAATTTCTTCAACAACGTCCAAGCCGACAAACTGGCGCACTTTCTCTTTGCGCTTCATGCCGGAACAAACGTTCATCGTGATACGATAGAGCCACGTCGTAACCGAACTGTCGCCGCGAAAACTCTTGATATTTTTGAGTGCCTTGATAAACACGTCCTGCGTTGCATCGTAGGCATCATCGGAGGACTTGAGATAGCGCAGGGCGGTCGCGTAAACGAATTTTTGGTATTTCCGCACGAACTCATTTGCCGCAGCGCTATTGCTATCGGTTGCTTCGCGCAATGCTGTCAAAAGTGCTTCTTCAGGCTTCACAGATATTGCGTAACTCATGGGTAATTCAGCGAACTGTGTTAAACATGGGTAATTTACATCAATTTCGATGAATCTGTGTGAGAAAAAGTTTAATCGGTGCGGGTTTTTTGTGGGGAAATGTTGATACTTCCCTCGCGGTGCGTCCTTGCAAGGTCGCTTTCCACAATGGAAAAAGCCCTCAACGCAAGAACAAACCTTGCGTTGAGGGCTTTGAACACTGTTTGAATACTTTGTTACCGCAGCAATACTGCCGCTTCATTCCGTGCTTTTCGTGTCAAAAAACTTCCCATAACCACCGCTTTAACGCAGCAAATACCGCAACTGCACGGCAGTTAGGCACAATCCGATAAGCGAACCTACGATAACCTGCGCCGTCGTGTGTTTTCGCAACACCACGCGGGAAGCGCCGACAATCGGCACAAGAATAAGCCAAGGAAGCGCTGTCGCACCAAACAAAAATGCCCACGATGCAACTGCTCCGCCGACACCAGTCGCATGAATACTTACTTTCCACCAATGCGTGATAATTTGCACAAGCAACGTGTTGGTGATAAAACAGAACATCAACCACGTCGCCAACGGCGGTGCATCCAGCCAATAAACCAGCGCAAACCCCGCACAGTTACTTGCCAAACCGACAATAAACGGTTTTGTGCGCTCTTCCCGCAAATCAAGGTCGAGCGAGCCGACTGCGCCGGAAGCCTTCAAATACACAACATATGCAGAAATAATCGCCGTTGTGGTCAAAAGGCAAATGCTCCAAATAAGCCATTTGCGGTCTGCCGGAAGCGTCGTGTCGCGCAGCATGATTGCCGAGAAGGTGAACACAGGCAGCACCACAGGGCTGAATACTGCCGAGACAAGTTGGGAAGCGTAATACACGGCTTTTTTCATAACACCCGCGTCAGAACTTGGATTGAGTAGCGTACTTGCCATCATAAAGGGACAAGAATGTGAAGAAAACGGTTATTTCGGCAAGTACAGTATAATGATTTTGGCGGACATAGCATTGGTTTGTGCGTGTTACCATTTCGTAAATGGTTATGGCGCAAGGCTGCATCCACATTCACCGCTACGGTGTTAAAATATCGTGAATAAATGTATCTAAATTTGCTACACCAAGGCTAGTTTGCTTGGCAGCTGCCAAAAACAAATCGTTAATGCTGCTGAGTTCGGGAAATACTCCTTTCTCGCCTGTTCCCTCGCTGAAGACTAGACCGTAAGCACCAATCAGTGAGCGTTTGTGCAATTTCTTAAACACATACAAATCGCGTCCTCTGTAATGAGCCGTAAAGCATGGTTTGGATGTATCAATAGCAATGATAGGCGGAACAAGCGACGATGCTATGGGTGTCCATTGCAAGGCGTTTTTTTGTGTCAGTTCAACGAGTTTTAATACTGCATCTGAAGACTGCGTATTTACTGTGTAGAACGCCATAGTTTACCTCATCTGGAAGTCTTGGTAAATAATATTCAGTCTGTCGGAAAATGAACGTAAATCTCTGCCTATTTGCCTCAAAATCTGCTCGGTAATTTCTGCTTCTTGAGCAATGTTTTGTAAGCGTTTTCGTAATTCTTTGGCTTTGTTTCGTTCACGGCTGAAAAATCGTAAATATTGTTGAATCTGCCATGTTTTTGTTGCTGATTGAACAATAGCATCCCGAATATTCTCTGTGTTTACACTGCCCTGTCCGGCTTCTGCCACAATTTGTTCAATGCTCTCATTGAGTTCGGGAAGAAGGTGAGCCAAGCGCAGTTGAAACAGGTATCTGCGGCGAAGGCTGCCTGCGCTCGCCGCAAATCCTATTGCGACAATGGCACTCGTTACTTGCACAATATCGCTTGTGCGTGAGAGCCATTGCCAAAGAAATTCTAACCATTGTCCGTTTTGGTCGTTCATAACGCTTGTGTGCCTGATAATTACACGCTTCCCACAGCCTGAAGACTCTCCACCTGATTCCCCATGTAGCTTTCCATCGGTGGGCAAGCACACACCAAATTGCGGTCGCCGTAGGTGCTGTTGATACGTCCCACTGTGGGCCAAAACTTGCGTTCACGTACCCATGCAAGCGGGTATGCGGCTTCTTGGCGGGTGTAATTATGCGCCCAATTATCCGCCGAAGTAACGTGCGCCGTGTGCGGAGCGTTTTTGAGAACGTTGTCGGTTTTGTCCGCTTTGCCTTCTTCGATTGCTGCTATTTCACGGCGAATACTGAGCATTGCTTCGCAAAAACGGTCAATCTCTTCCAACGATTCGCTTTCCGTCGGCTCGACCATGATTGTTCCCGGAACGGGGAAAGAAAGCGTCGGTGCATGAAAACCGTAGTCCATAAGCCGCTTTGCAACGTCTTCCGCTTCTACGCCGGCGGTACGCTTGAAATCGCGCAAATCGAAAATGAGTTCGTGTGCGGCGCGTCCGTTTTCGCCGGAATACAGCACCGGATAATGCTTTTCCAAGCGGGCTTTGATGTAATTCGCGTTCAAAATTGCCACTTCCGTTGCCCGCGTTAAGCCTGCACCGCCCATCATGCGAATATAGGCATACGAAATGAGCAAAATAGACGCGCTACCCCAAGGAGCAGCCGAAACAGCAGGAATGGCGCTATCGCTGCCGATATTCACCACTGCATGACCGGGCAAAAACGGTGCTAAATGCGCTGCAACGCAAATCGGTCCCATGCCCGGACCACCCCCACCGTGCGGGATGCAAAAGGTTTTGTGCAAGTTCAAATGGCACACGTCCGCACCAATCATTGCGGGGCTGGTCAGACCGACTTGCGCGTTCATATTTGCGCCGTCCATATAGACCTGTCCGCCGTAACTATGCACGAGGTCGCATATTTCCTTGATGGTAGATTCAAACACGCCGTGCGTGGAAGGATACGTTACCATCAGCGCCGCAAGATTGTCTTTGTGCTGCTCGGCTTTAGCGCGAAGGTCATCCATGTTGATATTTCCTCGTTCATCCACACCGACAACCACAACGTTCATTCCAGCCATAACTGCCGAAGCAGGATTTGTGCCGTGTGCAGAGGACGGAATAAGGGCTATGTCGCGGTGTGCCTGTCCGCGTGAGCGGTGGTAGGCGCGTATCGTAAGCAAACCCGCGTACTCGCCTTGCGCTCCGGCATTCGGTTGAAGCGACACATCGGCAAAGCCCGTAATTTCACACAATGCGTTTTCAAGTTCTTTGAAAATGCGCTGGTAGCCTTGCGTTTGGTCGAGTGGTGCGAAAGGATGCAATGCACCAAATTCCGCCCATGTTACGGGAATCATCTCGGTTGTGGCGTTCAATTTCATCGTGCAAGAACCCAACGCAATCATCGAATGAGTCAGCGACAAATCTTTGTTTTCGAGGTGTTTCACATAGCGCAACATCTCGTGTTCGGAGTGATAACGATTAAAAACGGGATGCGTCAGATAGCCGGATTCACGCTTCAGCGTTGGTGGAAAATGCGTCAAATCCGCTTGCTGCGCGAGGTCGTCAAACCCGATGCGCGTGAGGTCGCGTCCGGTGGCTTTTGCAAAGCAGACAAGGATAATTTGAATATCGTTGAAGGTCGTGGTTTCGTCCAGCGAAATGCCCACAAACGGCTTTGGAGCGTCATCCGGCGAATAGCGGAAGTTCATACCGTGCGTGAGGGCAAATTTGCGGATATTGTCTTTCGTGCTGGCGTATTCAAACGAAACGGTCAGCGTGTCGAACCAATAATCGTTTGCCAGCGAAAAACCTAACTTCACAAGGCTTTTTGCTAAAAGTGTCGTGAGCGCATGAATCCTTGAGGCGATAGATTTAATGCCGCTTGCACCATGATAGACCGCATACATCGCCGCCATATTTGCTAGTAGCGCCTGTGCCGTGCAGATATTGCTCGTGGCTTTGTCGCGTTTGATATGCTGTTCGCGGGTTTGAAGTGCCATGCGGTATGCAACGCCGCCTTGAGCGTCAATCGAAACGCCGATAATGCGCCCGGGCAAAAGCCGCTTGTATTCTTCTTTTGTAGCAAAAAATGCCGCGTGAGGACCGCCGTAACCCATGGGAACACCAAAGCGCTGCGCCGAGCCGACTGCTATGTCTGCACCAAATTCACCCGGCGGCGTAAGCAATGCAAGGCTCATCAAATCTGCTGCCACACACACCATTGCGTGATGTTGGTGTGCTGCGTCGCAAAAAGCACGGTAATCATAGACTTCGCCGTGAACGGTCGGATATTGCAGCACTGCGCCGAAAATCCGTGGATGTTTCTCCCAATTCAATGTGGTATGGTCGCCAATCAAAACCTCGATTTCAAGCGGCTCACAGCGCGTTTTGAGAACATCAATCGTCTGCGGCAAACATTCTTCCGACACAAAGAGGACGTTGGCGTTATTCTGAACAGATTCTTTCGTCCGTGCCGCGTACATAAGGTGCATTGCCTCTGCTGCTGCCGTTGCTTCGTCCAACAGTGATGCGTTGGCAATTTCGAGTTTGGTGAGGTCAATAATCATCGTTTGGAAGTTCAAAAGCGATTCCAAGCGCCCTTGCGCGATTTCGGCTTGGTAGGGAGTGTATTGCGTGTACCAACCCGGATTTTCCAGCACATTGCGCAAAATCACAGGCGGCGTGATACAATTCGCATAGCCCATGCCGATATACGATTTGAAAATTTTATTTTCCTGCGCGAGGCTCTTCAAATCTGCCAAAAACTCGTGTTCCGTTTGCGCCGGAGCGAGGTGGAGCGGCTGTTTGAGGCGGATGCTTTCAGGAACAGTTTCCCGAATCAATGTTTCGAGCGAATCCACACCGATAGCGGCGCACATAGCGGCTTGTTCTTCGGCGTTGGGTCCGATGTGGCGGTTGGCAAAAACGTCGAAGTTGCTCAAGACGGGATTGTGACTGTGTTTACCATTGGTGGAAGAAAGCGGGTTTACAAGCGGAGCAGGAGTCTGGGAAGGGCGGAGTGTAGAGTTCATCGGGGTTTTGGAGGTTTTGTACAACAAATGTTTTCAATCATTGTGCATTGTCATCACTACAAAAATAGGACTTTTTGCGTAATCAACCGCATTAACACGCAAAGGTGGTGAAAAAGTTCGTTAAGCATTAAGAATTTAGACTGAAAACGGTCAAAACTACACTGATAAGTGAACGCCGCACTCAGCCTGTGCCGCAAGTATTTGTCATAGCTTTCGTGGCACAGACACTCTTGTCTGTGCTTCTTGTAGAACCGTACAAAACCTTACTATGCCAAATATCCAGCCTGTTGAATCAAAATAAATCCGTGCAGTTCCGCGTAATCCGCGTAATCCGCGTAATCCGTGTCTAAAAGTCGTCATGCGGCGTAGTAAGGTGTTCCCACGTTGCCAAAATTTTCATTGCCTCCTCATCACTGCTTCCGCACATTTCTTCCGATGGCATGAGGTTTTGGCAAACAAGCGGGCGCTCAGGTTTACCGAAAAGTTTGCAGCGATTATCGTCTGTAAGTTGGACGCAGCGCACTCCGGCGGGTTTTCCGCTCGGCATACCGGGTATAGGCGATGTAATAGAAGGCGCTATACAACAAGCGCCGCAGCCGATTCGGCAGGTCATAAGTGTTGGTTAATGTGGATGTGGAAATGTACATCTTTGTCTGATTCACGTGATTCTTACAAACTTTCTGCGGTTTTTTCTCTTTTGCAAGAACTTTCTTGCGTATTTTCGCGGTTGTGTGTTCGTGTTTGCTTTGCCTTTGCATTGTAAACAATTCCCCGTTTGTTCTTGTTTCACCTCTATTTGAGCATGGTATTATGGCAAGTTCGACAAAAAAAACAACTCTTTCTGCAAAAACTACGACAAAAAGCAAAGTAAAATCTTTGCTTGTGAAAGATAATGAAAAAAAATCTACAAAAAACTCTGTAAAAAATTCTGTAAAAAATGACACGGAAGACTTGCCCATTACCGTGAGTTTCAAAGACATTGAAACCGCACGGGAAGCCATTCGGCGCTATGTGCATGAGACTCCGTGCGAAATGTCGGAGCGGCTTTCGATGATGACGGGCTGCAAGCTGCATTTGAAGCTGGAAAATCTCCAAATGACGGCTTCCTACAAAGAGCGCGGCTCGTTGAACAAAATTTTGCGCCTGACCGATAAAGAGCGTAAAGCTGGCGTAATTGCTGCGTCGGCGGGGAATCATGCGCAAGGTGTTGCCTACGCGGCAGAGCGCAACGGCATCCGCGCAACGATTGTCATGCCCGAAACTACGCCGCTTGCGAAGGTGCGCGGTACGCAAGAATTTAACGCGGAAGTGATTCTGCACGGAAGCGGTTACGACGATGCCTTCGGGCGGGCAATGGAACTCCAAAAAGAGCATGGTTACTCGTTTATTCATGCGTTTGAC
>VYMD01000870.1_pt1 | contig 11519 bp, 14 predicted proteins | sample 5115311 | NCBI WGS metagenome assembly VYMD01 (sample SAMN12291779, study PRJNA351875) | freshwater metagenome | isolation source: freshwater lake | place: USA: Michigan, Wintergreen Lake | collected 2013-08-08
GGGGTTGGGGGTTGGGGGTTGGGGTGTGGGGTGTGGGGTTTTAGCGATTTTCAGGTGGTCAATTACCTAATTTTCAGGGAAAAAGTCCCTGAATTTTCCCCCCAATCACTCCAATCGCTGGCACTTTTTGATTGACAAAAAGTCTAAAAGTCTTATCGAACAATGTTTTTAGATTTATCCAGCAAACCCTAATTAGGGAGCGGTAAACAGTAAACAGTAATCAGTGAACCGAAAACTCACATCTGATAACTGATCACTGAGCACCGATAAGGCTGATATTTGGGGGAATTGTCTAGAAATCATGACAAAATTTTTTAATGGTAGAGCAGGCAAGAGATAAGATAATCTATGTATAGAATTTAACAAAAAATCTGGTTAACGGACATTGATCAAGTCGATAGCACAGTGTCAAACGAGTTCTTTTCCCGCTCAGGTATGGCAATTAGATCACGGCTTAACCGTAATTCATCAGTATTTACCCGTGACTCCTGTGGTGGTGGTGGATGTGTGGGTGAAAGCAGGTGCGATCGCTGAACCCGATCCATGGTTAGGTATGGCCCATTTTCTCGAACACATGATCTTTAAGGGGACGAAAAAACTTCCCCCCGGACTCTTTGACTATTTAATCGAAAATTGTGGCGGAATGACCAACGCTGCCACCAGTCACGATTATGCACACTTCTATCTCACCAGCAGTGTGGATCAAATTGAACATACCCTACCCCATCTGGCAGAAATTCTCCTCCATGCTGAGATTGACGACGAGGAATTCTATCGGGAAAAAGATGTAGTTTTAGAAGAATTACGGGCCTGTTATGATGATCCCGATTGGATTGCCTACCAAACCCTCTGCGGAAGTATCTATCAAAACCATCCCTACGGACGCTCTATTCTAGGTGATCAACCCTGTTTAGAGCAATTAACCCCCAATCAAATGCGCTGTTTCCATCGCACCTATTATCAACCGGAAAATATGTGTGTGGCGATTATCGGGGGAATTGAACCCCAACCAGCTTTAGAAATTATCCGGCAATCTTTTCGGGAATTTCCCGTCCCCTCGGAATCTCCTGCGAATCTATTGGTTGCTGAACCCCCCCTGATCGAAATTCGTCGTTCCCAAGTATATTTACCCCACCTAGAACATTCTCGTCTCTTGATGGGATGGATGGGACCAGGATGCGATCGCCTAGAAGATGCCTTTGGATTAGACTTGATTTCTGTAATTCTTGCTGGGGGACGCTGTTCGCGGTTAGTGCGACAGCTGCGGGAAGAAGCGCAAATCGTCCTCGATATTAACAGTAATTTTTCCCTGCAACGAGATTCCAGTCTCTTTACCATCGGTGCTTGCCTATCTAGCTCACAAACCGCGGCAATTGAAGCTATTATCTGTGAACATATCCAACATCTGCACGATGATCCCGTCACCCCCGAAGAATTACACCGCACTCAACAGTTATTAGCTAACGATTATATTTTCTCCACAGAAACCCCGGGCCAATTAGCGGGACTCTATGGATATTATCAAACCCTGAGAGCTGCCGACCTAGCAACGATCTATCCCCAAGTTATCCAAAGTTTGCAACCGTCAGATCTCCAGCGTCTCGCTCGTCAGTATCTCTCCCCGGAGCGATATGCTATTACAATAATGCAACCCTGTGAATAAACGATGTCCGCTTCTCCCATTCACCGCTTAATCTTAGAAAATGGCATCACCCTTTTAGTGATGGAAAATACGGCCGTGGAGTTGGTTGCTGGGAGGATTTTCCTCAAAAATGCGGGTACTCGTTGGGAAAAAACCGAAAAAGCGGGTTTGTTTCGTCTGTTAGCAGTGCTGCTCACCAAAGGTACAGAAAAGTTATCTTCCCTAGAAATTGCCGATCGCGTTGAGTCCACGGGGGCCGGTTTAAGTGCCGACACGGGGACTGATTATTTTGTGGTTAGTTTAAAGACCGTTACCAAGGATTTTTTAGATATATTGCGTCTAGCGGCGGAAATTATTCGTTTTCCCAGTTTTCCACCCCCAGAAATCGAATTAGAGAAAAATATCACCCGTCAAAGCATTCGCTCTCAATTGGAACAGCCTTTTAATGTCGCTTTTAATCAATTACGCGCAGCTATGTACCCCGATCATCCCTATGGTATGTCTTTATTGGGTACGGAGGCAACGGTTTCTCAATTGCAACGGGAGGATATGCAGGCCTATCATAGTCGCTTTTTCCGTCCCGATAACTTGGTGATTAGTCTTTCTGGCCGTATTACCCTAGAGGAAGCAGTAAAAGCAGTGACGGAAATTTTTGGCAGTTGGTCAATTCCCGATCTTCCTTTATCTAGTTTACCCCCGGCCGCTTTTGATTTTCAGCCTACCTGTTTAACTACCGTCCAAGCTAGTCAACAGGCGATCGTTATGTTAGGATACCCCGGGTCTTCTGTACAAGAGGATGATTATCCCGTTTTAAAATTATTGAGTACCTATCTGGGGAATGGGTTATCTAGTCGTTTATTCGTGGAATTGCGAGAAAAACGGGGATTAGCCTACGATGTTTCTGCTTTTTATCCCACCCGTCTCGATTCTTCCCAATTTGTCATCTATATGGGTACTGCACCCCAAAATACAGCGATCGCCGTGTCGGGATTGCGTCAGGAAGCAGAAAGGTTATATAAAGTAACTTTGAGTGAGGAGGAGTTACAGTCAGCTAAAAATAAGTTATTGGGTCAATATGCTCTCGGTAAACAAACTAACGCCGAAATCGCTCAATTATACGGTTGGTATGAAAGCTTAGGTTTGGGGATTGAATTCGATCGCACTTTCCTGGATTCTATTAATCAGATTACTCCCGAACAAGCGCGGTCGGTAGCCGATAAATATTTTCAAAATCCCTACATTTCCCTAGTCGGTCCAGAAAATGCGATCGCTGAAATTCTCTAGTGAGATCAAAAAGCAGCAACAAGAAAGTATTGCCGCTGCTATTTTCGATTAACTCCCCGGGTGGGATTCGAACCTACGACCAATCGGTTAACAGCCGACCGCTCTACCACTGAGCTACCGAGGAAAGTTACTCACAATTAATAATTATAATCATAAGTCCCTCAATAATGCAAGTGTTTTCTGGATTTTTTCTCAAAAAAATTTCCGGTGCTGGTAGAGGTGGGCGGAGAATCAACTATTGTGGAGATAAGGACACCATTAAGTCTAGTCTATGCTTGCCCATCACCGCCGTCCCGTCTCCCTATGTCTGCTCTCGACAGATCTACCCATCCTCTCCACTTTAGAGACTGCCGCTACCCTCTACCAAAAGGATCGCCACCGGTTTCATCGAAAATTTGGGTCTGAAACCCCGTCGTTCTACGACGGCTTTACTGTTAAATATTAACACATTTACGAAATATATGCTAAAATGTAAGACATGGAAAAAGCCTATTCTTACCGATTTTACCCCACACCAGAACAAGAGTCGCTATTGCGGCGCACTTTGGGCTGTGTAAGATTAGTTTACAATAAGGCACTCCATGTCAGAACACAAGCTTGGTACGAAAAGCAAGAAAGAGTAGGATATGCTGAAACTTCTTCAATGCTAACTGATTGGAAAAAACAAGAAGAATTAGACTTTCTAAACGAAGTTAGCTGTGTACCTTTACAACAAGGGTTAAGACATTTACAGGCGTTGCTGATTTGAGATATGAATCTTCTTTTGTGGGATTTTTAAAACCTAGACTCAAACTAACTTTTGGATACGATGCACAGTCGGCATTCATACCTTGATTCAGCAACGCCGGGGAACGCACCATGCACATTGATTGAAACTGTGAAGTTAGAAGCATGAAACCCAACCCCCGATCATGTTACGAAGTGCGCTAACCCGTCAGGGCAAGCGCAAGAAATTTTTGCTCATAATGTGCTAGTGGGGTAGCGTCACTGCCAGCACCTCAAGCAGATAATTTGTATTCATGGATGCTCGCTTCATTTTCTGCCTAAGACTACGTTTGGTCGAAGTGCGATCGCTATCGCCGTAGGGTGCGTTCCCTAATGCAAGTCCTGCTACTCCAGAGATCGCTTTTGGGGAACGCACCATGCACATTGATTGCAGCTGTCAGTGGGATGCCGAAGAACGTAGTGCGATCGCCGTTATTTTCTTGATTAAACTTGAAAACTGCCATTGCTTGGGATAGGAACGCCAAGGGCGATCGCTTTTTGGGGATGAGGAGTGCGATCGCTTTTTGGGAATGAAGAGGGGCGATCTCTCTTTGTGAGTTGGAAAGTTGTCATTGATCGGCGATCGCGGATGTCATTATTGCTCAAGCAGAGTAAAATAAAAGTCTGTATTGAAAAAGGGGAAAGTAACAATGCCGCCAACAATGCAATTTAGTCAAATCTTAGAAATGATTGACTATCTCTCTTTTGATGAACAAGATGACTTGATCAATATTGTTAAACATCGGCAAATCGAAAAAAGACGAGAACAAATTGCTCAAAATATTTCTCAAGCTCGACAAGACTATCAAAATGGTAATGTTTTTCGAGGAGATGTTGATTCCATTATTGCCGAACTAAACAATGATTAACTTGGTTTTTAGCCAATCATTTAAACGCGCTTTCAAAACAAGGATTAAACGACAACCTGACTTAAAATCAAAAATAGAAGCCAAATTGAGACTACTCGCTGACGATCCCTATAATCCAATATTACGCACCCATAAACTAAAGGGGAAATTGTCAGGTGTTTGGGCTTTTTCTGTTGAATATGATTGTCGAATTATTTTCAATTTTGAATCAAACCCTGAAACCCAAGAAGAAGAGATCAACCTAATTGATATTGGAACTCACGATGAGGTTTATTGAATATGATTTTTTATTATGTTATCAAGGTTTCGGAGTTGGCGATCGCTTTTTGGGGATGAGGAGTGCGATGCCGAAGGCACTGCGTAGCAGATCGCTGATCTTGTAGAAACCCAACATTACTTTTTCCCAGATTACGACCCAATATCTGAGTTATAATCAATAATATCCACTCTACACCTTAATCAAATCATTTAACTTATGTCTGCTACAATTCGTGAAGAACTTCACCAACAGATTGACCGATTACCTGATGACATTGTTGAAAAAATTGCCAACTTTACCCGATTAATTTCCACTGAGCCAAACAACATTTCAGAATATACTAACTGGCAAGATGAAGACTGGCAAAAATTTTCATTAGAGCAATTTTTCAAAGAAGGAGATGAAATTGAATATTCCCTAGCAGATGCTCAAGAAATTTATCAACCATGAAACCAGGTGATATTGTTCTAATTCGTTTTCCTCAAGCAGACTTGAAATCGGGAAAACTGCGTCCAGCTTTAATTATTGCTATTTCACCAAGTCGCCATCGTGATTTATTACTTGCTTTAATTTCTTCTCGTCTTCATCAAGCTACTCTAGGATTTGATGAAATTATTAATACCTCAGATTTTGACTATATTACTACTGGACTTAAAGTGGCTTCTTTAATTCGACTAGGACGATTAACAAGTGTCGAATCATCTGTAATCAATGCACGTTTAGGAAATATCTCACCAGAAAGACTAATACGTATTAAAAATCTTTTAATCAATTGGCTAAGAAAATAAAATTAGTCCTGTAGGGTGCTTTCCCTAATGCAAGTCCTATTGCTCCAGCGCTCGATTTTGGGGAACGCACCATGCACATTGATGGAAACTGTGAAGTTAGAAGCATGAAACCCAACCCCCGATCATGTTACGTTACCGCTAACCCGTCCTACAAATAATTGTGCCTCCCTACTTATCAAAAAAATGCTTGATATTATGCTTGAAATTTCTAAAACCTCTCTTCAAGTATTAGGCAGTGAAATATTTAATCAGATAACCAAAAGTAAATAAATAAAAACAAAAGATTTATTAAATCAAAAAAGGTTGAAAATGGTAAGAAATGCAACAAATAAATTATTGCAAAATGCTAAAAAATTAAAAAGTGACGAGTTTTATACACAACTTTCAGATATAGAAAGTGAGTTGCAATATTATGAAAGTCATTTTGAAAATAAAGTAGTTTATTGCAATTGCGATGACCCCCGAATTAGTAACTTTTTTAAGTATTTTGCCTCAAACTTCCAAAAATTAGGTCTAAAAAAAATAATAACATCTTGTTATCGAGAACAAGTGAGAGATTTATTTAATACAGAAGAAGATGAAAAGGGTTTTTTCTTTGAATATACAGGTACAGAGAGAGAAAAAAATAAACCTAGTTCAACTGACATTGTTTACTTTAATGGGGATGGGGATTTTCGTAGTCCTGAAAGTATTGAACTATTAAAAAAGTCCGATATTGTTGTGACTAATCCCCCATTTTCATTATTCAGAGAATATGTAGCTCAATTAGTTAAATACGATAAAAAGTTTTTGATAATTGGCAATATTAATGCAATAACCTATAAAGAAATTTTCAAACTAATTAAAGAAAACAAAGCCTGGTTAGGAATAAATCTTGGTAGAGGTATTTCTGGTTTCATTGTTCCCGAACAATATGAACTTTATGGAACAGAGGCTCGTATTGACAATTCTGGAAATAGAATAGTTTCTCCAAATAATTGTTTATGGTTAACAAACTTAGACATATCAAAACGACACCAAGATATAGCTCTCACAAAAAGATATTTTGGCAATGAAGCTGAATATCCAAAATATGACAATTATGATGGAATTAATGTCAATAAAACCCAAGACATTCCCTTAGACTTCAAGGGGTTTATGGGTGTACCAATAACATTTTTACATAAATTCAATCCCGACCAATTTGAAATAATTAAATTCAGGAAAGGGAATGATGATAAAGATTTATCAGTAAATGGGAAATGTCCGTATTTTAGAATACTAATCAAGAATAAACGAATACAGTTGGACGTGGCTCGATCTCACTAAGGGTCCGTTGGTTTTATAAGTCCCTCCGAAAGTATTAGGAACTGTTAATGATATTTGGTTTCGCTGGGTAATTGATGTGGGCATTCGTTTCTTTAACGGTTTTGGTGCTTCTATCTTTTCTCCTGTTGAAAGAGTTGCAAAAGTAGCAATTCCTAGTCAGTAATCAGTAATCAGTAACCAGTAATCAGTGAAAAGAAAGCTCCGAACTTGCCACTTGATAATACTAACGGAAAACTCAAACCTGATAACTGATAACTGATAACTAAACTGATAACTGATAACTGATAATGGACGACTCCAAATGACTTTTAAATCACCAATTTTTGCTAAAGTAACGTGGTGTTGATTAACGGTAAAGCCATTATCGGTAAATCTTGCTGATTGTTTAAATTTACGTTTTTTAAACTTAGGAGGTTTGACTTTTTTCCCTTTTCTTTCTCCTTGACAAGATGCAAAAAAGTTAGAGTAGGCTGTCTCTAAATCTCTTAAAGACTGTTGCAAAGGAATAGAAGAAACCTCAGTTAACCAGTTTTTTTCTTCGTTTTTTTTAATCTGAGTTAGTCTTTTGGACAACTCTGTATATTTTGGCTTTTTCTCTCCTTGTTGATAGAGTTTTTGGCAGTAAGCTAAGGTATTGTTCCAGACAACACGCACACACCCGAACAATTGAGACAAAAGCTTTTTTTGTTGGTTTGTTGGGTAAATGCGGTATTGATACCTTGCTTTCATTGGGTTAAAATGAGCGTATCTACACTCTATTTTAACGGTCGTGCCAATCATGTCAAGTTTAATAAAGAAAGCCCAAAGATTATCCATGACGGCTTTAGCTCTCATTGTTATTACTACCAGTTTAGTTATTATTTCCTCTCCCAGCAACGGCCAATCTCTGACAGGTTCTCCTGCCAACCCTAAATTAAAATTCTCAACCCCCCTACCCCCAGGAATTGCTTCACCCGCCAAAGTAGAGACTCGTTTGGGGACGCTCAATTTCTTCGATGGTTTTCCAGACAAGGCAACTGCCGAAAAGCTCTACGATAATCTCGACTTCCAACGTGCTGTTCAATCTTATCTATTAGCCATACCCGCCGTTAGCCAAGCGGCCAATCGTAACGCGATCCGTACCTTGGGGCCAGTGAATACCGTTGTGCCGATTTTTGAGCAACTTTTGGATTCGCGATCGATCTTTCTGACTGCCAATGACAACACGGTTTACAGTTGGACGTGGCTGGATCTCACGAAGGGGCCGTTAGTTTTAGAAGTTCCTCCGAAAGTGTTAGGAACAGTTAATGATATTTGGTTTCGCTGGGTAATTGATGTGGGCATTACTGGCCCCGATAAGGGCGAAGGCGGAAAGTACCTCTTTTTACCCCCAGGCTACAAAGGGGAAATTCCATCGGGTTACAATGTCGTGAAATCACCGACTTTTAATATTTGGATTCCCTGGCGCAGTTTTTTGGTTAAGGGCGATCCGAAACCTGGGGTTGAGTTGGTGACAAAGAACACGAAAATTTATCCTTTAAACAGTGCGAACAATCCCCCCGCTTTAAATTTTGTGAATATGTCGGGTAAGCCGTTTAATACTGTTGCACCCGCAGATTATCGGTTCTGGGAACTGCTCAATCAAGTGGTACAGGAAGAGCCGAGTGAGTCCCTCGATCAAATTCGACTGGGTTATTATGCCTCTATCGGTATTCAAAAAGGTAAGCCATTCAAACCCGATGAACGCATGAAAAAAATCTTGACGGAAGCGGCGGCTGTGGGGGATGCAACGGCCCGTACGATCGCTTTTCATAATCGACAGAAGGAGGCTTATTACTATCCGAACAGTGCTTGGCAGTTACCCTTCATCGGTGGCTATAAGTTCCAAACCCAGCCTGATGTGCTGAACATGGATGCTTATATCTATTACTATTTCATGGCGACGGGGGTTACTCCCGCGATGGAAGAAAAAATGGTCGGACTGGGTTCTCAATATGCTTGGACAGCCCGTGATGCTAAGGGGAATCTCCTTGATGGTGACAAGAGTTATCGCCTCCATTTACCGCCCAATATTCCCGTGAAAGATTTTTGGTCAGTTATTCTTTACAGCAACCAAACGCGATCGCAGATTCAGACGGATCAACAGTTTCCCAGTGTCGGTAGTCAGACTAAGGGGCTTTTGGTTAATGCTGATGGTTCTGTGGATATCTATTTCGGGCCGAAACCGCCTGCTGGCAAGGAGAATAATTGGGTACAAACAAATCCGGGCACGGGTTGGAACACGATTCTTCGGCTTTATGGCCCGCTTGAGCCTTGGTTTGACAAGACTTGGCGACCAGGGGAGATCGAGTTATTAAAATAGTCCTATCCAGAATATTTTTTGATCGCTGATCTGTAGGTTGAGTTAAGGTGATAAAATGCAACATTACCTTTTTCTCGCTAATAAAATCGGCGATCTCACTGAGCTAATAAGCTAAGATGATGTTTGAGAAGGGTCAGACTCAACGCGAGAATAAAGCTTTCAGCCGTCAGGCTATAGCGGTATTCAGAGTTACGAGAAAACCAAAATTCTTGCTGGGTAAGGGTTTCAGCCATTTTGTTTGTCCCTCACCGGCGCAGATACCGCTATAAACTTTTCAGACATTATCCTTTATATAATTTGCTCCAAACCTAAACAAGCTTTTTCTTATAAATTATGGACACACAACAAACTGAACAAATAGTAAAAGAACTAAATTCTTTTATTAAAAATTTAGATAGATGGGCAACACAGCTTCAAACAGCTACTGTTATACTTCCAATTATAAGTATAATAGCTTCTTTAACAGTTGGATTTTTTACAACAGAACTTCCTCCGATTGCGCTTAAAGGCTTGGCTTTACTATCTGCATTTTGTTCCATAGGAGTTTCTACCTTTAAGCTTGAAAAAAAAGCACGAGATATGAGAGAAGCATATCGATATTTAAAACATTGTATGTTAAAATATGTTGCAGGAGAAGATGACATTCATAAGCTAATAGCTAATTATTTTATAGCCGAAGAAAAGGTGGGTAATGTGGAATTGGATCAGGTATCACTGCCAAAATTGGCAGAGGTCAAATGATGTCATTATTTTAGATGGAATAAATAATGTAAAGGAAAAATGTTGAGAATAAAGTAGCCAATGAATATGATTATCAATACCTTTTTTTTGATTTTGTTGGTACTAGTAATTGCTTTAGTGTTATTTTTTCAACCTAGATTTATATTGTCTATTGCTCAAGTTATGATTCCTGGTGTTTTGTATTTTATTAAGACCAGAGAGAAGATAATTGCACTTAGTATTGATGACGGGCCCGATAACATAACAACAATGGACATACTGTCAATTTTAGAACGTTATGAAGCATATGCAACATTCTTTGTCATTAGCAGTAAAATTAAAGGAAATGAATCTATAATCAAAGAAATGATAAGTAAAAAACACGAATTAGGTAATCACCTGACGGATGATAGGGCTAGTATTCGGCTAACATCTTTAGAATTTGAACAATGTTTGCTTAAAGCCAATGATGTTTTGTCTAAGTTTGCTAGCGTTAGGTGGTTACGACCAGCATCTGGATGGTATAACAAAAATATGATAAAAATAGCAAATAAACATAATTACGAAGTTGCTTTAGGTTCCATTTTTCCTTATGATACTTTGATTATTTCTAGTGAATTTGCGTCTACACAGATTTTGTCTAATATCTCTCCTGGCTCAATAATCGTTCTACATGATGGTGGCGATTGGGGAAAAAATACAGCAATTACACTGCAAAGGGTTTTACCAGTCTTATCTAAAAAAGGTTATAAAATTGTTACAATTTCGCAGCTCGTCAATTCTTCACAAACTAAATAGCTACTCATATAAGGTTACATTTACAATTTTAACAATTAACTTAACCGTGCGATCGCTGTCATCTTGTTGATTAAAACTTGAAACTGCGTTCATTTTGGCTTTTGAAACTGCGATTACTTTGACTGCTGAAAGTGCGATCGCTCCTTGGGATGGGAAAGCAGTGCGATCATTTTGGGAGAGTCAATTTTTCGGGAATGGCGATCACGAGGCTAAAATGAGTGCGATCGCCGTTATCTTTTTGATTAAACTTTAATATTGCGATCATTTTGGCTTTTGAAAGTGCGATTAATTTGTCTGTTGAAAGTGCGATCGCCGTTATCTTGTTGATTCATGTTTAAAAACGCGATCATGTATAATCCAAAATATTATTAACTAGATATAAAATCTCGATAAAATGGAGATAGAATGGGACAACAATAAAGCGGCTTCAAACTTGATCAAGCATAAAATTGATTTTGAAGATGCAAAAAATATTTTTCTAGACCCCAACCGTCTGGAAAGAGAAGATAAACGTGATTATAATGAACCTAGAATCCAAGTAATCGGTATAGTTAATCAAGTAGTTTTATTTGTTGTCTATACCAAAAGAAACGGCAGATATCGTATTATTTCAGCAAGGAGAGCCAATAAAAATGAACGACGACAATATTACCAGAGTTAAACTTGATCCCAAAAATGTTAGTCATGGCAAGACAGATTGGGAAAAAGTTGAAGCAATGACGGAGGAGGACATTAATAAAGCCGC
>VYMD01000374.1_pt1 | contig 11444 bp, 12 predicted proteins | sample 5115311 | NCBI WGS metagenome assembly VYMD01 (sample SAMN12291779, study PRJNA351875) | freshwater metagenome | isolation source: freshwater lake | place: USA: Michigan, Wintergreen Lake | collected 2013-08-08
CAGTGCAGCGAATGCGGCCGGCGCCCCTCCACCGTTCGGTTCGCCGCGACCAAGGCCTGCGCGACCACCTGCCCGCCATAAACGCGCTTCCAGCCCACGAGCGGGGAACGCCCGCGGAAGAGGTTTACCTCGAGCCGTTCGAGATCGAGGATCGAGAGAAGCGTTTCGACGGGCGTCATGGAAAGTCCGGTCAGCGGAAGGAGAGGGTTTCTTGCGCTTCCCGCCTGTGCTGCGTCAAGTCGCCTGTCCCGACGGGTTGGCAGCGCCCGTCGCGCGCGCTACGTCAAACCGACAGGAGGCATGGCCATGTCCGAGCGAATCCTCATTGCAGGCGCAGGCCCGGCTGGTGCGGCAACGGCGCTGGCGATGTTGCGCGCCGGCCTCCCGGCTTCGGATATCGCTGTCCTTGATGCGATGACCAGCGTGGCAGAGACGATTCGCGAGCCGGATTCGCGCATTCTGGCGTTGAATGCCGGCTCCTGCCGCTTTCTGGAATCGCTCGGCGTCTGGCCAGCTCTCGCCGCCGCAGCGCATCCGATGCGCTCGATTGCCCTCTCCGATACCGCGCTCGAGGCCGATATCCGGCCCCTCAGCCTCGGTTTTGCGGCGGCGGAAGGCGAGCCGCTCGCGCATCTCGTGCCGCTCGGGCTTCTGCAGAAGGTTCTGCGCTCGGCTCTGGCCGAGGTCGGCGTGATCCTGCGGCCCGAGATCATCCGCTCCTTCCGCGAGGAGGGCGACAAACTGCTCGTCGAGACCAATCGCGGCCGGCAGCCGGTATCGCTGCTGGTTGGCGCGGATGGCGCCCGCTCGGCTGTGCGTCGCATCGCCGGCATTCCTTTGCATGGCTGGGCCTATGGGCAGGTGGCGCTGACGGGGATTGTCGAGCATTCGGGGCGGCATCACGGCGAGGCGATCCAGCATTTCCTTCCCGGCGGCCCTTTCGCGCTTCTGCCGCTCGAGGAAGGCCGCTCCTCCATGGTCTGGAGCGAGCGTGCCGAGGTCGCAAAGCGCATGCTCGCCTTGCCGCCGGAAGAGCTGCGCGCACAGATCGATCGGCGCGCGGCGGGCTGGCGCGGCACCATCACCGGGATTGGCCGGATTTCGAGCCACCCGCTCTCGCTGGGTCTCGCGCGGCGATTCGTGGGTCCGCGCCTCGCTCTGGTGGCGGATGCGGCGCATGTCGTTCACCCTCTCGCGGGGCAGGGGCTCAATCTCGGTTTCGGGGATGCCGCGACACTGGCCGAAATCGTGATCGAGCATCTGCGCGTCGGGCTAGACCCCGGTGATCCGGCCTTGCTGGAGCGCTATCAGGCGCGGCGGCGACCCGCTGCTGCGGCGATGGCCGCTGCGACCGAGGGGCTCAACCGGCTCTTTTCGAACGCCGTTGGCCCCTTGCGCGTGCTACGCGATGCCGGGCTGAACCTCGTGAACCGCTCGGATCGGCTGAAGGACATGTTCCGTCAGGCTGCCGCCGGGCGCGGCGCGCATGAGCCGCGGCTCTTCCGCGGCGAGCCGATCTGATCTTGTGGCTTGGTCGCGTTTTTCTGACGCGAACCGGCTCCCGCTTCGCGTGAAAACGCTTCAATCGAGGCGGCGCGCTTCCTCGGGAAGCATGATGGGGATGCCATCGCGAACGGGATAGGCGAGCTTCGCGGGTCGGCTCACGAGTTCCTGTCGCACGGCGTCATAATCGAGCGTGGCCTTGGTGACGGGGCAGACCAGCAGTTCCAGCAGCTTCGGATCAACGCTGCGCTCGGGGCCGGATTGGGTGTCGGACATCTGGTCGCTCATGGCAAATCCCCTGCTTGCCGCGCTTCTTACTGCAGGCGCGGCTCTTCGTCACCATCCTTGCGGGCAAGATCCATCTCGGTGATGGCGATGAGCATCTCGGCGCGGTCCTTTAGCGTTTCCGCTTCCAGCAGCGCCTGTTTCTCGCGCACGCCATAGGGCGACATCATGGAAAGGCCGTTGACCAGCGCCTCGTTGCCGGCCTGCTCGATGGAGCCCCAGTCGATCGGCACCTTGTTCGCATCCGAGAACTTGCGGAGCGCCGCAAGCATGCCCTCGCGATCCACCTCGTTCTCGCCTGCGCCAGGGCTGCGATCCGCCGAATAGGGCGCGAAATCCACCTTTGCCTGCCGGAACGGCGTGATGACCGACAATTCCTCGACGATCCGAAACCGGCTGATGCCGGTAAGCTGGATGAGGTATCGCCCATCGCCGGTCTCCGCGAATTGCGTGATTCGCCCGGAGCAGCCCACCCGGTAGATCTGCGGCAGGCCGATGCGATCGGCCATGCCCGGATCGGGCTGGACCATGCCAATGAGGCGGCTGCCGGCGAGTGCGGAATCGACCATCGCGAGGTATCGCGGCTCGAAGATGTTCAGCGGCATCTGCCCGCGCGGCAGCAGCAGTGCCCCCGGCAGCGGGAAAAGCGGCAGCGTGTCCGGCAGCATGAGGCCCGAGGGGCTCGACGAACTGGGCATGCCGAAGCCTCCTCCGGGCAAATCAGGCGAACAGGGTGGCGGAGAGCCGGCGACGGCCGGCGACGGTCGCATCGTCCTGGTTGCCCCAGGCCTCGAAGAATTGCAGCAATTGCTTCCTTGCGCCGTCATCGTTCCAGGCGCGATCCTTCCTGATGATCGCGATCAGCGCTTCCACCGCTTCTTCCTTGCGTCCCCGCGCATTGAGCGCGAGCGCCAGATCGAAGCGGGCCTGATGATCCAGCGCATTGGCCTCGACCTGTTTCTGCAGCGTATGGAGATCGCCAAGGGCCTCCACCTGCTTTGCGAGGTCGAGCGCGGCGCGCGCGCCGGCAATGGCGGGGTGTTCGGCCTTCTCGGCGGCAACGCGGGCCAGCATTTGCTCGGCCTGCATCAGCGCGCCTCCGAGGATCTGCGCGCGGATCAACCCGCCCAGGGCATCCATGTTCTCGGGCTCCTCCGCGAGAATGGCTGCGAAGAGTTCCATCGCGCCCGCCGCGTCGCCGCTCTCGAGCAGAGCCTGCGCCTCGGCCAGCACAGCGGCGAGGTCAGGACCGGCCGGGCCGACGAGCCGCTCGATGAAGCCCTTGATCTGGCTCTCCGGCAGGGCGCCCATGAAGCCGTCGATCGGCTGGCCGCGCTGGAAGGCGAAGACGGCGGGAATCGACTGCACGCCGAGCTGGCCCGCGATCTGCGGATGCTCGTCGATATTCATCTTGACGAGTTTCACCTTGCCCTTGTAGCTCGCCACCACTTTCTCGATCACGGGGGTCAGCTGCTTGCAGGGCCCGCACCACGGGGCCCAGAAATCGACCAGCACGGGCTGGTTCATCGATTCCGCCAGCACGTCCTGGCGGAAATCCTTGGTGGTCGTGTCCTTCACGAGGGCGGTGGCGTCGGTCATGGCTCGGAACCCTGTTCTTCCGGCCGCAGGCGGCCTTGCTGTGATATGTGGAATTCAAGCGGGAAGGTTGCAACCCGTCACGGGAGATTTCAGCCCCCGGCCTCGGGCTCAAGCACGCGATGGGGAAGCTCCATCGCCTGCACCGCATGGCCTGTCGCCGCGATATAGGCGAGCAATTCCTCGCGTTTCAGGGCCGTGGTGCGTGAATTGACGAGGGGATGCACATTGATGATCTCGTGCTCGAGAAGGCGTTTCTCGAGGATGAAGGTGACGAGGCCCGCCTTGTCATTCACAAGCGCAAGCGGCGTCACCGAGCCGGGCTCGACGCCGAGATACGCGCGCAGCAGCTCCGCGCTCGCAAAGGAGAGCCGCCCCCTGGTGCCCAGGAGCTTGCTTGTCGCGTTGAGGTCGACGGGGCTGTCTTCCTCGGCGGTGATGAGGAAGAGCCGGTCGGCCTTGTCCTTCGTGAAGAGGTTCTTGGTGTGCCCGCCGGGCAGGGTGCCGCGCAATTCTTGCGATTGAGCCACGGTGAAGACAGGTGGATGTTCCACCGTGCGGTGGGCGATGCCCAGCTTGGCGAGCAGGGCGTAGGCGGGGGCGGAAGGGTCGGCGCTCATGCGGATCGGTCCGGAAAGGGGAGTTGCGGCACGTTCTTTGCCCGCTTGGCCGCGGAAAGCCAAGCCCTGCCGGCCTCCCGGCACATGGCCACAAAATGCCTCTTGCTTTTTCGACGGCTCTTGTTCTAAACACCGGGCATCGGCGGTCACGTCGCATGGATGCGGGTGTAGCTCAGGGGTAGAGCACAACCTTGCCAAGGTTGGGGTCAAGGGTTCGAATCCCTTTACCCGCTCCAGTTTTCTCTTGTTTCACGAAAGAGTTGTGAATGGCCCCCTCCGGGCGGCCTTTTCGTTTTCCGGGGTTGTTAGGCACCTGTGAGGCACGCGGCGAAAACTGGCTGACGCTTTCCAAGCCCGGGTTCTTCGACAGCACTCCGGTTTGCAGTTCACTTATAGCAACACCTGTGAACGACGATCGACGAGGTTCATGCAAGCGCACGGATGCCGGGCAGGTCCCTGGCTTCATGGCATGGGCATCGGGCCGCGCGCGCCTCGTCTGGATCAACGGCGGCTCCGACGAGGGCAACCCCTGCGGCAACCGCGCCTATCACGGCTTCGTCGGTCGCGAGAGCGCGGTCGTCGGGTTTGTGGGAAGGGCGAGGTAGGCGCAACCTGTTTCCATAGTTCGTCCCAAACAGTCGCTTGCATATTCAACGGTCTTCCGTTTTCCTGTCCGCGCATTGTTTTGGGCGCAGATGCCCTGAAACGATTCGTTGTAGCGCCCCATTTCCCGCAACGATTTAAAAAATTAAAAAGTATCTATTCGTTCTCGTCTTCTCGATTTACCCGGAAGAACTTGATGGCAACACCTGAGTTGAGCGCTTGCTTTGGGATAGAACTCTTGGGGTTGTGTAAATATGATCCCCAAGCGCCATCACCTTCCTATTTTACAATCGGTGATGCGGTTGCCGCATTGGCGTTCACTTTTGCAGTTCAGCAACTTTTAAAGCCAATCTATCAATTCAGGCTACGTGCCATCGGACTTAGGTTTTCCTATGTAGTTTATGCTGTTTTCATTGGTGCGCTTTGTACAGTAATTGCGGCCGTAGTGCCGAACGTCGCTGTCGTTCGCGGAACTGCCCTTGGTCATCCGTTAAACTGGGAAATTGCAGGAGGCCTAATCATTGGCATCGCTTATGCGATTGTTGCCACCATTTCCCTTCGACCGGCTGTTGTAACCGAGCGTAATGTTGGCAAGTTCGTGCGAGCTGGTGCTGAGCTTCTGAGCGAGGCAACGGATGATGATCGGCTGAGCTTTGCAAAAGATGTGTTGAGCGGCCAAAACATCGAAGCGCTTGCTGACATTGCGGCAGAGTTCCAACGTGCCGAGAGTCACTCCATAAACATCGAGTTTGAAAAACTTAGAGAGCAAGGACGAGAAAACGAGGGTTTTCAAGGTCGTCCGCAAATTAGCGCATTTTATGCTTTTGCACGACGACATGAATTGCAACTAGCCAGCCACGCTTGGCATTTTCTTCAGCTGTTGTCAGATCGAGATTTTTGCCGCGTTGTCGTGACCCGTCACTCTTGGGGCTTCTTGCGCTCGATTCTTCCGCTGTCCGAAAATAACATCTATGCAGATGCGTTACAAGCCTTTGTTCAAGCTGTCGCTTGGCAGTCTTTAATTCAAGATGACGGCATGTTAGCCAAGGAAGATAGCTTCGAAGGTTTCGGCCGGATCCGAGGGTTTGCAGACAAGTTCTTCGGAAACCATAAGATGCGTATATTTGAGCCCTTAAACGGCATTGCTTCGATTGGAACTGGAGTGCCGAATGAAGGGTTTGTCTCTCGCCTCAAATTGGCCTCAGAGCTGATGGTAAAGGCAGAGCTTGAGCATCGCGGCTTTTGGGACAATCGCTCGACCTTCACTGTCGTGAACATATATAAGCACGTCTGTCACAGGGCTCGTTATGAGTGCACTGAGAACAAAGGGCCTGCCTATCTTTCCGACCTCCGCCGTGGCATAGTTGATCTCACGAAGGTTATGTCTAATGCTTTGGAAAAGTGCGACCCAAGAAGTTACAATCTCCTATTCGCTGAAGACGTAGAAACGTATCGTAATGACTCTGTAGACAATATTGCAGAACTTGTCAGCGAGGGCCTGATCTGCGTATCAAATAGGTTTGACGGAATTGATGACCCTGCATGGACATTTGCACTGGATGTTCTAGGCAGCGTATTCGAACGCTTCGGCGATACCCCCATCGGGTTTTCGCCTCTTCAGCAAGCCGTGGCGATACGGTTGGTCGAGAAGCTGAAGAGGAACATGGACGGGTACTATCCGACACTTTCACGCGTACTCCTCGCGGTGATTGGTCCCTATGAAACAAACGCACCGGAAAGGCCGGGATCGGCCGCAGCAATCCTCAAAGATGCTGTCTACTGTCAATTGAAACGCCTCCCTGAATTGTATGAAAAAGATCCAGTTAAGGTTTCGGAGCGGTTGCCGCCAAACGTTGTTTACGATCACACCTCTCGTTCACTTACCCATACATATACGGGAGGTACGCAAGTAAAAACAGCATTGGAAAGCTTGCTGATCGAGGAAGTGAATTTAATAGACGAAAAATACCTTCGACGACGTGCATAAAAATGTTATTATTCTTATCGCTTGAGGCTATCATATAAGTGCGCGAGCCTGCGATCGCGCGTTAGGTTGAGCAGTGACGCTGGGAGCATCGTGATGCGATACCAAGCGCGGCCTGTACTCACCCTCTGTATCGCGCTCTTGCCGATCCCGAGTTCGCGGGCGATTCGGTCTATGCCCATCCCGTCCGCACGGAGCGCACGCGCGCGGGCCGCGACGGCGTCCGACGGACGCCCCAACCGCTTCCCTTGCGCTTTCGTCTGCGCTCGAGATGGTCAAGCTCGCCGGTTTCGACGGATTGAGCCTCTCGGAATGCCGGGCCCTGTTCCGGCGCCTGGGCCGGGCTAGCATTGCCAGCCTCTCGATGACCGGGCTGGACCCGACCATCAACGGGCTCTCTCTGGTCAAGACCGGCTAGCGCCTGCTCCTCACCGAACGGTGATGGTGATCCGTTCCGACATGACCGGCTTGTCATGCGGAATATGGGTCCAGTCGCCAAGAACGAGTTGCAGGGTATGGCGTCCCGCCGGGAGGGAAACGCGGGCCTCTGTTTGGCCCTTGCCAAAATGAACATGCCGTTCGTCGGCAGGAATTGGGGCCTTGAGGTCATCGCCCTTCAATTCGGCATTGATGAGCAGATGATGGTGCCCGGTATTTGCCGTGGCATCGCCCTGCAGCCCCGCCGGAGCGATCCCCATGCCCGAAAGTCCGAACTTAATGAGAACGGGCGAGGTGACTGTGTCGCCGTCCTTCAGATTCACGAAATAGACCTTGGCGTCGGCTGGCGATTTCGAGTCCTGCGCCATGCCGGGTGTCGCCGCGAACAGAACGATAGAGGTGATTGCAAAGAGCGCCCTGAATGTCATTGTTTTCTCCCGCGATTGGTGTGACAGAATGAAAAACACGCGACGCGGGGGATTTATTCGTGAATGGCCCAAAAGAATTTGGCCCGGATATCGCTCACGGATTGCCTGCCTTGCTCCCGCGCCTCTGGCGTTTGGGAATGTCACTGTCGGGCAAGAGGGATGTTGCCGATGATCTTGTGCAATCCACTTGTCGCCGCGCGATGGAGAGGGCCCACCAGTTCAAGCCCGGAACGCGTCTCGACAGTTGGGTTTTCACCATTCTCGTATCCATCTGGCGGAACGAACGCCGCTCTGCCCTTTTGCGAAAGGGCGAAACGTTGATCAGTGTTTCCGATGGGCTACAATGGATTTGTGAAAATGATCCTGAAACCGCCTTCTACCACAAGCAGGTTGTCATGGCTGTCGGCAAGCTGCCGGAGGCACAGCGCGAGACTGTGATGCTGGTTTATGTGGAAGGTTTCAGCTATGCCGAGGCCTCGGTTGTTCTTGATATCCCGATTGGAACGGTCATGAGCCGACTGGCGAAAGCGCGGGAAAGGCTTGCGGATTTCCTGGGAGAAGCCGGCAGCAAACGGAAAAAGGCGACGTCAGAATGATCAGTTTGGACCGCGCCCGCCCGATCTCGGATGAGATCCTTGTTGCATATCTGGATCATGAGCTGGCTGACAGCGATCGTGCCTATATCCATGCGGAATTGGAGCGTGACCCGATCCTTCGTGCGCGCCATGATTATCTTTCGAGGGCAAGCCTGCCGTTTGCCGAGGCGTTTTCCAGCGTGCTTTCTGCCGCGCCTTCGAACCTTGCAAGAAAGTTTCCACCGCTGCCGCCCGACTTTGCGAGCCGCAAACCCAAAGGCCTGCACCGCTTGATCGACCGGCGATCAATCGCTGCGGGACTTGCCGCCGCGATGGTTCTTGGCCCGCTTGGCGTGCTCGCAGGGCGCTTGACGCGACCTGACATGAACAATTGGCGCGAGGCTGTCGCGCAATACCATAAGCTTTACTCTGATCGAACGGTTGCCAGCATTGTGGCGGGTCGAGCCGATGGCAGTCAGGAACTTGCCGTGGTCGGAAACGAATTGGGCCTGGAACTGACATTGGCCTGGCTGGAAGGCATAGATGCGCACTACCGCAGGTCGCAAATTCTGACCGTGGATGGCGGACCTCTGGCGCAGATCGTGCTCGCGGGGGCAGATGAAAAGGTTCTCGCATATTGTATTCGCCCACTTCCGGGGCCCGATGCCGCGCCAATGTTTGAATCTCGTGCAGGGCTTGCCGTTGTGCACTGGACCATCGGCAATTTTGGTTTCATGATCGCCGGCAAGGCCAGTCCCGAAGCCGTTCATCATGCGGGGGAAATCCTGTACAGGAATGCCCGTCAGAAGATGTCGATCGCCCTGCATTCGTAGAGGCCTTCCTCCCTCGATTGGAGGCAGGGAGGCCATGACGGGCAACGCGAACCTCATCGAGGCTTTCGCGGTTCTTCGGCTCAGGCGCCGGTTCTTTGTCTCAAAGCCCGTTGGAGCCGCTTAGAGCATGATGTGTTCAGACGGAAGCACATCATGCTCTTATCTTGTTATTATCGCATGCTTTTTTGTGAAAAACCGGATTCCACTTTTTCACAGCATGCTCTAAAGCCCGTTGGAGCCGCGCAGGGCATCGGCGAGATGGCCGACGAGATAGGAAGCGTAGGACCGCCAGACCTCGACATGAAAGCGGGCTTCCGCCTGCCGCCAGAGCACGATTTCGCTCTTGAGATAGATTGTCCGCGTCGCCATGCCGATCGGGAAGGAGGCAAGGCCGAGATCGAGCGGGCAACCTGCCGAGAGGCAGCGCGCGGCAAGCCTTCCTTCCAGCGTGAGGCCGATCTGCCGATGGGAAACATCCACCAGCGCGGTATTTGCGGCAGGAAACGCCGATTCGAGCGCAATCCCGATCGCTGCGGCGTCCTCGCCAGGGGCGAGGAGCAGGAATTCATCCGGGCCGAGCCACAGCGCGGCTCGGGAACCGGCCGTGCTCGCCCGCAATCTGTCCGGCGCTTCCGGCCCGAATGCGGAGACGTGAATGCTCTCTCCGCGCAGGATGAACCGCGCCGCGTGGACAGCCTGGGAAACGGAGAAATCCGGTTGCCTTGGCAGGGAAAGGCCATCGAGCGGCCCACGCCGACCGGGCAGCATGCCAGCGTGATCAACCATCGATCCGCTCTCACCCATTGATCCGGTCTCCTTTGGGATCGACAAACACCGGCGCGACAATCTTCACGGCGACCGCACCGCCCGGCATCGGGACGTAAAGCGTTTCGCCCATGCGTCTGCGGCCATCCGCGACCAGCGCCAGCGCGATCGAACGCCCCAGCGCCGGGCTTTCATAGGATGAGGTGACGTGGCCAAGCGCGCGGGTGCCTGTTGCGGGTTCGGCCCCGGCCGTGATCTGCGCACCTTCCTCAAGAACCGTTGCCGGGTTTTCCGTCAGCAGTCCGACCAGTTGCTTGCGCCCTTCGACGATCATGTCAGGCCGGATCAGCGAGCGCTTGCCGACAAAGTCCTTTTTCGCCTTGCCGATGGCCCAGTTGAGGCCGAGATCATCCGGTGTCACCGTGCCGTCGGTTTCCTGCCCGACGATGATGTAACCCTTCTCGGCACGCATGACGTGCATCGCCTCAGTCCCGTAGGCCACCGCGTCAAATTTGCGCCCTTCGGCCCAGACGGCCTCCCAGACAGAGCGCCCGTAATCGGCTGGCACATTGATCTCGAAGCCAAGCTCGCCGGTGAAGCTCACCCGCATCACGCGGGCCGGCACGCCGCAAACCATGCCTTCGCGGATGGACATGTGCGGCATGGCGTCCTTTGAAAGGTCAATCCCGGTCACGAGCGGCGCGATGATCTCCCGCGCCTTCGGGCCCTGAACCGCAATCACCGCCCATTGTTCGGTGGTGGAGGTGAGCCAAACCTTGAGTTCGGGGAATTCGGTCTGGAGGTAATCCTCCATGTGGTGCAGCACGCGCGGCGCACCACCCGTTGTGGTGGTGACATGGAACCGGCCATCGGCCATCCGCGCGATGACACCGTCATCCATCACAAAGCCCTGCTCATTCAGCATCAATCCATAGCGGCAACGACCCGGCTCGAGCTTTGTCCAGGGGTTGGTATAGAGCTTTTCGAGAAAGGCGGCCGCATCCGGCCCGACGACCTCGATCTTGCCGAGGGTGGAGGCATCGAAAATGCCCGCAGTCGCACGGGCTTGCCGGCACTCGCGCAGCACCGCCTTGTGCATGTCCTCGCCTTGCCGCGGGAAATACCAGGCGCGTTTCCAGATGCCGACATCCTCGAAAGCCGCGCCGTTTTCCGCGGCCCAGGAATGGATCGGGGTTTGCCGCACGGGGTCGAAAAGATCGCCCCGATTGGCCCCGGCGAAGGCGCCAAAGGTCACCGGCGTATAGGGTTGGCGGAAGGTCGTCAGCCCAACTTCCGGGATGTTTTTGCCAAGCCTGTCCGCCGCGATGGCCAGCGCATTGAGGTTCGAGGTCTTGCCCTGATCCGTCGCCATGCCGGTGGTGGTATAGCGCTTCACATGCTCGATCGAGCGCATGCCCTCCTGAACGGCGAGATCGATATCATCGGCTTTGACATCATTCTGGAAATCGACAAAGGCCTTGCCTTTGCCGCCGGCCGGCCGGGGCAGGCGCCCCATCATACCGCCTTCGGTCCCGGAATCTCCGGAAACCGCAAAATCTCGGTGGCGCGCGGTGCCGGAAGCCTCTTCTCCGGCCCGATACCCCTCCTTCAGGATCTCCGACAGGGCGAATGACCCCTTGCACGCGCCGGCGGAACGCTCGGCCTGCACCGACACGCCCGGAAGAAACATCTGGCGATCCTCGTGCCAGACGACCTTGCCGCGAGACTGCGAGTGAAGATGCACGCTCGGCGTCCAGCCGCCCGACATCAGAACCGCGTCGCAAGCCAGCCATTCCGGCTGGCCGACCACGCCG
>VYMD01000376.1_pt1 | contig 11427 bp, 7 predicted proteins | sample 5115311 | NCBI WGS metagenome assembly VYMD01 (sample SAMN12291779, study PRJNA351875) | freshwater metagenome | isolation source: freshwater lake | place: USA: Michigan, Wintergreen Lake | collected 2013-08-08
GTAATTGACGTTAGGAGTATAAAAGGCAACAACCGTAAAAAGAATAGCGGCCGTTTCACCTGCCACACGACCAATGCTTAAAATAAATGAAGTAATGATCCCAGGCATTGCCATAGGCAATACAATGACAAAGATGGTTCGGATCTTTGATGCTCCTAGAGAATAACTAGTTAAGCGATAAATGGGATCTACAGCCTTTAAACTTTCCTCGGTTGTTTTGATAATTAAAGGAAGAATCAATATAGCAAGAGTCAAACTACCAGAAAGCAAACTAACACCAAGCCCAAACCACTTCACAAAAATCGAAAGACCAAATAAACCAAACACGATAGATGGTATCCCAGCTAAATTTTGCGTCATGATTCTTGTGATATATCGTAAAATGCGTATTTCCGAATATTCTGCCATATATATTCCAGCAAAAACACCTAATGGAAAAGCGATTATGCAGCTAAGTGTAATTAGTAAAAGAGAGCCAACGATCGCAGGAAAAATACCACCCTTCATCATTCCATCAAAAGGATTTTTAAAAATAAAATCCAAATTTAGACGAGGTATACCTTGCCAAACTATGAATAGAATGATCGAAAGTATAAGAATAAATACAAGCAACGAAATGAATTGAGCGAATGCAAAAACATAAGCTTCAATTTTTGATTTTTGCGGCATGGTCCATTCCCATGATTGCACTAGCAATCAAATTGAAAAAAAATGTAATAAAGAATAGTATACTTCCTAAAATAAAAAGAGATTCATAATGCAAACTACCAACGGGAGACTCTCCTAGTTCTGAGGCGATAGTTCCTGTTATTGTCCGTACTGATTCTAGTGGACTCAATGAAAAGAGAGTGGAATTGCCGGTAACCATAAGAACTGCCATCGTTTCACCAAATGCCCGGCCAGCACTGAGGATGATCGCAGAAAAAATACCTGATCTTGCCATAGGAAGTGAGATTCTAATAATCGTTTGTAGCTTTGTAGCACCTAATGCTAAACTAGCTTCCTTAACCTCTTTATTTACACTGCGTAATGCATCTTCGGATAAGGAAATCAATGAAGGAAGTGAAATGATTGCAAGCACGATACCGCCAGCAAGTACAGTTTCTCCTCGATCCAAATTGAACGTAAGTTTAATGGTAGGAACTACATAAACTAGACCGAATAAACCCAAGATAACCGATGGAATACCCGCAAGTAATTCAATAAAAAACTTTTGAATTTTAAGTATTCTACTAGTTGCAATTTCAGCAAGAAATACGGCTACGATAAGCCCTATTGGGACTGCTATGATCATTGCTAGAATAGAAACATATAGACTTCCATAAATTATAGCGGCTGCACCAAAGTCAGGAAAAGGATTGGAATTGGGATACCAGTGATTGCGGAATAATAAAGAAATTAGAGTCACTTTTTCTAATTTGACTCGTGTTAGCTTTGGATCTAAAAATCGTTTAGGAAAAATGCCGATCACATTTGGGTGAGAATTGATATATTCATATATTACAGTTTCCGCATTCTCGTAGCGTTTACCTAATTCTTCTGCAGAAAACTTATCCTCTAAACTCTCTAGAGTCAATATTTCAATTTTAGTAGGCTCCCATCCCAATTTGTCCCAAGTTTCAATTTCAGAGGTATTAATTTTACGAAGTTGCTCCGAACTGAGTTCGGTGATGGGGTTTTCATTGCTTACGACTACTGCATATCCAGTTTCGATTTTATATTTATTAAAGATAGAAGAACCCTCGCGAATCAGGAATACTGAAATCGCGAGAATGATGATCGTTGTAAATACGCCTGAGGCATGAATCATTGACCAAATGATTCTGCCTGGAATTTTTGACTTAGTTGACAGGTACGTAGCCTTTGTGTGTTACAAGTTTTTGTCCATACGAAGAGAGCACAAACTCAATAAACGGAGCGATTTTTTTCTCCTGACTTTTGTCATAAAGGAGAAACAATGGCCGCGCGATTGGATAAATTCCTTTATGTGCATTATTGAAATTTGGAAAAATAAAATCTTTACCGTTATAAGAGACAGAGATTGCTTTTATAATGTTTTCTACATAGGCAAGACCCACATAACCGATAGCTCCTTCGTTTTTACTCACTCCATGCACAATCTGGGCACTAGCCGCTGTTGAAATAGCGTCTTTTGCAAATTCTTTTTTGTTCATGACATGTTCTTTCATAAACTCAAATGTACCAGAACTAGATTCTCGAGTGTAAACAGTAATCTTTTGATCTTGTCCACCAACTTCTTTCCAGTTTGTTATCTTTCCAGTAAATATATCTTCAAGTTGTTCACGTGTTAGTTTTTGAATCGGATTATTAGGATGGACAATGATTGAGAGAGCATCAACAGCGATTTTTTCCGTTACAATATCGAGCTTTTTCTCTTCAAATTTTAACTTTTCACCTAATTTTACATCTCTAGATGACATTGCAATATCAGCCGTTCCATCAAGCAAAGATGTAATTCCGTTTCCACTTCCTCCACCAGTTGTGGTTATGTTAGCATTCATCTTTTTTACGTAGGCTTCTACCTGGAGTTGCATCATCGGAAGCATAGTATCACTGCCTTTTACGCGCAAAGTTTGGGAAAAAATGGATGGGGCTAAGAAAAAACAAAGTAGGAAGGTGTAAAAGATTTGATTTGTAAGCAAAGGTAGACCTCTAATGTTCGTTGTCTAATTATTACATAACAAATACAATTTTCTTTGACGGTTGTATGAAATCTAGACTACAGTATTGTATCAATTGGATGACAAAAAGGAAAGAGAGAGGACTATTGTATGTTCATATTTAAATTCATTAAGTGCATTTATATTTTTTTCCTTCTCCTTTCCGCATCGTTGCTCGCTTTCCCACTGAAGGATCCCAAAGGAAATTTTGAATGGGATCGATTTGAAGAAAATGTTCCTCTTAGATATGAGGATCTATCGAATTTAAAATTTCCACTTACAAAGGATATCGAATTGGACGTTTCGACCCTAGCTGAAGGAGCCGGGCAAGGACCTGATGGTGGCGATGTTTATAAGTGGAAAAATGGAAGTTACAAATGGAATTTGAAAAGGGGAGGTGAAATCACTTTTTGGACGCCATCGAATTGGATTTTGTCACTTGATCAGTTTACATTTCATACGTATGGGGATAAAGAAAATAAAAGCGAGTTAAATTTTCGACTTACCTATCCGAATGGATCAATTTTAAGTAGAGTTTATAAAAATCAGTTTAACAATTATTTTTACTATTTTGAAGATTATCGGAATCATAATTATTTTCAATTATTCCCGAACAATCTGTTTACAACAAAAATCAAGAAGAGTGGTAGATTTGTTTTTTACTTTGAACCCGAACACGAAGCATGGATTGATGCCTTTACGGAAGGTGATGCGTACGAACGATTTGAAAATTATCTATCTAGAAATGGATACACAAGCTCAAACATAATTCCCGTTATATTTTTTAAAAATAAATTAGATTATGGCAACTTCCATAATGTTCCAAATCTAGATTGTGCAGGAGGTAAGGGTGGTATTTTTGGTTTGAGTTTTTGCAATTCGAAGCCATTACTAAGTTATGTGGGAACAAACAAAGAAATTATGGAAAAAGCCAAAAACATTCATCATACTCATATGATTTACCATGAGTGGGGTCACCATGTACAGCAGACACAATGTGCAATGATCAGAAAAGATAAGAGTTTCCCGAATCAAAAATTTTCTGCATGGTTTAATGAAGGAATGGCAGAATACCTTGGATATATCGGAAGCAGTAAAAAACGAGGGAATGATCGAATCCTTTTTTTTGAAAGATATGTGCTTACCGGAAAAGAACCTCAGCTTTCAAAAGATGATCCATACCTTTTAGGGGGACAACTCTTTCGATACATCGCAGAAAATTATGATGAAAAAACTGTGTTAGACTTATGGACAAAATCTTGTAAGGGTGAAAATGAAAATGAAATTTTTAAAAGTATAACTTCTTTTTCAGCTCAGGAATTGTTAAATAAATTGTACAATGATCTGGCAAAATTTCGCAATTCACAAGCGGCAAATGATTTTATGAAAACAACCTTAGCGGATTGGGCAATGGACATTTATACTTTAAATTTTATAGATGAAGAAAGTAAATTGCCAATCACCAGTGATACGGCGTCGAAGCCGAATTTAAAAAGTGCCTTTGAACTAGATATTAGAGACATTGAAGGTAAACTGGAAGGTCAGTTTACTACACCTCGAAAAGAACAAGTTTATTTATTTTTAGATGGAACCTATACGATCAAAGGTCCAAATTATACCGCAACATTTTTCAAAAACCAAACCATAGTTTATATATCGAATGGTTTAGAAATAACCCAATGGCCAAATGGAAATACAACTGAAAAGAAATCTCTCGAAAAATAGAGAAATCAGTTTTGAATGCTTTTCCTTTTTCTTTTGATTCTGATCACTGAAAAGAAAAGCCCGATTAGGATGATTCCAGTAAATAGCCACACAATGGGATCATCCGAAAAATCACCGATCCATCCAGCGAGCGATGTAAAGTCGATCTTATCTTCAACCGGAGTAAATCCAGAAACCGGCCATCGAACTGCATGTTTTTTGGAACCATCCCCATTGAGAACCGAGAGATAGAGAAAATCTTTGGCTATGATCTCTGTTGTTGTTGGTATAGGATAAACCTGATCAATTTGAAATGGTCCATTGCCAGAGTTGATTTGATTGTTACAAAATGAACCGGTACATTCAATACATTGACCTCGTTTGTATTGCTCAGAAACATTTCCGGAAATATAGGCATTGCGAGTGAAGCCCGCTGTTTGGCTAAAGAAATTTCCTCCATAGGTGCAGGTAACGAATTTTCCTGTTTCAGAAATGTAACGTATTTCCAACATATGTGAGCCAGAGTTTCCTGCTCCGTCGCTTGTTAGGAGGGCGAGTTCCCGGGGTAAATAGAATTTTACAGGTGAGAGGAGATTCAATCTGTCTTGGCAAAAATTTCCGTTCATTGTTTGGTGACAAGTGGATTCGTTTACGCCAGGTCTTTTGTCACGATAGCTATACATGGAGACTTCCGACACAGACGCTGGCTTAGGTCTGTCATAACAGTAAAATAATGATTTCTCATCTAAGGGAAAGCTTGTATCCAAGTCTTGCTTGACTGGTAGTACAAATCCAACGTAGGACCTTGGATCTAGTTTTTTGGGAAATCCTGTCTCATCTAAAACATAAGAAAAGCAGGTGGGAGTAAGGGATTCACTTTTGCAGGTAGACTTTGTGTCGGATTCAAAACTCAAAAGTAGGCCGCCATAGGTTGTACAGCTTCCACTCGGATTGTTGGGTTCAACATGCTCAACAAACAAAGAAATCCTTTCAGTTGCGCCTGGGGTTTCTCCAGTCGTTGCTGGGGTATTTGATGTTGCATTTTGTCCCGGTTGGTTGAGGAGAAGGAGTAACCAATAAGGCGGAGTTTTCTTTTGGGAAGCGCACTGAGTGTAGAGACTAAATGAGATCAGTAAGAGAGAGATCAACAACGTATATCTAGGTTTCATTCGTCCTCGTTTTACTTAACAGTACACAACGTAACTAGCTTATCAAGCTATTATCTATTAATACGGATTTACAGTCGGAAAGATTCGCTTACAGGCAATTTTAGAGACAAGAAACTAAATTTCTAATCTCGGATCAAGACTTACGCCATTGAAACCTTTTTCCATTCTTTTGCAGGAGATGAGCCGAAGATTCTTTTGTATGCCTTCGAAAACGCAAAAGCAGAGGAATAACCCACAGCCAGTGATACTTCTTCCAAAGTTGTGTCACCTTTTTGGAATAGGTTTCTTGCTTTTTCCATTCGAACCTTCGCCAAATATTCCATAGGTGGAATCTGTAATAACTCTTTGAATCGGTTTGCAAGGTTTGCACGCGAAACTCCAAGAGATTTTCCAAGGGATTCAATGGTCCAATCATAACTAAGATTTTTATGAAGTGCTTCCAAAGCACGTATGACTAGAGAATCGCTGAGTGCCATGAGCCAACCTGGCTGTGTGCTTGGGTTTTTTTCCATCCAATACCGAATCATATAATAGAGCATAATGTCTGATAACTTTTGTAGAATTAAATCAGAGCATAGCTCCTGTTCCAATTCTTTTGAAATCATGGAAATCACCACTTGTAATGAATGGTGGGATTCGATATCACTCGAAGGAATGAGAATATATGGTGGAAGTTCTAAAAAGAAAGGATGTTGTGGTCGACTAGGCACTTCATATCGTACTGAGACAAAGGTAGTAACAGGTTTGCCTTTTTTTTCAATCTGCTTCTGCCCTTCGAGGAACCTTTGGATTTCCATTATTTTTGCATTGGGCTCGGATAACAAATCGTGAGGTATTCCTCGTGTAATAAAAAGTAGGTCACCTTTTTGTAAAAAAAGCTCTTTGCCTAAAAATTTCGCATAACAAGATCCTTGTGTGATCACATGAAATCCACCGCTACGATCGCATGGAAAACGATAACCCCAGGATTCATACAATCTATCTCTTGCAAGTAAGTCACTTTTCCAACCAGCTGATTCTAAAATTTCTGAAAGAATATCCATTCTGCTATTATAGACATATTTTGGCAGATCGTCTACAAAAATATACGATTGGATATAAAAATAAGACTTTAGGGTATGGACAGTATCAAAATTGGGGAGTAATATTACAGTATCAAAGGAGATATTATGAAAGTTTTTGTATTCGGAGCAAGTGGAAGTATTGGAGAGAATGTTGTAACTGGTCTCACTCAGATGGGTGTGGAAGTGTATGCGGGAACAAGAAAGCCGAGTGAAAAGAAGGTAACACCCGGAGTCACCTGGATTGAGGCGGATGCATTAAAGCCTGGTCATGGATCTGCGATTTTGGAAAAGATGGATGCGGCATTTTTTCTTTCGCCTCCAGGCCTTAATGATCAATATTCGGTTCTTGCACCTTGGTTTCAAAAAGCAATCGATGTGAAGTTAAAAAAAGTAGTGCTGATGACGGCCATGGGTGTTGAGTTTGCACCGCCAGAAGCTCCTTTTCGCAAAACAGAGCTTATGTTAGAAAATTCTGGTCTAGAATGGAATATCATTCGACCCAATTGGTTTATGCAAAATTTTAACTCGTATTGGATTTCCGGAATTTTAGCTGATCGAAAAATCTACTTCCCAGGTGGCGATGCGGTAGTCAGTTTTATCGATACGCGAGATATTTCAACTGTTGCAGTGAGTTTACTTACTAAAAATGACTTTAACCGTCAAGCCTTTGCTCTAACTGGAAGTAAAGCGATAAGCCATACTGAAGTGAGTGAAATCCTCACCAAAGCCGTGGGAACTAAAATTGATTATGTGAACATCACACCTGATGATTTCAAAAAAGCTTTGGTCGGTGCGGGACTTTCCAATGATTATGCTGATTTTATGAATTATATCGCTGGAGCTCTTCGTGAAGGACATGCGGCACCAATCACAGATTCAATAGCGAAAATAACTGGAAAATCACCTATCTTGTTTGAGCAGTATGCAGCGGATTATAAAGCCGTTTGGATGAAGCCCTGATTTTAAAGAATTTGGTGCAACAGGATTGCATTTAATATTTGACAAGGATACCTGATCTAAAAACACTGCAACAAGATTGCATTTGCAACTTTGTTGCATAGGTGGGTATTATGAAACAAATTCCAGTTACAGTTCTTTCCGGCTTTTTAGGAGCTGGAAAGACTACACTTCTAAATCACATCCTGAACAATAAGGAAGGGAAAAAAGTAGCAGTGATCGTAAATGACATGAGTGAGGTCAATATTGACTCACAATCTGTCGCAAAAGGAAGTGCGAATTTATCTCGCACCAATGAAAAGTTAGTCGAAATGTCGAATGGATGCATTTGCTGTACTCTACGCGAAGATCTTCTGATCGAAATAAGAAAGCTCGCAGAAGATGGAAAGTTTGACTACATATTGATCGAGTCTACCGGAGTATCGGAGCCTTTACCGATCGCAGAAACATTTACATTTGAGGACGAAAACGGTGTCAGTTTGTCCGAAGTTGCAAAATTAGATACAATGGTTACTGTGATCGATGCGGTCAATTTTATGAAAGACTTCAAAAGTTTGGATTCCTTAGTAGATCGAAATCTGGAAGCAGGTGAAGGAGACGAAAGAGACATCGCCGATTTACTTGTTGATCAAGTTGAATTTGCGAATGTGATCATCGTAAACAAAATTAGTTTGTTGTCTGAATCGAAAAAAAATCAGCTTTTTTCAATTTTAAAAGGATTGAATGCTGACGCAGAAATCATCGCAACTGATTACAGTAAGGTGAATTTGGACAAGATTCTCAATACAAATAGATTTGATTTTGAAAAGGCATCTGAATCACCGCTTTGGTTAAAGGAACTTCGTGGTGAGCACACCCCTGAAACGGAAGAGTATGGAATCACAAGTTTTGTTTATAAATCACGTATTCCTTTCCATCCAAAACGATTTTGGGATTGGTTGGAAAAAGAAAAGAAAGGACTTGTTCGTGGGAAAGGTTTTGCCTGGCTTGCAAGTAAGATGGATTGGGTTGTGATGTACAACCAAGCAGGAAACCTTACTTCTTACAAACCGGAAGGATACTGGTGGGCGGCGATTGATCCGGCCGACATCCCAGATGATCCTCATGTTCAAACTAACCTTAAGTCAGCATGGCAAGAACCTTGGGGCGACAGAAGACAAGAGTTAGTGTTTATCGGAACCGAGATGAATGAAGACAAGATTCGAAAGTCTTTGGATTCATGTCTATTGACTAAATCTGAATTCGATCTGGGACCCGATCTTTGGGTCGAGTTTGAAGATCCGTTTCCAGATTGGGACGGCGCAATGACTGAGATGGAAGAAAGCCAAGTCGCCTAAATTATATCCCTGCCATATCAGTCGTTATCTTCGTTTGTGACGGAGACGTCAGATATGGCAGCATCTAAAATACTTCCGTAATTTGTATCACTCGATGTGATATCCCCAGTCACAATCGTATAACCAATATTTCCGTCGACTAAACCATCATCTACTCCTGTGATTGTGATCGTTTGATCCGTACTCCAGCAGTTAGCTCCAGGGCACACATTATCAAATGTGACACTCGTTGGTGAGACCGTACCTTCGGCAGTATTCGAAGATGTGATTGGGATGGTGACACTCGAAGTAGGTTCGCTCGTCAAACGAATTGTAAATGTAGCCTGTGTTCCACTTTCATTTGTGATAAGTCCAGACGTTGGAGTGACAATCACTGAGGCGTTATCATTGTCTGTATTGGTCACCGAAACACTTGGAAGTGCAGTGCCATTGAATGCCGTATCACCTCCAGATAATGAACCTAAGTTGATTGAATAATTTATATTTCCGTCCGCAATATTATCGTTCACTCCTGTGATCACGACATCTTGGAAGTCATTCCAAGTGGTGGTCGTAAAATTTAGAGTCGATGGGGAGATTGTGCCTTCAGTTGTATCGGAACTACTTAAATTCAAACTAATGGTTGCCGTAGGTCTTGCCCGTAGTCTCACCTGGAATCTAGCCAGACCCCCAGCTTCCGTTGTGGACAGAGTAGGTGTTGTGACTTGGCCTCCGCCCGCATTGGGCGAAGTCCCGCATGCAACCATTATATCACCAGACGTACAAGGAATGATATCAAACAATATCTCGCGATTGGTGGCAGAAAGACTCGCAAATGATAGGGAGTTATCATAGATTCTGGCCCCAGTTCCCCCGGTGGTAGTTTCGGCAGTCGTTGTACTAGGAGTGATCGTATAGGTCTGATCCCCAGAAGTACCTATATTTGCACCTATCACGGTAACAGTTTGCGGAGTGGTGTAGTTTGCCGCTGTGAAGGTTAAAGTGGAAGGAGTAAATGTAGCAATGCTCCCAACGGAGGTAGCAAAGGATACAGTCACATTTGCAGTTGGTTGTGAATTCAGACGATACTGGAACGAGGCTCTCGCTCCCGATTCAGATGTGACGAGGGGAGTTGGTGTTAGGTTCGAGCTGGTCAGCCCCGCGTTGTCATTGTCATTTAAGGTAAGAACGGGATCTGCGGGATCCACTCCATTGTAAAAAGCATCCGCAGAAGTTGTATAAGTGGATGCACCATCCCAACCCACTTGGATCGGACAAGTTATATTTCCATCATTAACGGCATCGTTGTTTGGCGTTACCGTAATACGATTGTGAGTACCAGATTGATCCCAATTGGCAGGTGTGATCGTGATTGAGGTGGCTGAAAGTGTGAACTGGTCCACGTTGGACGGGCTAGTCATCAAACGACAAGGGAAGGCAGGGCTTCGACTAATGGGTATCACGACATTTGCAGTTGGCGCTTGTGATAAAAAGACAAAAATAGAAAATGCCGCCGCGTTTTCTGCAAGGGTCATGGTCGTGGGAGTTGCCACGGTGATCGGATTTGCTCCAATATTATAATTCACAATACTTGCTGTCGTACCTGTAGCTCCTGTAAACCCAGAATACCATGACGCAGTGGTCCCAGTTTCAGAACCAGAGCCTACTGTTACCGTAAAAGTAGTGTTCGCTGAGTCAGCGTCTGACATACCTTTTATAACAACATCCACTGCTGTATTCCAATTTGTACTATTGAATGTATAATTGTTTGAGGTGGCTAAAACTTCTGGTCCCGTCGAAAGTTGAAGTTGTCCTTCCGTTGTATCGGTAGAAGTGACAGTGACCGTCACCGAGTTTCCAACTAATGGTTGAGAGGCGAGTCTGATTTCGTAAGTAGTTTTGAGTCCATTTTCAGAGGTGAAGGCCTGAGAGCCAGTTTTTAGCGCAAAAACGACTTTTGGTGTAGCATTGTCGTCATCCGTGATATTGATTGTGACGTCACTTGGATTCAATCCTTCGTAATCTGTTCCCGAACCAGAAATTGCACCTAAGGTAAAAGTATGAGTGCGCGTGAGAATCTCGTCAATGCTATCATTTGAGGGAATGATGGTTACTGTCTGTGGTACATTCCAATTTGTTTCATTGAATGTGAGACTGGCAGGAGCATTTGGGCTAAATGTATACTGAGTAGCGTCGGGTGAAGAAAAAGTCTCTGCACTGAGTGGAATGGTGATAGAACCGGCTGAACAGTTAACAAGTGCTCCCGGAGTGTTACAAGGAGCGCTTGTTAATGCAACGGTAAATGTACCATTGGCTCCTCCTTCAGTCACATTTATGGTGGTTGAAGAGATTGCAAATCCCACAGTATCATTGTCGGTGATCGTGAGGGCCAGGTTTCCTGTGGCTGGAGTATAACCAGATACGACGGTAGAAGGTCTCAATCCATTATAGAAGGAACCAGTGGCTGTTGGTATATTGACGGTAATGGGTATAGTTCCGTCCGCAAAATTGTCGGCAACAGAACGTATGGTGATTG
>VYMD01000377.1_pt1 | contig 11421 bp, 8 predicted proteins | sample 5115311 | NCBI WGS metagenome assembly VYMD01 (sample SAMN12291779, study PRJNA351875) | freshwater metagenome | isolation source: freshwater lake | place: USA: Michigan, Wintergreen Lake | collected 2013-08-08
CTGCAAATCCTTTTCCGTGTTTTCCAGCTCGAGCGGCTTCCACAGCCGCGTTCAAGGATAGAAGATTCGTTTGGAATGCGATTTCATCAATAGCCTTTATGATTTTAGAAATATTCCCAGAAGCCGCTTTGATTTGAATCATAGACTCCATAAGTTCTTTCATCATTTCAGAGCCTTTCTTGGATCGTTCCAAAGTTTCAAAAGATAGAATGTTCGCCTTCTTGGTATTTGCTGTTGCAAGTTTTGTTTGTGAGCTAAGTTCCGTTACAGCAGCAGAAATTTCTTCAACGGATGCTGATTGTTCGGATGTTCCTTGAGAGAGGGACTGACTCGCATCAGAAATTTGACCTGCACCATTTTGCATTTCATCAACGGCAATTGTCAGGCTACCCAATATCTCGTTAAAAGAATCTAAACTTCGATTGAGTGCATTTTTAATCTCCGCATGATCACCTTTATAATCTCCGGTAACATATGTTGTTAGATTGCCATTGGACATTTCCGCTAACACTTTAGAAGATTCTTCTATGGGAGCCAAAATTGACTGAAGTATGTTGTTAATTCCAGGTGGGATTTCTATAAAATCAATACTCAAACCATCTTGAGTCATTCTGGAATCCAACTTTCCATCTTTTACGTCGAGGGCTACCTTACCAGCCATGGCAACCAATCTTTTGATAGGTGCATTCAACACACCTGATATATAAATCGCAAAAAACACAACCAAAACCAGAGTGAACAATCCAAATACAAGAGTTCGGTTCAAAAGAGTTCTTGCTTCTGCTGTTGCTTCAGCTAAATCAATTTCTGCAACAATCGCCCATTTCCCAGTTGGTGTTTCGACATAAGAATAAGCACTCAACACATCAACATTGCGGTAGTCTTTTATAATCCAAGATCCAGTCTGTCCGTTTAACGCCTCTTTAACTGACTCCGATTTCACTTCTAACATGAGTATCGATGATTTCAAAGAATCCATTTTTTGAATTAATTTAGAATCGATTCCACTCTCTTCTAAATTTTCAATGAATTGTTTTTGATTTTCGACTAACTCTCGTGCGTCACTGCGCATCTTAAAATCTCGTCCCACTACATAAACTTCGCCTGAGTTCCCTAATCCAAGCTCCTTCCACCTTTTATCACCGGTCATGGTTTTGTTTATTTCATCGATGGGAATCTGAATCATGAGAACACCCAATTTTGTTTTCCCATCCATAATTGGAAGTCCTAAGAATTGAGCGGGAGCACCATAGGATGGAGCATAAAAATCGAATAATGAAAAGACTAAATTATTTCGATCACTGGTATTCCTGAGTCGACTGTACAACTCACCTATGTTTGAGTCTCGCAAGCCACCAGTGATCAAATTGGTGCCCAGGTCATGTTCTTTGAAAACAGTGTAAACGAGTTCTCCCTCATTATCCAAAATAAAAATATCGTAGTATCTGTATCTTTCTAAGTAAGTTCTAAAATGTGGGTGATATTTGGCGTGGACTTTGGAATAAGTCGATCCATCATTTGCAAAGTCTAGTTTATGTTTTTCACCTTGTTTAAATGGATTCGCAGTGATATAAGAATGTTTTAGTAGATTTCCATTTGGGTTGTCAGTTGAAAAGATACTTGATGGATAATTCCCTTTCGAGGTTTCATTTACTTTGCTAACTAAATCAGACTCTAATCTTCGATTGGCATTCTTTAATTCTTCAATGTTATTGCCAGCTTCCTTCGAATAAACTTTATAAGCAGATATAAACTCTCTAGCCGCACTTGTTAGGATGGCATCATCGCTGAGAGTATAGACTGAGTTTTTTAAATCAGTGTAATAAGTGACTAAAAATTCTTTCCTCATATCTCTAGCCATCGTTAGTTGTCGCATGGCAAGCGATTCTACAGCATTTTTGCCGCTAAAGAAGCTCAGTGTCCCAATACTAAGAATAACAAGGGAGCTAATTCCGACAAAACTCGCGATGAGTTTCATTTTTAAATTCGAGTTTTTAATCAGGTTAGTTAAGTTCATTTATGTCTCTCAAACAATCAAAGATATCTTGCAAAGTTTTCGTAAATCTAGAGTCAAGTCCTTCCTTTATCTTCGACACAATCCAAACGATTCTGTCCTTGTGACGAAAAAAATCTTAGATTGAAAACAACATTCAATCTGGAATTGAACGGAAATTTATTTATAAAAGTCCAACAAGTTCAATCAAATCTTCACTTTCGAAAGGTTTCACAAGCCATCCAACCGCTCCTGCTTTTTGTCCTGCGGTCTTTAAGTCTTCGCCCGATTCGGTCGTGACCATGATAATCTTCATATTTTTGCCGTTAGGCATTGCTTTTACATCGCGCGTTAGATCGATCCCGTTCTGGCCTGGCATATTGACGTCAAAGATCCCAATGTCAAAAACTTCCGCTTCGATCATTTTCTTTGCTATTTCTGCATTTTCGGCAGTCTTCACTTCATAGCCCTCATCTGTTAATGTGAACTCAACGATTTTTAAAACCGTAGGTGCATCATCAACTGCAAGTATCTTCTTCATATTTTATTCCCTCAATTCCGAATTCCTTAGATTCTCATACGAATTTAAATTGACATTTTTTCAATGCGAAACCAAAAAAAATGCCTCTTACTCAGATTATCGAACCTCTTCGGAAATAAAAACCAAACAATAGCTCAATTTTTATTGAATATTGAAAATAATCCGCTTTTGCCTTTTTTTTAAGCATATTCTCTTCCTTTATCGTCTAAAAAATCTAGTTGCATTGAGGCGGTAACTAAGCGCAAAGTAACATCACCAATCAGAATGAGAAAGCTTGCTTTAGTAGTCGATGATGACAAATTATCTAGAGATTTGATACGAAGAGTTCTAGAAAAATCAGAATTTCAAGTCCTAGATGCTGAAAATGGAAAGCAAGCGTTAGAAGTTTTTCAAAGGGAAACGAACATTCCCTTAGTCATTACAGATTTGAGCATGCCAGTCATGAGTGGGGAAGAGTTGATTGATCATCTCATTGGTCTCGCACAGCCCCCGATCATCATCATTCATTCTTCTGTCACAGACATCAAAGAAATCATCCCCATTCTTCATAAAGGCGTCATCGACTATATTGCAAAGCCTTTGGTTCCCGATGAATTGAATCTTCGAATCAACAAGTCCATCGAAACTGCGAAAATCAAGCACATCAAAGACGAAATGGAAAGGGAAAAAAACGAGCGCAATCAAGCGCAATTGGATTGGAATCGTTGGAAATTTGAAACGATGAGGAAAGATGACGAAAAATCAGATGATTCCATGTTGGAAGGTTTGCGTCATAGCTTCTCACAGGGAACCGGTTTTGGCAGTTTGATTCCAACAATCCAATTGATTCAAAGAAAGGCAAAACCCTTGGAAGATGGGAAATCCTGTTCGGTTCCGAGTGCATTGATCGATCTCTTGATTTCCAATATGGAGTCCGGAAAAAGAATGATTGATACGTTGGAGATTTTTGATGAGATTATAAAAGCAAAGTTTATACCATCAACCATCAGTTTGATGAACATTCATAAATTTATAGAAGATATCTTGAAAGAGTATACACCGTACTCAGATTCAAAATTTCTTTCCTACGATTTATTTAAAACGAAACCAAAATATGAAGACATTCTTTTTCATGGAGAGATCAATTATCTTAAAATGATGATCCAAGAGCTCATCATCAATGCCATTAAGTTTTCGGAACCAAAAACAAAAGTCTATATAATCTGCGAAATGGATGGGCATAAATGTAAAGTTTCTTTCTTAAATGAACCACTCATAAACTCAGATTATAAATTTGGGATCCCAAAAGAATGCTCGAGTATGGTTTTTGAGCCAATGGTTCGACTAACAAAACTCGTACACGAGTTTTTGCCTACGATGGATTATGGGCTCGGCCTTACGTTAGTCGATAAAATCATAAGAAGACACAGCGGATCTGCCGAAGCTTACAACATTGCATCTCACTTAGATACTAGCAAAATATTGACAAATGTGTCCTTCACTCTTCCAATCGCAAAGCATTGAAGTAAAAACTTTCTGCTCCTAAAAAAAGTGATCAGGAGAAACAATTGCGCCAATGACCGATGTAAAAAATGGATAAAAATAAAATCATTTCAGATATAAGAGATGTTTTTCCTACTCTCGATTCATTTCTAATGGAAAACGGCAATAAGCGAATCAACGAAGAAATCGATCCCTGGACCAAATCAAATCATATGTTTGTGTATCAAAATAAATTATTTCTGAATAGCGAACAAATGAAAGTGATAAAAAAATATACTTTCAATTTGAAGGCCGAAAAGGAGCAAGATTATTTTTTTATCCAAAATGAATCGGGCAACAAAGATCGCGTTATCTGGGTAAATTCTAACGATTACCAGTCGATGCAAAAACAAAAAGATGAAACAGAAAAATGGGATCAAGATAGGGAGGAAAAAGTCAGAAGAATCGATAAACAAATCGAAGATTGGGAAAAAATCAAAAAGATCATTCAGCCTTCGACAATAAAGATACCTGCCAAATCCTTTGAGATAACATTGGATAGAAACAAAAATTCTGATAGAATTGATGTGCTATTAAAAATTTTAGAAGATTATGGAGTTGAACTTTTATCAAGTAACACCCAACCGGATGGAGTGAAATGGTTTCTACTTGATCGAACTGTCTTGATTCCTAGCTCTTGGCACGAATGGCTATTAACGGGAGAGAAGTCATTTTTTTCATTCGGATTTTGCAGCTTAGATGGTTTAAAGTGGGACTGGAATCAAATCAACGTAGCGGACGAAAAAACTTACATTCAATATAAATATAATATAAAGTAAAATCGGATTGATCGAAATTCCTAAATTTTCGATTCTCAACCAATTGTGAAAAATTTTTTACTGAGTTTGCTACCTTGGTCGAAAAAAGAATGGTCCGATTTCATCGCGGATCTAGCTCCCCTTCTCGGCTTGTTCGTTTTTTCAACAGAGCCCAGGAATATCATGTTACCTCTGTATCCAGAACTTTATTTTGTTTTTGGCTATGGTCTCATTCGTTTAACATCGATTTCACTTTATGCCGCAGTTAAGCAGGGAAACGAAATGGGACTTCGTGACTTGGAAGTTCCAGAACCATGGTTTGGAAAAATTTTTTATGTGTTCTTTATCCTCTTCTTTGGTGCTATATTAATTATCGTCATCATTTGTATCATCGCGCTACTGATCGGTTTTAATTTCTTTTTCTACTTACTCATCGAACTTTTTTTGAGTGTTGCCTGTACGGGTGGTATGGATGCAAATTTCACCTTCCCTACACTTTACAATTCCCTCTCCCCAAGTGAACAATATTATATCTGGGGTATGTTTCTATTTACATTGTATCGCTATATGCCGAGAGTTGTTGGTTTTTTCAAAAACCGCGAATATAGAAATGAATCAGAATCATGGGCATGGGTTGCCCTGGGAACACCACCAGTTCCAGAGAACAATCAATTCCAGATCATGGTAAAAGCTTTCCAAACAATGAGGGGAAAGGAAAAGAATCTAGAAGAATCTGATTATGGATCGCTCGGAGGAGTTGTTTACTTTTCTTTTTTATTTTTCTATTTTGGAGCTATCATATTGATGATAAAACTTCCATTAGCAGGTCCAGTACTCACTCTCATTGTGAAAGCTTTTTTCGAATTGTATTACTTTAGATTGCACAAAGAAATAAAATAGACAAAGCGTTAAGATGACTCAATTCCATTAAGGGCACTGTGTCTGTGATGCAGTTAGATTGTATTTAGATCGCAGGTAACAAAATATTTTGTCTCTTTCATTCTGATTGAGCAAGGTATTGAAGAACAAGACCTCCGCGATGTCCGCATCCAAATTGCCGTTGGATAGATATCCAGAGCCTGGCGATGCACCAGCAGAATAATCAAAGTTACCTCCTGCAGCGGAAATGGACCCTTTAAAATCTCCATTCCAATATTCGGACGCGGTAACGTTTGCATCTTGGAAACTACCTAATGCCAGATAAGAATTAAAAGCGATTTGTGCACTTGATGACGGTGAACAAGCTATACCATTTCGGCACACCAAAAATTCCGCTGTAGGATGCTGTAATGCAAATTCTCTTCCATTTGAACCATGCAAGTTCAATACAGTGGTCCCCACGACATTTGTACCAAGAACTTTGAATACGATAAAAAAAGATGCACTGTTGGTCACGTAAAGACCTGTCGCCCCAGATAAACTGAGTCGCTGAGTAGTTGCTTGGCGAAACTGAACAGATGCTAAAGTTCCGATTTGATTTTTTTTGAATACGGGTCGTTCCGTTGGTGTGACTTGATTGAGATTATTATTAAAACCACTTACATCATTCCATGCCGCTACCAGATCTCCATCATTGAGGGAGAGAGAATCGGCTTTCAACCAAAGTCGAAGTGAGGAACCTCCATAAATCCGAGGGGCTGTCAACGTCACTTGGTAGGTTTTTGTCGTGTTGTCTTCCGCAGTGACTACATAATTCAAAGTCTGCTCATAAGAATTAAAAGTTGTTTCACTTATTTGTTCGATCCCCCCTACCGTCACCGATTTACCAGTGATTGTAAATCGAGCCGCAAAAGGTGTCAGAGAGGTCAGAGTGTCCGAAGTCAACTGAATTTTACTATCTGCAATAACGCCCGTCAGATTGAGTGAAGGTATGGAATAGGAAGTGATGTCCTTGCTGGAAGAGATGGAAGAATTAGAGATGCGGCGACTAGTTTCTGAAAGGCAAGGACTCAAATTAGTAGAAGAAAGTACTGAGAGGACTAAAATTTGATTTCTGGATTTCGAACTCGGTTCGCAAAAATTTTCAAGCGTTGGCGACTGGCAATCCATCGAAAAAAAAGCGAACACTAGGACAAAGGAAAAATCTTTCATTCGCAACGAGACCACTATGAATATCTCAAGTATTCATTTGTTAATTAGAAATTCAATTCATCTTTTGCTCTTCTTAATCGCTTCAATCCAAAATTTATTTTTGACAAAACACGTTACAGTGGATGCAACGACCCAATGCTAATGATAATAAAACCAATCCGTTACTATTTTTTAGTTCATAGCTTACTTCAAAATCTGGTGTTAAATGAGAAATCGATATTAATATTATTATTTTCGTAATGTCACAAAACGTAGATAAGTAAAGATTAAGCTCGCTGAAAGTTATTTAATCAGCTTAAATATAAGCTGGGCCGAAGACTCACCTCTTGGACAAGGACCAACTGGCAAAAGCATCCAATCGGGAAATCCACAACTCATTTCTGACTCCACCCAAGACGATACATTGACTTCAGAAGTTGTACAAGTTTGTTTATTGGCATATCAGGATCAACCTGAGCAATTTCTTCCTTAAATTGATTTAATGTCGAAAGGATGAATGTAAATCTAACCGATTTTAGGTATCAAACAAAAATGGTGAGCAAAGCCAGAATATAGGAGAGAAAAGCTGTAACTCAGGCGTCACAATCACCCTATTAGTTGAAGCAATCAAGGATTTTTTTGCACCGTTTAAACGGTCTTAACGTAAGGAAGGCATCCTAGATGTAATTCGGTTATGTGGTAAAAAAAGAGTTGATTATCCGCATATTATATTTTAGTTTTAGGATTTACTGAGGTAACCGATGAAAACAAAATTTAGAATACTGATTTCAATTTTTATTTCCCTTTTCTTTTTAAACTGTCCCAAAGAAAAAGACGACAAAACTGGAGAAAATTTAATCCTCCTGAATGCTTTAAGTGGCCCTTCGCTGACAACGACAAATCAATCAGCACAAGCAAGAAGTAGCGTATCTGCTGTCACTTCCAGTGTAGTTTCTGCAGCTAGAAACAATCAAGTTTCATTCCATCTTCCTCTTAATATGAAGAAAAAAGATATGTTGGCATATATCAACTCTCAGATTGTCCGTGCAAATAGAGCGAATTTATTGTCTCCACAAGTTCGTCCAACTGCCATTACTTCATCGGGAGGGTCTTGTAATTCAAGCGGATGTACAAATGTGACGTTGAACGGAACATCAACTTGTGCAAGTGGTGGAAACTACACGCTAACAAATATGAAATTGACACTTTCCTTCCCTTCTGGATCATTTTCAAGTCTTTCATACAATACAACTCTCGATGGAACGATCAGAACTGATAAGTGTGGTAGCTACTCGGTAAATTATTTCAATTACCCGAATTATGTAAGTTCGATAACGTCTGGAACGATGACGATTTCTGGAAAATCAAACATTACCTATAGTGACTATACTTTTGCTGCTGGAAGTAATAATAAAGTGATCAACGTTTCATATTCACTTGATGAAAATATGACAATCAATTCTAGCGGACTCGATATCGGAGGTGGTACGACTGTTGCTCTAAGTGATGTTAAATCCATTACTACACTTGCAAGTGTTGGTCAAATTTCTGACATCACTAGTTCATCGACTGCGACTTCATTCACGATCAATTTTGCAACGAATGAAACCCTAACTGGAACAGTTTCCCTTTCTGGAAGTATAGGTGGATCACCTGCGAATACGACCAAGGTGTTTGCTGGCGAAAAATTTAATTATACGGTTAGTTGTACGATTTCTTCATCAGCTTCCACTGGAACTTGTGAAGTTACAAAAAAATAAAACAGATATCTGGATTCTGGTATTGAAGGTTTTTAATACCAGAACTCCATTTTTACTCTTACTACTTAATTTTAATTGTCAAATCAGTAATTTTGACTCTGCAAAGATTATCGATCGATCGGTTGGAATTTCACAGAGTTATAACGATTCTCTCCCATTCGCCTCGGGCTTAATCGTATCAAATAAAGAAATACTAACGGTTTTCCATGCAGTAACTGGGCACGAAAAGGATCTAGTTTATTTTGAGAATTCAAATTCTAAGTATCGTTTGAATTTAATAAAATCAGAGTTTCTTTTTGATCTAGCTTTGCTTAGGTGTGAGGAATGCAACTTTGAATTTAATTCTTTTACATATAAAGATCGCAGCGAACTTAAAGTAGGCGAAAAAATTTACCTTTTTGGAACTCCGTATCGACTGAACCATTCTTATAAAGAAGGTTACATATCTCATCTGGATCGTACGGGTATCGATCCCACATATCCGAAAATTCCCTTCATACAAACTTATGGTATGTCAGATCCTGGAAATTCCGGAGCAGGAGTTTTTTCTATGGAAGGCAAATTTATAGGGATTCAAAGAGCTAACTTTGGCTACCAAGCCGGTAGTGAGATAGGTTTGGTGATTCCATCCGCTTTTGTAGATCGCTTTTTAAAATAGCAAAACAAGCCTACTCCCTACTCGAACTCTCTGAATTTGTCTAAATTGGTAAAATGCAACGCTTGACTTGATTTTTGATTCAGGAATTTTCTTTCCATGAACCTAACTTTTTTTTTGGAAAATTTAATACCAGCTCTAGTAGAAAATGCAGTTATATATACAATTTTTTCATTACCTGCTTTTTTAATCTTTTGGGTTTTCTTTAAGAAAAAATATCAAAAGATTCGTATCCAAGAAGTTCAGAGAGCAACCAATCACAACTTTTTTTATGATATAAAATATTCCATCTTAACCTTTTTTGTAAGCGCCTCCCTCTTCACCCTAGCTATGTATTTTTATAAGATAGGGTATAATTTAGTATATACTGATATTAATGAAAGAGGATGGCTTTGGGTTGGAATAAGTTTTTGTATCGCACTTTTCATAAATGATACCTTATTTTATTGGTTTCATCGAATGATGCACTTACCATTATTCTATCAATTCTTTCATAGAGTTCACCATGAAAGCACGGATCCATCTCCATTTACTTCTTATGCTTTTCATCCTTCCGAAGCAGTGCTTGAAAATGTTTCCATGCTAATCATTCCTTTTATACTACCCATTCATTTCGGAGTTATGATATTCATTCAATTGCTTGATATGACCAACAATATACTGGCTCATCTAGGCTATGAATTGTATCCCAAAGGATGGGTCAAATTTCCGATATTGAAATTTAAAACGGCGTCAACACATCATAATATGCACCATCAATTATTTCATGGTAACTATGGACTTTACTTTACTTGGTGGGATAAGTGGATGGGTACCGAATTTGAAGATTATGAAAACCGCCACCAAGAAATTTTTGAAAGAGATCTCTTTGAAAAAACAGAAAATGGAAATTACAAATTATCTGTTACAAATATACATGCAGAACCAAATAACGCTTTTTCAATCGAGTTTGGATCCGTTCCTTATCTGTTTCATTCCTTTCAAGCAGGACAACATGTTAGTATTAATTTAAAAATCCAAGATAAGTCCTATACACGCACTTTTTCTCTTTCTTCCCTTCCCTTTCAAGATCCATTTGCACGCTTAACAATCAAAAAAATTCCGAATGGAATTGTGACAAATTATCTTGCAAACTCTCTTCAAGTCGGTGATACATTAGAACTAAGTCCTCCCACTGGGAATTTTTACTTAGATCCAGATCCTACAAATCATAATTTATATGTGATGATAGCGGCGGGAAGTGGAATCACACCAATCTATAGTATGATGGGAACCATTTTACATTTTGAACCAAAAAGTAAAATACAGCTGTTATATGGAAACAGAAATAAAAATTCAGTAATTTTCAAAGATGAAATTGATCATTGGGCCTCAACTTATCCAAATCGATTCTCAAACCAGTATTTCTTTAGTGAAGAAACCGATACGGAAAAATACATCAACCGTACTTCGATAGAATCTATCATCAAAAATAACAATCTCTTGAAATTACAGTTTTACATCTGTGGTCCCGAAAGCATGATCGAAACCATTTCCGAAGAGCTATTAAACCTAAAGATTCCAAAGGATCAAATCCATATTGAACTATTTACAAAATCAAATCAAACTACAATTAGCACATCTAAACCGGCCAAGATCAAAGCTGAATTACAAGGGAAATGGTATGAGTTTGAAACCAACGGAAACCAAACGATTTTGGAAGCAGGGTTACAGCAAAATATCCCTATGCCATATTCTTGCCAAAGCGGCATCTGTGGCACATGTAAAATGAATTGTTCAGAGGGAAGTGTAGAAATGAAAAGTAACGATGCACTGTCCAAAAAAGAAATCAACCAAGGGTACATACTTACTTGTCAGTCGATGCCACAATCCGAAACTATCGTTCTACAGTTTAAGTAAGATAAGGTGGCAAAAAGAGCGTTAATTATGATAAAAAAAGTATCTATACCTGCAAACTAAACAATTTGAGAATATAATCAAGCTTGCAGGTAAGATGAATTATTTTAAATTCTTTTTAATTCCTTTTACCTCGCTTTTTTTATAAACGACGGTGTTTCCTTCCGATGAATCTACGACAATAGAATCCTCTTTTATCGTCGCTTTGACATTTTGAAGAACCTGCC
>VYMD01000380.1_pt1 | contig 11402 bp, 9 predicted proteins | sample 5115311 | NCBI WGS metagenome assembly VYMD01 (sample SAMN12291779, study PRJNA351875) | freshwater metagenome | isolation source: freshwater lake | place: USA: Michigan, Wintergreen Lake | collected 2013-08-08
TCTACCAAGACTTTTTTCGCTGCTTCGATGGAATCTTGCCTGCGGTCGGGTTTGGTGGCAAGTTTAGTTGTTCTGCGGTCTAATCCCGCTAATGCTGCTTCGGCGTAAAGATACCGTGCGCGGTTCGTATCAGCTTCGGGACAGGTTGCTGCGGCAGCTTGGTAGTATTTTGCGGCAGAATCGCCCACGCCCAAACGCTCGTGAATACGCCCCATGCGGTACATCGTAAAAGCCGCCGTGCGCCGCGCACTGTCTTGTGCAGGACTGTTATAGGCTACGCTGTCACCGCGCAGAAGGTCATAAAAGCGCAGCGTATTCAATACTTCGGGGGATTGTGCCTTCCAATCACTAAGCAAGCGAGAATAGAGCGAGGCGTAAAAATACGTCGGCAAGGTCTCAATCAACGAGCGGACAAAAACTGACTGTGCGGCTTCGTACTCACTTTTTTTGAACAAATCTAAGGCTTGTCTGTACCGCGCTGCCGCAGGTGCTTCGGTGTGTTTCAGCGTGTCAATCATTGCAAAAATGCTGTCTGTGCCTGCCTTATTCGTCATTCGCATCAGGCTGAGATACTCACCGTAGGTGAAAGAACGCCATTCTGCGTAGTTTCGATTGGTGAGAAGGTACTGAAACGATTCTTCCGCTTCTTTGAAACGGCGTAATTGCGCGAGTGCGGAAGCACGGTAGAGTTCCGCTTCGTAGCGTGTTAAAGCGTCGGGTGCGTAATCTGCTACTTTTGCCAGTTCGTTTACCGCTTCACCAAATTGGCGTTTTCGGTAATACAACAACCCCACTTCCAACTGCCACCGCGATTGCTGCGACGGGTCGTCTGCCTGCTTGATTGCACGTTTGTACGGCTTCACAGCTTCTTCCAAATTGCCAAAGTGCATTGCCACTTCCGCTTGAATACGAAATGCCTCCGAAAGCGCATCGTAGCGGTGTTGTCCCCATGAAATATCAATAGCCCGCAACAGTGCTTTGTCGGCTTGCACAAATTTTGTTTGCATGAGCAGCGTTTTCGCCAACAGCAAGTGTGCATCGGGCGAAAGCGTACTGTAAGGATAATTATCCATCAGTTCTTGGCATTTCATCTGCGAATTATGCCATTCGCTGCGGTAAAAATACGCCTTCGCCATGAGGTACAATGTTTGGTCTATCAAATCCGATTGTCCGTGCCGCACCAGCAATTTCGAGCCTTTTATCAGTACTGAATCAATCCAAATACGCGCTTTGTCCAGCTTTTCCGGCTTCACAATGAGCGATTTCATAAACTGCGGCACTTCGCGGTCATCGGGTTTGTCATCCACAATAGTCGGCTCGTCAATGATGAGAATACGAGGTTTGGTGCGGTTTTGCTCATCGAAAAGCAGAAATTCGTCCTCGCTGTCCACCATAAGGCGATTAGCGTTGTAGTACGTGTTAAAGTAGGCAAGCCCGTTTTTGACGGGTTGCGGAAGCGTTTTGCATGATGTAAACAGAAGCGCGAAAAGAGCAGAAAGCGCAGCGCCCAAAACGAGATATTTCCGAAGATTGCGAACCATGAACATTATGTGCAGTGTGATAGGAATGGCGTAAAATCTGTTCGATGAAAAATCAATGAAGAATCATTGCAAGGAGAACACGCAATGATTATGCCATTCGTGAGGATTGTGAATTACAAAATGTCCGCGTTGCTTCAGAAAAAGCGCCTTTCTGCGAAAAAGATGTGAATAAGTATTTACTGTAAAACTTACTGCCAAGAATGCAAAATTACACAATTTCTGTGTGAATTGAAAAAACGGTTTTTTCTAGAGATTGCCATCGAAATAAGTCATCCATATCTGCGAGGGATTATGGAATAACGGCACATACCCAATACCGCATCGGGAACATATAGACTTCGTTGCATGAAAAACCTCGTCAAGTGGTCGCTTTTGTAAGAATTGTAACTTAGGACTTTCGCAAAAGTGCATTTTTTATATCAAGGGGTCAAGACCCCTTGTTGCTAAGTCTTTATTTAACAAGGGTTCTTGACCCCTTGCCCGTCAAATTTGCAAAAGTCCTATAACTGCTATACTTGTGCTGATTTTTGATTTCTAACTTTTAATTCGCATTTTTGATGATGTCTAATGTTGCTATCTATCTACTTATGCTCCATCAAACTACACCAATTTTCAAAAAACAACTCTTTGTAGGACAACGACATAATGCCCAATTTCCCTTTGATTGACATTGCTCTGGCTTCATTAGCCGCATTTATCGCAGGTTTCGTGGATGCAATCGTCGGCGGGGGCGGATTGGTGCAGGTTCCGGCGCTGTTTATTGTGTTTCCACATTTTCCTGTACCTGCGGTGATTGGCACAAATCGCTTTGCATCGGTCATGGGAACAAGCGTTGCGGCGGTGCAGTATGCGCGAAATGTGAACATTCCTTGGCGCGTGGCGCTCTCGGCGGGTGTAGGTGCGGCAGTGATGTCCTTTTTGGGTGCAAAACTTTCAAGTTTGCTTCCTGCACAAATACTGAAACCGATTATTCTTGTACTAATGGCTTGTATAGCGCTCTACACCTTTCGTCGGAAGAACTTGGGGCAAGAAGATATGATGCGATATGCTGGCGGTGTACTGTTCGGCGTAAGTTTCTGTATTGGCGCAATGACAGGCTTTTACAACGGCTTTGTCGGTCCAGGAACGGGAAGTTTGCTGGTGTTTGGCTTTGTGAGTATTATCGGTTATAGCTTTCTTCATGCTTCGGCGGTCAGCAAAATGGTCAATGTTATTGCGGATGCGGCATCACTGCTCTTTTTCATCAGTGGCGGCTTTGTGCGGTATGAAATTGCCCTTCCGATGATGGTCTGTAATATGGCAGGGTCGTTTTTGGGCAGCAACATGGCAATTTTACGCGGAAGCAGTTTTGTGCGTGTCGTATTTTTGGGTATCGTTGCAGCATTGATGCTGCGTTTTGGGTATGATATTGTCAAAGCGCTACTGTGAAACCTCAGCGTTCATGTACCTTTCTGCCTTAATCAACGTTTGCCCGTATAATCTCCGTCGCCCTTTGAAGAATCACATCCGCCACAGACCGCACAGAATGGTGCTTCTCTGCCCATGCTTTTCCTTGCCTGCCTCGCAAATCCCACGCTGCAACGTCCCGCAGCATTGCCCGTAAATCTTCATCCAGATTGGCTTTTCGGCACGGATAAAACGGGTGCTTCTCGCCGCAGTTTTGTTCCAAAAACTGCTCGAAATCCGGCATCAATTCTACCGCCGTCGGCACACCCATTATCAAACTTTCTATCGAATTTACGCCGTAACCAAGTTCGCCGATTTGGTCAATAAAACAATGGCACGTGGCTTTTAATTGCAGTGCTTCGTGGTGTGGAAGCCCTTCAATCAAGACTATCTCCAAGGGAAACTCTGCTTTCAAGCGCTCCAATGCAGCGAGAATTTCGCCAGTGCCTTTTCCGGCACGGTTTGTGGGCGCGTGTCCCACGCGAATCGCTTCATTGTTTGCGGGTGGGCGATATGCCGTCAAAGGCGCATATTCAGGCGCTTCGTAAGGGTAAAGCAAAAATTCTGCTTGTGGAAAAATCAGGGTGTGGTCGTGTTCAAAGGTGAAGGTATGCCGCGCTTTGTCATGAACGCCTGTAATAAAGCCGCGTGTGCGCATATCCGAACCGTAGTATGTCGTAATGATTGGCACAGATGTTTTTGTCAAAATCTTCGGAAAGCGCGTAAAATCATGCCCACCGTCGGCAAAAATAATGTCAAATGCTTCTAATCCTCCCAATTCTTCCAGCGCATTAGTGATATGAGGCATCCAGAGGGCATCACGAAGGCGAAAGAGCGCAGCATCAAGGACGTGTGCGGGTTTCCAAACCTTAACACTTCCCGAATGACGTTTGTTGAGCAATTCAGGCGTTGCAGAACCTCGCACCAAACGGCGTAATTGCTTGATGTAGGGTAAATTGAGCGCAGGAAGTCGTAAAGCAATATCTTCTTCGTATTTTTGCATCGGTGAAAGCAAGGTAATGAGCCTACTTTCATGTCCGCGTCGGCGCTCTTCCCGCACCAAGCGCATGGGAATTCCGGCAAAATTTTCAATAGCTAGGTGCAAAATTCGCATGAGTACAGTATGAAAATAACGACGAGAAAAACAATCGTAGAAAAAAATAACGCTCGCTATCATCGCAGTAATCGTGCGATGAATACGAACACCACCGCTACAAATATACCGTTCTCTCGTGCGTTTTGGTTGTGGATTTGTACGGCACTATGCCTGAACATCGCATCAAACCTTCTTGCACAGCAAACAGACGACCTTCAATCCAATCAACCGCTTTTTTTGCAAGCCGAAAAACTTATCGGCAACGCAACGCCAAACGGCTTTGTGCGAGAGCTTATCGGCAATGTCGTTTTGACGCAAGGCTCGGTAAACATCACCTGTAACCGCGCTATTCATTACGTGGTAGAAAACCGCGCTGACCTATTTGGCAATGTCATTTTGAAGCAAGGCGGCGTAACGATGAAAGCCGCACAGGGCAGGTATGACGGGGCTTCACGGCAGATTTCGGGTTCGGGTGGTGTTACGCTTTTGGATTCCAACAGTACGCTCATAGCGCGTGAGGGCTGGTATTCGACTGTGAGCAAAATTGCGCGTTTTTTTCGGAATGTTGCTATTGAAAATGATTCTCTTGTCATCACGTGCGACACGCTGGAATATCACCGCATAAGCCAAAACAGCTATGCCACAGGCAACGCCGCAGCCGCAAGTAAGCGCTCTACGGCGTTGTTGCAAGGTGATTCGCTAGTGCATATTCCGGGGGAAAAATACTCTCGCATGACAAAGCAGCGCGGAAGCGCCCTTCAGCCGATGGTCAGCCAAATTGATACCGTCGAAACAAGCGCTCAGGAGAAGACGAATCAACGTTCTTCCACAAAAAAGGCTTCGGCAAAATCTTCTGCAAACAAACGCTCTTCCACAAATGCAAGTGTTGAACTCCCCGAAAAGCGCTTAGATACGCTCTGCATCACAGGTAACGTGCTTGAGGCGTTTCGCTCGGACAGCTCGGAAGTATATCATGCAACGGGCGATGTCCAACTCACAAGGAGGCAACTTGCAGGGCGCTCCGATGTTGGGATTTACGAAAAAACGCAAAGCCGTATTCGCTTGCTCCCCTATTCTGCTTTGCAAACAACGACAAATACCGCCAACACCGCAACGGCAGGAACATTGTCGGCAGTTTCTCCGCCACAATCACCGCCCAACACAACGAATGAGCAAGCACCTATCAGGCAAGCAACCGTTTCGGAAACAGTAGGTACGGTCAGCGCAAACGAAAGCCTTCAGAGCGACATTCTCACGAATGAACGCCCGCGATTGTGGCTTGATTCCACGCAATTACGCGCAGATTCGATTCTGGTGCTGTTGGAAGGAAAACGTCTTGAGCGCATAGATGCTTTCGGTAATGCGTTTTCGGCAACAAAAAATGATTCCGCTCAGGCACTACGGATTGACCAATTACAAGGCGAAAACATCATAATTTCGCTGAATAAAGACACACTTCGTTCAATTATTGCTGAAGGAAAAGCATTTAGTTTGTATTTTGCATCTTCGGAAAATGACGACGGCGAACATGAACCCGACGGCGCTGTCCGCAATGCCGCCGATACCGTCAAAATCCTCTTTTCCCAAGGCGATATGGAAACTATCGTCTGGCGCGGCAAGGTTGAAGGAGAATACATACCCGAACACATTGCCCGAAAACAGCTTCAAACCTTGCGTTTGAAAGGCTTTGCGTGGATGACCGACAAACCGCGTTTAGCGCGACGCGGCAAAACTTCCGGCAGCAAAACTTCCGGCGGTAAAACTTCCGCAAAACCGCAACAGCCGACAACAAAAAGCCCAAAACCAACAACCAAGAACCAATAACAGCCGATGAAACACTGTTCCTCTGTGTTCGTACCTAGACGACACTTCACTATTTTAGGAACATTTTCCCGCAGGTACTATGATTGACACACATTGTCATCTCGACCACAAACAGTTCGACAGTGACCGCAATGCCGCATTGGAACGGGCTTTTGAAGCCGGTATGACACATTTGGTTATTCCTGCCATTGAGCCGACGCGCTTCGACGGCGTTTTAGCGTTAGCGGAGTCCGATGAACGCATCGTTTGTGGTATGGGTATTCACCCCCACGATGCCTTGCAAGCAAGTGATGAAGCGCTTTTGCGGGTGGAAGACCTCAGCCGTAATGAGCGCGTAAGAGCGATTGGCGAAATTGGCTTGGATTATCATTACAATTTCGCTCCGCCGGAAGTGCAAAAAGAGGTCTTTCGCAAGCAATTACGCATTGCCAAACGCCAAAATCTGCCCGTGATTGTCCATAACAGAGAGTCCGATGACGATGTGATGAACATTTTGACCGACGAACAAGACGGTACATTACGCGGAGTTCTGCATTGCTTTTCCGGCACACCCGAACAGGCGGAACGCGCCGTAGAACTTGGCTTCCACGTTTCCTTTACCGGTAACATTACCTTCAAAAAATCCCTTCTTTCCGAAACCGTATCTGCTGTGCCAATGAATAGAATCATGATTGAAACCGACGCACCCTATATGACTCCCGTACCGCATCGTGGCAAGCGTAATGAGCCTTCGTATGTAGGACTTGTCGCTGAAAAAATCGCTGAAATCCGCTCCATGCCGCTTCAGGACGTGCTTCAGCAAACGACAGCAACAGCAAAGCAGTTTTTTCGTTTGAGCATTCTCCTTGTGGCGCTCATCACAACATTTCTCGCAGCCGCTTCAAACCAAGCATTTGCCCAAACCAACGAAGAAGAAGACGAGTACGTCGAACCGCCGAATCCGTTTCCGAAACTTATCGGCGTTGGGGGTTTGTTCGGCGCAAACACGCTGACGGATTTTAACAGTCGCGGTACGCAAAGTCCCTACGAGGGTCTGGCTATCGGACCGGGTGGAAGTTTGGTGGTGTATTTGTCGAATCATTGGGCAATTAACGCTTCGTATTTGTATGGTATCAATCGTACCGTTACTGCTATTGACCCGCGAACCAATATGCCGCGTCAGACCAATCCCAATGAACACCAAGCCTTTGATTTGTCGGTGCAATACAATGTCAATCCTTGGAATATCCTTAATTTCTATTTTATGCTTGGCGGTTCGTATTTGACGAACAATATCAACTTAGACGGTGTAAAAGGATATTTGGGCTTTCATGTTAATCTTATCGGTATTGGCATCAACATCAAAACGCCCATCGGCTTGATTTATCCTTGCGCGGAATACCGTGCGAATTTGGTCGTGGGTTTGCAAAACGAATTAAAGCAATACGGACCCGGCGACACGCGCCAACTCTACGGTTTCGCCTTTTCTGTTCCGCGCGTCAGCGTGTACTTTTTCCCGAATTTTTCGGGGAAATAAGCTGTTATTACAAATTTGTCCAAGAATCTCACGAATCGGCACGAATCCTTGAGACTGTGATGTTTTCACTCTCAACCGGAAAACAATCTTTTCCTCCTTCGTGAAGATTCGTGCGATTCGTGGGTGGTTTCGGACAATCTGAACTACTTAGATTTAGCCCTTTTCCCCTATCCCTTTTCCCTCATCCCTTTCTACGCTATGCTGACAGTTTTGGATAATCCGCTTGTGCGGCGCGACATCACACTTTTACGCGACAAAACCACCTCTCCCGACCGATTCCGTGCTGCTATGCACCTCATCGGCACGGCTCTTGCCATAGAATCGGCGAAATTCCTTGCAATGCGCACCTTCCGCGTGGAAACACCGCTTGAAGAAACCGAAGGGTACGACATTGGGCATGATGTGGTGTTGCTTCCGGTCTTGCGTGCAGGAGTGTCGCTTGTGCAGGCATTTAGCGACCTTATGCCGGAGGCACGAATTGGCTATATCGGACTAAGCCGTAATGAAGAAACGCTTGCGACGGAGGAGTATTACTGCAATATTCCGAAATTAAGCCCTGATTCGCTGGTGTTTATTCTCGACCCGATGCTGGCAACAGGCGGCAGCATCTGTTCAACGGTTGAGCGCTTGGAAGCACGAGGCGCAAAGAAAATAGTCGTAGTATCGGTCATCGCCGCACCCGAAGGTGTGAAGCGGGTAGAAGGTGCATACCCGAATATGCAAATTTTGACTTCGACTCTCGACCGATGCTTGAATGAGCATGGGTTTATCATGCCCGGTCTTGGCGATGCGGGCGACCGTTATCACGGTACGATATAAGATTTCAAGTATCACCACCTTGTTTTACTTTTCTCAGTTTTACTTTTCTCAGTTTTACTTTTCTCAGTTTTACTTTTCTCAGTTTTACTTGTTGTTTGTATTGCTATGAACACCGCATCAATACGTTTTTCGCCGGAACAACACTCGTTTATCATTGTAAAAAATACCCTTGTCATTTCGTCTATAAATCATGGAATGTCATGGATTTCCGGCGCTCCGGCAGAATTAGATATGCCGGAATTAGAGGAAGATATTGCCGTCAAACTCAGTAACCGTGTCATTTTGTACAATGACGAATGGCACACCTTTGAAGAGGTGATTGAACAAATTATCAAAGCAACAGGCTGTTCATTTGACAAGGCAGAAGATTTGACATGGGAAGTTCACAATAGCGGCAAAGCAATGGTGTATGAAGGCGATATGGGCGATTGTTTGCGCGTCAGCACTGTGCTTGAGGAAATCCAACTGCGGACACAGATTGAGTGTTGAGAAGAATTGTAGAAAATAGAGAAATAACGCCAAGTGTTGCTCATACATGAACAATTTTTCATTGCGCAAGAGTTTCCATTTGAAACAGTGTGGAAAAATATGTAGATTGTGCCTTGAAACGGTTTGTACTTCCCGCAAGGAAGTAGCCGCAGTACACCAATAGACATCGAAAAATTCAATGACCAAAACAGTGCGCGTAAAAATCGGCGGAAATGAATACAATCTCCGCAGCGACGACGAAACGAAAGTTCGTGAAGTCGCTGGTAATGTGGACGCGCAATTCCGCCAACTTCAAGGCATCAGCAAAGAACAATCTACCGCAACCTTATCCATTCTCACAGCACTGAACATTGCTGAAAAAGAATACGAAACCCGCCAGCAACAACGCATAGACAAGGCGTATCTTGCTGCGGAAGCCGAAAAAATGGTAGCATACTTGCGACAGTCTTATTCCAACGAAAAACCTGAAAAATCTTCTGGTATCTCAGTCGCATCCGCAGCCGTTCCCAATGTAACGGTGCACAATGCAACGGTGCAGACTTCGGGAAAACCCTCACCCCAATCGTAGTACATCGAAGACGGATTGATATGCCGTCTCCACCGCCTTCAGCGTTATTTGTTGCGCATTGATATAGTTGATATAGTTTCGTTCCTATTGGCACGTTTTTAGCCGTCCCCAAACGTACCGTACCGGTTCACCGTACAGACCCTTATATAAGAACTTGTAATTACTTATTTAGGGAATTCTGCTCTCGCTATAAATTACAGGCCTCACCTCTTCGGAGGAAATTCCGTCCGGTCATAGTTCAAGGTATCGCCCTTGCGTCTCCGGAGAAACGGGGTTCAGTGGAAGTAAAATATAGATAGGCGTTTACCCACTGTGTCTGACCAGAGTTCTTATTTAGACTTCTCATACGGTGAATCTGTACGGTACGTTTGTTTTTGGGGCTTTGTGAAACCTTCCTCTTGCGCTACGTTATGGCTCGTCTTTCGGGCAAAATAGCCCTTATCACTGGCGCTGCACGCGGCATCGGTCAAACCATTGCAGAACTTTTTGCGTTGGAAGGCGCAATAGTCCTTGTTACCGATATTCGTGATGACGAAGGGCAGAGCGTTGCAAAGACCTGTGCAGACCATACACCTGATTCCCGCTATCTCCGCTTAGATGTTCGCCATGAAGAACAGTGGCAAAGCTCCACCGAAACGATTACTAAAACCTTCGGTCGTTTGGATATTCTCGTGAATAATGCAGGAATTACGGGCTTTGAAGGGGGCTTTGTTCCCCATGACCCCGAAAATGCCACCTTGGAAGATTGGCGCAGCGTTCATGCGGTGAATTTGGACGGGGTATTTTTGGGATGCAAATATGCTCTGCGATTGATGAAATCTCACGGCGGAAGCATCATCAATATCTCATCGCGTTCCGGCATTGTTGGCATTCCCCGTGCTGCTGCGTATGCTTCCAGCAAAGCAGCCGTGCGGAATCACACGAAATCTGTTGCACTCTACGCAGCAGAAATGGGATACAAAATTCGGTGCAATTCCATTCACCCTGCTGCGATTCTTACGCCGATGTGGGACGCGGTTTTGGGTGAAGGCGAAGAAAGGGAACGGAATTTGCAGGAACATTCTGCGGAGATTCCGCTTCGTGTTTTTGGTCAGCCGCGTGATGTTGCGTATGCCGCAGTATATCTGGCTTCGGAGGAATCACAGTACATCACCGGCATTGAATTAACCATTGACGGCGGTATTCTTGCCGGAGCCACAGCCGCGCCGCGGCGGTAGATTGAAATTTGAACAATTTTAGCACACTCTTATCATTATCATTCGCATAAACACTACGTTATGGAAACTTTATTGCCGATTATCCTTAGCATCCTCGGGTTGGTAGCGGGCGCGGGAGCAGGATATTTTCTTATGAACAAATCCACAGCCCGCATTGTGAACGAAGCACGCTCCCGCGCAAAAAATATCGTGGACGATGCGGACAAAGAAGCAGAAACAATTAAAAAAGAGCGCCTCTTGGAGGTCAAAGATGAGTGGTTTAACAAAAAGCAGGAATACGACAACCACGTCCAGACCAAGAAAAACAAGATGCAGCAATACGAAAAGCAGGTAAAATCCCGCGAGGAGAATATCGAAAAAAAGGTAGAACTTATTAACCGCAAGGAAAAACAATTACAACAACTCGAAAAAGAACTCGAAAAAAAGCGTCAAACCACAGAAGCAGAACACGCCAAAATCGAAGAACTTGTCAAAGAGCAGACCTTGCGGCTTGAACGCATTACCGGTATGTCCAAAGACGATGCGCGAAAGTTTCTCATGGAAAATATGATAAACGACGCTCGTGCTGCGGTTGCACAAAAAATCAAGGACATCCGTGACGAAGCCAAAGAACACGCCAAACGCGAAGCACAAAAAATTATCGTTCAAGCAATTCAGCGTACCGCTTCCGACCACTCTATTGAAACAACGGTCTCAGTGGTGAACCTTGCCAGCGAGGACATGAAAGGACGGATTATCGGGCGCGAAGGGCGGAATATCCGTGCTTTCGAGGCAGCCACAGGCATTGACCTCATTATTGACGACACACCCGAAGCAGTCTTGATTTCAGGCTTTGACCCCTTCCGCCGCGAAGTTGCAAAAATTTCGCTGGAGCGCCTCATGGGTG
>VYMD01000382.1_pt1 | contig 11379 bp, 8 predicted proteins | sample 5115311 | NCBI WGS metagenome assembly VYMD01 (sample SAMN12291779, study PRJNA351875) | freshwater metagenome | isolation source: freshwater lake | place: USA: Michigan, Wintergreen Lake | collected 2013-08-08
ACGCCGTTGTTGCCAATGACGGCGATATGTTCGCCGCGTCCGAGCGACAAATCAAGGTTCTTGATAACGTGCAGCGTTGAGCCGTCGGGCTGAAGGTAGGATTTATTCAGCTTTTCGGCGGTGAGCGTTTCGCGTCCCGATTGTTTTTTCACATCGAAACGAATGTAGGGACGCTGGATGTTCGATTTTTTGAGTTCCGTCGCTTCCAAGCGCTCAATCTCTTTTTTCCGTGATTGTACCTGACTTGCGCGAGTACCTGCACCGAATCGTGAAACAAAGTCCTGTAATTGCGCGACTTTCTTCGCTTTTTCACGATTTTCCGCTTCGATTTTTCCGCGTGCCTGCACTTTCATGCCAACCATATCATCGTAATTCCCGGGATAGACAATCACGGTATCGTAGTCAATATCGGCAATATCCGTACAAACAGCATTCAAAAAATGGCGGTCGTGGGAAATCACAATCAGCGTTCCTTTGTATGCCATAAGTTTCTCCTCAAGCCACTGCACCGATGACAAATCCAGATAGTTCGTCGGCTCGTCCAGCAAGAGTGCATCAGGCGTTCCGAAGAGTGCTTGTGCCACCAAAACGCGAAACTTCAAGTCCGTCGGCAGCGTTTTCATCAGGTCTGTGTGCTTATCCGAAGGAATACCGATACCTTCCAAAAGCTGCTCCGCTTCTTGTTCGGCTTCGTAGCCGTTTTCATCGCCGATGATGCCTTCGAGTTCACCCAAGCGGATGCCCATTTCATCGGTGAAATTGGTCTCGTTCCAGAGTTTTTCGCGCTCTTGCATAGCTTCCCACAACACGGCATTGCCCATAAGCACCGTATCAATAATGCGGTGTTCGTCGTAGGCGAATTGATTTTGCTTCAAAATACCTGTGCGCTTGGGCAGCGTCACAGTGCCGCCCGAAGCCTCTTCTTCACCCTGAAGAATTTTGAGGAATGTGGATTTGCCCGCGCCATTCGGACCGGTCAAACCATAACGATTCCCCGATGAAAACGTCACGGTTACGTCTTCAAACAGAAGTTTACTCCCAAACGATTTTGTCAAGTTGGCAACAGTTATCATGGTAATTTGTCTCAGTGATAAGTTTTGAGTGTTGAGTGCTAAGTGTTTGTTAATGAAGATTTTGCAAAGTGCAAACTTGTCGGTTATTTCTCTCGTTCAGCGCGGACGCGGATTGCGGCATCGCGCACATCGGGATTCGTGTCCAACCACCGAATAACATCCACCGCCGTAAAGTGCGGATTATGCGGGAACAGCGCTTCGTAGGCGGCTTTGATGAGGTTGTAATCTTCGCGGTAATCCAGCGTTACGCGGAGTTCGGGGCGATTGAGTTCACCCAAATATTTGAGGAATTGCGGCTTGTATTTGTCGCCACTTTCTGGGCGGTAAAAACGGTACGAAACGTGTTCTTTGTCCTCGTTATCGGGATTGTCGCTGAGGATATTGTACAAATCGTCCGCAAGAAAAACCTGCGAATCGAAGCCCCAAGGCATCGAAATTTCCGCCCCACTATTCGAGAAATAGCGCCGTTCCGGGAAGTTTTTGAGAAATGCTTCGATAACGCCGTCGGTCAAAGAAACATCCACAAGGGGACAATCGCCCGTTATTTCCACCAAAACCTCAGCATTGACGGACTTCGCCGCACCGCACACGCGCTCCAAAACATTGAGTTCACTCCCACGAAAAACATGAATGCCCAAACGCTCACAAAGCTCGACAATAGGCTCATCTTGGGCATTCACTGTCGTTGCAACGACAATATCGGTGATATACCGTGAACGGCGGAGACGTTCAATCAAAATTTGCAGAAGCGGCTTCCCGCCTGCTTCCATAAGCACTTTACCCGGCAAACGAGAACTCGTCATACGGGCTTCAATGCTTGCTACAATGCGGGGTTGAGCGCTGAGTGTTTGTTTCATTGAATGCGGAAATTGCAAGGTGAACAGTAGTCGTACAAACAAAAAAGAGTCCATGTTTAGCGATTGCGTAAACATGGACTCTGCAAATCTAGCAAATTAGTCGTTATCGCGCAATTTTGCCAACAAGCGCAAAATCTCAATGTACAGCCAAACAAGCGTTACCATGAGACCAAATGCGCCATACCATTCCATATATTTCGGTGCGCCTTCGTCGGCTGCGGCTTCGATAAAATCGAAATCCATGAGCAGATTTGCTGCCGCAATACCGACAACAATCACGCTAAAGCCGATACCAATCAAACCGCCTTGGAAAAACGGTAATTGATACCCGCTAAACATTCGGAGCAGAAAGCCCACCGCATAGACCAGCATCAAGCCCATCATCGCAACAATCAAGCCGGAACGAAAGGTTTCGGTGACGCGAATAAGGCGCGTTTTGTACGCCAAAAGCAGCGAAATAAATACGCCAAAGGTCAAACCTGCGGCTTGCACGGCAATACCCGGATACCGCATTTCCAACAGTGCCGAAAAACCACCGATAAACAAGCCTTCCAAGACCGCATAGAGAGGCGCTGTTACGCCAGACCATTCGGGCTTGAAGGTCGTTACAAGAGCGACGATAAAACCACCGATAGCGCCAATGCCTATCCACGCACCAACGCCATAAACCTCGCCACCACTGGTTACACCAACGCGACTCCATGTAAAGAGCGCACTAACGAGACAAAGCACCAGCAGCAAACCGATTTTATTTGCCGTGCCTTCAATCGTCATACGCTCGCCTGTTCTGTCCCATTCCACTTCAGCAAAACGTCGCTCGGACAGCGCGGGATTGCTGGTTTTGTAAGGAACTTTATAGCGTGGTGCTTGGCGATATTGATTGTTTGAGCCGGAATTTCCAAAAGAACCCATTGGGACACACTCCTAAAAAAGTGGTAAAAAATGGTGAAATTGTGCAGTTATTTTTCATCAATACAAAATTAGCGTTTTCCTATCCATTGCGCAATATCATTGATACATCCCGCATCAACATTGCCTTTGCGGTCATAATCACGCAGCGTACCGTTGCCTTCGGCAAAAAGGTGAAACAATTTCGGGTACGATTTCCACGCAACATTCGGCTTTCCTTCCAAGTGTTTCTTCCACGCAAGACCGTTTTTGGTGAAATCTACATCGTGGTCTTGTTCTCCGTACAGCAGCAAAAGTGGGAGCGTGAGTTTGCTTATTTCCTCAACGTGATTATACGAGCGTAAATCCAGCCAATAACTTGGTGCAATGCCGTAGGGAAGGTCGTAGATGCTTGTTTTGAGGCTGAGTTTTGCGCTTTGGACGGTTTCTAAACGCCGCATGATGCTTTCACGCTGCTTCACTTCTTCTACCGTCATACCATCTTGCATGAAAAAATGTTCAAAGCGCGGGTACATAAGTTCATACAGTTTCACATAATTCAGCGCCAGAGTAACAGCCCCTGCAACACGCGCTGATGCGGGATACAGGCGTTCATCCTGTTGCAATATTTTCGGAAGCACCATCGCTGCAAGCGTTGGAGCGATAATGACAATCTTGGTCGTATCAATCGGATATGTTTTTGCAAGCTCACGTATGGTTTGAAGCGCTTGGACAGCATCATCAACGGTTTCCTCGTTCACGGTATATTTGTCCATCTCTTGTTCTTTGACTTGGTACAATCTCATACGCTTGTCATAGCGCAAGGTTGCAATGCCCATTTTCCCCAAACCCAGCGCCAAATCTTTGTTTGGCTTATAGGCGTTGTCACTGCGGTCACGGTCTTGCGGACCTTGGTCGTGTAGCAGTAGGGCAATCGGATAGCGCTGTCCAAAGATATTGAGAATACTTTTCGGCAACGCCAGCGATCCCGGTAGCCTGTATGTGCCTGATGTAACAGTTATTTCCTGTTCGGTGATACTGTTCAGCAAGGATGAATCCGCAGGAGAATACTGCTGTTTAGCCAGGGCGTAGGCAAAGCCGATGACTGCGTGTTTTTCGTCGAAATTAAACGAAAAATCAAAGTCGAAATTTTTGAATTGTGCGCTGATAACAACTACATCGCCGATTGCCAAGCGCTCTGTTGTAATGCGGTTTATAGCGCGATAATCGCCCAAAACTCCACTTGCGCGTCCCCAAAATGCTTGCAAGTGCTTTGCACGAGCAGGAATTTTTGTTGTGTCGAAATTTTTCTCTAAAACCTCATACTGTTCTAATATCAGAAGCCGAAAAAGCGAGGTAGCCCGCTCTTTGTGGTCTTCCTTCGGCAATGCTGCAAGGCGCTCTATTTCTGGCTTTGCGAGATTGTCCAGCGAATCTTTCCGTGCTAATTGTTTAGGCGTAAGTGGTGGCGGTTCCGGCGGAGCGGGCAGCACATTGAGCTTATTTACTTGCTTTTCTGTACTGTTTGCTGATGGTGCTGCTTTGTTTGTGTTTTGGGATGATGATGTCTTCTGAGCATATCCCATAAACGGTAAGAGAAAGCCCACAAGGCTTGAAATTACGCCAATGAATAAACGTTTGAGCATGACGAAAAACCTTGAATAATAACAAAAGAGCCATTGATAGAGTTGCTGCGGAGCGTGTGTCGTTGCTTGAGTAATTTTTTCGATGGAAAATTGATACGCCCTCGGCAAGACTATTCTTGCCCAAGACTATTCTTGCCCAAGACTATTCTTGCCGCAGCTTTTTCGGAGAGCGCCTTAGCTCACGTGCGGAGCGCTTATCTTTAGAAAGGCTGATATAACCTCGTTCTTGGTCGTACTGCAAAATTTGTTCTTTGGTCAAAACTGCTTGTGCGATAATATGCGCGTTCAAGTGTGCAAAGCGAATTGCCGCTTGTAATGCACCAATCGTTGTCGTGATACGCCTTACAGAAGCGCTGTCGGCTTTGCCGTGAGTAAATAGGCTGTCAAGTGCCTTTTCTTCTTCGACAAGTGCCTTCCCAAGCCGCTCGGTTTCGTCGTGCATTTGGTTGTATGCGTCGTTCATTGTGCGCTCTTGTTCAGGCGTTAAACCAAGAATTTGCTTGAGTTCAAGCACGTGCATCGGACCGGGGTAATGGTTCAATTCCGCAGCTTTGGCAAAGCCCATTCCACGCCCTTTTCGGTAGCCCTCTATCATTTCCGCCGATAACGCCTTGATTTCGCGCTGTTCTTCGCCCGAATAGGGCTGTGATTGCGCTGTTCCCGCCGTCAATCTTGTGTGTGGCTGCGCTGATATGCTCCCTGCGAGAATTATCTGCCAAAGCAGAAAAACTGCGGTTGCGGAAACTTGTTTTATCACTTGTTGCATCAATGGTAGCATTTATGGTGCATTGGGGAAGTATTATTTGACCGATTGCAAGCACTTGATAGCAACATCTACGGTACAAGATCCACACCGCCCGGATGAAAAGGATGGCATTTACCAATGCGCTTCAACGCAAGCCACGAGCCTTTGAATGCGCCGTATTTCTCAACTGCTTGAAGAGCATAGACCGAACACGTCGGATAAAACCGACACGCGCCGGGGAGCATGGGCGAAATCACACGCTTGTAAATGCGCAACAGCAAGAGAACAAGCCACTTCATTGGGATTTGGTATTGTGATTGTGATTGTGATTGTGCTTGGAACGAAAATGTTTATCGGCATTGGCGAAAATTCTTTCCACAAGCGGTTGAATGTCTGCCAGATGTAGTAATGACGGCTTTTCGGGGATGATGTTGCATATCAGGACAACAGCCACTAGAGGAAAAGCTGCATCATCGGCATAAAACGGCATTGCACGGGTTTTCCAAAGAGCGGCTTGAACACTTGCGCGGAGCAGCCTTTTCAGGCGATTCCTCATAACAGCAGGGCGTGTGCGACGTTTCGAGGAAACACCAACAAAAACCGTATCGGACGCAGCACGGCGAAAGCGCTCTAACTCAGGTACGGCCTGTTTTGCCGATGTTTCTACCGTGTGGCGAAACAGCAGAAAACCCGTAACTCCCCGATATGCAAACCGCGCTCCATGCTCAAAAATGAGGTCAAAAGCATTATGACCTTTGAGCGGCTGAATACGGACGTTTTGTAGTGGTGGAGCGTTGTTCACAGTGGTGCGAGGTGAAAAATATGCGGTGTTTGAAAATGCCCGCATACCAAACATAAATCAGGCGCAAGAACAGTATTCATGCGCCTGAGAAAAAATATATCGTGCTGCAAATATCGTGCAGTGCGTTTGCCGATTAACCGTTGCGCGGTTCGTCGCTCACACTCAAGCGATAGCGCCCTTTGGCGCGGCGTGCAGCGAGGACTTTGCGTCCGTTTTTAGTAGCCATGCGTGCGCGGAAGCCGTGTACTTTGCGGCGGCGCAACTTGCTGGGTTGGAATGTACGTTTCATTATCAGTTCGTAAAAATACAGTGAAAAACTTGATTGTTTGGCTATTGGACTACGTCTTTGCGTTTGACGCTTCAAAGAAAGACTACAAATGTAGTGATTTTTCGGGAAATATTTGCAAAATATTTTGCCGATGTGGAAAGAAATTGCGCATAATTCACACAAACCAGAGCAACTAACTTCAGCGAATTTTCGCTCAATAATAAAATTTCGCGTTCATCGAAATTTAGTTTCGCTTCAAGCGAAAAAGTATGTATCTTCGTGATACTGTGTTTTTACCCGCTTCATCGCTTGCGGGTATTGATTTTGTTGTTATTTTTTGTTCATGGAACTTGTTTACTCAACGCCTAATTTTATGAGTATGAGCGGCGAAAATCTTCGTATTATTCTCGGTATTAAGCTCAAGCAGCTGCGCACAGAAAAAGACCTGTCGCTGAAAGAACTTTCGGAGGAGACCGATTTATCCATTTCCTATTTGAGCGAAATTGAAAAGGGAAAAAAATATCCGAAGCCGGAAAAAATTATTGCCCTTGCCCGTGCGCTGGGGACAACTTTTGACGACCTCGTTACTCTCAAAGTTGATGAAGCGTTAGACCCGCTCACGGTCATCCTCAATTCCCCGATGCTCCGTGAATTCCCATTTGAGCTTTTCGGCATTGAGCAGCAAGACATTATGGATTTGTTTTCTGCTTCTCCTGCCAAAGCCGGTGCGCTCTTGAAGACGCTTCTGGAAATTATTCGTGGTTACGACATGAGTGTCGAACAGTTCATTTTAGCGGCGTTACGTTCCTACCAAAAATTGCAACATAACTATTTCGAGGATTTGGAAGAAGCCGCAGAGCGCTTTATGACCGAAATGCAGTGGAAGCAAAAAACGCCTATGCCGACGGAACTTGTTAAAAAAGCACTCACGCAAAAATACGGCTACGACATTGATGAAACCTCGCTTTCGAGCTTTCCTGAATTACAAAAATTCCGCACGATTTTTGTTCCGGCGAAAACCTCTAAACACGGCTCCTATCCTCACGTGAAGCCCCGTTTGTTACTCAACAAAGACCTAATTGACCGCCAGAAAGCCTTTATTTACGGGCGAGAATTGGGGTACAGCTATTTGAATTTGCGCGAAAGAGCGCTTACCTCATCATGGCTCAAGGTGGAATCGTTCGAGCAGGTACTGAATAATTTCAAAGCCTCGTATTTCTCCGGTGCGCTACTCATGAATCGTCATTCGATGGTCAAAGACATGACGAAATTGTTTCAGAAAAAAATGTGGGACCCTTCCGCACTTGTTGCGATGCTGGATAAATACGCCGTTACGCCGGAAATGCTCCTGTATCGCATGACCGAACTGTTACCGAAGTTTTTCGGGTTGGAAGAACTCCACTTTTTGCGCTTCAGTCACCGCACCAGTACAGGCAATATGAAACTCACGAAATTCCTGAATATGTCGCAAGTATTCGCGCCCTACGGATTGGATTTGAACGAGCATTATTGTCGCCGTTGGCTGCCGATTGCTATTTTGAAGCGCGAACAAACGGAACTCGCCGAGCGCGACCCCACAACACCGCTTGTTGTCGTGCAGCGCCCACACTTTGTCGAGAGTAACATTGAATATTTTGTTATCACCGTCGCCCGGCGTTTTGCGCTCAAACCCCTCTTCCATTCAAGCGTTTCGATTGGTTTTTTGATGAACGATGCCTTCAAAGAAGCGGTAAAATTTTGGAATGACCCGAATATTGAGAGAATTACAGTGAACGAAACTTGCGAACGCTGCGGCTTGCGAGATGATGTTTGCCGCGACCGCGTTGCACCGCCGACACTGTATATGAAAAATGAGCGCCAGCGTGTCCGCGAAACAAGTTTGCAGAAGATTTTAGCAGGCGGGCGGTAAATGTTTGCTCGTGGGTTCGGGTTTTCCTTCAGACAAGCAGGAAAGCACGACGAAGCGGTAAAAAATGTACTTCGATAACTTTCATGTTGGCAAAGAACGTGGCATCTGCGCTAACGCGGTTAAAACACTTGCCTGATACAGTTTTACCTCTCTTGCGGCGCACCTACGCAGTACATCAACAGTGCAACGGCTTTGTATCGTATTCTCCTCAGCGTACAATGAACCACAAAACCTTATCCTTTGTATATGGCGGCATTATGCTGTTTCTCATGGCATTAGCTACCATACAATGCTCACCAATCATGGCTGGAAGCACGGAGAGCAAGCGCGATACGCTTACCTATCTTGCATTGGGTGATTCCTACACCATTGCCGAGCGGCTTCCGACAAAGGATTCATGGGCAACACAGCTTGCGGGGCTTGCGCGATTGCGCGGAGTAAACCTCCAAAACCCGCTTATTATCGCCCGCACAGGCTGGCGCACCGACCAACTGATGAACGCGATTCGTCAGGCGCAAAACTCCTTGCAAATTACGACAAGCGGCTACGACCTTGTAACATTGCTTATTGGAGTGAACAATCAGTATCAAGGCGGTTCGGAGGAACTGTTCCGTGTTCAGTTTGCTTCGCTGTTGCAAATGTCCGTCATCATGGCACGCAATAAGCCTTCGCGGGTGGTGGTGTTATCTATTCCTGATTACGGCGTTGCTCCTTTCGCACAGAACCTCAACCGTGCGGCGATTTCGAGTGCTATTGACCGCTTTAATGCGATTAAACGGGAAGAGTGCGCAAAGGCAGGTATCGCGTTTGTTGATATTACGCCGCTCTCGCGGGAATTTGCTCGCCAGCCTTTTCCCTTTGTGTCGGATGGTTTGCATCCTTCTCCCGAACAGTATGCCGCATGGGCAAATCTGGCGTTGCCGACGGTTTTGAGAGCATTGGAACGGTAGAAGATTGTGGAATAAGCCTACGCCCATTCGGTGGAGGAAGTTGCCAAGCGTTTGTTGTCGTGAACACACCATTTTTATCGTGCATATCATAATTGAGGAGGTACAAGATGTCGTCCTACGGTAATTATTGGGCAAAAGCCCGCAAAGCCGCAGAAAATCAGCCTGCGGTGTATCATTTGTTGCCGTATCATTTGTTGGATGTGGCGGCGGTGGGCTACACGCTTTTGGAGCAAGATACGCGGCTTCGGAAGCGTCTTGCAGACTTGTGTGGGATGGAAGAAGATGCGCTGCATCTGTGGCTAACGTTTATGTTGGCGTTGCATGATGTGGGGAAGTTTTCGCAGCAATTTCAGAAGATGAGAGATGATATTGTTACTGACTGTTTTCATCAACCTTCGCTGAGAAGCATTTCACCGCAAAAGATTCATCATACAACACTTGGCTACGCACTCTGGAAATTTTACCATCAAACGTGGTTTCATGCACTCAAGGATAATCCTTGCGCTATGCTTTGGAAGCAGATTGAGCAATGCTATACCGAAGCCGATACACCAAATTTTTGGATTCATGCAATCATGGGGCATCACGGGAAACCAATTGAACTTGGACAAGCAAATTCGATACGCGGTAAGCAAAGAAGTGACTGCTTTTCTGAACAAAACGTTGAGGCTGCATCAGCGTTTGTCGTAGATATGTCGGAAGTTTTTGCCGACTTATTTAATGAACAGATTGACGCTGACCGTCATGTTGTAAAAACACCTCTTTCACCTGCTGCATCGTGGGTGGTAGCGGGATTCGCTGTATTATGTGATTGGCTTGGTTCAGACGAGCGATATTTTCCCTATAAGTCTGATGAAATTTCACTTGCCGAATACTGGAAAAATTATGCAAATCTCAATGCACAAAAAGCAATTTCACAAAGTGGGGTGATTCCTGCAAAACCGGGCGAGGTGAAGACTACTGCTCAATGGTTTGGTTTTCCACCAAGCCCGCTTCAAGAATATGCTGAAAGCATTTCGCCTCTTGCACTTGAACCTGCCTTGTACATTATCGAAGATTTAACCGGATCCGGTAAGACAGAAACGGCATTACTTTTAGCGAACCGCATCATTACTGCTGGCAATGCCGATGGAATTATGGTTGCTCTTCCGACAATGGCAACAAGCGATGCAATGTATGAGCGACTTGCAGAACAATATCAAGGATTATTTGCAAAAGATACTGCGCCGTCGTTAGCTCTCACACACAGCGCAGCAAAATTCCATGAGGGCTTTCGAGAAACGCTCGTGCCTCCCGAACATTGGCAGGATGATTCATATTCGCCAAAGACCAAAGAGATTGATGAATCAAGTATCTCTGCGGTATGCAACCGATGGTTTGCTGATTATCGTAAAAAATCTGTGTTGGCTGATGTTGGAGTGGGAACGATTGATCAAATCCTGCTGTCGGTACTGCACAGCACACACCAATCCTTGCGCTTATTCGGACTTTCTCGTAAAGTTATCATTGCCGACGAAATTCATGCGAACGATACCTATATGCACAAACTCCTATGCGAAGTATTGAGGTTTCATGCAGCATTTGGTGGAAGTGCAGTTCTGCTTTCCGCTACCTTACCGATTGGAATGAAACGCGAATTATCACAAGCATTTATTGAGGGCGCAAGGGGTTTAGAATCGGTGAAGTATGCGCTTTCTGACACTGAAAATGCTGGATTATCGCACACCGCTTATCCGCTTTTTACCACCGTACAGAGTTATTCAACACACGAAACTATTGACGCGAAGCCATTTCCAGCACGTAATTCTCTGCGACGCAGAGTACAGCATAAATTTCTTCGTTCTGAAAAAGAAGCGTTGCAGCGTGTAGTAGAGGCATCACAAAGCGGTTGCGTACTCTGGATTCGCAATACTGTTAGTGATGCGATGGCTGCATTTGCTGAATTGCAAGACCAAATTGCCAATTCACATTTGACGCTGTTTCATGCGCGTTTTGCCCTCCAAGACCGCTTGGCGATTGGAAAAAAGGTGCTGAAACTAGCAGGCAAACAGAGTGTGGGCAAAGAGCGGCTGGGGCGGGTGGTGATTGCCACCCAAGTTGCCGAGCAGTCTTTAGACGTAGATTTCGACTGTGTTATTACCGACCTCGCGCCAATGGATGTTTTGCTTCAACGCATGGGAAGGCTTTGTCGCCACAAGCGCGACGCGCAGGGCATTATGCACCCAAACAACACAGGCAATG